>Ga0302242_1000040_pt1 | contig 166532 bp, 150 predicted proteins | sample AAG_UR_Lys_MG_FD_193510 | JGI IMG/M metagenome (GOLD analysis project Ga0302242, IMG submission 193510) | Enriched activated sludge microbial communities from anaerobic digester in WTTP, New Holstein, Wisconsin, United States - AAG_UR_Lys | ecosystem: Engineered > Bioreactor > Anaerobic >...
ACCATAAATATCGGGTTCTTTTTTATTTAAAAAAGTCCCCTTTCATGTCTTTTAATGACTGATAAGCGGACTTTTCTTTGATACTATTGAGTTCTTATATTGACGGAACTTACTTTTTAATTCAACGACATACAATCGAACGGATACTATTTTTTACTGAGAGTTCCTTATGCATGCCGACAAAAGCCATTCTCAGTAAAAATGTAGCGTTAAAAGATGTAAAGAATATTTGCAAAATTGAAAAAAATATATGGAATATAAAGCCTCAACAATGCATAATATATATAGAAAAAATTTTTCTTTCTTTACCTTTATAAAAAAAACAAGAATTCTTTCAGAAATGCAGAATCTACGAGGTGCCAAACAATTATACGAGGAGGGTGCTGTTATGAGAAAAGTTAAAGACCGGGCTGCAGCGTTATTAATTGCAGTATTAATGGTCAGCCTGCTTTTAGCTGGCTGTGGCGGAGGGAAAACAGAGGAACAGACTGTCGATGAGCAGGAGACAGAGCAGGAACAGGCAGTTAAAGATGGTGATCAAGATGACTTCCGGGAGTGGACCCCGTTTGATGTGGAGGCCGGCCAGTATTTCAAATACATGACAAAAGTCACCCAGCAGGACGGGCAAGTGAAGGAAGGATGGTTCACGCTAAAAGTGTCAGGAGATGATGATGACCAGATCACAATAGAAGCAGAAGGCAAGAGCGGTGATGACACATTTGCTTTTACTGTGACAGACAGCAAGGACAATGTATTCGGAAATATGATGATGAGTATGTTAACGAACCCGGCAAGCCAGCATGTTTTCTCAACAATCTATTCTCCTTTCATTGGCGGAGTGTGGATGCTGGGCATATCCCAAGGCAACGTCAAGGTCGGGAACAAATGGTCGTACTCTGCAGATGGACATTCTATATCGAACGAAGTCGTGGATAAACGCGAATATGCTGGAGTGGAGGGTTATTACATGCGAAGCATGGTTGATGACGAACTTGAATCTCAAGTTTGCATGGCTCCGGATTTTCCACTTGCGCTCATGAGCTATGTTAAGATGGACAATATAATCTACGAGTCCGAATTAGTTGAATATGAATCAGATTAATGTTTGGCTGCATTTTACAGTTCGTATAAACTCGAAATATGGTTTAGAATGAGTGAAATAGCAGAGTATACCTTACTCCTTATTATTCTTTTTAGCCAAGCCCATTACCATCTGCTGATAAAAATATTTGCCGGCAGATGGTTTTTTTTACGCTGAAAGGTTTCAAATCAAAAGGTCTGAGTGATTCGAGGTATTCTTGATGGTGTGTTAATAAAAGTGTAATGTGCTAAATCTTGATGCATATCCGATAAAAGCATTTAATCCAAGCAAAATCATTTTTTTATAGAGTGAAACTTGAAATGCCCCAAAAAAATCGACATCCGGGTTTTCGAGTGCCGTAATCTTGGGGGAAGCTGTCATCAGGTATTTGAAAAGACATGGTTTGACAAAGAAGGAATTGAGTGCTAATTTGAAATTAATCGCAACCATCGCAGATGATTATGTTAATAATTCTTGTTATAAGTTGTATGGAAAGCATAGGTGCCGGTTATGAATGAGAATGTTCTGGAAAGAATGATACTACCTGATGCGCTGAAAAACCTGGTTCGATCCGGAGTCAAAGCGATTGTTCCTGAAGATCGGGATCATTTGCTGTCTCTAGCCATGGGCGGCGATAATAATATGACTTTTGAAGTTGCCTATGATGTGCCGGATAAAGGCAGGGTTGTCGAAGCTTCAGTCGTAAAGTGCAAAAACGGTATCGCTGTAAACTATACGGATATTTATATGCGAAGGAGAGATCCTGACTCTATGATCGTCGCTGACGGCCATGAAACTGACAAGCCTAAATACAAGGATATTTATGGTGAAAGTTTTAATCCGCTGCGTGATCTGACATTTGAATGGCTCGAGAATCAAGATCTCATTATTATGCCATTTATAGCGGGGGATCTCGAACTTGGATACCCTGCACTGCTTGTATCCCCTGCCAATGCGGGATTTTTTGCCGCAGGCCTTGCCGATCTTCAGGGCTTCATTCCTAAAAATAAGATACCGACCGGCTTTAAACCCAAGGCAGTGATTTATCTTGCTCCGACTTTCAGACACACGCACTTCAAAGGCAAACAGATTGTTGTGCATAACAGGCTTGAAGATATGCATGAAGTGTTTTCATATAATCTTTACCCGGGCCCCAGCGCTAAAAAAGGCATCTACGGGGTGCTGCTCCATATCGGCGAACTGGAAGGATGGGTAACTGCTCATGCTTCAACCGTTAAGGTGATCACGCCCTATGAAAATATCATCATCATCATGCATGAAGGGGCAAGCGGCGGCGGAAAAAGTGAAATGCTGGAACAGATCCATAGGGAACTGGATGATCGGATCGTTCTTGCGACCAATACGCTTACGAAAGAGAAACTATACCTGGAACTGAAAGAAACTTGTCAGCTTCAACCGGTAACGGATGATATGGCATTGTGCCACCCGTTATTGCAAAATGACAGCAAGAAGCTGGTGGTAAAGGATGCGGAGCAAGGGTGGTTCCTGAGAATAAACCATATCAGGCATTACGGCACGGATCCCCATTACGAGTATTTATGCTTCCATCCCAAGGAGCCATTGATATTCTTTAATCTTGAAGGGATCCCGGGTGCGACCTGCATCATCTGGGAACATAGCATGGATAAGCCTGGACAACCTTGCCCAAATCCAAGGGTGATCATGCCGAGAAGGTTTGTCCCCGATATCGTTGATGAACCTGTTGAAGTGGATGTCAGGAGCTTTGGGGTGAGGACCCCTCCTTGTACAAAAGAAAATCCTTCCTATGGGATCATGGGGATGTTTCATATTTTGCCCCCAAGCCTCGCGTGGCTTTGGAGGCTGGTCGCCCCTAGGGGCTATGACAACCCAAGCATCAGCGATACCGAAGGGATGCATAGTGAGGGTGTGGGATCCTACTGGCCGTTTGCAACAGGAAGGATGGTCGACCAGGCCAATCTTTTGCTGGATCAGATCATATCTGCAGCAGCGACAAGATACATCCTGATACCTAACCAGCACGTTGGGGCATATGAGGTCGGCTTTATGCCTCAGTGGGTCACCCGTGAGTATCTTGCAAGACGGGGAACCGCAAAATTCAGGCCGGAACAGATTGTCGAGTCCAGATGTCCGCTGCTTGGATATTCCCTGGAATCCTTGAAAATAGACGGCAATTTTTTGCCGAAAGGGCTCCTTCAGACAAATCTCCAGCCAGAGGTCGGGAATGACGGTTATGATGCAGGCGCTGAAATTCTTACTTCGTTTTTCAAAAGAGAACTTGAAAAATATCTATTGCCCGATCTGGACCCGTTGGGCAGGAAGATCATCGAGTGCTGTCTGTTGGATGGCAAGCAAGAAGAATATCTGGACTTCATCCATATGAGAATGTGATTTTTTCATGCAACAAAGTAAGCGATTTGAGGGTTGAGAGTCCATGGACAAGATTAATAATACACAGCGGTTTCTAATTGCAACTTATACATCTCTTACACTAATGATTCTTCTTTTTACTACGCTCTACTCACTGGAAAGCCCGGCTCAATATTTAAGATTCGGCGTACGTGTTGCGATGCTCCTGACGGCTTTAGTTATTCAAAAGAACTGCCGTGAACAAAAAATACTTGCTCTTGCTTTTCTCTGCACGGTGATTTCGGATTACTTTTTTGTGCTGCTTAGAGTATCAGACCCCGACTTTGTAAATCGAGAGATGTATGGCATGCTTGGATTTATTCTCGCCTACATATTTCTAATTGCGGCATTTCAAAGGAATTTCAGATTTGGCAAGAAGGAAATAGTAATACTGATACCATTTGTCATGATCTTTGGTCTGGTGTTGTCGGCTTTAGCGAAATATGCCGTGGGATTGATGTTCTGGGCGGCGATTTTTCTGGGAATTGTACTATGCTATTCGGGTATGACCATGGTGTCCAGCCTTTTCCGTGGATATTTCAACAAAGGAGCTGCATGGCGCATTGCAATAGCCGGCAGTGTACTGTTTTTTAGCGATATGGTTGTAGCCTTCTCTATTTTTCATCCCGAATACAAAGAATTTTTACTATGGAAAGAAAATCTCATCTGGGGCACCTATATGATCGGATGGACATTGCTGTTGAGTGTTGCCGCTGATGAACGATTGCTGGTTTAGAATCCATTTAGGTTCCATCCAAAGAATAATAATGATACAATTGTATTCGATGTGCAAGCATAAGGTTAGAGTATCAATTGTTTGCAATAGAAACCAACAATTAAAAAATAGAAAATTGATTAAGGAGATGTATAACGCACTTGCATTATACAATGAGCACAGATGGAAAGCATTGTCAGGATACTAGCAAGAGAACTTAATAAAAGTGAAGAGCTCGTCAAAAATGTCATAGACCTTATTGATGAGGGAAATACTATTCCATTCATCGCACGTTACCGAAAGGAAATGCACGGAACGATGGACGATACAGTGCTTCGTGACCTGGCGGACCGGCTCAACTATCTTCGAAATCTTAGCGAGCGTCGCGAAGAGGTAAAGAAAGCGATCAGCGCACAGGGTAAGCTTACCGAAGAGCTGGCTGCTGAAATAGATGCCGCAAGGACACTGGCTGAGGTGGAGGATCTCTACCGCCCTTATAAGCAGAAGCGCCGTACCCGCGCGACGATTGCTAAGGAAAAAGGACTTGAGCCACTGGCGCTGAAGCTTTTCGGTCAGAGTAAGGATTTACCCGATATAACGGAACTTGCCATGGAGTACATAGATGCGGATAAGGGTGTGGAGGATGCACAAAGCGCCCTTGATGGCGCATCGGATATAATAGCGGAGATAGTATCGGACAGCGCGGATGTCAGACGCCGTTTGCGCGAGCTGATCATGAGTAAGGGGAACCTGGCTGCAGCTGCGGAAAAAGAAGAAGATTCGGTATACAGCCTATATTACAAGTTTGAAAAGCCCTTATCCCGGTTGCAGGGTCATCAGATATTGGCGATCAATCGCGGTGAAAAAGAAGGATTTCTCAAGGTGTCGGTGCAGATAGAACGTGGACTGGCGCTGGATCTAATATGGAATATGCTCGTTAAACCCGGTTCTAGCGCGTCGGATTTTGTAAGTGGTGCGGCGGAGGACGGATATGACCGTCTGCTTTTTCCGTCGATGGAACGAGAAGTGCGTGGTGCACTGACCGATACTGCGTCGGAGGGTGCGATCCATAATTTCTCCTTGAACTTAAAGCCTCTTTTAATGCAGCCCCCCATTAAAAATCATGTCACGATGGGACTTGACCCGGGGTATCGTAATGGGTGCAAGGTTGCCGTGGTGGATGGGACGGGCAAGACTCTGGATACTGCTGTGGTGTATCCCACCTTTGGCGAGAGGCAGAAAATGGAAGCGATAGACACCTTGAAAAAACTGATCATTAAACACAAGGTTGAGCATATTGCCATTGGAAACGGCACGGCTTCCCGTGAGACGGAGCAGATGGCCAGTGAACTGATTGCCGGTTTGCCGGGAGTAAACTACATGATCGTCAACGAGGCGGGCGCGTCGGTATATTCTGCGTCAAAGCTTGCGGCGGAGGAACTCCCGCAGTATGATGTCAATCTGCGTTCAGCTATATCCATAGCGCGAAGGATGCAGGATCCATTGGCAGAACTCGTGAAAATAGATCCCAAGGCAATAGGCGTAGGGCAGTATCAGCACGATATGCCGCAAAAGAGACTTGACGATGCACTCTTCGGAGTGGTAGAGGACTGTGTCAACGCAGTTGGTGTCGATGTAAATACCGCGTCTCCCTCTCTGCTTCAACGGATTTCAGGATTGAATGGCAGCACAGCGAAAAACATTGTGCTCTTCCGCGAGGGAAACGGCACATTTGCTTCGCGCAAGCAGCTTTTGAAGGTGCCAAAGCTTGGACCGAAGGCTTACGAGCAATGCGCAGGATTTTTGCGTGTCCCCGAAAGCAAAAACGTTTTGGATAATACAGGTGTCCATCCCGAAAGTTATGCGGCTGCGGAGAAGCTCATTGCGTTGTGCGGATATACCCTTAGGGATGTGGCGGACGGGAAGATCTCCGATCTCCCGGAGCGGTTGAAAAACTATGGTGAAACCAAGGCCATGGGTGAATGCGGGGTTGGCCTCCCGACACTCAGAGATATCGTAAAAGAGCTTATGAAGCCGGGGCGCGACCCGCGCAACGAATTGCCTGCAAATATGCTGCGTAAAGACGTTATGGATATAATGGATCTTGTCCCCGATATGATCCTTACCGGTACGGTGCGCAATGTCATTGATTTTGGGGTGTTTATCGATATCGGCGTGCATCAGGACGGGCTTGTCCACATCTCGGAAATTGCAGACAAATTCATTCGTCACCCATCGGAAATGGTATCTGTTGGAGACATTGTAGAGGTTAAGGTGCTGTCGGTGGATACGCAGAAAAAGCGCATTTCCCTTTCGATGAAGCAGGCAAAACAGTAAGATGAAGCAGGTAAAAAAGTAATTCGAAAGCGGTGGTGATTGAGTCTGGATAAAAGGGATATAATCATATAAAGTGCTTTGTAACAGTGCTATAATATTATTTGAATATACTATCGATATAGAAGCTGCTGCAAACAGATTATGCATATAGAAGGAAGGTGAGGACATGGCAGAAACGCATTTGACCCTGAGCCGTCAGACTGTCAAGCTTGGCTTGATTCTGGTAATCAAGCAGCTATTCCCGGAGGAATCGCTGAAAATCGCTTATTCCATGCAGGAAGGGGTGTTCTGCAGGTTCAATGAAACTGCGATTTCAGTGAGAGAAGTACGCCAAATCGATTTGAAGCTGAAAGAGTGGATCAAGTCCAAACCTTATATTGAGTTTTTAAAGCAAGAGGGGGGCTACTACCATTACCGTGTGGACGGCATCGATGTTGAGATGATTTATCCATGCGAAACCAGCGTGGATAAAATCGATCCTTTCGATATCATCCCTTACGGAGACGGATTCATTATGGACTTTACTGAAGCCGGCTTGGCGGGTACAAATTTGGTTCCTCCAGACAAACTCTCCGCGACCTATGATAAAACGCAAAAATGGCTCAAAAATATCAAGTTGGAGCTGCTTCGTGATGTCAACGGCTATATTGCAACCGGCGCAACACTGAAACTGATTGGAATGGCGGAAGCTCTGCATGAGAAAGAAATAGCAGATATCGCTGACATGATCCTGCAGCAGAAAAAAATCCTGAGAGTCCTGCTCATCTCCGGAGCATCTTCTTCCGGCAAGACATCCTTCGCACAAAGACTGTCGACACAGTTGAACGTAAACGGATTCAATCCGGTTACGCTTTCTTTGGATGATTATTTTTTGAATAGGGAAGAAACGCCGCTGGATGAAGAGGGCAAGTACGACTTCGACTGCATAGAGGCACTTGACCTCCCGTATCTTCAACAGCAACTTAAAGAGTTGATTGAAGGGAATACAGTTGAAACTCCGATTTTTGATTTTAAAACAGGTTGTCGTTCGCAACATGCACGGAAAATACATGTTGGTCCTGACGAGATATTGGTTGTGGAAGGCATACACGCGTTGAATCCAATATTGTTTCCAAACATTAACAGGAATGTATTGTTTAAAGCGTACCTTACAGCACTTTATGAATTGAATATCGACTTGACGAACAGAGTCCCAAGCTCAGAAGTAAGAATGATCAGAAGAATCGTCAGAGACGATCGATTTCGCGGAATGCATCCTGAGCAAACGATGAAGCAGTGGGAAAACGTGAGACGTGGAGAGTACAGAAACGTGTTCAAGTTCCAGGAGGAAGCCGACATCATGTTCAATTCCAGTCTTATCTATGAAATGAATGCGCTAAGACCTTTTGCAGAAGAATCGCTGAATAAAATTGAGGATGACAGCCCATTTGCAGAGACAAAGGAACGTCTGCTTAGATTGATGGCATTCTCTGAGCCGATGGACACCGCAAAAGTTCCATTCAATTCCATATTGCGCGAATTCATTGGTGGAAGTATTTATTTTGATTAGTAGATTGATTGTAAAGGGTGGACAAAAAATACAAAATATAATAACTTATCTATATAGAAGCAATGATACAGGAGGTGCATTATGGCTGTTGAAGAAAAAGCGAGAAAAATAAAATCTATTTCAGACCTCGAGAATGCAACATTTGCAGTTGCGGAAGGGATGGTAATAGGTGAGATGGTTTTAAGCAGACTGCCTCACGCACAAATCCGATATTATAGAACGATCATGGATTGCTTTACGGCAGTTAAGAATGGGGAAGTGGACGGTGTTGTTTATGATGAACCGCTACTAAGATACATTTTAGCGCATTCGCCTGAACTATACATGGTCGAGGAAAAGTTTACGGAAGTTGATTACGGACTTGCTGTGAACCTTAACAGACCGGATTTGAAAAAAGCAATCGATGATACATTGGCTGAGCTTAAATCAAATGGCATTTATGATGAGATGAAAAAAAGGTGGTTTCCGGAAACGGGAGCGATAGGACTCATGCCAAACATTAAACTAAGCGGAGAAAATGGGACCTTAATATTTGGGACAACTCCGGTAGACAGGCCGTTCTCGTTTATAGTTGGAGACAATGTCAATACAGGATTCGATATTGAGTTAGCTAAACGCATATGCCAAAAATTGAAGATGGACATGAAAATTCATAATTTGGTTTTTTCAGAGTTGATTCCGTCGCTCCTTTCCGGCAAAATCGATATGTTCGGGTCCATATACATTACTGAAGAAAGGAAGAAAAAGATTCTTTTTTCAGAGCCATATTTCCATGGAGGTGTGGCAGTTATAGTGAAAAAATGAAAGAAATGGCCATGTTATGAAAAATAGATTAGTGCTTATTGCAATGATTACCATAGCATTATTGCTGTCTGTCGGCTGCGCTGTGCAAAACCAGAGTGACCCTGACGAAGTGTCCAGCGCCACAGAGGATCGATACAGGGAAAATGAAATAAGAGAATACATGGGAGCACGACTCGATCCGGCTATTGGACCAAGGGATAATTCTATTAAAGGCATTCAGCATATCGACATCGATTCATATACATTAAAGATCATCGGGCTTGTGGCTGAGCCTGCTGAATTAAAATATGACGATATTTTGGAGCTGCAGCCTTACGAAAGAAAAATCACATTATATTGTGTCGAAGGCTGGGACGCCACGATCCTTTGGGAAGGCGCCCTGATAAAAGACATATTGGATATAGCGGGCATCGATCCAAGAGCGAACACCGTGATTTTCCACGCTGTGGATGGGTATACGACTTCGCTTCCCCTCCAAGACATCATTGATAAACAACTGATTTTGGCGTATTCAGCCAATGGGCTTCAACTGCCGGATGAGATGGGCTATCCGTTCATCGTTGTAGCCGAGGATAAGCTGGGATATAAATGGGCGCGATGGGTTACCGGGATCGAACTTTCGGACGACCCTAATTACCGTGGGTATTGGGAAGAGCGCGGATACAGCAATGATGCCGATATCCAATGATATCTCCGGGACTGCAAAAGACCACTAAAATATTCACAAATAATCATCGGGCGCAAGCCCGATCTTGTTTATATTGCAATAAGTTGGACGCTTCAGCTATCTAGGGTAACTGAAAACCAGCAAAAACAGTTTGCCTCTGGTTGCGGAACGACACTATAATGCGAAGTATTAATAAAATGCGTGAATATTTTGGGGAATAATTTATTCCCCCAGGATGTCGCTTACAAAGGAGCTATATGAACATCAGCAACAGCATTAAATACACAGCGCTGCTATTGCTTAGCGCGGCCTTGACCGGCATATCGGGCACTGTTATGAAATTCGGATATTCTGAAGTACCGCCGCTCCTGTTTCTGATATACAGATTTTTCTTTGCATTTGTATTTCTTTTTTTGATCTTTAGAAAGGAAGTATTGAAAAACATCAGGAAATCTGACCTGATGCCGATTGGCATCATATCATTTTTTATGGCTTTCGGGTTTATTTTCTTTACGATCGGCCTGAAATATACCACAGCAACGAATGCGACCTTTTTTTATAGCCTCACAGTTTTAATGATACCGTTTCTCGCGCGTCTGATCAATGGCAGCAAATTCAACAGGAAAATTCTTGTCGGAATACTGATTGCGATAGCCGGTATGTATCTTTTGATCATGAATGGCGGGACCTTCCAAGTAAATATCGGAGATTTTCTCAGCCTGATCTCTGCGCTGATATTCGCCTTTCAGGTCGTTTTCACAGGGAAATTTGTATCAAAAATCAATCCGATGGCGTTATCAGTGGTCCAGATGCTGATGGTCATGATCATAACCTTTATCGTGAGTCTGCTGATGGGGGAAGATTTGTCGCAGACATCTTATCCGCCGAGAATTTGGCTTATTTTCATCTTTACAGGCATTGCGGGAACGGGTGTGTTCACTTTGGTGCAGACCGTCGCACAGGTCCATATCAGAGAAAGCACTGTGGGAATGGTTTATGCCTTTATTCCAATGTTTACCGCTTTCAGCGCATGGTTCATTCTTGGGGAGACTCTGTCGGTCACGGGTCTGGTCGGCTGCGGTCTGATTACCTTTGGGATCATTTTGGCGGGCAGATTGAATAAAATAGCGGAAGTCTGAATCATGATTTGTCGGAACCGCTTAAAAAATGGAACCCCAGTTTCGTTGGGGCATCGGTTTCGATAAGGGAGTATTAGCCGAAAAAGGAAGGATGATTTATGGAGACGATTTTTAAAAGGCGAAGTATAAGAAAATATACCGAGAAACCGGTAAGCGAAGAAGAGCTCGAAGGCATTTTGCGGGCCGGCATGGCGGCGCCAAGCTCGGATAACGATCAGGAATGGGAATTTGTGATCATTGAAAAATCCGAAACGAAGGCGGCTATCATTGGGATGAATAAATATGCCGGAGCATTAAAAACAGCGCCGCTTTGTATCGTAGTCTGTGCAGATATGAATAAGGTCAGCGAACCGGATTATATTTATTGGATCCAGGACCTGAGTGCATCAGCACAGAATATGTTGCTTGCTGCTACTTCTATGGGTTTGGGAGGTCTTTGGATCGGACTGGCGGCTTGTCAGAGGCAGGAAATCAGTAAACTTATTTCGCTGCCTCCCAATATAGAGCCTCTCATGCTGTTGGCTGTTGGTACGCCTCAGAAAACCAAAGATCCGATAGACAGATACTTTAAAGAAAAAGTCCATTTTGAACGCTTTGGCGGTCAGAAAGAAAAATGACTCCCGGATAAGGATTAATCAAATGGGTAGGCATCTTTAAATTTTATGATTTTTTTTGGTCGATCCAATTTTTTCTCTGATTTTGCGCAAGGTCCCATATCGTCTTGAAAAGTCAATTCCGATGCTCTTCCCGACAAGGTCCAGCACAGAATCATAATAGCTTTGCACATAGTGATTGCCTTCTATGTGCACACAGCTGCATTTCCTCAGGCTATGAAGCACTTGCTCCAATGGATATTGCTTTTGGATTTTCATCTCGAGGATCCGTGTCAGAACAAGAGAGACAAAGCACGTCAAAAAATGCGCATGCATATGTTCCAATCTGGAAACAAACACCGGCCTGGCACGGTAGGTGCTATTTTTGTACTTGAAGGATTCTTCGATTTCCCAAAGGCTTCTGTAAGCATCGATGAGATTCTCAACGCTCTCATCTATTTCGCTAGTTAGAAACAGGTAATAGCCATCATACTTTTCTTCTTCTTTCAACCCCTCTTTGTCTAAATTAAGCGGCTGCTTGCCTTGAAGTATTTCCCCTGTCCGTTTATCATATTCGATGTTCTGGACATATCTGGCGGCGCCATATGCGGTGGCTTTGTTGTATTTACCGGGGGCGGCGATCAGATCCTTTGCCCTCAACAGCACATCTTCTCTTTCAGCCATCACGCACCTTGCATATTTTTTATTATGGAATACGATCTGCTTTTCAGGAAATGAAATGGTCTTTTTGCTTCCGTCTGTTGTTGTAACACGGACTTTTCTGGTATATATCCTTGATTTTATCTTGCATTCTTCTCCAAAAGGAACATATCCTTCTTCATTGAGCACAAAGTCTTTAATTTCTTTCTCTGCACCGCGTATGCTTTGGCAAACAATATAACCGTTGCCGCCTAAAAGCGTATAGTAGAGATTGTCGGTACTATTGATCCCATTATCACCGACAAGGACCACCTTGCCAACGCCAAAGTCCTGAGCGCGTCTTTTGATTTCAGGGCTCAATATCAGTGCATCGCCAGGGTTCCTGGATACCAGCTCATAGGATACCGGCAAACCTTTGTTATCAACGAAAAGCCCCATTTGTACGATTGGATCCGGACGATTTTCTTTGGAAACATCGTTTTTACGCTGTCGATCCTGCTCGCTGATTTCAAAATAGTGTTTCGTCACATAGTAATACATCTGGCTGGTATCACGTCCGTAGTTTTCGCGAATGCGTTCATCTATCCATGCTTGCAGAGGCGCCTTGTACCGGTGGAAATAGGCAAAAGAACGATATACGTCATTCAGCGAGAAATCCATTTTATCAAAGAACTGTTCTTTATTTTCATAGATGTTTTTTATCGATCCGGGGAAAAGGATGCCGCCATAAACAAGAAGTTTCATCACACTGTTCAGGCTGTAGTCTATATCCAGAGATCTTTGCCGCCCTCTAAAAAAAACATCCAGCTTCAATTCATGGTATAGTGCAGACAAAGCTGTGTAGCCAAAGTTTTTCATAAGATCCACACCAGGCTCAAGCGATTTCGCCGGGTCCAGCGCAATATGGACTTGCTTTGCTTCTTCGCCATTCTCCTCGCTCATCTCTTTTGCGACCTTCTGGAAATGTGCGATCGGATCATCATATAGCTTCTGCAGATCCTCCAAATAGCCAATGTTCATGATCCGCTTTGTCTTAGATACCTTTGTAACAGGATCTCTATAGGATTGCATGATACAAAGATTTGTGCCATTTTTTCTTTTCTCTTTCACCAAAAACATAGCGGGCGCCCCTTTCGTACACAGCATAAATATATCTCTTTATATCACAAGAGACTGCAAAACGCTACAATAATATTCACAAAAAAATTACGGGCCGATGTGCGTGTCCATTGAATAGCAATGGGTTGAGCGTTTGCAACTTTGAAATTGAAAGAAAGTAAGGAAAAACAGTTTGCGCCGGTTTGCGGGATGACTCTATAATGCGAAGTGTTAAAAAACACGTGAATGTCTTTAGGGGCAATAGCCCTGCCGACCAAGGCATCGTGATTCATGAAAGGAGTATGAAATGGATTTTACTTTAAGCAAAGCACATCGGGAGCTGCAAGAAAAGGCCAGAGCTTTTACAGAGGAGGTTCTTTTTCCGTACGAAATGGAGTGCGAAGAGAATAATGGGATTTCTCCTGAAACCCATGCGATCATAAACCAGAAGGTTTTAGATTGGGGCTTCAATGCTACAAACCATTCCAAGGAGCATGGCGGCCAGGGAATGACATTGTTTGAACAAATGTTGGTAAGCGAGCAGCTGGGCATGTCGACCGGCGCCATCTGGGATGCTGTTCCTCAGCCATCCTATCCTATGAAATTTGGAACGCAGGAGCAGATCGAAGAGTATCTCATCCCTTGCTGCCTGAATAAACGTCGTGATGCCTATGCGATCACCGAGGCTGATGCCGGATCCGACCCGACCCAGTGCTTGACGAGAGCCGACAAATGCGATGGCGGTTATAAGATCAATGGCGAAAAATGGTATGTGACTGTTGGCAATGTGGCGGATTTCATTCTTGTCCATGCACATGTTGATGGAGACCCGGAAAAAGCAACCGTCTTCTTTGTTGAAAAAGATGCCCCTGGTGTCAGCATCAAACGCACACCGGAGTTCACACACAACTTTGCATTTAAACATCCGGAATTCACCTTTAAGGATGTAGTAGTAGATGAAACAAAGATTCTCGGCAAAGTTGGCGACGGGTTTAATTTAACGAAAGATTGGTTCGTGGAAGCCAGATTGGGCATTGCTGCTCGTTGTGTTGGAGGAGCTCAGCGTGTTTTGAACGTTGCCAATGAGTTTGCAGCAGGACGTGTGATGGGGGGACAGCCTATCAGAGACTATCAGGTAATCGAGCATATGCTGGTAGATATGACTATGGATATCATGGCTGCTAAAAGCTTGCTGTACCGCGTGTGCTGGGAAATTTCCGGGAATATGTCAGATCGCAAACTGAAGCACGCACGTGCTGCCGCTATAAAGCTGTACTGTTCGGAAATGGTTGGCCGTGTATGCGATAAAGGCGTTCAGATTCTCGGCGGTCGTGGGTATATGAGAGAGAATCCTGTAGAGCGTTTGTTCCGTGACACAAGAGTAGACAGAATCTGGGAAGGCACTTCCGAAATACAGCGCAACATTATTGGCGGACAAATCAAAAAACGTGGAGTGGAAATCTACACAGGATGGGATTACGAAAAGTAGTAAAAGCGGGTTGAAACTCGAAGATTTTAGGACAGGGGTTTTTAAATATAAATATCAAGTGGCGGGGATTCGTCTCGTGTTCTGGCACCATTGAAAAATGGTGCCGGACCCGCCGCAATAACATTATTATAATCGCATATAAATTATCGGAAAAGTAACTGCCGCTATTATGCTGCAACAGGTTAAACGATCGAATCCAGCCGATCGAGTGAAAAACTTTTATTGAGTTTGCGTATTCTTGAGAATGATATTATAATGCGAAAAGTTAGTAACGATACGCAATTATTTAGTTAATACTCTCTTTTGAAACATATGGAGGTCATATGGAAAATAGTTTAAACAAAAAGGAACGCGGCAATATAGAGTATGGTCTTATAATAGCCAGTGTACTTTTACTTGCAGCATTTCTCATTTTTATGGTTTTAAATCCTGAAACCACTTTAAATGCGATCAGTGGTTTTTTCTGGGGGATGATTACTGTATTAGGGCCTTTTTTCGAAGTCTTCACCTTCGTAACATTCATTATCGCCCTCTATCTTGGATTTGGCAAGTATGGGAAGGTCAGGTTAGGTGATTGTAAGCCTGAATACTCAACACTGAGCTACACAATTATGATGCTTTTGGCGTCCCTTGCTTCGGCAGCTTTGTACTGGTCCTATACGGAATGGGCATACTACTATGAAGCTCCGGGGTTGGGGATGGAAGCACAGAGCACCCGTGCACTGGAATCGGCTCTTGGCTATCAGTTCTTCCACTGGGGGATGACCAACCAAGCCATGTATACGATTATGGCTGTTGCAATTGGCTACGGTGTTTACATAAAAAAAGTTCCTTCTTTCCAGACCAGCGCTGTATGCAGCGCTATGATGGGAGAAAAAGTCAAAGGAAAGTCTGCCGTTGGTAAAGTCATTGACTTCTGCGTAATCTTCGGCATCCTGGGCGGGCTTAGCTCGTCCCTGGGGTTGGCTGTTCCATTGGCAGCCGGCGGGATAAAACAATTGACCGGAATAGAAGCCACACCGTTATTAAAAGTAGGCATTATCGTCGTTATTGCTCTTGTATATACGTTTACTTCCTATCTTGGGACTGCCAAGGGGATGCAGGTAATCAGCAATGGGGCGGCGGGACTCTGTGTATTATTCCTTCTGTATATTCTATTTACAGGGCCGACTACATTTATATTAAGAAATACTGTCAATTCCTTTGGATATATGATTCAGGATCTGCCAAGAATGAGCCTTTTCACAGATCCGATATTAGACACGAAATTCCCTGAATACTGGACGATTTACTTCCAGGCGTTTTATCTGAACTATTTAGCGATGATGGGTATATTCGTTGCAAAGATTTCAAAAGGAAGAACCATTCGGCAGGTGGCTATGGCAACGATTTTCGGGATCTCAGCCGGCGGCTGGTTCCTCTTCGGAGTAAATGGAAGCTTTTCCATCAAGACACACTTGGATGGCAGCGCGGATGTGGTCGGGCTTGTTAACAGCGGCGTAGGCGATGCTGCGATTTACAGCATTTTAGAAGTTCTGCCATTGGGCGCCACGTTATTGCCGGTTCTCATTCTGCTGCTGATTATTGGATTCGTAGCGCCGACCATGGACTCTGCATCCCTGGCTCTTGCAGAAACAGTTACAAAGAGCGGAACGCCAAAGATGGCCATGAGAATATTCTGGTGCATATTACTCGCAGTAATTCCAATGTCTATTATTTTAACCGGTTCTTCATTTGATGCCATCAAGCAATTGGCCATCATCATATCCGTTCCATTCATGGTGATCGTGGTTGGTATGGAAATAGGGCTGTTCAAATGGCTAAAACATGACAGCCGTTCCGGACTGCATGCTAAGAATATTGCACTGCAGGAAAAAGAGTACCAAGAGGAATTTGAAAAAGAGCAATAACCATCAGGCTTTGCTAATACAGACAAAGGAGGTTTACATGTTACCTTTAGAAGGGATAAGAATTCTCGATTTAACAACTCTCTCCGGTTATTGCGGGATGGAACTGGCAGATTATGGAGCAGAGGTTATCAAAATAGAAACACCATGTGTAGGGGATCCGCTGCGTGCTCTGGCGCCATTGAAAAATGGAGCCAGCCCCCATCACGCCTTTCGCGATCGCGGCAAAAAAAGTGTGACGCTCAACCTGATGCATCAGGAAGGGAGAGAGCTATTCAAAAAGCTTGCAGCTACAGCCGATGCCATTTTGGAAAACTATCCGCCAGGCACTTTAGAGGCTCTTGGTCTCGGTTATGAAGACATAGCAGCCATAAAACCATCAATCGTTTTTGGGCGCCTTTCTTCCTATGGATCTACCGGGGCGGAAACACACGTCCCTCAATCAGAACTGGTGGCCCAGGCGAAGAGCGGCATTATGCATGTTACTGGATTCCCTGAAAATCCTCCTACTCGCATTGGATTTTCGATCACAGAGCGCTACTCTGCCAGCTTTCTTTCTGCTGGAGTATGTGTGGCTATCTATCATGCCAGAAACACAGGAGAAGGGCAGATCGTGGAAACCTCTCTCTGTGGATCTGCAATAGCGATTACAGAAGACAAGGTACTAACGTATAGCGCGCGTCAGGAAGATCCAATGCGTACCGGGAATGCACACCCTCAGATAAATCCTTATGATATATTGAAATGTAAAAATGGATATATTGCGCTGAGTATTGGGTCAGATGATCATTGGGGAAAGTTTTGCGATGCATTTGACCGTGTGGAGTGGAAGACCGATGAAAAATATTGTTCCAATGTTGCCAGGGGACTGAATTATTTTGGGGATCTCCGGGTCAAGATAGAAGAGTTGTTTAATGGATATACTATGCAAGAAATCGTGGCTATCTGCGATAGGATCCTCATCCCGGGCACCATGTGCGGCACAACGGAAGATGCTATGCAAGAACCGCAGTTGCACGAAAGAAACATGATCGTTACAGTAGAGGATGCTGATATCGGCAAACTCGAGATGCCGGGCCGGCCTGTTAAGTTTGTTGGTGAGGCTGAAGAACCCCTGGGTGCGGCACCAGGCTTAGGGGAACATAACGCTGAAATTTATGGAGCTTTTGCTATAGATACTTTAAATTTGGAGCACCTGCAACGAGAAGGGATTATCTAGAAAGCCAACTTGATGATCTTACGAATAATTAGGGTAAGGAGTGTACGGCATGAAAAAAAGACCTCTTGAAGGAGTAAAAGTTCTTGATTTATCTCAAGTTTTATCGGCACCGTTTTGCGGCATGATGCTGGCAGATTTAGGCGCGCAGGTCATCAAGGTGGAAAGACCGGGCGGCGGAGATATTTCCCGCCAGTATGGTCCGTACATCAACGATATCAGTCTTTATTTTTGTCAATATAACAGAGGCAAGAGAGGCTTGGCTATCGATATGCGAACTGAGGCCGGTAAGAGCGTGATCATGGATCTCGTTGCACAAGTGGACGTGGTCATGGAAAATTTTAAGTATGGCACTTTGGAAAAACTGGGCATAGGTTATGAAGAAATGCTCAAGGTCAATCCGAAGCTGATATATGGGTCTATTTCCGGATTTGGCACCCATGGACCGTTATCGCATCTGCCATGCATGGATATCATCGCCGCTGCTCGAAGCGGTTTAGTGAGCCAGTCCGGGGTAGATGTTCCGGTTAAACCGGGTTTCTCTTTATGTGATACCTGGGCAGGATTGCATTTGTTGCGTGGGTTGTCCATGGCGCTGCTTCACAGACAGCGCACTGGCAGAGGCGTTCGCGTTGATATCGCGATGTTGGATTGTGCTTTCTATATGTGCGAAGCGCCTGTTATAGAGCATTCAGTGACAGGAGAATTCAGAAAGAAGACAGGCAACCAGGATCCGGTGTTTGCACCTTGCGGGGAATTCTCTGCTGCCGACGGGAACGTGGTTATTGCCGTGACTAACGAAGAAGAGTGGCGTGCCCTTTGTGGAACGTTTGGATTATCCCATTTGACGGAAGATCCAAGATTTTGCAACAATGAATCGCGTATTAACAACAGAGAGTTGCTCATAACTGAATTGGAGAATGTTACCTCTACTTGGGGGAGGTACGAGCTTGAACAGAAATTGTCTGAGGCTGGTGTTCCGGGGGCTGCTGTTCAAACGGTGGTCGAATTTGTAAACATGCCTCAAACACAGGAGTTGGATGCTGTCGCCAGAATCGATCAGCCTGGGGTTGGCGAATATATGGCCGTGAACACGCCGATCATGTTCAGCAAAACACCGGTTGACCCTCATGCAGTAGCGGCCAGCTTCCCTGGTGCACATAGTAGAGAAATATTGACTGATTTAGGATATAGCCAGCAAAAGATCCAGGACCTGATCGAAAGCGGTGCGATTTACCAATCTGCTGGTGTTTGAACGGTTGCAGCACTGTAAATTATCATTTGTGACAACATCTGAGAAAGGACTTGATTGTGAAACTGCTCTCTACAGATACGACGAAATGCGTGCGATGTCGTGCATGTGCGGAAGTTTGCCCTATGGGAGTTATCCAAATATCCGCCGATGGATTTCCAGAGCAAAAGGGTTGTGCATACCGACTATGTATCAATTGTGGCTACTGCGTCGATGTTTGTGTTGTGGGAGCTCTTCACCACAGGGTCAGAAAACGCTCCTTGGATTCTGGCGCAGCGTTGAAAAGATATGAAGTATTGCAGAAAAAAAGAAAAGGTGAGCTAAAATGAGAAATGATTGCGCATTCTTTTGCCCTATTCGCGTCCGCTACGGAGAATTAGATCCGCAAGGGATCGTATACAATGGAAATTACTCGATATACACCGATGTTGCATTTGAAGAGTTCCTTCGTTCCAGGGGGTATTCATACAAAGAACTCGTTAAAGATCATGCATCTGAGGTTTGTCATAAAAAATCCACTTTTGAATATATTTCCAGCGCCTTTGAGGACGATATCATCGAGGTTGGTGTACGCGTCATCAAGGTTGGAAACAGGAGTTTCACTTTGGGCTTTGAAGTTTATCGCCAGGGAGAAGAAAATCCGATCGTTCTCTCAGAAATCGTTTATGTCGGCTACGATACGGAGAAAAGAAAAAGTCGGCCTTTAACAGGGCTGATGCATAAGATTTTGGGCGCCTGACTGAAAGGCGGTACGACTCTCGAACATGAATGTTCAAGTCGATACCGTCTTTTTTTATTTGGCGAGAAAAAATAATGCTTAGAAATAGTCTTGCAGCGAAAAAATTATAGAACTTTATTGAAATTAAATGTATAATTTGAAATCAATGATCTTAAATAGATTATCTCATGATATAGCATCTGGATTGGCATATTTTATTAAGAAGGAAGGAACATCTGGAAATGAGCTGGATCCGTATCGGGCAGATGGCTGCAATGAATAGCATTACTGAAGAGACTCTTCGCTATTATGATTATATTGGCTTGCTGAAGCCATGCCACACAGATTCCGGAACGGGATATCGCTATTATGACATCAGCCAAAGCGTAAAGCTGGATTTAATTCAATATATGAAGTCATTGGGTATGCAGCTCAATGAAATTAAAAAACAATTGGATACCGGCGATATTTCTTTCATCCGAGAGCTATTGGAGAGGCAATCGGCGACGATTGACTTGGAGATCCAAACCTTGACCAAACAAAAGAGTTCGATAGAGCGTGTTATTGAAAGTTATGAAAAATTAAAAAATCATCCGCCTGTCGGTATTCCGGTGCTGGAATATATACAAAAGAGATTCATGTTTACATTTGATGCTGGCGATGAGTTATATAATATCGATAATGGAGAAGAAGTATATGAACTCGGCTTGCGGAAAATGCGCACAAAAATGCTGCAGATCGATCTGCCTTATTCCTATTTCTGCAATACCGGAATCATCGTTCCGGAGAATATTTTTAAGCAAAACCGACTAAGCTCAACAGAGGTTTTTGCATTTGTGGATTCTGTCTATGCTGATTATGAAGGGATCAAAACGATTCCCGCAGCGACTTTCCTGAGCATATATTGCGATGATTTTAATCAGGAAATGGAATTTTTCAGGAAGCTGTTCAACGAAATTGAATACAATGGATATTCGCTTTCCGGAGATTATATTTGCGAAGAGATGGCAGCGATCCCGACCATAAAGGGGAACCAGCGGGATATGCGCTTCAGGATCCAGGTCCCTGTTACTTTCCGCTAAAGCTGGGATTATGAAGTAAAGAATATAAGCATTACAAGGATTTAAGGAGTTCTTAAACGATTTTATTGATCGGATAAGAGCTTCTCTTTATTTTTGCTCAAGCTAAAGAGATTTTTTGCGGAAATTCGATTATTCGCCATTGATAAACAGTTCAGAAAATTGCACAAATATTTGGTCTAATCCCTTGACTTTCTTGTTACACAAAAGTCTATAGTTATATCTTAGAAAATAGTATTCATAACCAAAGGAGGGAATGTTCAATGGATTGTGTTTTAGTAAAAAAGGCCGATATCATAACTGAATACCTGGATTGTGGAGAAGAAAACAATTTTAAAATCGTCGATGTCATCGATAAGCGCCACGGGGCACCCTACACGGTAGGTGTGGTGGAAATGGAAAAGTCCGAAGGTGTAGAATTTGAATACGATGACGATGCTGGATGCTGCTACATGCTGGAAGGAGTGATTACATTAAAAGAGAACATATCTGGCGCGGTCATGAAGTACGAAGTTGGGGATGTTGTTTACATTCCGCAAAAAGAGGGGCTGGTAGTGACCTTCAGCACCGATGATTATGCAAAGTTTGTCTTTGTTACTTATCCTCATTGGAGGTAGTTTACTGCTGCAGAACAATTTTACTGCAATCATAGGATCAATATTTTATATCAAGTAATTTATAAAGGAGAAGAATAACGATGACAAAAAACACAAATGAGAACACCTTGAATGCTGAGCGCCTTCAAGGGAACATGGGCGTAGGCGCTCTCGTTATGTCGGTACTTGCGTTTTCCGGCCCGCTGTTGACAACATCTGGATTTATACCTGTTTATTTTCCTTTGCTGGGAGAAGATGCGTCCGGCGTGCCGATGGTTTACATATTCGTCACGACTATGCTGGTACTGTTTGCCATAGGTTTCTCAAAGATGGGAACCGTAATGGAAAGGCCCGGAGGGTTTTATACCTATGTTACGGACGGGCTTGGTCGTAAATCTGGATTAATGACGGCTTTCCTGCTGATCGTAGGATATCTGTCAATCGCGCTCTTTGCGCCGCCTTTGATCGCAATTTATGCGCAAAATGTAATTGAAAATATTTTCAACGGTCCTCATATCCATTGGTTCATCATCGCTATAGTTTCGGTTTTGGGTACGACGCTCCTCGCATACAGAAGGATCGATTTATCCGCAAAGGTACTATTCTGGGTCATGGTTTTTGAAAGCGCAGCGGTTTTCATATTTGACGCAGTATGCTTTATTAAGGGATACGGACTCAATGGTGGGGTAGTAGGCTTTACAGTTCCTTCCGTCGCAACCAGCGGATTCGGTATCGTGTTGCTGTTTGCAGTTGGAAACTTTATGGGTTTTGAAGCCACTGTAATTTATCGTGAAGAGTGCAAAAACCCGCAAAAGACGATCCCTCGTGCGACAATGATGGCAGTCGTCGGTATCGGAGCATTCTATTTCCTCGCATCTTGGGGCTTCCTGGCTTATTATGGATCCAGCTCAGCAGAAGTATTAACGAATGATGCTGCAATCGCATTCATGAACATTTTAGGCACCTTCAGCAAGGCATTTGGCGATGTTGTATCTGTGGTCGTTATTACCTCCTGCTTTGCGTCGCTGCTTTCAATACAGAATGTTGCATCGCGTTATCTATTTTCTCTTGGCAAAGACGAAGTGTTGCCAAAAGTCCTTGGAAAAGTTCACAGCAAGCATCACTCCCCGTTTATGGCGGCAAGCACGGTCGGAGCAATCTGGGTGATCACGCTCACGATTTTCCTGATGACTGGGAAAGATCCGGTTTATCTGTATCTGTTGTTTGCAGGCGTAGGGGAGTTCTTGATCGTATTTGGCATATTCATGGCTTGCCTCGCTGTTATTTTCTATTTCAAAAAGAACACGCAATATAATTTCTCGTCATGGTCGACTTTCATCGCTCCGGGCATTGCACTTATTGGCCTTGCATTTGTTTTGATCAAGGCAGTAATGAATTGGGCCGCATTGACAGGGGCTTCCGGCGCCATCAACGCGATATTATTTGCTGCCATGGTAGCTCTCGGGATCTATGGTTTTGTATATGCTTCCTATCTGCAGAAAAATAAACCTGAAGTATATGCACGTATCGGCCGTCAAGATTCTGATGAAGATGATACTGAGCCGAAGGCAGCATAATTTGAACAGGAGCGTTTTATGATCGCCCTGTGAAATTTAGAAGCCTATTAATTCGCTATTGGTGAAATGAAAAAGGGAAAATATAAATTAAACAAATGCCAAGTGCGTTGCAAATGCAACATACTTGGCATTTTTCATCATCCCGTTTCAGACGAAAATGCAAGCAATCAGCAGGAGGAAACCCTGGAACTGATCGTTGTCAAGGCACCTGCTCCCAAAGGCTGAGGAATCAAGCGATCACTGATGCTGGATCAGGGCTATCCTGACACCGTTCGGATCCTCGATGAAGGCCAGTTTGCCAACCGTGATCGGCACCGGCTCCATAAGGACTTGGGCGCCGCTTAATTTGAACTGATAAAGTGCGCCGTCCAGATCATCAACGTCCAACCCGATCGAATAAAATCCGGCATCATGGATCGCATCTTTAATGAGTTCTACCATTGTTTCGCCCTGACCCTTCATCAGGGTTATTTCTATTCCCGGCTTCGGCATAAACTGACAGTCGATTTCAAATCCCATCAATTCAGAGTAGAACTTGATGGATTCCGCCATATCCTTGACAATTATTGTCGCATATCTGATTTTAATTTCCATGAGTCACTCCTTCCAATATATACTCCTGCAAACCGTCATTCTTGCTTTGCATTGTTTATAGTAATAGTAGTTTGATGCCTTTGAATTGTCAATATAATGGAATATGTGGATCAAGAGCCTCAAGTGTCCCGGACAAATATCGCTGCATTTCATATCGGGACCTTTTTGCAGTGGGCTACGTGACGGTATTATATCGGGATAGTTGCACTTCGGACAACGTAGTGATACAATTTTTTAAACGGTTTCATTGGCGGCATTGCAGACCATTGTCTGGAAGAACCCTATATCCGCCAGTAGATATCCAGGATCGATATTGAAACGGGAAAATAAGAGGAAATAAAGGAATCGTTGGTGACAAAATCACTGCTTCGATGCAGAGTTTGATTTATATTATCAAATAATGCCATAATTCAGGGTATAATATATAAATGAAAGATATGGGGGCGGATAGGCTCTGGTGGGTTTCGCGGACTTCAAATCCGTTGTCGGGTGGCTATGCCGGCCGAGGTGGGTTCAATTCCTACACGCTCCCGCCAAAAGATGAAGAAAGGAGGCGGTTTCATGACAGATCAGAAAAGAAAGAGACTGACTCACATGTCATCAAAGGCTGGTTGAGCCAGCAAAATGAGTCCAAAGGACCTGGCACAAGTTTTGTGCCATTTAGACAACACGCAGTACAAAGACGATCCTAACGTCCTGGTAAGCTTTGATTTAATGGATGATGCGGGCGTTTATAAGATTTCCGATGACATGGCATTGGTGCAGACGGTGGATTTCTTCACGCCGATCGTTGACGATCCGTTCATGTATGGCCAGATTGCAGCCGCCAATGCTTTAAGCGATATTTATGCTATGGGAGGAAAGCCATTAACGGCGCTTTCCATTGCCTGTTTTTCCCCTTCAGTTGATCCGGGCTTGCTGTCGGAAATTTTGAAGGGCGGCGAAGCTAAAATCAAAGAAGCCGGTGCGGTGCTGCTGGGGGGCCATACCGTTACCGACGAGGAAATCAAATATGGATTGGCCGTTACCGGGATGATCCATCCGGAAAAAGTCATCACCAATGCAGGGGCAAAGCCGGGCGATGTATTGATCCTTACCAAGCCTCTCGGTACCGGAATATTGACTACCGGTCACAAGTTCGATTTTATCATGGAAAGTGAGTTGGAAGAAGCGATCCTGTCTATGTCCACATTAAATCGAGGTGCTTCTTTAGCCATGCAGAAAGCAGGAGTTAAGGGCTGTACGGACGTCACCGGATTCGGGCTTATAGGCCATAGTATGGAAATGGCAAAAGCAAGCAAAGTTAAAATCAGGATCCACTACGATCAGATACCTGTCATGAAAAAAGTCCTGGATTTAGCCGTCAAAGAGGCCATACCTGGCGGTGCTTATTCCAACATGTCTCATTTCCTGAGCCAGGTCAGCATCGTTAAAAAAATTACTGACTCTGAAAAGATCATCATTTTTGATCCCCAGACATCGGGCGGCCTACTGATGTCCGTTCCAAAAGATCAAGCGGATAGCCTGGTTTCTTTGATCAACAAGAGCCAGCCTGCATGGGCCGGGGTGATCGGAGAGGTCATTGATAAGAACGAGGATGAAGAGCACTTTATTGAAGTGATATAGAGCATGACCGGGGAAGGGATCTTAGCCTGGTCATGTTTCTATTTATAGGAGGTAGATTTTGAAAGCTATGAGCATCGAAGAGGCGTTGCGCGCCATTCCTTCCGTCAATGAAATGCTGGAAGAAGAGGAAGCGAAAAGCTTGATCAGCGGATATGGCCGTAAGGCCGTATTGGAACGTGTCAGAATCACTCTGGATGAAACCAAAAAGCTCCTCCATGGAAAGCAGGATTTCATGGAAAAGGAGCACCTCTATGAACCCCGGGATGTGAAGGAATTTATCCTTCGCGACTTGAAACTCCGGATAGACCGTGAAAAACTAAAGGGGTTAAAGAAACTGATCAATGCAACGGGCATCATACTTCACTCCAATCTGGGACGCGCGCCGCTTCCAAGGGAAGCCATCGAATGCATGACTGAGATCGCCGGAGGTTATTGCAATCTGGAATTCGATCTGGCGGAGGGAGTACGGGGGTCAAGACACTCTCATTTAGAGGAGCTCCTCAGCCACCTTACCGGCGCTGAAGCGGGCATGGTGGTGAATAATAACGCCGCTGCGGTATTCCTTTGTCTCAACACCTTCGGCAAAGACAAAGGTGTGATCGTATCCAGAGGGGAACAGGTTGAAATCGGAGGCGGTTTCCGCATACCGGATATCATCCTCCGCAGCGGGGCAGAGATGACCGAAATCGGAACGACGAATAAAACTTATCCGTCGGATTATGAACAGGCCATTTCAGAAAAAACAACGATTCTTTTAAAGGTCCATACGAGCAACTATAAGGTGACTGGTTTTACGCGGGAGACGACCCTCGAAGAACTCGTGCACCTGGGAGAACAAAAAAAACTCATCACCATGGTGGATCTGGGAAGCGGATTCATGCTCCCTGTTCCTTCTATCGATATGACCGATGAGCCTACTGTTCAGGCCTGTGTTGCGGCTGGCACTGATCTGATCACTTTCAGTGGCGACAAGTTGCTTGGAGGCCCCCAGGCGGGTATTATCATCGGGAAAAAATTCCTCATTGAAGAATTGAAGAAAAACCCGTTGTCCAGAATGTTGAGATGCGATAAAACGACGATTTCCGCCTTGAAGAAGGTGCTGGAAATATATCTCGAGCCTGAAGCTGCCGTTTGGAGGATCCCGGTGCTGTCCATGCTAGCCATGAATGAAGAGCAGCTTCTGAATAAGGCTGAATCACTTCGGACGGAATTGATTCGCGAGCTTGGTTCGGCCGACGGACTCGAAATATGCAATGTGTGGGACGAAGCGGGCGGAGGCTCTCTGCCGGGGACGAAACTGGCGGGAAAGGCCGTAAGCTTTCAACCTGAAAATATTCAGATCAATGAACTGCAAAGCCGGTTGAGGCAAGGCGACAGCCCTGTAATTTGCAGAATTGCCCAAGATAGGATTTACTTTCATTTGCGGACCATCGACGAAACAGAATTTCCACTCATATGCAAAGCCTTGAAGAAAGCGATGGAGGATAAGGGATGAAGCATGTGGTGATGGGCACAGCGGGTCATATCGACCACGGGAAAACAACTTTGGTCAAGTGCCTGACGGGTGTCGATACGGACAGATTGAAAGAAGAGAAAATTCGGGGTATGACCATTGAACTGGGATTCGCGCCAATGAAGCTTCCTTCAGGAGCAGAGCTTTCCATCGTGGATGTGCCCGGGCATGAAAAATTTGTTAAGACTATGGTCGCCGGTGCCGCAGGGATCGATTTCGCACTGTTGGTCATTGCTGCCGATGAGGGGATCATGCCCCAAACGGAAGAACACATCGACATTTTGAAGCTGTTGGGAGTCAAAGGCGGCATCACAGCCATTACCAAATCCGATCTGGTGGACGAGACAGAGATTGAAAAGCTCAAAGAAGAAATCAGAGAATATTTAGAACAGCATTGGATGGACGGAGTCCCGATCATCCCGATATCAGCCCAAACGGGCAGGGGGATCGATGATCTTATCCGAATGATCGATGAACTGACTGCCAAGGCTTCGCGGGAGGTCGACAAGCAGCTGTTTCGGATGCCCGTGGACAGAGCCTTTTCTATGACCGGCTACGGGACGGTCATAACGGGCACGATATCCGGAGGCACTGTTGCCAGAGGCCAGATGGTGGATGTTTTGCCGGAAGGACTGAAAGCTAAAGTCCGAGGGATACAGGTCCACAACAATCAAGTGGAGGAAGCCATCATGGGTGACCGATGCGCTTTGAACCTGGCCGGCCTGGATAAATCAAAAGTTGGCAGGGGTTCAGTTGTGGCAGAAGCAGGAATGGTGGAGCCGGTAAATCTGGTGGATGCACTGCTGATCAGCATCAAAGACAAAGAGGAAATCAAACACAACCAGCGGGTCCATGTGAATATCGGAACAAAAGAGGTGCTGGCCAGAATACGGCTGATCGGGACGGACAGGATTCCTTCTGGGGAAACCGGATACGGCCAAATCAGATTTGAGGAGCCCATCGTGGCTTTAAGAGGAGACACGTTTATTATACGAAATTACTCTCCCGTCAATACGATCGGCGGGGGCAGGGTGTTGTTTCACTATACCGAAAACCGTAAAAGATCCAGCCAGGAGACTTTGCAATTTTTCAAAATGGCCGATTCACAGGAGCCGAAAAAACTCCTTGAGCATATTCTGGAGGAATCAGATCACCTCATCAACATCGCTGAACTCTATCGTTTTACATTGGAGGATAAAGAAAAAATCAGAGATGTTCTGCAATATCTTCTTCACACAGGTTGCGCCGGGTATATTAAAGAAGTCGACAAGTATTTCAGCACGACTTTTTATCTGAAAGCAATAGAAGCTATCAATGCGGAATTTCAACGGCTGCAGGCTATGCACCCTTATCGTTTTCAAATCACTAAAGAAGAATTGAAAAGCAGGGTGTTTCCGCAAATCAATGCGAAGGATTACACGGCTTTTATGAATTATTTAGCCGAAAATCATCAATTCCGTCTGAAAGAGAACGCCATACAATTAACGGAGAATGAACTGGCCGATAGCATATTTGAGAAAAAAGAAGTTGCAGAAATAAGAAATTATCTCAAAAATCAGCAATTCAACTGCTTTACCGCCCGCATGCTCGCCGATGAAAAGGGTATAAATATAAAGCAGGCAGAAGAGATCCTGAATTTCTTGCAGGCTGTCCGGCTCGTGGAAAAACTGGACGAAAATCAATACATCGAATACGTTGCGCTGACAAAAGCGGCTGAGGCATTGAAAAAAGCTTTAGATGAAAGAGGCTCGATAACAGTGGCAATGTTTAGAGATCTGTTAAATACAGGACGGAAAACCGCCATGCTGATTCTGGAATATTTTGATTCTGTCAAAGTAACTTACAGAGATGGTGATATTAGGAAACCAGGGATCCGTTATACGGATCATCTTTTATAGAAGCTGGTTCAAAAAAAGAACAGGGAGGTGAGGGAAAATGCTGAAAGTCACGGAAGCGGCTGCTGAAGAATTTAAGATACTGGCCGCGAAGACTGCCGATCCTGAAAAACAAATGCTTAGAATTTCATTTGCAGGATATGGTTGAGGCGGGCCAAGACTGAGTTTGGCTCTGGATGAGCTGAAGAAAGAGAATGATATCATTATTGAAGATGCAGGCATGAAAGTTGTGTACGAAAACAATTTGGATCGTTATGTGAATAACGCCATCGTCGATTATTCAGGTAAATGGTACAACAAAGGATTCCGGCTTTACGGAGCGCTTGGAAGTTCCTGCTGATATCAAATGCAACAGCAGGCAAGGGAGACAGAAAAATTGTCGCTCCTGTCTGCTGTTTGCTGTAGAAGACTATAAAGAATGGAAGAATTGGAGTTCAAACATGGCGATCCATGACATTTTTGCGTTTATCCCGATCCTTTGGCTGCTATTGAGCCTTGGATTTTTTAAACTGTCTTCCCATATAGCTACTTTGACCGGGCTGCTGCTGACCTGCGTTTTGGCGTTTTTTACTTTTCGGATGCCGGCGGCACAACTCGGAGGCGCTGTTGCAGAAGGCGTCGTTTTTGCGCTATTCCCCATTATATGGGTGATCATTTCGGCCTTGTTCGTCTACAATGTAACGCGAAAAAGTCAAAGTATGGATACCATCAAAGAGATGCTTACAAGCATATCGCCGGATCGGAGAATCCAGGGGTTGCTGCTGGCATTTGCATTTGGAGGGTTTTTGGAGTCTGTTGCAGGGTTTGGAACTGCAGTGGCGATTCCAGCCGCTATGATGATAGCTATAGGATTTGAGCCTTTCCAGGCAGCTGTGCTATGCTTGATCGCCAACACCGTACCGGTGGCATTCGGCGTTCTGGGAGTCCCTATCGAAACGCTATCCCGGGTTTCTGGCCTTTCACTGAATACCCTGGGGCTTTTTACTTCCCTGCAACTATTCCCTTTTGCTGTGATCCTCCCATTTATACTGATTTATGTTATTACGGGAAGCCGAAGAGGCATAAAAGGTATTTTTGGTTTGACCCTTCTATCCGGGCTTGCATTTGCCGGTGCTCAGACTATAACGGTCTTGCTGATCGGACCTGAATTGGCGGCTGTGACAGGATCGCTTTCGGCCCTCTTGGTTATAATAATAGCTGCAAGAATCCGAAACCGTGACAAATCGCTTCAAATATGGAGGTTTGAATTGGATGGGCCTTTCTTGGAATCTGAGGGATTATCTGAAGAAAAAGGACGGCATAGGACCTCCAAAATGATCAAAGCATGGATGCCTTATATCCTAATTCTGGTGCTCATAGCACTGACGCGACTTGTACCGGCTGCTCAATTGTTGCAGGAGGCTCCATTTGTCTTCGGGAAACAATTTTATTTTGGGGAGGGCGGCAAACCCTTGGTTATTCCTTTACTGACAAGCGGGGGAAGTATCCTATTTCTGTCGGCAATATTTGGGGGATTGATACAGGGCCTTTCCGGAAGGGATTTATTGACTGTATTATGCTCCACACTGCATCAGACCCGAAAAACCATCGTCACTGTTCTCTCGATCGTAGCTTTGGCAAAAGTGATGACCTACAGCGGTATGATCAGCGTTATTGCAGTGCTGATAGCATCAGGCAGCGGCATCATGTATCCTTTGATAGCCCCTTTCATAGGAATGCTCGGAACCTTCATAACCGGAAGCGACACCTCATCCAATGTACTTTTCGGAAATCTGCAGAAACAGACAGCCCTGGAGCTTAAACTGGATCCGGAATGGATCACTGCCGCCAATGCCAGCGGGGCAACAGCAGGAAAAATGATATCGCCGCAAAGCGTCTCGATCGCTGCATCGGTGACCGGATTGACGGATATGGAAAGCCGGATGCTTCGCTTCACACTGAAATATTGTGTTGTGTATGTGTTTTTAATGGGGGTGGTCGTCATGGCCGCCCAGCGCATTTTGCTATAGCCGGCATAGTATTTGATTGTGTAGAAGGCGATACTGCGGGGCCGCATGCAAAAAAACAAAGAAAGTACAAAAAATAAATTAAATATTCTGATAATACGTATTGACAAATAGTTCTGCCGGTGCTAATATAAACTTACTCAAAGAAAAGGTGTCCTGAATAAGGATGCTGAAGTAAGTGAGACACTCTGAAAAATCGACAGAAACGGACAACAGCAAGCTACCGCCCTAACTAGATAGCAAACTGATCCGGGACAAAAAATCTCCGGTTTGATTAATAAGTCGTAAGGCTGTTTTCAAATTTTGGAAGAAAAGTCGATCCATCCGGAACAATGATAGTAATATCTGAATGCACCATATCAGATGGCCGGGTTAGGGGAAGTTAGGAAAGGAGGACGTACGCCATTGTGGTACACCTCAAATAAAGGGTAGGCCAATTCTGAAATGGATTGAATGCTTACCCTTTATTATTTGTTGCAGCTTTGGCTTTGCTGAGAGGACGTGAAAAATTTGTTTGACTACTTTTGGATATATGCCACAGACTTGCCGCCGAATATTGGAGTTGAGACATTCGGGCCGACTCACCTCCGCTGGATTTCTGCTTCTGCGCTGTTCATTGTTGCGGCGATTCTGATCTATCGAAAGCAAAGTAAGGACGTCAGAAGGAAAATCCAAGTGTCTGCAGCGATATTCATGATGGCAGGAACCTTGGTTCGCTGGATATGGGCTGCGTCGATTGGTCATTACTCTATTATCGAGATGCTGCCCTTTCATCTTTGTACGATGTCGGTAATGGTTGAGTCTGCAGCAGTGATATCAAAAAATATCATACTCATGGAATTTTCCTATGCAGTAAGCCTGCCCGGAGCAGTCGCATCGATCATAACACCATTGATGGGGCCCTATCCGTTTTGCAGCTATTACTATCTGGAGTTTGCAGCGACCCATACGATTCTGGTGACTCTGCCGCTGCTTTGGATTCTGGCAGATGGATTTCGTCCCGATTTCCATCGGCTACCGGCTTGTTTTGCGATCCTTATTGCCTTTGCCGGCGCAGCTGCAGTTGTGAACAGGGCTATAGGCAGCAACTATATGTTCGTTAGGTTCGCGCCAGAAGGCACCCCTCTTGCAACATTTGAAAAATGGTGCGGGACCCCGGGATATCTTATTCCCACAATGCTGCTGCTGTTTCTTATCTGGACCGTTCTATATATCCCCTGGATGATCAGAAAATCGTAATTTAGATTTCTCCCATTTGGACCATGCCTGAATTCGTCAGTCTGGCATATTCCACTCTATATTTCCCGGGTTCGGGAAATTCCATGTTGCCCTAAAGCATGAAACGATTAAATAATGTATCGCAACGGGTCTCATTGGACAAAGAGATTGTTGAGCTATTTTATTGGGTTATGGTATAATTTCCGGGATAAGAAAAGGAGATGATCATGAAAATATTAAGATTCTTTCTGGTATTCGTTCCCATCAGTATCGCCGCAGACCTGATGCATCTGTCCCAGACGCTAATGTTTGCTTTTTCCGCACTGGCCATCGTTCCGCTGGCAGGATTGATGGGCGAGGCGACTGAAGAGATCTCCTTCTATTCAGGACCCAGGATCGGAGGGTTTCTGAACGGCACCTTTGGAAATGCAACAGAACTGATCATCGCATTTTTCGCCATGAGAGCGGGACTCTTTGATGTCGTGAAGGCTTCCATCGCGGGATCGGTCATAGGGAACATATTGTTGGTTCTGGGAGCAAGCATGCTCGTTGGCGGCTTGAAATTTAAGACCCAGCGGTTCAACCAAAAGACTATAGATATATCTGCAAGCATGCTGCTTTTTGCAGTGATCGGGTTGACGGTGCCTGCTATTTTTACGCATACGGTAGCACCTACATTGCTGACAACCCGCTATGAAGGCTTGAGTGTTGTAATTGCAGTGATCATGTTTATGATTTATATCTTCAGCCTGGTGTTTTCCTTCTATACTCACAAAGATCTATATTCTGTGGACCACCAGGAGGAAAGCCAACCGAAATGGACTTTAAAGAAAGCGGTCTTGATTTTAATTTCCGCTACCGTACTGATCGGGATCGAGTCGGAAATTTTTACAGGTGCGGTGGAACCCATGACTCAGGCCGTCGGACTAAGCGAATTTTTTGTGGGGATTATTCTTGTGCCGATCATCGGCAACGCAGCAGAGCATAGCACGGCAATATTGATGGCTGCCAAGAATCGCATGGACGTTGCCATAGAGATAGCATTAGGCTCCAGTTTGCAAATGATTTTGTTTGTTACGCCTGTCATTATTTTCCTTAGCCTTCTGTTCTCGCCGATGAGTATCGTATTCAATGAATTCGAACTGATCGCTTTAGTATTTTCGGTGCTTATTGCCAATAGAGTGGCAAACGATGGTGAGTCCAACTGGCTGGAAGGAGTCCAGCTTATAGCGGTTTACGTTGTGATGGCTGCATCATTTTTCATACTATAGGAAAGCATAGAGAATCATATAAAACCTTTGAAAACCATTGACAAGAAGATCGGCCGGTTGTATAGTGTTCCTTAAAAGGAACACTATTTTTATTGCAGGGATAGGAGGTGCCGGCATGGATGTAAAGCAGCTTTTGACCGAGTTTGGACTGACCGGTCAGGAAGCCGCGATCTATCTGACATTGATCAAAGAAGGCGGTTCAAATGGATATGAGGTCGCTAAAATAACCGGGATTTCACGCTCTAATACCTACAGCGCCCTGAATTCTCTTGTGGAGAAAGGGGCGGCCTATATGATCGAAGGTCCGGCAACAAGATACACTCCCGTTCCGCCGGAGGAATTTTGCGGCAATAAGATCCGGGCAATGGAAACATATAAATCCGAGATACTCAAAAAGATCCCGGAACAAAGGGAAGATGTGGAAGGATACATAACGATCCGCGGGGAAAAGCATATTCTGGATAAAGTACGCAATATGATTTCGGAAGCGAAGGAAAGGGTCTATCTTTCCGTCTCCAATGACATCCTGCAATACTTGGCAGAAGACATCAAACAGGCTGTAAACCGCAGCATCAAGATGGTCATAATAACCAACATCCCGGTATCCATCAGGGGCGCTACTATCTATATCGATGAAAAGTCAGGCCGGCGTCTTGGGATCATCGCTGATTCCAGCAATGTGCTGACCGGCGATCTGGAAGATGGAGAATATTCCACCTGTCTCTATTCCCGGAAAAAGAATCTTATTGATTTGTTTAAGGAATCTATGAGAAACGAGATAAAACTGATTGAAATGATGAAAGGAAAGGAATCGTTATGAAAAAGACCTTTGTTAAAGCCGAAAAATTAAATGAAATTATTAAAGAGTTTCCAACTCCATTCCATTTGTATGACGAGAAGGGCATTCGTGAAAATGCCAGAAGACTTTATGATGCTTTTTCATGGAATAAAGGCTTTCGGGAATATTTTGCCGTTAAGGCGACTCCGAACCCGGAAATCCTCAGGATCCTGAAAGAAGAGGGCTGCGGGGTGGACTGCTCATCCTATACGGAACTGCTTCTGTCTGACAAAGTGGGCTTCAGGGGCGATGACATTATGTTTACATCAAATGTCACACCGGCGGAAGATTTTGTCCTGGCCCGCAGACTGAATGCCATCATTAATCTCGACGACATCACCCATATTGAATTTCTGGAAAAAGTCGCAGGGCTCCCCGAAACCATAAGCTGCCGTTTTAATCCCGGAGGCAATTTTGTGCTGAACAATTCGATCATGGATACTCCCCAGGAGGCGAAATATGGATTCACGCGCAGTCAACTGACTGAAGGCTTTAAAACATTGATTGCGAAAGGCGTAAAACGATTCGGCCTTCATGCATTCCTTGCAAGCAATACCACAACAAACGAATATTATCCTGCGCTGGCCAGGATCCTTTTCAACACAGCCGTGGAGCTGCATCAGGAAACCGGCGCCAGGATATCCTTTATCAATTTATCCGGTGGTATCGGCATACCTTACCGCCCGGAGCAGCCGGCAAACGATATTTATGAAATAAGCAACGGCGTCAGGAAAGCGTATGAGGAGATCCTTGTTCCCGCCGGGATGGGGGATGTTGCCATCTATACCGAGCTGGGAAGGTATATGCTTGCGCCTTACGGCTGTCTGGTTTCAACTGTGTTGCATGAGAAGCACACCCATAAGGACTATGTGGGTCTGGATGCCTGCGCCGCGAATCTGATGAGGCCGGCGATGTACGGGGCCTATCACCATATCACGGTTATGGGCAAGGAGGATCGACCTCTTACTCACAAATATGACGTCACCGGAGGGCTTTGTGAAAACAACGACAAGTTCGCTATCGACAGGATGCTTCCCGAGATTGAAGTGGGAGATATCATTGTGATCCATGATACGGGCGCCCACGGGTTCTCGATGGGCTATAATTATAACGGAAAATTGAGATCGGCGGAGATCCTGCTTCAAGAGGATGGCACTGCGAGAATGATACGCAGAAAGGAAACCCCGGAGGATTATTTCGCCACATTGAACATTTAGATTGAATAGGTACAAAAATATTTGCATTAAGCAGTTAATTAGAAGGAGGAATTCGAATGGTCCATATCAATGAAAACTATCTTAAATTGCCGGGAAGCTATCTTTTTTCAGAGATAGCCAGAAGGGTAGAGGCCTTTAAGGCCGAAAACCCTGGGGCGGATATCATCCGGCTGGGGATCGGCGATGTTACAAGACCGCTGCCCAAAGTGGTTACGGAAGCGATGCACAAGGCTGTCTCGGAAATGGAATCGCCGGAAACCTTCAGGGGGTACGGCCCGGAACAGGGCTATGATTTCCTGATCGGGAAAATCATCGAGACCGACTACGCCGCGAACGGGATCCACCTGGATATGGATGAGGTTTTCGTCAGCGACGGCTCCAAATGCGACACCGCAAACATCCAGGAAATTTTTGGGCTTGGCAACCGCATTGCCGTGACCGATCCGGTCTATCCTGTTTATGTCGACAGCAATGTGATGGCAGGCCGTTCCGGCACATTGGGCAAGGATGGACGATGGTCGGACATCACCTATTTGCCTTGTGTTTCGGAAAACGGATTCATACCGAAGCTTCCGGATGCGCCTGTTGACATGATATATTTATGCTATCCCAACAATCCCACCGGCACCACACTGTCCTCCAGCGAATTGAAGAAGTGGGTGGAATATGCAAAAGCGAACCGGGCCATCATCCTTTTTGATGCCGCCTACGAAGCGTTTATCTGCGAGGATGACATCCCCCACAGTATTTATGAAATCGAAGGGGCGAAGGAGGTGGCAATCGAGTTCAGGAGTCTCTCCAAAACTGCAGGCTTCACCGGAACCAGGTGCGCTTTTACCGTTGTTCCCAAGGAAGTGAAAGCCTATACGGAAGACGGAAGCCCCGTGGAATTGAATAAGCTTTGGAACAGGAGACAGACAACCAAGTTCAATGGCGTTCCATATATCATCCAAAAGGGTGCAGAGGCGGTCTATACGCCGGAAGGGCAAAAGCAGGCCCGGGAGATCATACGCTATTATATGGACAATGCCAAGGCTATCCGTGAATGTTTGTGCGGCTTGGGATTTGAAGTCTATGGAGGGATCAACGCTCCGTATGTCTGGGTCAAAGTCCCTCAAGGCATGGATTCTTGGGGATTCTTTGATAAGCTTTTAAATGATGTCAATATCGTCGGTACGCCGGGAAGCGGGTTTGGCCCTGCGGGAGAAGGCTATTTCAGACTGACGGCCTTTGCGACGAAAGAGAATACAGCAAGAGCTATAGAAAGATTTCAACGCATTGACTTTTATTCGTTTCAAGGTTAAGATGTTGTAAAATATAGTAATTATTTTCGATTGAAGCACTTGATTCGAGAGGAGGATTTTATGTCAAAGATTTTAATCCCGTTTGATGGATCGGATCCGTCTAAAAATGCCATCTTCAAAGGAATGTCTTCAGGAATCTTCAAAGATGCAGAGATCCACATTGTAACAGTGATCCCGAATAGTGTCGTTGTACCTTCCCGAAATAGCTATATGGGCACCGAAATGATCGATGCCATTTCAAAAGCCAATAAAGCTCATGCAGAGGAAACCATCGAAACCGCTAAAGCCCTATTCAAAGATGCGGGCGGAGTCGCATCGGCTGTGATCAGAGAGGGAGATGCTGCTGAAGAAATACTTGCCTGTGCAGAAGAATTGAAAATCGATTTGATCGTTATGGGCAACAGAGGCCTTGGAACCTTCAAGAAAGTACTTCTCGGCTCCGTATCTTCCAAAGTTGTCAGCAATTCCACTTGCTCAGTTCTTATTGTCAAATAGTATTGAATGGGAACAAAAGTTAGACAAAAGCATCGATAGAAGCATCAGCAAACGGGAATGAAGCCCTTCCAAATAACAGAAAAAGTCACAATGAACAACCCCGAAATCCATCTCGAGGTTGTTTTTTTATAGGACAGAGACTCACAAAACCGCCTTCAATATTGACAAAACTCATCAACGTGATATATTGTTGTTAGCACTCTCGAAAGAAGAGTGATAAAATCTGAGGCTATTCAAATCAAAACGAAAACTAAGGAGGGAAAAAATAAATGGCAAAAAAACAATTCAAAGCTGAATCGAAGCGCTTGCTGGACCTGATGATCAACTCTATCTACACTCACAATGAGATATTTTTGAGAGAACTCATATCCAATGCCAGCGACGCAATAGATAAAATATATTACAAAGCGCTGATGGATGAAAACATCAATTTCAACCGGGATGAGTATTACATCAAAATAACCGCCGACAAAGACAAAAGAGAACTGTCGATCAGAGACACGGGCATCGGGATGACCAGAGAGGAATTGGAGGAAAACCTCGGCGTGATCGCGAAAAGCGGCTCGTACAATTTTAAGAAAGACAATGAACTGAAGGATGGCTTTGATATCATCGGGCAGTTTGGTGTGGGGTTTTACTCAGCCTTTATGGTTTCCGACGTTGTGACCGTCATCAGCAGAGCTCTCGGAAGCGATGAGGCATACAAATGGCAGTCGAAAGGAGCCGACGGCTACACCCTTGAACCTGCCGACAAAGAAGAGGTAGGCACCGAGATCATTCTTAAAATCAAAGAAAACACAGAGGACAATCAATATGACAGGTTCCTGGAGGAATACCAGCTTCGTTCTGTCATAAAAAAATATTCGGACTATATAAGATATCCGATAAAGATGGATATGAAATCCAGAAAACTGAAGGAAGGCAGCCAGGACGAATACGAAGAGGCGATCGAGGAAAATGTCGTCAACAGCATGGTGCCTATCTGGAGAAAGAACAAGAATGAGCTGGAGACCGAGGATTATGAAAACTTCTATTCAGAAAGGCATTATGGGTTCGACAAGCCGCTGAAGCACATCCATATTTCTGTAGACGGGGCGGTCAGCTATAATGCGATACTGTATATCCCGGAGAAAACGCCTTTTGATTTCTATACCAAGGACTATGAGAAAGGATTGGAGCTATATTCCAACGGCGTTCTGATCATGAATAAATGCCCGGATCTTCTGCCGGATCATTTCAGCTTTGTTAAGGGCATAGTCGATTCGGAAGACTTGTCGCTAAACATTTCAAGAGAGCTGCTTCAGCATGACAGGCAGTTGAAGCTGATCGCGAAAAATATCAAGAATAAAATTAAATCGGAGCTGCTGAACATCCTCAGCAACGAAAGAGAAAAATATGAAGGCTTTTATAAATCCTTTGGAAGGCAGCTCAAATACGGGATTTACAGCGATTATGGCCTTCACAAGGAAGACTTGCAGGGGCTGCTGCTGTTCTATTCCTCCACCGAGAAAAAGATGGTCACACTGGATGAATATGTATCCCGCATGAGGGATGACCAGCAATATATCTATTATGCGTCGGGAGAATCCGTTGACCGTATCTCCAAGCTGCCGCAAATCGAAATGATATCCGACAAGGGCTATGAGATCCTTTATTTCACGGAAGATGTGGATGAATTCGCTATCAGGATGATGATGAATTATAAAGAAAAGGAATTCAGATCAGTATCCGAAAGCGATCTGCTCCTTCCTTCCGGCGAGGAAAACAAGGAGGAGGAGCTCGAAGCTCAAAACGCCAGGGAAATGTTCGGGTTCATGAAGGAAATACTGAAAGGCAAAGTCGAAGATATCCGCTTATCCAAACGGCTCAAGACACATCCGGTCTGCTTGACCAGCGAAGGGGCTCTGACGATTGAAATGGAAAAAGTGTTGAATGCCATGCCGAATGATCAGGACATCTCCGCACAGAAAGTTCTGGAGATCAATCGCAGCCATCCGGTTTACCAAACACTACGGGATGCCTATGAAAATGACCGGGACAAACTTGGCACGTACACCCGGCTTCTCTATAATCAGGCCCTTCTGATCGAGGGACTTTCAATAGAGGATCCATTGGAATTCAGCAAAGACATCTGCAAGCTGATGGGCTGATTTTCCGCGCTGCCGACCAGGCGGCATAGATGTAAAATACAGGGGACGGGAGATCATATCCGTCCCCTGTTGATTTTGCGTTAACCTGAGTGTTTACAAGGACTTAAGCCTGTATTTAACGATATTTTTGATTTTTTTTGAAAAATCCGGATTGTGTGATGTTTTTTCAATAGTACAAGATATTGTGGTATCATCGTCATATTCCGCTGCAAAAAAAATATTTACGGCTATTTAGCCAAAAACCGTTGAAAAATCATCAAAAAAATTGAATATCGCAAAAAAAAATGGTAATATGTAAACCAGATATATTCGTTGAAATATTGAGGAAATCAGGAGCTCCGGGCAAGGGAATATGATATATATTTACACTGGGTTGGCAGCGTTTTTATTGTTCTTACTATACGACATCAATGCCGCTCGTTTACATTCCGGATTGCTGGGGAGCAGTTTTTTCATCGGGTGTATTTTGCTCTTTGGAAGCACCGCCGGCATCTTGGCGGCTTCGCTGGCTCAAATATTCATAACACCATTCACAGTTGTATGCATGATCGTTGCTTTCGTTTTTTTTACGTTGCTCGTGTATACGCTGTTTGTAGTATTACCGTTTAGAAACACTTATTTGGCAAGTCCCGCTATGGATGAAAAAAAGACTGTGTGCAGCTGCGGCGTCTATGCCTTGAGCAGGCACCCCGGGGTTCTGTGGTTCACAGGCATGTATATTTCCCTTTACATGGCCGTCCCGACGCCCCTTGTCCTAAAAGCCTGCATCACATTTTGCGTTTGCAATATATTTTACGTTATTTTTCAGGACCTTTGGACTTTCCCGCGAACCTTTACTGACTATGGCCGTTATAAGGAAACTGTGCCGTTCTTGTTTCCAACGCCTGAGAGTATTCGCAGATGTACGGACACATTAAATTCCAGAAAGAAGGAACATAATGAGGTTTGAGGAAAAACTGAAGACTTGTCCACCGGAAGCCATCTGGGACGAATACTGCGGCTTCCTGGATTTGGACATAAATTCATATATGCGAATTCAGAACCGCCTGATGGAGGAGCAGATTGCCATGTGGAGCAAGAGCGAAATCAGCAGGGGGATTTTGCGTGGGAAAAAGCCAAGGACTATCGATGAATTCAGAAACTGCGTAGATCTTACGACTTATGCAGATTATGCGGATGTATTGCTTCTCAAGAAAGATTCCATGCTTCCGGCCAAAGCGGTCATTTGGCTGCAGACTACCTGGGAGGGCGGCAAGCACCCGATCAAGGTGGCGCCTTATACCCAAAGCATGCTTGAGACATTCAGGAACAACCTCGTGGCCTGCCTGATTTTAGCGACAAGCAATGAGCGAGGCAAGTTTGATGTATCGCCGGATTATAAATTCCTTTATGGACTGGCGCCGCTGCCTTATGCCACGGGATTGTTCCCGAGGGCGCTGAATAAGGAGATCGGCATAGAGTTTTTGCCTCCGGTCAAGGAAGCAGAAAGCCTCGATTTTTCCGAAAGGAATAAATTAGGCTTCAAGATGGGTCTAACCGAGGGCATCGACTATTTCTTCGGACTGGGAAGCGTAGTCTATTTCATCAGCAAAAGCTTCTCCTCCATGGCCGCCGGATCCACAAGCAGCAATGGCAGTTTATTGAAAAGGCTCAGAACGATTTCTCCTGTGATGACCATGCGCTACCTCAAGGCAAAGAGCGCCTGCAGACAGGAGGAACGTCAGCTGAAGCCAAAGGATCTGTTCAAGCTTCGCGGCTTCATGGTAGCCGGAACAGATAACAACTGCTATAAGGATGAACTGGAAGATCTCTGGGGCATTCGCCCTATGGAAGTGTTCGCCGGCACGGAGCCGACCTGCATCGGTACGGAGACCTGGAAGAGGGACGGGATGTATTTCTTCCCGGATGCTTGTTTTTATGAGTTTATCCCTGAAGACGAGATGAACAAAAATTTGAAGGATCCTTCCTATCAGCCAAAAACCTGCCTGATGAATGAAGTGGAAGCCGGCGAAAAATATGAGCTGGTGGTTTCGGTTCTGAAGGGCGGGGCATTCATGCGCTACCGCGCCGGGGATGTATACCGCTGCATCGGACTTGAAAGCAGCGCCGACAAGACGTCCATTCCGCGATTCGCCTACATAGACCGGGTGCCTGATATTATCGACATTGCAGGCTTTACCCGGATTTCTGAAGATGCCATCAAAAATGTTGTTGAATTATCAGGGCTGGAGATCCAGGACTGGGTGGCGCTGAAGGAATATACCTCGAACAATAAGCCTAAAATGCATATGTATGTTGAGATGAAAACTTCTGCGCTGGCCTCCAACGCCGTAAGCTGTGAAATACTGAAAGAGCATCTCAGCATCTATTTTAAATATGTCGATCACGATTATAAGGACCTGAAGAAAATACTCGGTATGGATCCTCTGGAGATCACTATACTGAAGTCAGGGACCTTTAAAGAATATAGTGCCAAAAAAGGCGATATAAGGCGCATCAATCCGACCTCTTTTGAGATCAGGGATCTCGTTAAGATCCAGGATAGAGTGCGAATATACAACGGGGGTGATTTTAACTATGAATAGTTATGTATTCATCCCGGTAATAGCCCTGTCAGGATATCTGTTCCTGCTCCTTGCCTTCATGGCTGCTAAAAAGACAAAAGTAATCAAATCATTCATTTTCATGCTGGTCAGCGGAGTGCTCTGGACCGGCGGTTCGTTTTGCATGCGTATGCTGCTGTGGCCTGGCGAGAAGATATGGTTCGATGTATCCATTGCAGGCCTTCTTTTGCTGACCTATTCCTTTATGCTGTTCGTAAGGGACTTCACGAGCACGGCTCCGCTGTTGATCGACAAGATCTGGGCAGTGCTGATCCTTGTCGTGGGCACGGTAAACATCTTCACAGGTGTTTTTGTGCATGTGCCGCAAGTCATAACGGATGCGGCCGGAAACACAGGGTTCGTTTATGACATCAAATGGCCGGTCATATTCATGATCCTTCTCTGCGGCGGCATGGTGGCGGAGATGTTCTACTTCATCGTGAAATGCTTCCGCAGCGACCCTGTCAGGAGGAGGCAGTTTACCTCCGTAGCCGTGGGTATTGCGGTTATCTTTATCGGCCACCTTTTGCTGATGATCCCGGCGTTCCAAGGCATCCCGATGGACATCCTGTCCGGCCTGGGCATGGTCATTTGCCTGTTCTATGCGTTGTACAGAAGGAGACTTTTCAAGCTCACCCTGCTGGTCTCAAAGGGAAGCAGCTATGCGATCGTTGCGGTTTTATCGTTGCTGATATTCTCCAATTTCATCCGGCCCCTTGAATGGTTCCTGGAAAACAATCTCGGCGCGCTGGCGGAACAGAAGGTCATGATCATTTCCCTTCTGTTTACAGCATTTACGGTGATCATCTATTACCTGATGAAGAGGTTCATCGATGGAATATTTATCAGGGAGGAAATAGCAAGGTCCGACAATCTCAAGGCCTTCGGCTCGACGGTTTCCAAGACCCTGGATATCAAGAACATCATGGAAGAAACCGTGTCCGTTGTGAAAAACACCATACCGGTAAAAAATATCTATATCTGCATCGAAAACAAGGCGTCAAAATCATATAATCTTGCCCATTCCGTCAATCCATTGGATAATCTGTCGGTTTCGCTGTCAACAGACAATCCGGTGATACGACATTTGAAAGAACGCAATGAGTGCCTTTTCATCGAAGATCTGAAGAGGTTTGCCGATTTCAAATCCATGTGGGAAGAGGAAAAGCGCATGATCACCGATTATGATATTGCGTGCTTCGTCCCGCTGAAATACGATGACAAACTGGTGGGCGTCATGCTGCTGACCAACAAGGAGAGAGGCCACAGATACACCTATGACGATATCAGCTTCCTTGAATCCGTAAGCGCCATCGGCTCTATAGCAGTCAAAAATTCGTCCCTCTATGAGAAAGCCGTCATGGAAGCCAGGACCGATGAACTTACGGGGCTTCTCAACAGAAAATGCTTCTATGAGGTACTGGAAGCAGAGCATGAAAAGAACAGGAACAAATCCCTGGCGCTCATTATCATGAACATTGACGACTTTAAATTATACAACCAGCTGTATGGCAACGCTGAGGGGGATATTGCCCTCAAGAGGATCGCCAGCATCATCAAAGCAAGCGTCGGTGAAAACGGCCAGGTCGCCAGATACGGTGCCAAGGAATTTGCAATCATCCTGCCGGGCTTCGACCTTCTGGGCTCCAAGAACCTGGCATCCGTGATCCGTAAGCAAATATTGAATATCAACAAGAGCTCTCCGGATTATTCCATGAAGGTGTTGACCGTCAGTGTAGGCATATCGGCTATCCCGTTCGCGGCGACATCCCTGAAAGAGCTGGTGGACAGTGCGGACATGGCGGTGTTCCAGGTCAAGCGAAGCGGTAAAAATGCCATCGCTTTAAGCTCTGGCGGAGGAGAGCGCGGCAAGTCAACAGACGTTGCGGCGGAAGTCCATAAACAGGATATTTATTCCGGATACGCCTCCACGATCTATGCCTTGGCAGCAGCCATCGATGCAAAGGATCATTATACCTTCAGCCATTCCAAGAATGTTGAATACTACGCCTCCGAGCTGGGATACGCTTGCGGCTTGAACGATGACTCTGTTGAGATCATCAGAGAAGCGGCTCTGCTTCATGACATCGGCAAGATCGGTATTTCCGAGAACATCCTGAACAAGCCGGGCAGACTGACTCAGGATGAGTTCGAGATCATGAAGAGCCACGTAGAAAACTCCGTTGGGATCATCCGCCATCTGCCTTCCCTGGATTACGTCATCCCTGCCGTCATCGGGCACCACGAAAGATACGACGGGACAGGATATCCAAGAAGGATCTCCGGAGAAGACATCCCTCTATCGGCACGTATCCTTTGCATTGCCGACTCCTTCGACGCCATGATCTCCAGACGGCCTTACAAGGATCAATATACTGTTTTCTATGCCAAGCAGGAGCTTCAACGCCAGGCGGGAAGGCAATTCGATCACAAGCTGGTTGGTCTGTTCCTGGAACTGCTGGATAAGGGAATCATCATCCCTAGAGAAAGGGAGTCACAGGAATTCGGCACATAAGGGGACGGTATACAAAGCGAAAATAAGTCAAACAGAACGAAGCGACGACCTCGCACCGGCAGATGCTGCAAGCAGACGCCGGTGCGATTTTCTTGTTTTAGAACGAAGGCTACGATATAATAGAAAAAAATAGAAAAAGCTGTCTGAACCGGAGGAGGAGTATCATGGAACAGGATGTCAACGAAAAAAGCAAACAGTATGTGGGTGAATATATTGTAAGAGCAAAAGCTGCCCAATCCGAATTTGAAAAACTCAGCCAGGAAGAAGTTGATAGAGCGTTATGCGCCATCGGCAAGGTCATTTATGACAATGCGGAGTATCTGGCCAGAATTGCCGTTGAAGAAACAGGCATGGGGAACTGGGAGGATAAGACCGCAAAAAATAAAAGCAAGGCCCGAATCATCTGGAACAGCCTGAAAGGGAAAAAGTCCAGGGGGATATTGGATCGGGATCCAGCCACCGGTATTACCAGAGTCGCCAAACCCATGGGAATAGTGGCCGCCATCACCCCGAGCACCAATCCCATTGTAACACCTATGAGCAATGCGATGTTTGCGTTAAAATGCGGAAATGCCATCATCATCACGCCTCACCACAAGGCGGTCAAGTGCAGCACAAAGACTGTGGAGCTCATGAATGCAGAGTTGAAGAAGCTCGGCATGCCTGATAATCTCGTTCAGATCCTTCAGGAACATTCCAGAGAAAATACAAAGAATCTCATAGCGGACTGCGATGTAGTGATTGCTACAGGAGGCATGGGAATGGTGAAGGCTGCATACAGCTCCGGCCGACCGGCGCTGGGCGTAGGAGCTGGCAATGTTCAGTGCATCATCGACCGGGGAGCCGATTACAAGGAAGCTATACCGAAAATCATTACCGGCAGAGGGTTCGACAACGGCATCATCTGCTCCGGGGAGCAGAGTGTGATTTGTCCTTCTGAGGATTTTGATGAGATCATGGCGGAATTCGAACAGAACAGATGCTATATTGTCAGGGATTCAAAAGACAGAGACTCTCTTCGAAACGCCATTTTTCAAGAAGGCGCCATGAACAGCAAAGCAGTAGGCCAGGCGGCGAATATCATCGGCCGGCTGTCAGGGATCGAAGTCCCGGAAGGCACCCGGATCATCGTTGTTGAAGCTGAGGGTCCTGGAGATCTGGACGTGCTATCCAAAGAAAAAATATGTCCGGTGCTGGCAGCGTATCGATATAAGGATTTTCAGGAAGCCGTAGAAATCGCCAGATTAAATCTCGAAAAAGAAGGCAAGGGCCATAGCGTTTCAATCCATTCCGATAATATAGAAAACATTGAATATGCAGGCGAGACCCTTAGTGTTTCAAGATTCGTCATCAATCAGGTCTGCGCCTCCAGCGCAGGAGGCAGCTTCTACAACGGACTCAATCCGACGAATACGCTGGGCTGCGGTTCCTGGGGCCATAATTCGATTTCAGAAAATCTGACCTATACCCATCTCATGAATATCTCCAGAATTGCTTACTTCATGCCCGAAAATCACGTGCCGACGGATGAGGAGCTCTGGACGATCGAATCCGGGAGAACAAGCCGTGATGAATGATGTAAGGATAAAAACATATAAAGTCGAGGATATCATCCCTCGGGCATGGTCAGGAGGAAAGACCCGTGAACTGGCCATCTACCCGGAAGAGGCCTCCTATCCGGAACGGGATTTTATCTGGAGACTCAGTTCCGCTGATATCGAACTGGAAGAATCCGATTTTACCGCCCTGCCCGATTATGACAGAACGTTGATGGTGCTGTCCGGAGAACTGGTACTGTCTTATGAGGGGAAGCGGTCGATGCGATTAAAAGAACTGGAGCAAGATTCCTTTGATGGCGGGTGTGCGGTCAAAAGCTTTGGCAAGGCCACAGATTACAACCTCATGGTGAGGAAGGGGAATACTGGTATATTAGAATGCCTGCAGTTGTCTGAGGGAAGGACCGAATGCAAAATTCCGGATTGCCTTTTGGACGAAAGAGCCAACGCTGTGAGCGATTGCTATTATTGTCATAAAGGCTACGCTGTGATTTCTGCGGGGGATGAGATCGTGATGCTCAAGGAAGGCAGCCAGCTGGTCATCACCAGACCGGCGGAGCTTCAGATAAAAGTGGGGGTCATGGGCAGCGGCGTGACGATCCGGAGTCTGATCGCTTTCCTGGATGAAACAATGGTAGATGAAGAAATACCAGCGGCCAGAATCTCGGCGCAGGACGTCAAGGCGGCTTACCTCATCGCTTTCAGCAACTTCAGAGGATCACGTTACGTATTCAGGAGTCTCAAAAATATCTGGTATGACAAAGCGCTTCAAAAGGGAATAAACAGACTTGAAAGAGCCTATATCCCAATGATCCTGTACATTGCCGGATTATTCGCAGTGGTATATTGGGCCGGAAATGTCTGGGGGCCGGGTAAAATTGGCTGGGGCATGCTCCTTTGGACCCTTCTGGATGTCGGCATCCTTACACCGGCTTTATTCCTCATGGTCCTACCCAAGCCGATCAGAAAACACATGAAATGCATCGACACTCTCAGCCCTGCCGAACGCAGGATCTATGAAGCTGAAAAAGACATGAATCCCCGTGTTGAAAAAGTGCTGAAAAGATATCGGATCACTGGAAGAAACTGCGGGGACGAGTTCAAAGGCAGAGATTATAAAAGCTTCAAATAGCCGGCATCAAAACTGGCTCTCATATAAAGCTGCGTAAAAACCATTTTTGGCCATCAGCTCTTCATGGGTCCCTGTTTCCACGATATCGCCTTCATTGATCACAAGGATCACGTCGGCATCGCGGATTGTAGACAGCCGGTGGGCGATGATAAAACAGGTCCGGCCTGACATCAATTCCGTCATTGCCTTCTGGATCTGGACTTCTGTTCTGGTGTCTACAGAGCTTGTGGCTTCGTCGAGGATCAGCACCGGGGAATCCGCCAGAAACGCCCGGGACATGGTAAGCAGCTGCTTTTGGCCTTGAGAAATATTGGAAGCGTCTTCATTGATCAGCATTTCATAACCGCCGGGCTGGGTTTTGATGAAATGGTGTATATGGGCAGCCTTGGCAGCCCCCATCACTTCACAGTCGTCTGCGTCTCCCCGTCCGTACCGGATATTCTCCATGACCGTACCGTTGAACAGCCAATTGTCCTGCAATACCATGCTGAAGACGTCTCTCAGATCCTTTCTTGAATACTCCTTGATATCCGTCCCGTCGATCAGGATCCTTCCGGAATTCAGCTCATAAAAACGCATCAGAAGCTTGACGAGGGTGGTTTTCCCTGCGCCTGTCGGGCCCACTATGGCGACCCGCTGGCCAGGCTTGGCGACAAAATTGAAATCCTTGATCAAGAGTCCCTCACCGGTAGCCGGATCCGCTTTATATCCGAAGCTGACGTGCTCAAAGGTGATTTCTCCCCTGACAGAATCGATATTCAAAGACTTCGGACTGGCACTTTCTTCGGTCTCCTCTTTTTCGTTCAGCAGTTCGAAGACCCTTTCGGCTGCTGCGGCGGTGGATTGAAGGATATTGGCGATATTCGCAACTTGGGCCACAGGCTGATTAAAGGTCCTGACATATTGGATAAATGCCTGGATGTTTCCGATAGAAACAGAACCCCTGACGGCAAGAAAACCACCTAAGACGCATACAAAAACGAAAGCAAGGTTGCCGATAAAATTGGTGATGGGCATCATAGTCCCGGAAAGAAACTGGGAGCGCTCCGAGGCGGCCGCCAGCTTTCCGTTCAGCTCTTCAAATTTTCTTCGGGATTGAGCCTCGCCGTTGAATGCTTTGACGATGACATGTCCGGAGAACATTTCTTCGATATGGCCATTAACCTCTCCGAGGAATTTCTGCTGATCCTTGAAATAACCCTGGGAGCGTTTGACGATCATCCGGATCGACACCATGGAAAGAGGCAGTATGAATAAAGCGACAAGAGTCATGATAACGCTGATGTAGAGCATGAGCGCCAGCACCCCTGCGATCGTCACGATGCTGGTGACCATTTGAGCCAGGGACTGATTCATCGTGGTATTGATGGTATCGATGTCATTCGTCACCCTGGATATGATTTCGCCGTGGGTTTTTGTATCGAAATAATTCAGAGGGAGCCGGTCCAGCTTCTCGGACACCTCTTTCCGGAGGCGGTAGGTCATTTGCTGAGCAACGTTCGCCATGATCAACCCGAGACCCCAGGAACAAGCTGTCGAAGCAAGATAGATAAAAACAAGAATGCCGAGGAGCTTTTGCAATTCGAGAAAATCAATACTTGCGTCGTCGGTGACACTGACGGCGACCACATCCGTCGCAATGCCCAAAATCATCGGGGAAACCACCGATGAGACGACTGAAAGCACGGAAAGCAAAGTCGCAAAGATGATCGGCATCCTGAATGGCGCGACATAGCGGATCAAGGTCTTCATAGTGGCCTTGAAATTCTTCGCTTTTTCTCCCGGCATCATATGGACGCCAGGGCCTCCAATGGGGCCTTTGGATGGTTTTATTCTAGGACCTGCCATCTTGACAACCTCCTTTCAACTGGATCCCAGCCAGCTCTTCCGGATCCAGCTGGGATGCCGCCAGCTCCAGATAAACGCTGCAGCCCCTCAGCAATTCCTGATGAGTGCCAATACCTACCAGGCGACCCTCATCCATGACAAGGATCTGCCGGGCCTGCTTGATGGTGCTGATGCGCTGGGCTACAATGAAGACAGTGCTGGCTCCGGCCTCAGCCTGGAAAGCAGTCCTCAGAGAGGCTTCCGTCTGAAAATCCAGTGCGGAAAAGCTGTCGTCGAATATATAGATCGGGGTTTTCCTGGCCAGGGCTCTGGCTATAGAAAGCCTTTGCTTCTGACCGCCGGACACATTGGTGCCTCCCTGAGAAATAGCATCGTTGAAGCCGTCTGGCTTGGCTGATATAAATCCATAAGCCTGGGCAATTTCTGCGGCCCTGACCACTTCATCCTCTGACAGTTCCTCTGAGCCGTAACGCAAATTGGATCCTATCGTTCCCGAAAACAATATGCCAAGCTGTGGGACGAAGCCTATCAGCTCATGCAGATTATGCTGGCTCAGATCCCGGATATCAACACCGTCGATAAGGATCTGACCCGAGGTCACGTCGTAGAGACGGGGCAGCAAATTGATCAAAGTGGATTTTCCGGAGCCAGTGCCGCCGACGATGGCTGTTGTGGTGCCGGGTTCCGCGGTGAAGGAGATATCCTCCAGGATGTTTTCCTCGGCGTTCGGATAACGGAAGGTGACATTTCTGAATTCGACCTTTCCGGGCGTATCCTTCGGAAGCATCGATAATTCCGATGCCGGCTTGTCTTTTATAGCCGGCTCCACGGCCAGCACTTCGCTGACTCGCTGCAGCGAAACCAGCGCCCGCGGGATCATGATGAAGAACATGGTCAAAAACAGGCAGGCAAATACCACATGCATCGCATACTGGATAAAGGCCATCATATCGCCGACATTGAGCAAATCAGCGTCGATCAGTCCGGCACCGGCCCATACGACCAGCAGGGAACCGAAGGACATGACCAGACTCATGGCAGGCATCATCATGGACATCAGCCTCGATATGAAAAGATTTGTTCTTGTCAGATCCAAGTTGGCGCGATCAAAGCGTTCCTGCTCGCTTTTTTCACGGTTGAAAGCCCGGATCACCAGGATCCCTGAGAGCCGTTCGTTTACGATAAGATTTAAGCGGTCTATGAGTTTTTGAAGGATCTTGAATTTCGGCATGGCCAGGATGATGCCCACAGCGATCACAGCAAAAATAGCTACAATGGATACGACGATAGTCCAGGTCAATTCCCGGCTGGTCCGGACGGCCATCACAAGGGCGCCAATGCCCATGGCCGGCGCAAAAAAGCCCATTCGGATCACCATGACCGTAGCCATATGCAGCTGCTGCACATCATTGGTGCCCCGGGTTATGAGAGAGGCCGTGCCGAAGCGTTCTGCCTCGCCCACGCCAAAGGAGGTCACTTTTCTGAACACTTCAGACCGGACATGGCACGCCGACCGAGCCCCGATCTGCGACGCCAGATAACTGACGGCAATGGCGCATGAAGCCAATATAACAGACAGCAGGATCATCATAAAGCCTTTTTCAACTATGAAATCCATATCGCCGCCTATAATGCCGCTGTCGATGATGGAGGCCATATATTTAGGCAAGGCCAGCTGAAGGATCGCCTGCAGCAGTATCAGGGAACCGGTGACCAGAATGCCGGGGATATAAGGGATGTACAATTTCAAAATATTTTTCATAAAGGATATTATAGCATAAATCGGATTATAAAATCCCAGGCTCTTTAAGAACGACAATGTTTTTTGTCCATCTGTTGCAAAACGGCGCTTTTTCATGCTATATTAATATTTGCGGCAGGATATGGTTCCCCGCGGCAAATTCCCTGCTCCCATTCGAGCAGGAGATGAAAGGAATGATAACCATGGAAGAAAAAAAAGGAACTTATTATATCAGCACCCCGATCTATTATCCCAGCGATAATTTGCATATCGGTCACACTTATTGCACGGTCATGGCGGATGCTATGGCCAGATTCAAGCGGCTTGCAGGATACGATGTCCATTTCCTGACGGGCACCGACGAGCATGGACAAAAGATCCAGAACATCGCGGAGAAGGCGGGCGTCAAACCCCAGGAATATGTCGACAAGGTCGTAGAGGGGATCAAGGATCTATGGAAAACCATGGAAATTTCCTATGATGATTTCATACGGACCACTGAACCGCGCCATGTGAAAAGAGTCCAGGCGATCTTCATGAAAATGTATGAGAAGGGCGATATCTATAAGGGTGAATATGAAGGGATGTACTGCACTCCATGCGAAAGCTTCTGGACTGAAAGCCAGCTGGTGGATGGATGCTGTCCCGACTGCGGACGCCCGGTGGAAAAGGCGAAAGAGGAGGCCTATTTCTTCAAGCTGTCGAAGTACGGCTCGGCTCTTCTTGACCTGTTTGACAAAAATCCGTCATTCCTGATGCCGGATACCAGAAGAAATGAAATGATCGGATTCATCAACCAGGGCCTCGAAGATCTCTGCATCAGCCGGTCCACCTTTGATTGGGGCATCCCGGTGCCTATCGATGAGCGCCATGTGATCTATGTCTGGCTGGATGCGCTTTCGAACTACATAACTGCCCTGGGGTATCCGGATGAGCCGGAGCTTTATAACAAATATTGGCCGGCGGATGTCCACCTTGTGGGGAAAGAAATCGTGAGATTCCATTCCATCATTTGGCCTGCCATGCTGATGTCCTGCGACCAGCCTCTGCCGAAGCAGGTCCTGGGCCACGGATGGCTGCTGCTGGACGGCGGTAAGATGAGCAAATCCAAGGGCAATGTCGTTGATCCGGTCAAGCTCATCGAGAGATACGGCGTCGACGCTTTAAAATACTTCCTTTTAAGAGAATACACCTTTGGTCAGGACGGACTTTTTACCAATGAGGTCATGATCAAGAGGATCAATTACGATTTGGCAAACGACCTGGGGAACCTGGTCTCCAGAACGGTCAGCATGATCGAGAAATATTGCGGCGGCATCGTGCCGAAGGCTGAAGAAAATTCCGGACAGGAAATCAGCGCCAGCGACCGCGAACTCAAGGAAACAGCCACAGGGGCTGCTGCCCAGGTTGAAGCCCATATGGACAAGTTCGAATTCAACATGGCCCTTGAAGAAATATGGCAGGTGGTGCGCCGGGCCAACAAATACATCGACGAAAATACGCCGTGGATCCTGGCAAGGGACGAAGCCAACAAGAAGAGGCTGGATGCCGTGATGCACAATCTGGCAGAATCCCTGCGGATCATCTCCGTGCTGATATACCCATTCATGCATTCCACCACGGAAGAGATCAGGAAGCAGATGGGCCTCTGGTATGCAGAGCCGGTTTGGAGCGATGTCTTCACCTTCGACATGATGGGCGGAGAACAGGTGAAAAAGGGCGAGGCGCTTTTTCCTAGAATGGATATCGAAGCCGAACTGGAAGCCCTCGAGGCGATGAAGGACGTCGAAGCTAACATTCCTTTAAAACTGAAGGACGAAATCGAATATGACGTGTTCGATAAAATCGATTTCAGAGTTGGCACGATCCTGGCTGCAGAGAAGCATCCGAAAGCAGACAAGCTGCTGGTTTTCAAGGTCAAAATGGGCACGGAAACCAGACAGATCATATCCGGCGTAGCCGAGTCCCACAAACCGGAGGACTGCATCGGCAAGAAAGTGATTGTGGTGGCCAATCTGAAGCCTCGCCAGCTCAGAGGCCTGGAATCCAAAGGCATGCTGATGTTTGCCGATAATATTGTGGATGGCCGGGAGCGCTTTGAATTTGTCACAACCATCGCTGATGACGGCAACCCCGTCACGTAGCGATCAACACGCAGCAATTAAATTGATGGACATGAGGTATAATATGCTATTTGATTCACATGCTCACTTGAACAACGAGTCCTATGACGACGCATCCCGCGAGGCCCTTTTCAAAGCCATCGAAGAATCGGATGTAAGCTATGTCATGGATGTCGGTTTTGATTTGAGCTCCTCCACCATGGCGGCCCGGCACGCTGCCAGGTTCCCTTGGTGCTATGCGGCTGTGGGCTGCCATCCCCATGAAACGGACGGCTTTGACGAGACTCAGATCACTTTGCTGGCACAGCTTGCAAGAAAGCCGAAGGTCCAGGCCATCGGCGAGATCGGTCTTGATTTTTTCAAAGAGTACTCCACCCGGGAGAATCAGCTGTATTGGTTCAGAAGCCAGATCGAGCTGGCAAACTCCTACAGGATGCCCATGATCATCCACGATCGTGATGCCCATGAAAAAGTGATGACTGTATTGAAGGAGCACGGAGCCTTTTCTGATGAGCGGACCAGCTGGTTCCCGAAAAGACCGGGGCCGGGAGGCGAGCTCGCGAAGGATGCCAGAGTGCTGCTCCATTGCTACAGCGGCAGCAAGGAACTGGCCCAGCAGTATATCAAGCTCGGCGCGACGATCTCAATAGCAGGCCCTGTCACATATGACAATGCGAAAAAACTGGTGGAGGTGGTCAAAGAGATCCCTATCGAGTACATGCTCATAGAAACAGACGCACCGTATCTGGCGCCTGTGCCAATGAGAGGCCGGCAGAACATGTCCCCTTATCTGGTACACACCGCCCGCAAAGTCGCTGAGATAAAAGGCATGCCGTATGAAGAGGTCGCCAGGATAACCTGCGAAAACGCCAAAAGATTCTTCAACATCTATTAGTCTTTTCTCCATCGGGTCCAAGCCATTTATTAGAGGATCATTGAGCGGATCATTAACGAGAGACCCCAAAATTCGGGGTCTTTTTTGTTGTTGCATACAAAAAAGTATGATATAATTCCTTAGCTATGATTAAAGAAGTCAAAAATACTATCAATACCCATAAGCTATTAGAAAAAGGAGACACAATTGTAGTGGGGCTTTCGGGAGGCCCTGATTCAGTGTGTCTTTTTCATGTGCTTCACAAATTAAAAAGTGAATATGCCATCAAGCTGCACATCGTCCACGTCAATCACCGGCTCAGACCAGTGATCTGCGACGAGGAGCAGGCTTTTGTAGAAGAACTGTGCAGAAAATGGGAAACCCCTTGTTATTCCTTTAAAATAGACTGCAATGCCATGGCTGCTGAAACCGGCATGTCAGGGGAGGAAGCCGGCCGGGCTGCGAGATATAAAGCTTTCAGAGAGGTCGCGGAGCGCGTCGATCCCCAAAATGGCAAGCTTATTAAAATCGCTGTAGCCCACAACCTGGAGGATCAGGCGGAGACCGTGCTGCTGAGGATCATCAGAGGCACAGGCACCGATGGACTGGCAGGCATGGGCTATATCCGAAAGGGAGAGGGAAACACAGCTGTGATCCGGCCGCTTTTGGATATCAGTCGGCATGAAATAGAAGACTATTTAGTCAACAATCATCTTGATGCGAAAAGAGATCATACCAATTTGGAGCCTATCTATAAAAGGAACAAGGTTCGTCTTGAACTGATCCCTCTGCTGAAGGAAAACTATAATGAGAATATCATCGAGGTCCTGGCAAGGCTTGCCAACAATGCCTGGATGGACAGAGAATACCTGAGGGGACGCGCAGCTGAGGGGCTTGCTACCGCTATGAAAGACCGGAATACTTACGATTGCAGGACTTTGAAAGAGATAGCACCACCCCTGAGACGCCGGGCTGTGGTCATGGCCCTCGCAGATATGGGACTGGAGCAGGATATCACTGCTGTACACCTGAACGCCATCGACAGACTGATAGAAGAGGAAAAAACGGGAGTCTCCATCGATTTGCCTCATGGATATTCCGCCAGAACGGAATATGGCAGCATTATCCTGAATCGCAGAATTGGGAAGGCCGGCGATCCCATTGAAAAACAGGCCGATGAAAATGTCCGGGCGATCATCGAAGAGATCGGAAAACATCTGGCTTTAGATAACGACATGCAGATCCGTACACGGCGGGATGGTGATCGGATCGAACTGGCGGGGGTAGGAAGAAAAAAAATACAGGATTTTTTTGTGGATGCGAAAGTACCGAGAGAAAAACGCGGCAAAATCCCATTAGTCGTAAGGGGGAATGAAGTCATTGCTATTTTAGGCGACGATTTCCTAAAAGCGTTGAATAGCGGAGCGGAGCCTTCCGGCTTAGACAGAGGAAGGACAGCCCGGGGATATACAATCAAATTCGAAGAAGGAGGAAAAAACGCAATTGAACAGACTAGTTAAAAATATTGGAGTATACCTGCTGATATTTGCCATCGTCATTTTCATGGCGTGGTTTTATAAAGGCGTTCCACAGGAGCAGAAATCGGAGGAAGTGCCGTTTTCCACCTTTGTATCCCACTTGTCCGCTGAAAGAGTCACGGAGCTGAATATTACTGAGACAAAGCTGACAGGGACCTTGAAAAATGGCGACATCGTTTATGCTTATGCGCCGTCGCTGATCGATATCCAGATCATCGATGAAAGCTATATCTTCCCTCAGATCGCTGCGGGAACCTTGGAATACTCATCCGACGAACCAACGGTCACGCCTTGGTACATCAGTATGCTGCCGACATTGCTCCTGATAGGGGTGATGGTTTTCTTCTGGTTTATGATCATGAACCAGCAGGGCGGCGGAGGAAAAGTGATGCAGTTCGGAAAATCCCGGGCGAGGATCGCGAAGGACGAGGAGCTGAGAAGAGTGACATTCAGGGACGTTGCAGGCCTGGATGAAGAAAAGGAAGAGCTGGAGGAGGTTGTGGACTTCCTGAAGAATCCGAAAAAATACCGGCAGCTGGGGGCAAGAATACCAAGAGGGATCCTCCTGGTGGGCCCTCCTGGAACCGGAAAGACATATATCTCAAAAGCCACTGCGGGAGAAGCAGGCGTGCCGTTTTTTTCCATATCCGGATCCGATTTTGTTGAAATGTTCGTGGGAGTCGGCGCTTCGAGAGTCCGTGATCTTTTTGAGCAGGCCAAGAAGAATTCCCCATGCATCATCTTCATCGATGAAATCGATGCCGTAGGCCGTAAGAGAGGCGCAGGCCTCGGAGGCGGCCATGATGAAAGAGAGCAGACGCTGAATCAGCTGCTGGTCGAAATGGACGGCTTCTCTGAGAATTCAGGGATCATCATTATTGCAGCCACCAATCGACCGGACATCCTGGATACAGCCCTTTTAAGACCGGGTCGTTTTGACCGGCAGATCGTCATCGGCATACCGGATATCAAAGGAAGAGAAGAAATATTCAGAGTCCATTCGAAGAACAAACCGTTGGACAATGAGGTCAACCCTGTGGTGCTTGCCAGAAGAACTCCCGGCTTCACACCGGCTGATATAGAGAATCTGCTGAATGAGGCCGCCCTTTTGACCGCCCGCCGTAACGGCTTGAAAATCAGAATGGACGAGATCGAGGAAGCTATAACGAAGGTCATCGCCGGTCCGGAAAAGAAAAGCCGGGTGATCAGCGAGGCCGAAAGGAGACTGACTGCTTACCACGAAGCGGGACATGCCATCGTGGCCCAAAGTCTGCCGGACAGCGATCCGGTCCATCAGATCACCATCATCCCGAGAGGCAGAGCCGGTGGATTCACGATGGTGCTCCCGAGGGAAGACAGATATTTCGGAACGAAAAAAGATATGAAAAACCAGATCGTCCACCTTCTGGGGGGCCGTGTGGCGGAAAAGCTTACACTGGAAGACATCTCCACCGGAGCTTCAAACGATATTTTAAGAGCCACGGAGATCGCCCGGGATATGGTCACGAAATACGGATTCAGCGAAAAGCTGGGACCAGTCAATTACAGTGCCACGGACGAAGTGTTCCTGGGCAAGGATTTTTCCACCAAAAAGAATTATTCTGAAGAGGTGGCTTCCGCCATCGATGAAGAAATACAAGCACTGATCGAAGACGGTTACCGGACCGCTGAGGAAATATTGAAACAGCATATGGACAAGCTTCATGCCGTTGCCAGTGCATTGCTTGAAATTGAGACTCTGGACGGAGAGCAGTTCGAAGCTTTATATAATGGGAAGCTTACGCCGGAAGATCTGGCCAGGGATGTGGAAGCCAAAGGCCAGGCCAGAGAAAAGGCGAACGCTGAAGAAGCCGCCGAGGCGGAGCGGATCCGTGAGGACGAGAGGCTGAAGGAAGAGGAAGAGCTGGCCAAGTATGACGATACTGAAAACCGGAGCGCGGCTCAATTATTGGAATTGAAAAAGCCGTCCGCAATCAAATCGAAACCATTGAGAAAGTCCAGGGAGTCTGAAAAGAAAAAAGAGGATTAGACCATGAAGCTAATATTGGAGAAATGCCTGCAGCTTGATGTTTTTAAAGACGCCGAGGTGGTCGCCGGCAAAGCGTCCCTTGGGAATATCGTCCGCTCCGTGTCAGTTCTGGAATCCATGGAACGCAGCGAAGTCGCCAAGTATATGTCCCATCAGGGCGAACTGGTCCTGACCGGTTTTTTCGGCGCGCCTAACGAGCCGGCCAGACAGATAGCGGTCATCGAGGAACTGAGCAAAAGCAGAAGCGCCGGCCTCTGTGTATTTCATGTGGGCTCTGTTGTCAAATCCTTGGCTCCGGAGGTCCTGGATGCTGCGGACAGACTGGGCATGCCTCTTATTCTTATGCCGAACAGAACTCTCCCCACTACCGGGGATGTGATCACAATGGTTCTGGATGCCCTTGTCAACGATGACAACTTCGGCAATCGGCTGATCAACAATACTATTTTTCACCTGCTCAATTTTGAAAAGCATTCCAATTTCCATGAAGCTCTAAAAGAAGCTGCCATCAACAATGATTTTCAGCTCGTGCTGCTCAGCGAGGATTTCAATCCGATCCTTACTGTGGAAACGAAATACCGCACCACCATCGCCGACGCCATCAGCCTCGGCAGGGCCAGAGAAAACGATGTCGAGCAGTCATCGGTTTACACACTGCTGGATGTCAACGGGGTGCTCACATACTGGGGGCCTGTGACCATCAGTGGAGAGAAGTATTTCATGTTTATTGTGGACAATGAGGATTCCTATTCCGCTTCTGAAATAACCAAGCTTGCCGAAATCATCGAATTGGCCATGGGTATGTGGAAATATACGCCGGAGCGGGATGCAAAGGCTGAATTCATCAAGGCGCTGATGAGAAACAACAAATCCCTGGCGTACTCTCTAAAAGAGGAGGCGGGGATCTCGCCCAATGAAATGATCAGCGTGTTTTTTGCAAGAGGCATCGATAAAGCCGCCGGGGTGCAAATCATGAATGCCTTTGAGGCAGAGAGCAACCTGAGCCTGATCCGGCTGAATGAAGGTGACGAAACCTTCGGGATCATCCTTTCCAGTGAAAAGAACAATGAAGATGCTCAGGCGTCAGCCAAAGCGAATTGCGTCAAGCTGTTCAACAATCTGAAAGAAAGCAAGAATGTCCGCATCTTCCATGTCACGGGAGTTGATGGCATCGAAGGAGCCGGGGACGCTTTCAGGCTGATCAGCGAATCCTGGTCCTTTGTCCAAAATGTTTTTCCATATAAAAGGGTTTTTACTAAATATGAACTGACGTTGGTCAGCAATTGCATCAACATTCAACTTCAGGGAGGCTATGTGAAGAAGAACTATCTGGAATTGCTGGATATTTTTGATGGCAGCGCAAAAGGTAAGCAGCTTCTGGAGACTCTGGAGACCTTCGTGCTGGATGCAGGGATGAACAGCTCCAAAACCAGCGAGTTCATGGGGATCCATACGAATACGGTCCAATACAGACTGAAAAAAATCAACGAAATGCTGGGTGTTGAAATAACAGGCAACCGCGTTGTGCCGGGGCTGACCATCGCCTTAGCGTTGAAAAGGCTTGAGAGAGTGATACTCTAATTTGCTTGATTATTCGGCCTTGCTGAGTTATAGTATTTCTGTTGTTTTTAAAATCGGCAGCATCAAATATCGGCCTTTTTAGGATTAGAGAAAAGGGACAAGTAAAAAAATCAAGGGGGATTGATCAATGAACAACCTGGAAGAACTATTGAAACTTAAAGAAAAAATCGCTCAGGGAGGCGGGCCGTCCAGAATCGAGGCCCAGCATAAAAGCGGCAAGCTGACTGCCCGGGAAAGACTGGATATATTATTCGATGAGGGAAGCTTTGTGGAAATCGATACCTTTGTTTCCCATCGCTGCACCAACTTTGATCTGGCGGACAAAAAATATCCGGGAGATGGCGTTGTTACGGGCTATGGGAAAGTCGACGGCCGGGTAGTATTTGCCTTTGCTCAGGATTTCACCGTGCTTGGAGGATCTCTTGGCGAATACCATGCTGAAAAAATCGTAAAGGTCCAGCAGATGGCCCTGAAGATGGGAGCGCCTTGCATCGGACTGAACGACTCCGGAGGGGCAAGGATCCAGGAGGGCGTGACGTCCCTTTCAGGCTTTGGAAAAATCTTTTATAATAATACGATCTCGTCCGGCGTGATCCCGCAGATCTCTGTGATCATGGGGCCATGCGCCGGGGGCGCTGTTTATTCCCCGGCGATCACGGATTTTGTTTTCATGGTGGACAAAACCAGCCAGATGTTCATCACCGGCCCGCAGGTCATCAAAGCCGTGACCTTTGAAGACATTACCGCAGAGGAACTGGGAGGAGGCATGACCCACAATTCCATCTCCGGCGTAGCCCATTTTCTGGGCAAGGATGACGCCGGCACCCTGGCAGATGTCAGGGAGCTTCTATCCTACCTGCCTTCAAGCAATCGAGAGAAGGCGCCAAAAGTTCCTACAAGCGATGCAAGCGACAGGATCATACCGGAACTGAACGAAATCATACCGGAGAATCCGAATAAAGCTTACGATGTGTACAAAGTCATCCGCAGCATTGCCGATGACGGGAAAATATATGATGTCATGCCGCATTGGGCAAAAAATATCGTGACATGCTTTATCAGGCTGGGAGGAGAGACCGTCGGAGTCATAGCAAATCAGCCGCGAGCCCTGGCCGGATGTCTGGATATCAACGCTTCCGATAAGGCGGCCAGATTTGTCAGACGCTGCGACGCATTCAACATACCGCTGCTGACGATCGTAGATGTGCCGGGATTCCTGCCGGGCCAGAAGCAGGAACATGGCGGGATCATCCGCCATGGGGCGAAGCTGCTTTATGCCTATTGCGAGGCCACGGTGCCGAAGGTCACCATGATCCTCAGAAAAGCCTACGGCGGTGCCTATATCGGAATGTGCAACAAGGAACTGGGAGCGGATATGGTTCTGGCATGGCCAAGCGCGCAAGTGGCCGTTATGGGTGCGGAAGGCGCTGCAAATATCGTGTTCAAGAAGGAAATCAATGAATCGGAAGATCCTGTAGCAAAAAGAAAAGAAATGATCCAGCAGTATGAAGAAAAGTTCAGCAATCCGTATCGCGCCGCAGAGATGGGATACATAGACGATGTGATCGAGCCTGCAACCTCGAGGCAGAGGCTGATCAGCGCTTATGATATGCTCAGTACCAAGAAAGCTTCGCTTCCGGCGAAAAAACACGGAAACATACCGCTTTAAAGGGTTAGGAGGACAAACATAATGCTATTGGCGTTTGATGTAGGCAATACGAACATCGTATTGGGCGCTTTCAAAGATGGAGAATTGATCCAGAATTGGCGAATTGCGACAGACAACAGTAAAACAGCGGATGAGTTCGGCATGCTGATCAATCAGTTCTTTGATTATGAAGGTCTGAAGGTGAGCGACGTCGAAGATGTGATCATCGCTACTGTAGTGCCGTCGGTGCTGTTTACCCTTCAGCATCTTTCCATGAAATACTTTCATAGAAGGGCGATCGTCATCGAGCCGGGGATCAAGACCGGCCTGAAGATCAAATACGACAATCCCAAGCAAGTAGGCGCGGACAGGATCGTCAACGCCGTTGCAGCCCTGGTGAAATACGGAGGGCCATTGATCATAATCGATTTCGGCACCGCCACCACCTTCTGCGCCATTACCGAAAATTGGGAATATCTTGGAGGGACCATTGCGCCGGGCATCAAGATCTCCTCGGAAGCCTTGTTTGAAAAGACGGCGAAGCTGCCGAAGGTCGAGCTGGAAGACCCCGGCATGGCGATCTGCAAAAATACCATCAATGCCATGCAGTCGGGGCTGGTTTACGGCCACATGGGCATGGCGGACTTCATCATCGGCAAGATGAAGAAGGAACTCATGGATATGGGAGCTACTAAGCCTGTAAAGGTGGTAGCAACAGGCGGCCTGGCGACGCTGATCGAAAGTGGTCTGGACTGCATCGATCACATCGACAAAATGCTCTCGCTTGAGGGCCTTCAGATCATCTATGATAAAAACAAGAAAAAAGATCTGGCATGTCCGCATACCAATATCAATGCCGATCTAAACGCGGATACAAACGTAAAACAATAATAAATAACTTCAAAAATAAAGATTGATGCACGCAATAGTTCAATCTATAGCATCTATATTAGCTGTATATGTTATCAATCGGGATGGGCCTGGAATTTCACAGAGCCCATTCTTTTTATTTACAAAACAACAACTTTCGATATTCCGTATTATGCCCGATATCCCTAAATATTCCTCCGGAACCCTTGACAGTAAGGTGTTTTGATGCTATGATTGCTTTGTTGATGCACCACTGCACTGCAGTAACGCAATACAGAAAAACAGGGGTAAAAGTTCGATTCAAAAGCGGTAAAAGGAGCGTAAAGGGTATGGATAGAGAGAATAAGGCCATCATAGATGAAAACGATCAGGAAAATCAGGTTATGGAAAATGAAATGAAAAACACAGAACCTGAATGGGTTTATGATATGTATCAGCCGGTGCCGGCATTGAATTACGCTTATCATTAAAGAATATTCTGCTGCAATTTTGTGGCTATGATTGGAAAATGTATTAATTATGCTTTGTCACAGAAAAATCCCCGGTCCCGAACCGGGGATTTTTCTGTTAAACAAGAAATTGTGCAAACAGATCCTGTTCTGCTATAATACACTTATGTTGAAAATTGGTGATGTTGAACTGAAGAACCCGTTTTTTCTCGCGCCTCTGGCAGGTATAACCGATGCGCCTTTCCGTCTGCTCTGCAAAGAGCAGGGCGCAGGCCTGGTATACTCCGAAATGGTCAGCTGCAAGGGGCTTTTTTATCGTGACAAAAATACCGAAACCTTGCTATATATAACCGAGGAAGAAAAACCCGCCGCCATCCAGGTTTTTGGATCCGAACCGGAAATGATGGCCTTTGCAGCAGATAAATTGAAAGACCGGCCCAATGCGATCCTTGACATCAATATCGGCTGCCCTGTGCCCAAGATCGTCAAGAACGGCGAGGGTGCAGCACTGCTCAAGGATCCGGACCTGATCTACAGACTGGTCAGGGCAGCGGTGGAGAATGCCGGAAAACCCGTAACGGCTAAAATCCGAATGGGCTGGGACCATGATTCCATCAATGCGGTGGAGACAGCCCTGGCCATCGAGGCGGCGGGGGCAAGCGCAGTGGCCATCCACGGCAGGACACGGGAACAATACTATAACGGACCGGCGGATTGGGAAATCATTGCCCGTGTGAAAGAGGCCCTCAAAATCCCCGTCATCGGGAATGGCGGCATTTTCACAGGGGAAGATGCTATGAACATGATGGAAAAGACGGGAGCAGACGCAGTGATGATCGCCAGGGGTGCAATGGGAAACCCTTGGATATTCAGCGAGTGCCTTGCCCTTTGGGAGGGGCGGAAAAAACCGGAACCGCCCGACCTGCCCGAAAGAGCCGCAATGATGATCCGGCAGCTGGATATGCTGCTGGAGTTGAAAGGCCCGTATGCAGCCGTCAGGGAAATGCGGAAGCATGTCGGATGGTATTTGAAGGGAGTGCGGGGCAGCGCGGAAATCAAACGGACGGTAAACGCCATTACCGATGCCGATGAATTCAAGCATCTCCTGGAAAACCTCTTGCATAATATGTAAATACAACGCATCAATACACTTTACTTTTTACCAAAAAACTATATAATATAAAAGTGTTTTGTTATAAATTAAACTAATGCAAAAGTCTAAGGAGGAAGAATTATGAAGAAGATTTCATTACTGCTGGTACTGATCCTGGTGGTATCCGTATTTGCAGTAGGTTGCGGCGGCGGCGAAGAAGCTGCGACAGAGAACGTGATAAAAGTGGGTGTGTTCGAGCCTCTTACCGGTGAAAACGGCGGCGGCGGCCAGCAGGAAGTTGACGGTATGACGTATGCCAATTCCGTAAGGCCTACAGTCACTATCGATGGTGTTGAATACCAAATCGAATTGGTTGTATCCGACAACCAGTCCGACAAAACCGTTGCTGTTACATCTGCGAATTACCTGATCGATCAGGGCGTTGTTGCAGTTCTGGGCTCATACGGATCCGGCGTTTCCATCGCTGCTGGTGAAGTATTTTCAAGCGCTGGGATCCCGGCCATCGGAGCTTCATGCACAAATCCGCAGGTTACCAATACAAATGACTGGTATTTCAGAGTATGCTTCCTGGATCCTTTCCAGGGGACAGTAGTTGCAAACTATGCTGTACAGCACGGCGCCAAGACCGCTGCCGTGATCACTCAGCTTGGCGATGACTATTCAACAGGTCTCGGCAACTTCTTTATGGATTCTTTCAAAGAGCTGACAGGCGATGAAAATTCCATCGTTGTTGCTCAGACTTTCCAGCAGAATCAGGCTGATTTCAACGCGATCCTGCAGAACGTGAAGGCAGCAAATCCTGACGTGATCTTTGCTCCTTCTTCCATCACCACTGCTCCGCTGATCATCAAGCAGGCGAGAGCTCTTGGCATCACTTGCCCGATCATGGGTGGGGACACATGGGAAAATGTTACAATAATTGAGAACGCTGGAATTGAAGATGCTGAAGGCATTATTCTTTCAACATTCTTTGATGCCGGTCTTGCTGACAGCAGCCAGATCGCCAAGGATTTTGTTGAAGGTTTCTCCGCAGATTACTACACACCGGTTCCGGCCGTGTCCGCTTTAGGCTATGATGCTTACATGGTTCTGATCGATGCCATCGAGAGAGCCGGAGCAACCGACGGCGAATCCATCCGTGCAGCTCTGAATGAGACAGACGGCTTTGAAGGCGTAACCGGTTCAATAACCTTTGACGAATTGGGCGATGCTCAAAAGAACATGGCTGTTATCAAGACCGTTGAAAATGGCGAGTTCGTATTTGTGGAAGCTGTCACAGTTCAGTAACAGCCTTTCCTGAAATCTGCATCATCAAGGCGGGAGGAGGATCCTTCTCCTGCCTTATTTATGGAATTATCAAAACGAAAACAATAAAGCTTATAATATCAACGCTAAAAAATACACCAATAGGAATTTGACTAAATTTAAATATTGGAGACAATAATGGACGCTTCAACTTTTCTTCAGAACTGTATAACAGGCATATCTTTGGGGTCGGCCTACGCGCTGATCGCCATCGGGTATACCATGGTATATGGAATACTGAGACTGATCAACTTTGCCCATGGAGACATCTTCATGATGGCAGGGTATTTTACTATTTTCGCCATCGCGAATTTTCGAATGCCATGGTACCTTGCAATTGTCTTTGTGATCGTGGCCACGATCCTTCTAGGAGTAGCAATAGAAAAAGCTGCATACAAACCTCTCAGGGATGCTCCGAGAATGTCGATCATGATATCCGCCATAGGGGTATCTTTTTTACTTGAAAATTCTGCAACATACTTATTTACAGGTCTGCCTCGCGCATACCCTCAGCTTGGGTTCTTGCAGAAGGTTTTAAAATTCGGCGACATCTCAGCGCCGATCGTGACCTTTATAACACCGATCGTTACGATAGTTATGTTGATTGCACTTATATACCTGGTCAACCATACCAAAACCGGCATGGCCATGAGGGCCGTCTCGAAGGACTTTGAGGCCGCGAAGCTGATGGGCATCGAGATCAACCGCATCATAACCGTCACCTTTGTGATCGGTTGTTCACTGGCGGCGATCAGCGCTATCCTCTACTTCTCGCCGCGTCCCATGGTCTATCCGTTCAGCGGTTTGATGCCGGGACTGAAATGCTTCGTGGCAGCGGTCCTGGGCGGCATCGGGAATATCCCCGGCGCTGTGGTGGGAGGATTTCTGATAGGTATTGCCGAGACTTTCCTGGTAGCCTTATTCCCGTCCATGACGGGTTACAGCGATGCATTCACTTTCGTACTTCTGATCATAATGCTGCTCTTCAGGCCGACGGGACTCCTCGGCGAGAAGATCGCAGAGAAAGTGTGATGCCATGGGATTTACGAAAAAAACACTTAACAAATCTACGAAGATGATCCTGACGGTGCTTTTGATCCTGGCCAGCCTGGCGCTGGTCTATATGCTGGACAAGGGCATCATAGGGACTTCCTATACGGTAAGGATCGTGCGGATCGCCGTGATCTATGCATTGATCGGCGTTTCCATGAACCTGGTGAATGGCTTCACCGGCGTATTCTCACTGGGCCAGGCAGGCTTCATGGCTATCGGTGCCTATAGTGTGGGCATTTTCACCATCCCGGTGGAATCCAGAGCCAACGTCTTCTACCTGATACCGATCAGTGAAAAAATCGCGAATTTTGAATTGCCTTTCGGAGTAGCCCTGATCATGGGCGGACTCCTGGCAGCGGGCTTTGCTGCCTTGATCGGCGCGCCGGTGTTGAAACTGAAGAGCGATTACCTGGCCATCGCGACTCTGGGCTTTTCAGAGATCATCAGAGCCATCATCGCCAATGACCAGATGTGGCCGATTACCAACGGCTCGCTGGGACTGAAAAGCATCCCGGGATTTGAGTCGCTGTTCACGCCGGTGCTGATATCCGCCGGCTGCATCGCGTTGATCGTGCTGTTGATCCATTCGTCTTACGGAAGGGCTTTCAAGGCCATCCGGGAGGATGAGATCGCTGCAGAGGCTATGGGGATCAATCTTTTTAAGCATAAAGAGATGTCCTTTGTCATTTCGGCATTTTTCGCCGGGATCGGCGGGGGATTGCTGGCATGCCATCTCACGGCCATCGATTCCAACCAGTTCAAGATCGCGGTGACCTATGAGCTCCTGCTGATCATCGTGCTGGGCGGACTGGGAAGTGTAACAGGCACAGTGATATCGGCTTTCGTCATTTCCTTTGGAAAAGAAATACTCCGCTGGTTCGACGCGAGCCACTATATTGGAGCCTGGCAGATACCGATTTTCAGACCCGGTCTCCGGATGGTCATCTTCAGTTTGCTGCTGATGGCGGTTGTATTGTTCTGGAGCAGAGGACTAATGGGACGCAAGGAATTTTCCTGGGACGGCATATATAACTTCTTTCGAAAAATTTCCTGGCGGATCAAAAATCCGTCAAAAGGCGGCAATCGATCTGCCGGCAAGAAGAAGGAGGTGAATGCAGATGCAGAATAATGCTGAAGATAAACCGAACGTTCTTCATGTCAGCGATGCGACCATGCAATTCGGCGGCGTAGTGGCGCTGAACAACCTGAATCTGGATGTCAATAAGGGCGAGATCGTGGGACTGATCGGCCCCAACGGCGCCGGCAAGACCACGGCGTTCAATGTGATCACCGGTGTCTATCCGCCTACCAACGGAGCAATTCATTTTAACGGGGAAATGATCATCAGCAATCATCCCCAGGGCAAGATGAAAAAGCTGTATGCCGGTCAGAACGATGGAAAATATGAAACCGTGAAGGTCCTTACTCCGGACAAAATCACGAAAAGGGGAGTGGCCAGGACCTTCCAGAACATAAGACTTTTCAAGGAACTGACAGTCTACGAGAATGTTCTGATCGCACAGCATGTCAAACTGAAAGCCAATATTTTGACAGCTGCACTGAAGATCAACCGCCAGGAAGAAAAGGCCATGCATGAGGAAACTCTGCGGCTTCTGGAAATACTGGATCTGATCGATGTCAAGGATGATATGTCCACCTCGCTTCCTTACGGGAAGCAGAGACATCTTGAGATCGCCCGGGCTCTGGCTACAGATCCCCAGCTGCTGCTCCTGGATGAGCCGGCAGCGGGCATGAATCCTCAGGAGTCCGATGAGCTGATGCATTTCGTAGGGCGCATCAGAAAAGACTTCAATTTGTCCATCCTCATGATCGAGCATCACATGCAGGTGATCATGGGCATATGCGACAGGATTTATGTTTTAGATTACGGCTCCCTCATCGCTGAAGGAACTCCGGTCGAAATACGGAATAATCCGGAAGTGATCAAGGCTTATTTGGGGGTGGATGACTAATGCTTAAAATAACGAATCTTCATATATATTACGGTGGCATCCATGCGCTCCGGGGCGTCAGCCTCGAGGTGCCGGACCGTCAGATCATTTCCCTGATCGGCGCCAATGGAGCCGGGAAAAGCACAACCCTGAAAGCCGTCATGAGTCTCATCCCGAAAACCGAGGGGAGCATCGAGTTTGACGGCACTGACATTACGAAAATGCAGACCAGGGATGTGGTCCGTCAGGGCGTGGTGCTTTGTCCTGAAGGCCGCCGGGTATTCCCGGACCTTACCATCGAAGAGAACATGACCATGGGCGCTTTCCTTCGCAAGGATAAGGAAGGCATCGCTAAAGACACAAAATGGGTATATGAACTATTCCCAAGACTATATGACCGCAAATGGCAGCTTGCAGGAACGATGTCCGGAGGCGAGCAGCAGATGCTGGCTGTGGGCCGGGCGCTGATGAGCAAGCCGAAGCTCCTGATGATGGATGAACCGTCCTTGGGACTGGCGCCGCTGGTGGTTAAAAGCATATTCGAGATCATCAAGGTGATCAATGCTGCAGGGGTGAATGTTCTGCTGATCGAACAGAACGCGAAGGCCGCTCTTGAAATATCGGATTATGCCTATGTAATGGAAACAGGGGTGATCACTTTGTCGGGCAAGGGGAAGGACCTTCTGGCCAACGACAAGGTCAAGGCGGCGTATTTGGGAGAATAGCGATCAAAGAGCTGCCGGGGAGACGGGCAATGAGAAAAATAAAAAAAATATCTACATTAATAATCATCATCATGGCGCTTGCATCGATGACCGGGTGCCAGACCCTCAATAACTTCGTTTCAACCTGGATCACCCATGAGGCCGTTGAGCGATCAGTGATCAGGATCGGAGTCTTTGAACCATTGTCCGGCAAGGATAAAGAGGCGGGAGAGCTTGAAAAGATGGGCATCGAATTGGCGCATCAATTGTATCCGACGGTATTAGGCAAGGACGTAGAGCTGGTTTATGGCGACAACCAATCCGACGTATACGTGGGAGAAACAGTAGCCCAGGATCTAGTGGAAAAAGGGGTCAGCGTGGTGCTTGGAAGCTACGGGAGTGTCAACTCCCTGGTAGGGGCGCCGATATTCAGCGAAGCAGAGATCCCGGCCATAGCCATTACCAACACCAATCCGCTGGTGACCGGCAAAAATCCTTATTACTTCAGGGTATGCTTTGTGGAGTCTTTCCAGGGTATCGCTCTGGCCAAATACACAGTGGAAAAGCTGGGCATTGGTCAAGCGGCCGTACTGATGCCGCGCAACGATGACAGAGCTCAGGCGGTTTCTCAGACATTTCGGGATAAAATGAGCCAGCTGACGGGAAATCCGGATGCTGTGGCTTTAACGGTGGAGTTCGACGCGGGCACAGAGGATTTTACAACTCAACTGACGAGGATCAGAGATTCCGGCATCAAAGTCTGTTTTGTCCCTGCGGAGGTCCATGATTCCATCAGAATATTGAATTCCGCCAACCAAATGGAACTGAAATGCCTGTTCCTGGGCACGGACGACTGGGAGGATGACGGCATTCTTTATCAGACTGCAGTGGAAGGCGCTGACAGCATAGCTTTTTCAACGTTGTTTGATGAGGCTGCCGGCACTTCGGAGACGGATAAATTCATGGAAGCATTCCATGCGGAGTACGGAGAGGAAGCAGTACCGGAAAATGCCACGGTTTTGGCCTATGACGCGTATCTTCTGGCAATCAAAGCCATAAGGGAAGCCGGGACGGCCACCAGAGGAGAGCTGATCGCGAACCAGATATTGATGCAGCATGAGTTGCAGGGCGCCTCAGGATCCATCAGCTTCAACGAGATCGGAGATCCGACCAAATCCGTGTCGATCAAGACGGTCATCAAGGATGAATTCAAAACGATTTACACAGTTAGGCCAAGCTGGGTGGTCGTAACTCCTGAAGAATTTGAAAAGATGAAATCGAACACATAGTATAAATAATCAAATAACCAAATACTCAAACAATCAAATAACAATTTAATATATTCGTTAAAGAGAAGATCACTAAATATCTGGAGGAAGAAAAAATGGAAGATAAAATCAAGGAAGCCATCGAGCAAATCAGACCTTTTCTGCAAAGAGACGGCGGAGACATCGAATTTGTTGAATACACGGACGACAAAGTTGTCAAGGTAAGACTGCAGGGCCATTGTGCAGGATGTCCGGGCGCACGCATGACATTGTCTAATGTCGTAGAGAGGATATTAAAAGAAAACTATCCTGAGATCGATCGTGTAGAAGCTGTATAGGCTCGCTGATAAGGATGCATAATTTCCTGAAAAGAAAAAGGAATTAAAATGAACCTTAAGAAGTTGTTTTTTATATTGCTGGCCATATTGGTGATAGCGAGCGCTTACTTTGGCTACTCGCTATTTTTTACTGGAGACGATTCTGAAAACGCGGCGAACCTGCCGGAGAAAAATCCTTCGGAGGATAGCATTGTCGAACTGCAGCTGCTGTGCGTGGGGGACATCATGTACCACCAGCCCCAGCTGAATTCGGCAAACAACGGCGATGGGACCTACTCATTCGACGAAGAATATACGTATATCAAACCATATATCGAAAAGGCCGATCTGGCGATCTGCAATCTGGAGACGACCTTTGGCGGCGAGCCCTATACCGGATATCCCACATTCAGCACCCCGGACAATCTGGCGGCGACACTGAAAAGCGTGGGCTTTGATGTGGCGGCTACAGCAAATAACCATGTGAATGACAGGGGCCTTGCGGGTATCGACAGAACTCTGAGCGTACTGGCAGCCGAGAATTTTGCCGTGACCGGCAGCAGAAGCGGCGAGGGCATGCCAAGATGGACGGAGTATGCCATCAAGGAGGTGCGTGTGGGCGTGCTGGCCTATACCTATCAGACACCTTCCGCTCCCGGCAGCATTTCCATCAATGGCAGCTATATATCCAATGAAGTGGCGGCAAGGCTCAACACCTTCGGATATGAGGATGTAGAAGCCGAAATCGCCAAAATCCAGCAGCAGGTCCTGGAGATGAAAAACGCCGGCATAGACATCGTGGTGCTCTACATGCACTGGGGGGAAGAGTACCAGCTTTTCGCCAATTCGTATCAACGATATTTCGCGGAAAAACTTTCTGCGAACCCGGATATAGACGTCATTTTCGGCTCCCATCCCCACACCTTGCAGGAAATGGAAGTGTATAGCGAAAGAGTTCCGGTTTTTTTCAGCCTGGGGAACTTCCTATCCAATCAAAGAATGGAAACCCTGAACAACCGCTATACGGAGACCGGAGCCATCGGCAGAGTGGAACTGGAGTTTGACCGTGAAAAGAAGAGCATCCTCCGGATCAGTGCCAAGGCAGTCCCTACCTGGGTAGAAAAATATTCAAAGAATGGCAGAAACCGTTACTATATCATTCCGCTGGACGAAAATCTGGAAGCCAATCCGGAGCTGACCGCCTCCGGGCATCTGCAGCGGGCGCAAAACGCCCGGAACGACGCAGTAGAGCGGCTGGGAAGGCTTCAGCTGACTATAAACCGATTCGTAGAAGAGGATGCAGAACAAAGTGAGTGAATTATTGACTAAAGAAGCGATCAACGCTCAAATCGAAAAAAATAAGGATTCCATGATCGATGCGCTGAAGGGGCTCATCCAAATCAAAAGTGTCAAAGAGGACGAGGTCTCAACGCCTTCAGGGAAACTGCCCTTCGGCCGTGGTATACACGAAGCCCTTCTATATATGGAGGATCTTGCAGCCCGGGAGGAGTTCCGGTTTGAAAATATCGACAATTACGGCGGGCATATCGATTTCGGCCCTGAGACCGATGAAACCATGGGCATACTGGTCCATCTCGACGTAGTACCGGAGGGCTCGGATTGGGATTACGATCCTTATGGCGGGGAAGTAGTGAGCGGCAGGCTGTATGGCAGAGGCACCACCGACGATAAGGGCCCCGCGATCGCGGCGTTCTATGCCATGAAAGCATTGAAGGACCTGGGCTACATCCCTAAGAAAAGGGTCCGGCTCGTCCTTGGATTAGACGAAGAAACCGGCTGGAGCGGCATGGAATATTATTTGGACAAAGTGGGGGCTCCGGATTTTGGATTTACGCCGGATGCAGAATTCCCGGCCATCCACGGCGAAAAGGGGATCCTGGTATTCGATATCGTGAAAAAGCTCTCAAAAACCATCGGACTGAGCAAAGGCCTTGCCTTGAGCTCTTTGAAGGGGGGCACCGCGGCCAACATGGTGGCCGACTTTGCAAGAGCCGTGGTCAAGCATGAAGATGTCAAGGAGTACGCTCTTTTAAAGGAAAAAGTTCAGGAATACAGGCAGGCAAAGAACGTCAGGATGCAATGCAAGCAGACGGGGAAAAGCTTTGAGGTCACCGCTTATGGGGTATCCGCCCATGGCGCCCGGCCCGAGCAGGGAGTCAACGCCATATCCATACTGATGGATTTCCTTGGCAACTTGACCTTCCGGGAAGACGATGTCAATGATTTCATCAGCTTTTTCAACATACACATCGGCTTTGAGCTGGACGGGAAAAGCCTTTCCATCGACTTTTCCGACCAGGAAAGCGGAAAGCTGGTTTTCAACGTGGGCATGGCCCATATGGATAAAAATGAGGCCCGGGTCACCGTCAATGTCCGCTACCCGGTCACCATGACGGACGAGGAGGTTTACGAGGCATTGATGAAAACCTTGTCGTCGTATGATCTCGGCATCATCAAAACCACTCTTCAAAAGCCGATATACTTTTCAGTGGATCATCCGATGATCGTTACGCTGATGGACATTTACCGCGAGCACACCGGAGACTTTGACACTCAACCCCTGGTCATCGCCGGCGGGACCTATGCCAGGGCAGCCAGCGGATTCGTAGCCTATGGACCGGCCTTTCCGGGGGATAAAGAAGTGATGCATCAGAAAAACGAGTACGTGGAGATCGACCGGCTGGTGAAAGCCGCCGGGATCTATGCCGATGCGATCTACAGGCTCACGAAGGATACAGTGCATAATACTTGAAAACGACCTTGCATATGGAATATAATACAAACGCCGGTGGATATCGATTGATTTGAATCATTTCGGAAGCGGATCGCTTCCGATCCCCGGAGCGTAAAGGAGACTTGATTATGACAGACAATCAGCTGAACACACAGAAAAACACGGTAAAACTTGCAAAGATGGGAATGCTGGTGGCCATTTCGGTGGTGCTGGTGTACTTGATCCACTTCCCGATATTCCCGGCAGTGCCTTTCCTGGAATATGACCCGGCAGATATATCCATCCTGATCGGGACCTTTGCCTTCGGCCCTCTGGCCGGGCTGGCCCTGACGGTGGTCACCGCTGTGGTGCAGGGCGTGACCGTGAGCGCTCAGAGCGGGATATACGGGATCATCATGCATATCATAGCAACAGGCACCTTCGTCCTGGTGGCCGGGAACATCTATAAGGTGGGCAAAACCAGAACAAGAGCCGTTGTGGCTTTATGTGCGGGCACCCTGGCCATGACGGCTGTCATGGGACTTGCCAATCTGGTGGTGACGCCGCTTTTCATGGGCGTTCCGAGGTCCGTCGTCATGGAACTGATGCCGTTTATTTTAGGATTCAATCTGATCAAAGCAGGGATCAACTCAGTGGTCACCTTCCTGCTTTATAAGAGGATCTCGAAATTCCTTAGAAAATAGTGAGGGAAACCATCGATGCCTTGCGAATACCAACAATATTTTATCAACAGCGAAAATGACACACGGGATTTCGGGCTGAAGCTTGCGCAAAAGCTGGTTCCCGGCTCCGTGGTGGCTTTGTCGGGAGATCTCGGCACCGGGAAGACCACCTTGACCAAATATATAGCGGAAGGGCTTGGGATAACAGAAAATGTAACAAGCCCTACTTTTACGATTATACGGGAGTACGACAGCGGCCGGCTTCCCCTGTATCATTTTGACGTATACAGAGTCCGAGACGAAGAGGAGCTTTTCGAAATAGGATATGAAGACTATTTCTTTGGAAAAGGCGTTACGGTGGTGGAATGGGCCAATGAGATCGAGGCGCTGATCCCGGAGAACGCCATCAGGATCTTTATTAAATACGGGGACACCGAAAACGCAAGGAAGTATTTTGTCAAGGGTATCGGGGAGTTGTAGCATATGTATATTCTAGCGCTGGAAACCACAGGGCCAAAGGCCTCTGCGGCAATCATAGACGAAAAGGGCCATATAGCGGATATTTCCGGGGATGAGCTTCTCAGCCACCTGAAGAGCATCATGCCTATGACCCAAAAGCTCCTTGAGCGGTTGGGCATCACCATGGGCGATATTTCCGCCGTGGCGGCATCAAGAGGGCCGGGCTCCTTTACCGGCATCCGGATCGGAGTTTCAGCAGCCAGGGCCCTTGGACAGGTCCTGTCTGTTCCATGCATCAGTGTGCCCACTCTGGAGACCTTCCGATATAACCTCAAAGACCTTGAAGGCCAGGACTCCGGAACTCCGGGATCCGGAGCCACGGACAACGGCATCATCATATGCCCGGTATTCGATGCCAGGAGAAACCAGGTCTACAGCGGCGTTTATCGGGACGATCAGGTGTTGGTGCCCGGCGGCGCCTATTCCCTGACAGAATTGCTGGACCTTCTAAAGCAAGCCGTACAAGATACGCGGCGGGGTCCTGAGCCGATCATTTTTTTCGGCGACGGGATCGATCGATATGCCGGCAGCCTCGAAGCCTGGGCCAGGGAAACGGGCCTGGCCATCCGGCTCGCCCCTGAAGAGATCAGATACCAGCAGGCCTCATCCGTGGCCGAGATGGCTTTACAATATTATCAGGAAGGCCGGACGGTCCATTATAGCCAATTGAAGCCGGAGTACATGCGTCTGGCGGAAGCGGAACGTAAACTGAGGGAGCAGAAGCTCAATGGGTGACATCGTTTACAGAAAGGCCCGCTCCGAGGACCTGCAAAGGCTTGTGGAGCTGGAGGAAAGCTGCTTCAAGACCCCTTGGAACGAAGGAGCCCTGAAGTCGGAGATCCGGGACCATAAATCGAAATGCTACGTGGTGGCCGAGAAAGACGGCGAGATCCTGGCCTACGGCGGCCTCTGGATCATTCTGGATGAAGGCCATATCAACCGGATCTGTGTACTGCCTCGATACAGGAACATGCGGATCGGAAGAGGGATCGTCATCGCACTTATGGAGGAATCCATGAAGGAGGGCTGCAGGAGCTTCACATTGGAATGCAGGGCCTCAAACGAGCATGCAATCCGCTTGTACCTCGCCCTGGGGTTCAAAAAGGACGGTGTAAGAAAACGTTATTATGAAGATGATGAAGATGCTGTGATCATGTGGTATCACCCGGATGAAACACAGACAGAATAGACCGGCTTTGCAAGCCGGCCGGGGTGAAAAGAATGAAAGACGGGAAAATCGTAACTCTTGCATTTGAAACGAGCTGTGACGAAACCTCTGTGGCCGTTGTACTCAACGGAAGAGAGGTGCTTTCCAATGTGATTTCTTCCCAGATAGAGGTGCATAAGGCTTTCGGAGGCGTGGTGCCGGAAATCGCATCCAGACACCATCTGGAAAACATCAATCATGTCCTGGAAAGCTCCCTGACAGAAGCGGGCATCAGCCTGCAGGAGGTGGACGTGGTGGGCGTGACCTGCGGACCGGGGCTGGTAGGGGCGCTCCTGATCGGACTTTCAACGGCGAAAGCCGTGGCTTTGGCTCTCGATAAGCCTTTGGTGGGGGTCCACCATATCATGGCCCACATCGCCGCCAACTATATCGAGCACCCGGATCTGGAACCGCCATTCATCGCCCTGATCGTCAGCGGAGGCCATACGGCCATTGCAAGGGTCGATGCCTACGACCGCTGCGAGATCCTGGGCGAGACACGGGACGATGCCGTGGGAGAAGCCTTCGATAAAGTGGCCAGAGTCCTGGGCATGGGATATCCGGGGGGACCGCTCATCGACAAAGCGGCGGAAACGGGACGGGCGGATGCCATCCGCTTCAAAAGGGTGCTGCTGGATAAGGACAGCTATGATTTCAGCTTCAGCGGCATGAAAACGGCTGTGCTGAACTATATCAACAGCGAAAAGCAGGCCGGAAGGCCGATCGATATCCCGGATGTGTCCGCCAGCTTCCAGCAGGCGGTCCTGGACGTCATCGTTGAGAAGGGGATGAAAGCCCTCAGGGAATCGAATTACGGCAAGCTGGCGGTGGCCGGAGGCGTCGCCTCCAACAGCAGGCTCCGGAGCATGCTCCGCGCAGAATGCGAAAAGGAAGGCATGAAGCTTTATATGCCTCCCGCAGTGCTTTGCACCGACAATGCCGCCATGATCGGATCGGCGGCCTATTATAAATATATGGAAGGGAAAATAGACGGACTGGATCTGGACGCCTATCCAAATCTGAAAATAGAGCCTATTCTCATATGATCATATTAAGCGCGAAAAATATTACAAAAACATACGGAGTGGATGTCATACTGAAGGACGTGTCCTTTCATATCAACGAAGGGGACCGGATCGGCCTGATCGGCGCCAACGGCGCAGGGAAATCAACACTATTGAATATTCTGGCGGGAGAGATTTCCTGTGAATCGGGAGATTTTTTTGTGTCCAAAGACCGGCGCATCGGCTATCTCAAACAGAAGAACAGCTTCCGGCACGACAACACGGTGATGGAAGAAGTCCGATCCCTGTTCAAAGAGCTGGAGGAACTGGAGCTGGAGCTTCAGCGATTATCCATTGAAATTTCGGAAACCGCCGGCAACAAATCAAAGCTGGAAGGGCTGCTGAAGCGCTACGATGAGCTGCAGTCGGCTTTCGAGCATTCAGGCGGCTACACCTATAAAAGCGAGATCATCGGGATCCTGAGCAGCATGGCCTTCGGCGAAAGCACCTATGATAAAAGGATCTCCACATTATCCGGCGGCGAACAGACTAGACTGGCTCTGGCCTGCCTGCTCCTGAAAAAGCCGGATATCCTGATGCTGGACGAGCCCACCAACCACTTGGATATCGGCATGCTCAAATGGCTGGAGCAATACCTCAAAGGCTACAGCGGAACCCTTCTGGTGATCTCCCATGACCGCTATTTCCTGAACCAGATCGCCACGGCGATATTTGAAATCGAAAACCATAAGCTATATACCTACCAGGGCAATTACGATCAGTTTGCCGAAAAGAAACGGGCCCGCAGAGAAGACGAACTGAGGCATTACCAAGCCCAGCAGGAGGAGATCGCCAGACAGGAGGAGCTGATCCGGAGGTTCAAGGAACGGGGCACTGAAAAGCTGGCCAAGAGGGCCGCCTCCCGGGAAAAGCGCCTGAGCGCTGTCGAACGGCTGGATCGGCCCGAAAGCCACCATGGCAGGATCAAAATCCACTTCAAAGAGGATTACAACAGCGGGCACGACGTGCTCAAGGGCGAGGGCATCGAGAAAGGCTTCGGCCGGGGGCAGAACAGAAGGACCCTTTTCACCGATGTTGGATTTGATATCAAAAGGGGGGACCGGATCTGCATCGTCGGCCCAAACGGCATCGGAAAGACCACCCTGCTCCGCATCATGATGGAGGAGATCCCCGTGGACAAAGGCTTTCTGAAGATCGGGCACAACGTGGCCTTCGGCTACTACGATCAGGGTCAGCGGCAGCTGAACGACGCCAACACCGTACTGGAAGAGCTCAAGGAGTCCTACAGGCTTTACACCGACACCGAGATGCGTTCGATCCTGGGAAGATTCCTGTTTAAAAACGACATGGTCTTTCAGAAAGTCGGATCCCTGTCCGGAGGCGAGAAGGCTAGACTATCCCTGCTCAAGATGATGCTTTCGGGAGCCAACGTCCTGGTGCTGGACGAACCCACCAACCATTTGGACATCGATTCCAAGGAGGTTTTTGAGGACGCCCTGCTGGAATTCCCGGGCACTGTCATCTGCGTATCCCACGATAGGTATTTCCTGAACAAGGTGCCTACCCGGATCTTTGAACTGGAAAAAACGGGCATCAACGAATATCTGGGCAAATACGATTATTATGTAGAAAAAAAGCAGAGCATCGCTTCCGCCAAAAAATACCTGGAGGAGCTGTCGGGAGAGCCGCACGAGGCTAGACTGACCAGAAGCGACGCTGCTGAAAAGAGAAGGATCAGCAAAGAAGAAGAGTCCCTGAGAAGAAGCAGGAAAAGACAGCTGGAGCAAACAGAGGCTTTGATGGAGAAGCTTTACAAAGAGCAGGAAGATCTTCACATGGAGATGGAAAGGGAGGATGTGCGGACGGACCATCAAAGGCTGGCAGCGATCTCAGACCGCCTTTCCGCCGTGGATCAAGCCCTGGAAGAAGCCTGCGAACGGTGGGAATCCTTGGAAAATGAACCTCTGTAAACGCATTTGCAAAAAGGTTATTATTTTTAATAAATACACTTGCAATAGGGGGTATAACCCATTATAATGATTTTGTTCTGTCCGTGGCAGTCAAAAGCGGCCGGACAAATCGTAATAGGATTTTAGCAATATGGAGGAATAGTCATGACATTTGAAAAAGTAAGAGATATAATTTGCGATCAGCTTAGTGTAGATGAGAGCCTGGTTCTGCTGGAAACCCATCTCATGAAAGATCTTGAAGCAGATTCATTGGACGCTGTAGAAATCATTATGGCCATCGAAGACGAGTTCGACATCGAGGTTCCGGATGAAGACGCAGAGAGATTCCAGATCGTCGGAGACATCGTCAAGTATATCGAAGAAAACGCAAAATAGCATAAGAAACTAAAAAACCCGCCAGCATGACGGGTTTTTAAGTATTCTGGGTAAATATACTCATATATGTTTTACTAAACAACTATACGAGGGGGGATCGATCGTGAACGAAACAAAGAAAATATCCAGCGCAGTGATCAGGCGGCTTCCAAGATATCGAAGGTACCTGAAGGAGCTGCGCAAAAAAGGCGTTGATAAAATATCATCCAATGAGCTGAGCGCTCTTATCGGGTACAGCGCATCCCAGATCAGGCAGGATCTGAACAACTTTGGCGGCTTCGGGCAGCAGGGCTACGGCTATAACGTGGAAGCGCTGTATCACGAGATCAGCGCCATCCTCGGGCTGGATAAAGAGCGGTCCATCGTCATCATCGGCGCCGGGAAGCTGGGCACCGCCATCGCCAACAACACCTACGGCAGAGCCGGATTTTCCGTCAAGGCCCTTTTCGATGTGAAGGAAGATCTCATCGGCACACAGAATAACGGCATCGATGTTCTGGACATTGAAAACCTCGTATCCTTTGTGGAGGAAAACAAGATCGACATCGGAGTGATCTGTACCCAGCCGCAGCCGGCCCAGGAGATCGCAGACAAGCTGTCCTTCGCCGGGATCAAGGGGATCTGGAACTTCGCGCCCATCGATCTGGAGGTGCCGAGCCGGGTGGCCCTGGAAAATGTTCATCTGTCCGACAGCCTGCATTCCCTCGTCTATCACATCAACAATATGAACAAAAGAAAATAACCGCTTCACTTATGCGAAACGGTTATCAGCTATCAAGGTTTAATACAGCGAATTAAGCTTCTACAGGTGCATCAACAGGGCATACATTAGCACAAGCGCCACAATCGATGCACTTATCGGCGTCGATTACATATATGCTGTCGCCTTCTGAGATAGCCTCAACCGGACACTCAGGTACACAAGCTCCGCATGAGATGCAAGCTTCGGTGATTTTGTAACTCATTTTGAATCCTCCTTTGAAAACTTACGTTTTACTAATGAACAGAGCCATTATAACACTAAAAAAACAGCAAGTAAAGATGAATGTGGGAGTATTTTAGTATGAGAGTCTACGCATTAGTCGGAAAAAGCGGAACAGGGAAAAGCTATCAGGCCATGAACCTGTGCAGAGATATGGACATAGAAGCCATCATTGACGATGGCCTTCTTATATATGGGAACAGCATCCTGGCGGGCATATCGGCCAAGCGGCAGAAAACGAAGGCCGGCGCCATCAAAACCGCGCTCTTCACAGAGGATGAACACCGGGACTCCGTGGTGGAGAAGCTGCGGAGAGTGGATCCCGCCAGCATTCTTGTGCTTGGGACCTCCGACCGGATGATCGAAAGGATCGTCAAAAGGCTGGAGCTTCCTTCTCCGGAACGCACCGTCTACATCGAGGAGATCACCACGGAAAAAGAGAGACAGCATGCGGACAAACAGCGCCATGAGCTGGGGAAGCATGTCATCCCCGTGCCCACGTTCCAGCTCAAACGCGAGTTTTCCGGGTATTTCGTGGACCCTTTGAGGATATTCAGAAGCCTGGGGACCCGGGACACCTATCTGGAAAAGTCCGTTGTCCGGCCCACCTATAGCTATATGGGGGGATTTTTTATTTCCGACAATGCCATCAGCGACATCGTGACGATCCTGGCACGGGAAGTCAAAGGCGTGGACTCCATCCTCCGGGTCAAAACGGAAACAGGCAAGCATGGCGTCTCGATCTCCGTGCTGGCCATCATGGAATACGGCTGCCGAATCGTCGATGTGGCCAGGGAATACCAGCGGATGATCGAAGAAAAGGTGTCGGAAATGACAGCATTTAATGTAGCCACAGTGGATATCGAAGTCAGGGGACTCAAAACATGATCGTGAGGGAAAACATCAAGGATTTTTCCTTACAGCAGATTTTTGATTGCGGGCAATGCTTCCGATGGAAGCTGCAGGAGGACGGCAGCTATATCGGCGTGGCCGGCAGCCGTGCGGCCAGGATCTCCTTTCTGCCGGCAGGCGGAGAGTATACAGGGACCTTGATCATCGACAACGGCCGGCCGGGCATCAACACGGAGGAAGATGACAGGGAATATAACGATTTCTGGGAACCGTATCTGGATCTGAAAAGGGATTACGGGCAAATCAAAAGAGCTCTTGCCGAAAACGACCCGATTATGGACCAGGTCATCGCCGCCGCTCCGGGCATGAGGATCCTGAATCAGGACCCCTGGGAAACCCTGATTTCCTTCATCATTTCCCAGAACAACAATATCACCAGGATCAAAGGCTGCGTGGAAAACCTTTCCAGGCTCTACGGAGAGCCCCTTGGCGTTTTCTTTGGAGAGGAGCGCTATGCCTTTCCGAGACCTCAGGTTCTGGCTTCCCTGACGACGGAAGACCTGGAGCCGATCCGGCTTGGATACCGGGCCGCATATATCATCGACGCATCCAGGGCCGTCGTGGCTGAAGGCATCGAAAAACTCTATCGCCTCCGGGGGGATCATGGCGGGGAAGGATACCGTTATCTGTGCGCCCTGCCGGGAGTGGGACCCAAGGTGGCAAACTGCATCCTGCTTTTCGGCCTTCAAAAAACCTGCTGCTTTCCGGTGGACGTCTGGGTGAAGAGGGTCATGAATGAATTCTACGGAATGCCGGAAAAGGATCTCAAGGCCATCGAAGAGTTCGGAAACCGTAAATTTGGGGAATACAGCGGCATCGCCCAGCAATATCTTTTTTACTATATTTCCCGGGTGAGGAACAAAAAGTAAGGCCGTAGAAATAATTATGTAAACCAATGCCGAGTTTTTTAGACGAAAAAGTGAAAAAATAGCAAAAATCCGTTTAGATTTGTCTTGGATCTACCCAAAACACGCGAAGAATGCGTGTTTTTCTTTTGTGCAAGGAAAAAAACATGAAAAAACTTCAAAATTAACGACAAAAGTGTTGACATGCCAAATGTAATGAGGTATATTACATTTGGCACTCGAATAATGAGAGTGCTAACAAATTGTGTTAATCATAAAAATTGATGCATATTGAGAAAGGAGATTTAAAATGAGTTTTGGAATCAAGCCTCTTGGCGAAAGACTTGTAATTAAAAAGTTCGAGGCAGAAGAAAAGACGGCAAGCGGGATCGTGCTTCCCGGCCAGGCAAAGGAAAAACCGCAGATGGCTGAGGTCGTAGCAGTAGGCCCGGGCACCAAGGATGAACCGATGGAAGTCAAGGTCGGGGACAAGGTCATATACAGAAAATACGGCGGCGATGACATCAAGTATGACGGCGAAGAGTATACTATTTTATCGCAGCGCGAAATATTGGCAGTAGTTGAATAGGAGGTAGGTAAAAATGGCTAAAGAAATGTTTTACGGCGAAGATGCAAGAAAAAAATTGCTCTCCGGAGTTGATCAGTTAGCAAACACAGTGAAAATCACCCTGGGACCTAAAGGAAGAAACGTACTTCTTGAAAAGAAATTCGGAAGCCCCCTCATCACCAATGACGGAGTGACCATTGCCAAGGAAATCGAACTGGAAGATCCAATGGAAAATATGGGCGCCCAGCTTGTTAAGGAAGTCGCCACCAAGACCAACGACGTGGCCGGAGACGGAACCACCACCGCAACCCTTCTTGCGCAGATCATCATCAAAGAAGGATTCAAGAACGTGGCGGCCGGTGCCAACCCAATGGTATTGAAGCGCGGCATCCAGGGCGCAGTTGATATCGCTGTCAGCGAAATCGCAGCATTGTCAAAGCAGGTGGGCTCCAAGGAATCCATCGCCCAGGTAGCATCTGTATCCGCAAGCGACAATGAAATCGGCAACCTGATCGCAGAAGCCATGGAAAAGGTCGGCAAAGACGGCGTTATCACCGTAGAAGAATCCAAATCCATGGGCACTACACTGGAAGTCGTTGAAGGTATGCAGTTTGACAGAGGCTATGTATCCGCGTATATGGTCACTGACACCGAAAAAATGGAAGCTGTGATGGAAAATCCATACATCCTTCTGACCGATAAAAAGATCTCAAATATTCAGGACCTGCTTCCTTTGCTGGAGCAGATCGTGCAGCAGGGCAAAAAGCTCCTGATCGTCTGCGAAGACCTGGAAGGCGAAGCACTGGCCACCATCGTCGTCAACAAGATCAGAGGGACCTTTGATTGCGTCGCTGTCAAGGCTCCTGGCTTCGGCGAAAGAAGAAAAGCCATGATGGAAGACCTGGCTATTCTGACCGGCGGCACCGTGATCACAGAAGAACTGGGCTATGACCTGAAAGAAGCTACTGTAGATATGCTTGGAAAAGCCACTTCCGTCAAAGTGAACAAGGAAACCACCGTCATCGTCGGCGGCGCAGGAAAGCCTGCTGACATCGAAGCCCGCTGCAACCAGCTCAAGGCTCAGGCAGTAGAGACTACCAGCGAGTTCGACAAGGAAAAGACTCTTGAGCGTCTTGCCAAGCTGGCCGGCGGCGTAGCCGTGATCAAAGTGGGCGCAGCTACCGAGACAGAGCTCAAGGAAAGAAAACTGAGAATAGAGGATGCCCTCAACGCTACCAAGGCAGCCGTTGAAGAAGGCATCGTGGCCGGCGGCGGCGTTGCAATGGTCAACGCGATCCCGGCAGTAGCCAAATATGTTAAAGGTCTGTCCGGCGATGAAAAGACCGGCGCAAACATCATCATGAGAGCCCTGGAGGAGCCGGTTCGCCAGATCGCAGAAAACGCCGGTTTTGAAGGCAGCGTCGTGGTTGCGAAGATCAAGAGCTCCAAGGTCGGCACCGGCTTCAATGCCACCACCGAGCAGTACATGGATATGATGCAGGCTGGTATCGTAGACCCTGCAAAGGTAACCAGAAGCGCACTTCAGAATGCTGCATCCGCATCCGCAATGCTTCTCACCACTGAAGCAGGCGTAGTAGATGTTCAGAAGGATGAGCCGATGATGCCTTCCATGGGCGGCATGGGCGGAATGGGCGGCATGATGTAGCCCGTTTCGTCAAAATCAAAATCCAAATCCAAATAAAACCAACCTCAATAAACCATAAAAAGCACTGTAAAAACGGCTGTCCCCTCAAAGGACAGCCGTTTTGTCGCATCAATATGTATGATCCCATCAGCCTGCGAAGATCTTCACCATGGAGCTGCCGGCGGCAAGAGTGCAGTAGATGCCGGCGAGCAGCGCGGCGAAGACCAGGATGGCCGGTTCCTTCTTCCTGACGATCGAAAAGAAGGATGTGATAATAGCCAGTATGCCGCAGGCGAACATCAGCGCCGCTACGATAGACTGAAACGGATTGGCAGCAATGATATCGATCCCTTCATATCCTTCCTTCCAAGGGTAGATAGACCATACTGTAAAAAGTACCACTTCGATGACCATTAAAAAAACAGCCCATTTTCCCGAATTGGTTGTCGGCAATAACACGAGTTTCATGATTTCTGCCCTCCTTGACCATCTATTTAAACCGCAGTTTTCAATGCGATCCATCCAATTAATTAACTTATACCCAGATCAGCGCGGATTCCTTCACAAACTGGTGCAAAGGCTCATTTTCCGTGTTCTTTTTATATTGAAAGAACCATAGAAAAGTAATATAATGAAGTAATCTTTTTTAGAGAGTCGTCTGGAGGCGGTATGAAAGCAAGAATATCCTTACTTATAGGGCTTATAGCATTGGCTCTTTTTCTGGGATTCATCATTTTCGCCACTCATGAAGCACCGGCGGAAGCAGAGATCGCAGAAGAGGCTTCCGGACCGGAAATGACCCCGGAGGAATGGGCAGCCGTCATCGCCGACAATGAAAAAGGTCTTTTTATCCTGGTGGATAAAGAGCACCCTGTCACGCAGGAATATATCCCGGCGGACTTGAGCCCTATCAACCACTTTGCAAAAGACCGCACCCCGGAAGGCCGGTTCATGCGAACCGAAGCCGCCGGCGCCTTTGACACCCTGTGCGATGCCGCCACGGCCGCCGGTTATGAGATCGTTGCCACAACGGCTTACCGATCCTATGACTTTCAAGCCTCCCTATTTTCCTATTATGTGAATCTGGAAGGCCAGGAATGGGCCGACATCAACATCGCACCGCCCGGCACCTCCGAGCACCAGACAGGGCTGGCAGCAGACTGCTCCACGTCATCGGTGGCCTATGAGCTAGTGGTGGAATTCGGCGATACGCCGGAAGGGATCTGGCTTGGGGAGCATGCCCACAGCTATGGATTTATCATCCGATATCCAAAGGACCGGCAGGACATCACGGGATTCACCTATGAGCCCTGGCACATCCGCTATGTGGGAACGGCTGCGGCAACCTTCATCCATAACAACGATTTGACCCTGGAAGAATTTTTACAAGATTATTTTACAACCCAATAATTCATATTAGAGATTAAAAATAGATAAAACGGAGATTAAAAGGAGAAAAAAATGTCTCAGTATTTCAACGAACCATCAAGGACCTTCAGTGAGTATCTTTTGGTGCCGGGGTATAGCTCAAAAGATTGCACAGTCCAAAACGTCAGCCTGAAAACGCCGGTGGTAAAATACAGAAAAGGGGAAGAACCGGTCATCAAAATGAACATTCCGCTCACCTCTGCCGTCATGCAGTCGGTGTCGGATGATAAAATGGCCATTGCTCTCGCCAAGGAGGGCGGCATATCCTTCATCTTTGCCAGCCAAACCATCGAGAACCAGGCGGCTATGATCAAGAGAGTCAAAAGCCATAAGGCGGGCTTTGTCAAATCCGATTCCAATATTCGTCCGGATCAGACACTGGCGGATATCCTGGCATTGAAAGCAAGGAGCGGGCACTCAACTGTTGCAGTAACCGATGACGGAACCTCAGGGGGAAGAGTTCTGGGCATCGTCACCAGCAGGGACTACCGTGTCAGCAGGATGTCGCTGGACACCAAGGTGTCGGAATTCATGACGCCTTTCGAAAAACTCATATACGCTAAAGAGGGCGTCAGCCTTTCCGAGGCAAACGATATGCTCTGGGACAATAAGCTCAATGCGCTGCCCATCGTGGACGACAACTGCAGGCTGACCCACTTCGTCTTCAGAAAGGACTATGACAGCCACAAGGCCAATCCGAACGAGCTGCTGGACAAGGACAAGCGGTACGTGGTAGGCGCGGGGGTCAACTCCCGGGACTATGAAGACCGGGTGCCGGCCCTGGTGGAAGCCGGCGTGGATCTCATGTGCATCGACTCTTCCGAGGGCTACAGCGAGTGGCAGAAGGATACCATACAGTTCGTCAGGGAACAATACGGCAACGATGTGAAAATCGGGGCAGGAAATATCATCGACAGGGAGGGATTCCTGTATCTGGCGGAAGCCGGCGCAGATTTTGTGAAAGTGGGCATCGGGGGAGGCTCCATCTGCATCACCCGTGAAACAAAAGGCATCGGCCGCGGACAGGCTACAGCGGTGATCGAGGTAGCCAAGGCCCGGGACGAATATTTCAATAAGACCGGGATCTACGTGCCGATCTGCTCAGACGGCGGCATCGTGTACGATTATCATATGGCCCTGGCGCTGGCCATGGGGGCGGACTTCCTGATGCTGGGAAGATATTTCGCCCGGTTCGACGAATCCCCGACCAACAAACTGAACATCAACGGCAACTATGTGAAGGAGTACTGGGGAGAAGGCTCCAACCGGGCCAGGAACTGGCAGCGCTATGACATGGGAGGAGATGAAAAGCTTTCCTTCGAGGAGGGAGTGGACTCCTATGTACCATATGCAGGGACATTGAAGGACAACGTGGCTCTGTCCATGAACAAAGTCAAATCCACCATGTGCAATTGCGGCTCACTGAGCATCCCGGAATTCCAGAGAGAGGCCAAGCTGACACTGGTTTCGGCCACCAGCATCGTGGAAGGCGGAGCTCACGACGTCATGCTCAAGGAAACAAGCACCAATGTCATCAGGTAACGATTTGCAGCCGGCAGCCGCCGGCTTGCAGTGATTATGGAGGAGAAAACAGCATGCAATACCAGGGAATAATGGTTGTTGATTTCGGCGGACAGTACAACCAGCTGATCGCCAGAAGGGTCAGGGACGCAGGGGTGTACTGCGAGATCGTATCCTACCGAAAAGCCTTTGAAAGAGTCCGGGACGAAAAGCCACTGGGCGTGATCTTCACCGGCGGACCGGCTTCCGTATATGAAAAGGATGCCCCGACACTGCCGGCGGAATTCTTCGAGCTGGGGATCCCGATCCTGGGGATCTGCTACGGAGCCCAGCTCATGGCCCATGTGATGGGAGGAGAAGTGATCAGCCCGGATTACAAGGAATACGGCAGAGTCAAGATCTACTTCGGAACGAAAAAGGACCGGGCGGGGGATTATGACAGCATCCTGTATGACGGCATCCTGCGGGACAACATCTGCTGGATGAGCCATACCGACTATATCAAGAAAGTGCCCGAAGGGTTCACCGTTTCGGCGGTGACGGACAACTGCCCGACGGCTTCCATGGAATACCCTGAAAAGAAGCTGTACGCCGTCCAGTTCCACCCGGAGGTCTTCCATACCCCGTACGGTCAGGATCTCCTGAAAAACTTTTTATTCAAGGTCTGCGGCTGCGAACAGAACTGGACCATGGCCAACTTCGCCAAGGAAAAAATCGAAGAGATCAAGCAGATCGTGGGAGATAAAAAGGTGCTGTGCGCATTATCCGGAGGAGTGGACTCCTCAGTGGCGGCTCTGATGGTCCACAAGGCCATCGGCGACAACCTGACCTGCGTATTCGTGGATCACGGCCTCCTTCGCAAGGACGAAGGCAACCAGGTCATGGAGGTATACGGCAAGCAGTTCAACATGCGGATCCGCAGAGCCGACGCTCAGGAACAGTTCCTGGATCAGCTGAAGGGCGTCACCGATCCGGAGAAAAAGAGAAAAATCATCGGCGCGGAATTCATCAAGGTCTTCGACGCCGAAACCAAGAAAATATTTGACGAAGTAGGCAAGATCGACTTCCTGCTCCAGGGAACCATCTACCCGGACGTGGTAGAAAGCGGCACCGGAGAGGCGGCAGTGATCAAGAGCCACCACAACGTGGGCGGCCTGCCGGCAGACATGGAGCTGACCCTGCTGGAGCCACTGAGACTCCTGTTCAAGGACGAAGTCAGAAGAGTCGGCGAAGAACTGGGCCTGGCCAGCCAGCTGGTGTGGAGACAGCCATTCCCGGGACCGGGCCTGGCCATCCGATGCTTAGGAGAGATCACCCCGGACAAGCTACGGATCATCCGAGAATCCGACGCCATCCTGCGGGAGGAGATCATGAACGCCGAACTGGACAGGGACATCTGGCAGTACTTCACCGTACTTCCGAACGTTAAAAGCGTGGGCGTCATGGGAGACTTCAGGACCTATGACCACATGGTAGGCATCCGTGCCGTCACTTCCGTGGACGGCATGACCAGCGACTGGGCCCGCATACCATATGAGGTTTTGGAAAAGATAAGCAACCGCATCGTCAACGAAGTGCCGGGTGTCAACCGCATCGTCTACGATGTTACCTCAAAACCACCATCAACCATTGAATGGGAGTGAGATCTATCCCAATTTACGAAGTAAATTGCCGGAAGGTCCACCGTCAGGGTTGGCGCATATTCTAGCGACCAAAGGGAGATAGAATACCGCAACCTACGACGAGAGACCCGAATCAACTTACTTACGGCTGGGAGTTCGATAGGGCTTAAATTAAGCTCTAACTGGTTAGATTTTTAAATTAACCGTTTATGATGTTTCGAGTATTTTTGAAAATCATAAACGGTTTTTTAGTGTTTTTTGAGCAAAAAAGGAGGCGTGTACGAGGTGAAGCGTGGAGACATCAAATGTTACTGTCAATCAAAAACCAGCCATTTATGGCAAATATAATTCCGCCACTTTTACATTAATTTTAGAAAATATTTTTCCTGTGAACCAATCTGTAGCTTTCATCAGTAAACTTAGCACCTAACAGCGGTGAATCAGCCTGTCAAGAAGTGCTGTGGCAAGAATCAGATCGCTCAGAATCTCTGCCCAGCCATCGAATCCTTTGTTCGATGTGATGATGATCGAATTTGATTCCTATCCAAAATCGACTGAGCGTCGACAAATAAGTGAGAAGAAATAAGAAATAAGAACCCTTGGTCAATTTTCTATTCTTATATCTTTTTCCCTTGATTGTCGTTAATAAGAGAAAAGCGCAAATGTTCGTACAAGTTATTGTCTCTAGTCAAGCAAATTGCTATAATTATTATGCGTGATGATCATATAATCATAGAACCATTTTTTTACTCGATCGCAGTAACATATTGATGTTAGTATAAAAAATGTCGAAAGGAATCTTGCGATGAAGAAAATTATTGATACTCCAAAATTTGAAGAAACAATTTCAGATGTATTGAAAAAAACTTCAGATATAAGTAAAAGAGCTACGGAGAGTTTTCAAAAAAATGCGCAGGCAATATCAGTCAAGACTAAAAATGATATACATTTACGAAAACTGAAGAAATACAATCCTGTTTTTCCTGAATTGTTTTATAGTGGGAGTTTCAACATTCCGAATATGATTGTTATAGTCGATGATGCTGTAAGGCGCGGAATTGATGTATGTGAGGGTTCGCTTGGATGGCTTGACAATGAAAATGGCATGGAGATTTTATATCTTTATGATGCAGCAGTCAAAAAGAGTGGTATTCAGTTCATACCTACAGCTGCATGTGATGCGATTTATTATGTTGACGGTATTGATAGTAATCGCTTTATTAGAACGGATTATATTTTTACTAAAGCTCATGAAGAAAGATTAGCTGAATTGAAACACATAGCTTATTCGCTTGGTGCAAGGAGCTGTTCAATAGAAATCAGTGAATCTAATAAAGAAATAAAAATTAATGATAAAACGTATAAAACAAACCAAAGTGTTGATATAAAAATCAAAACATCTGTTTCAACAAATTCAGAGACCAGTGAGTCGCATATGGGAAGTAACCTTAGACACGGACGGATGAGCCTGACATTTGAGGGCAGTGAGACACCTAAAAGACCTGAGCTTAAATGGTTTGTTAACGATGATAATATAAAAAGATTAATCGAAATGAGATTAGAAAATGGTAATTCTATTAAATCGGAAATTTTAGAATTAGATGGTTCGTCATCAGCTACGATGTCTCAGAAAACAGCATACGCTATTGATGGTGCTGTCAGTAAAATGGGGGTTAAAGGCGGGATTAAAGGAAGCACCGCAATGAGTTACCAAGCAAAAAAAGAAAGTCTTAGTAAATTGATTTTCGAAATTGAATTTTAGCCACATTACTACAAATAAATTCAATTTCTGAAAAAGGCAAAAGATTATAGTTCCTAAATTTTGTAGTACTTTTTTCCTTCTACTATTCCTTTCCCGCCTCCGCGTATTCATTTACATCACGCTTATTATACACGGATACTTTATTTAAATGGCGGATTTCTGTTTGCCACGGGTGGCTGTTTTTAGTTTACCAATTACAATGAATATTTTTATTAGTAAAAGCCTTTAAGTTACAGGCGTTTGTTAATGCGATATTTGGCACATATATTAATACATTTAATGTACCTTGAGCGTTGATATTAAAACAATTTGCGATAACAATACGCAATGTTTTATTAAATGCATTAGGAATCAGATCACTCAACTGATATGAGATAGAGATTAATGCAGCATTATTAATAGTACAATCTAAATTGAGCTTTATCCATAAAGGTGTACTTTAACGAACATCATAAAAACCATTGAAATTGGATCAAATAAATATTCGTAAATATATAAAAATAATATATGAACATGTCCGTAAATTAATTGATGATTACGAACATAAATAGTATAATACTATTATCAACCGATACCAGGTCAGGAGGTGATAGTATTATGAAACGGACTTACGGCTATTGTAGAGTTAGTGCATTGGATCAAAATTTAGATAGACAAATAGATCAACTTAGAGAATATGGTGTAGAGGAACGCAATATTATTTTTGATAAGATAAGTGGTAAGGACTTTAATCGAAAAGGTTATTTATATCTCGTCGGCACAGATAAAACGGAAGGGGCATTAAGAGAAGGCGATTTACTTATAATATGCAGCCTAGATCGTTTGGGCAGAAATTACGTAGAAATAAAGAATCAGTGGGAATATATCACTAAAAATATCGGAGCGGACATCAAAGTATTGGACATGCCACTATTAGATACTTCTCAGAGCCAGAACAATCTAGATTCAAAATTTATTGCTGATCTTGTTTTACAAATTCTTTCATATACTGCGGAAAAAGAACGTGAAAATACTCGTAAAAGACAAGCGCAGGGTATTGAAGCTGCAAAAACACGAGGAAAACATTTAGGAAGACCCCGCGCTGAGTATCCAAATGATTGGGATAAAATATATAAAGATTGGAAAGCAGAAAAGATAACAGCAAAGAAGGCAATGGATGTTTTGCAAATTAAGAGAACAACTTTCTATAAGCTGGTTAAGGAATATGAAGAGGGTAATAAATAGCTATTCTTATTATGTTGAGGAGACTATTTTTAATAGCATTAAGTATATTTTACTGTGGAAATTTAGACAAAATATTTAACTTACGGAAACAATTAATATTATTATTTGAGAATATTATAGTAATCATAGGAATCTACACAATTGAACACACTGTTTAGTCGTGGCATTCCATAGGTTGTTATGGAAATTCGAAGAGGGTAGTATCTTACTACTTTTTTTGTAAACTCCTTAAAAGAATATTAGGTTAGAATAAACTATTTAATTCTAAATATAAAGGTTTCTTTATTTGAAAATGAATTACAATCTCAATATATATTATAAACCATTCTGCTTTAAATTGATCTATTCAATAGATTTTAATGTTAATAAAATCTAAATGGATAGTAAAACATTGACTTATGTGGACACAAAACGTATAATCTTAAACATGCAAATGGAGGTCCTTAAATGAAAAAGCGAATAGGAAGACCAACCGAAAATCCTAAAGAGTATATAATAAAATTTAGGGTTGATAAAGAAACTCAAATGAAACTAGATTTTTGTACAAGAATATTAGAATTAAATAGGTCAGAGACGATTAGATCTAGTATTTCCAACTTATATGACCAATTGTTTTATATAAATGAGGTGATTGAATGAGATTTATAGGTAGTAAATTATTACTATTAGAAAATATTAAAGAAGTTATTGATGACAAAGCACCTGATGCTTTTTCTTTTTGTGACATATTTTCTGGCACCGCATGCGTTGCGAGATACTTTAAACAGTGGTATGAGATATATTCAAATGATATTCTTTATTTCTCATATGTTCTACAGATGGCTACAGTAAAAAACGATTCAATACCTGATTTTGAAGGATTAACGTCAATTACAAATAATAAATCACCCATAGAATATTTAAACTCCATGCCATTAGAACAAATGAATACCTTGGAGCAGGGGAAAAGGTTTTTTCAAAATAATTATGCGCCAACAGGTGGGAGAATGTATGTTACTGACGACAATGCGTTAAGAATAGATTATGCTAGAAACACAATTGAAGAGTGGAAATCAAGAGAATTAATAAATGAAAATGAGTATTATTATTTAGTCGCTTGTGTTGTGGAAGGGATACCTTTCGTTTCGAACATTTCTGGAACGTATGGTGCGTTCCATAAAACATGGGAGAGGCGTTCGCATAAGAAGTTTGATCTTTTTCCTTTAGACGTATACACAAACCACAAAAACAATCAATGTTATAATGAAGACGGCATGGAAGTTCTAAAGAGGATTTCAGGCGATATTCTTTACATAGATCCACCTTATAACGAAAGGCAGTATTTGCCAAATTATCATGTGTTGGAAACAGCAGCAAAATATGATAATCCAAAACTTCGTGGAGTTACAGGTATAAGAGAGTATGAAAGAGAAAAATCAAGATTTTGCAGTAAAAGAACAGTAGTTAACGCATTTACCGAGCTTATGCAGAACGCTCATTTTAAACATATTATAATGAGTTACAGTTCAGACGGTATTATGAGTATAGATGAAATAAAGTCAATAATGAAACAATTTGGTAAATCCCAATCGTTTCAAATCTATGAGATAGACTACAGAAGATTTAAAAGCAGGAATTTAACAAGAATGAGTAAGCTTAAAGAGTTTTTATTTTATATCGAGAAATAGAGGAATAATGAAATACATTAAAAGCCCATTGAATTACATAGGAGGGAAATACAAGCTGCTACCAGTTATTATTTCAACTTTCCCTCCGAAAATTAAAACATTTGTTGATCTATTTGCTGGTGGATTTAATGTTGGTATCAATGTTAATGCTGATAAGATAATATGTAATGATCAAATCACTTACCTGATTGATCTATATAGGATCATGAAAAAAACAGAGACTTGTATTCTTGTAGATCAGATTAAAAGCAGAATCGAAGCATATAACCTAAATCAACAAAACACAGATGGTTATAACAAATTAAGAGATTTATATAATGAGAAAAGAGATATTCTTGACTTGTTTATATTAAGTTGCTATTCATTCAACCACCAAATAAGGTTTAACAATAAACACAAATTTAATACTCCTTTTGGTAAAAATAGAAGTAGTTTCAATATCAATATTGAACGTAATCTAATAGAATTTTGCGATGCTTTACATGATAAAAATGTGATATTTGAAAATAAAGATTTTTTGTCTGTTGATTTATTAAACTTAACACGTGAAGATTTTGTGTATTGTGACCCACCTTATAGAATATCAACAGGTTCATATAATGATGGGAAACGAGGATTTAAAGATTGGACTGAGAAAGAAGATAGAGAATTATTAGATCTTCTCGATAGATTAAATGAAAGGGGCATAAGGTTCACGCTTTCAAACGTTCTTTATCATAAGGGATTGACAAATGAATTGTTAATTGAATGGAGTAAAAACTATCAAATACTGTATCTCGATAAAAACTACTCAAATTGTAACTATCAATTTAAAAATAGTAGTGCTCAAACCGTCGAGGTATTGATAATGAATTATGATTATCGACAAGAAGGGTGTAATAATGAGAGTAATCAAGAACATTATTAATAAAGAGCTTGCTTTAGAACTCATGAATCAACTTGGTATCGAAAAGACTGATGAGGTTTTATCAAATATGGAGAAGACATTGTCTTCTATTTTCAAACAATATGTACCCAAAGAAGTTTTTAACATACAAGAACCAAGCTCTTCTCTCTTGGAAACATACCCCGATATCAAAATCGATTCATTGCCCAAATGGGTGAATGAAAACATTCTAGACGCGAAGGTTATTGGCAATACTAAACAAACTGTTGTTTTAAAAGATGGTCGAAGGTATCATTTAAAAAATTCATTAAATCACTTATCAGGGGGCGAATGGGTATATTTTACCAACTCGGTTTTAAATACACGCTATTTAACAACCGGAAAAGATAGCTGTGCTCATCATATAAGAAAGATTCATACAACACCAAAGCCCCCACTTTTAATGAAAGACATTATAGAATTTTTTACAAAAGAAGGGGAATTAGTTTTAGATTACTTTATGGGCGTTGGGGGCACGTTGCTGGGGGCATCAATGTGCAATAGAAAGGCAGCTGGTATAGATTTGTCCCATGAATATGTAGCTGCTTATCAGGAAGCAGCTGAATTTATGAATTTAGAAGTCCAACCAACTATGGTTGGGGATTCTTTGTCTATTTTAAGGAATAATTCAGATGTTCAAAAGTTATTATGTGGCAAACCAATAAGCCTTATTTTAATAGACCCTCCTTATGGCAATATGATGAGTAAAGTAAAAACAGGTGCAGATATCGATCGATATGGTTCAAATGCCACCCCATTTACTGATTCGATTTACGATATTGGTAATATGGATACAGAGCCTTTCCTTGAGAAATTGAAAGACTCTGTTGAATTAGCGCTGCAATATGTTAAAATTAAGGGGCATATTGTTGTGTTTATGAAAGATTTGCAGCCCGACAAGAAAAAAGTCAATCTATTACATGCCGATGTTGTAAAAAAGCTTAACGAAATAGAAAATATTCAATACAAAGGTTTAAAAATCTGGGCTGATCAAACTGCGAAGCTGTTTCCATACGGCTATCCCTTTTCATTTGTTGCAAACCAAATACATCAATACATTTTAATTTTTAGAAAAGAAAAATAGTGTCAAATAATTTCATTAAAATTCATTAAATATTAACTCCTTCAGCTCGGAAGATTTCTTTTATACATAATGGGGCATCTTTATTTATGAATATATCTCCACTATTATTCAGATATAGTATTACAGTTTGATGGGGAATACTATTATCGTTTCCCCCAAATATGCTTATATATCTTTGAATTGTACATTCAGGATAATCCTTTTTTATATATTCATTTTCGATACTATCATAATACGCGATTTCTTTTAACCCGTCTTTCAGCGTTGATATTTTTTTGCCTTCCACGAGTATTATTACATTTGTTTTCGGGTCATATAAGACTAAGTCGGGCAAATATAGATTTACCCCTTTGCTGTCTTTCTTTGGAAGGGCTATTAATTTATTTTCAGGTGTTTTATAGTAGCCTCTTTCACATCCTGCATGGTTTTGGTAAATACCAATCATTCCATTATATTCACCTAATACGTGCAGAAGTATTGAAGCCATTTTCTCAGATTGTTTTTCATAATGCCAATAACTGTCTGGCAAAGAAGAGTATTGAAGCAAATCTATCCCTTCCAGCTTCAACCTTAATAGTGAGCAAATATATAGGAACTTATTTTTCCCTTGTGTCTTGTCAATATATTCTTGTGAAATACCGTGTTTTGTTATCAATATATCCTTTTTCCAACCAAAATGTCTTATGCATTTCGAGATAATTGATAATGCTCCAATATTTGGGTCATGACCTATATTACCAGCATCTGCTGGTTTCGATAATCGACCAGATATTTCAATTCTGTCTTCAAAAATCGTAATATCAATAGGCACATTGCCAGCTGGAGGCTTCCTCATTGCACTTTTAAATGCGATCATTTCCTCCAATGATGAAAATGGTTTAAACCATTTTGCGATATCCTTGCCAACTATTTCCGCACCGATTGTGAGCAACATATTTGTACCAAAAATACTTGTATCGCTTGGCTTTTTAAATTCCCTTGCTTCAAGCTCTTCGTTATAAAGCATGTATAATTTGACATTTTCATAATACGCATCTATAAAAGCAAATTTTGATGCCCGCTGATATACTCCTGTATTTCGAGATTCGTCATCGCTAGTTTTAGTTTCTTCAATCGCCATCAACAAAGTATTGTTATCATTTTCTAAAGGCTCGTGTTCTTGCACAAATACTAAAAAATCAAAAAAACTTGAATTTCCACTTACAGTTTTAATAACTATTTCACTAATATCTTTCACTTTTATACCTTCAACTAAGTAACGAAATTCAAAAATACCACTATTAATTATTGGCTTAATTTTTATAGAACCGAGTTGTTCTATTACACCTTGAAAATCTTTAACATATAGGTTAAGGATTTGTCCAATTACTGATGCTTTTGGTCGTTCTTCTGTTAAGATCCATAAATTGTTTGACATATTTATACCTCCTTTATTATTGAGGCAATTATAACAGTATGTTAAAATATGTCGAAGGTATATAGACTGTTGACAAAAGGAGTAAATATGGATCTCGGTGGGAAATTAAAATATTATAGATTAGTAAATAAAGATTCGCAAATGGACTTTGCTGATAAATTAGGTGTAGACAAAAACTATTATAGTAAAATCGAAAGAAATTGCAGTTCTCCAACAATAAAAAAATTAGAAGCAATGTGTACTAACATTGACCTTGAGTTAGCGGAACTTTTTCTTTCAGAAATCAAAGTTAGAAATTCGGATTTTTTAAATCCGAATATATGTAAACTAATAATCGAGTCATTGAAGAATGACATGGATATACATTTTAATAGGGAGGCATTGTTCAATAATTGCGAAAGCAGTATATGGTATAGTGGCTACGTAGGCTCACTAAGTTTTGATGAATTTGAAATGAAAATTTATGCTGATGGTAATATTAAGGCAAGGCTATTTATTAACTTTCAAGAGGTTTTGGAATTGAATAGCCAGAATATATCAAATGAATTAATGAAATATATCGATTGTGATGAAAAATTATATAAGATCATTAAATATAATTCTTATGATGCTGATATACTAAATGAAATGGGAGGGAATGTTTTGTTTATTTATGAAAATAATTGGTGGTCAGCTGAAATAATTAATAATGTGACAAATTCAGTAGTTCAAAGTGAAATAATATTTGATTCTGATAATATAATTGAATGTTTACAGAACAGGCAAATGCTTCTGGATAATATTTAGTGTAATCATTATTTTGGTTTCAATAATTCGCCTATGGAGGGGATATCTATGTCAAATAATAATTATGACGATTTATTATTTCTAATCTTTCAAAGGGAGCAGATGTATAGCCCGGAAAATTATTCTATGCCGCTTAGATTCGAATTAATTGGTGCAAAAATTGATGTAGAAAAATTAAAAAGTATAGGTCATATAACCGCTGATAAAGATGTTGTATGCTGGAGAATTAAACCCTATAAAACAAAAGAACAAGAAGTATTATTAATTGTTGATCATGAAGGTTATATCTTATTTTTAGATTTGGAAAAACTTTCAAATAATATAAGATGCTATAATAAAATTTTGAAAGAATTTAACTCCCTGTTACTTGAAAAGCCTCTTGCAATGACTGTTGGTGGAGAGAGGGATATTTGTAAGAAGATCGTTAATAAATTGATATTAGAAAAAGTCGTACAATGGCCAGATTTACCAGCCTTTTACTCAATGTTAAGAAAAATAAACGAAATAAATGATGTACAAGTGTTATCGGATATTCCTCTGTTATGTGGAAATTTTAGACTGAAAGATGAATTTTATTATACTTTATTGAAACTATTCAATCGAAGGATTGAGTTAGATGCCCGGAGTATTGCTAATATCGGCATGATTCTATTAAATATATGTAATAGTAATTTTTCGGCTTTTATGTGTTTTGAAAAAGCATTGTACATAGATCGCGGTTATGAAAAAGCAAAAGAACAACTTGTTGTTGCCGCAAAACGTTTAATGGTAGAAAATATTGACCACAACAATTATCAATGGGCAGTAGATGCTGGCGAGAATGTGCTCAAAATCATTGGGAACCCAGATGAACATGATTTTTACGTCATACTTGGATTTGCATACACAATGCAATGCAATTCAGAGATGGCGAAGATTAATTATCAAAATGCGCTTGGAATTGACAATGATAGTTACTGGGCAAAAATATTATTAAATAATCTAACAAATATTAACCAGTGTCCTTATGAAAACTATTTAACTTTTGCTGAATTTATTAGGAATACTAGATAAAATTATAATTTCAACATAAGAGTATATTTATTAATAACCAAGATAATTGAAATCAATGAATGGAATTAATAGTTAGCGTATAAAATTGAGGCACAATATGGCAAAACGAAAAAATAAAAGAGCAACTCAAATAAAATTCAGTAGATTTTTTATGGGGTGTTTGCTTATTGGAGTTGCTTATGAATATTTAAGGAAGTATCCTTTCGTTATTGCGATAATTATTTTTGTTACGTGCCTTACACTATTATTAATAAGATATAAAAAAAGAAGTTTAGCAAAAAGATATAGTACCATTGAGGATTTAATTAAAGAGTATGAAAAAAAACCAACAGAATTTGAACATTATATAGCTAATTTATATCAGTTCTTGGGATATAAAACAAAAGTAACCCCTGCAGTTAATGACAAAGGGAAAGACATAGAGATGTGGAAGGGAAGCGTTAAACACGTTGTTGAAGTAAAGCTATACTCTCCGTGGAATAAAATAGGCAGGGAAAAGATACAGAAACTCCATTCTGCCATGATAGATAGCAAAGCTGATAAAGCCATTTTTGTTACTACAAGTGGATTTACAGAGAACTCTATTGAGTATGCACATAAGCATGGCATTGAATTAGTTGATGGGAGCAAACTGTGTTCTATGATTAAAACCGTTAAGAAAAAGATAGCTTAATTTATTAGGAATTGATATAAAATTATTTTCAACAAGCAGGTCGGCTTTAACTGATTTATTTAGAGCGAACTTTTTCGCTGGGGGATACTTTACATTATATAATAAATACAATGATTATGTATAAAGATGATCATATCCAGTCTGTAGCGTTTGTGTGGATTTTCAATAATAGAATATTATAGAGAGGCGTGTGTTTACAATGGATTATCAATTTCCATTTGGTGAAAAATTGAGGCGATTGGAACAGCAGGACCGTACACCCAAAAGAATATTTGTACTAGGGGTATATTCAAGCGCTGTACATGCGAAATGGATTAATCAAGGGAAAGTGGTTTGCCAGGCGCTTGCCGTCGCCAGTGAACCCTATATTTTTTGGGATGGCGATATAGACGAGGCGCGAGAGATAATTAATAAAATTAAAATCCCGTATGAACTCGGCGCTTTAGTTTTACCAAATAAAAATCTAAATGGTCCATCTAGTAAGGTTTTATGCGAAAATATTTTAAAGCCATTAGGTGTTACAAGAGATGATGCATGGCTTTGCGATTTGCTCCCCGAATCAAGAATGAATCCTAATCAGCACAAAGTAGTAATGAATAGGTATAATCCTTTAATTGAGAAATATGGACTAAACCGAGTCACTGTACCAATTGAAGATGGTAATTTCTGCAATGATATTAGGCGTGAAGAAATCACAAAAGAAATCCTTGACTCCGAAGCAGAAATACTGGTTTTGCTGGGAGACATACCTATAAAGCAATATCTAAAACATGTTTCCAATATTGATTTTTCAAGTTTGCGAGAATATGTAAATAAGTATGGTTATGGAGAACCTGTGGCTTTGCAAATTGCAGGTAGATCGTTAAACGTTATACCAATTGCGCATCCACGACAAATAGGGGGTCTTGGTCGCTCTAATAAATTTTGGTATGGTGAGCACAAGAAATGGGAGGTTAAAGCCAAACAAAGTACCATAATCTGAAATGGTACTGTATAAAGAGAAATAAAATCTTATCACGTAAAGGTTTACAATTAAGAAGAACGGTTTATAGTATAAAACAAAAGTATAGTAAGAGAGCATATTCATTTATATAAGAGGACTATTATGAAAATTGAAATAGGCGAATCACTACTCTTATCGTGGCTCAAGCATATAAAAGAGTGTCAAATGGTCCAATTAAATTGGAAACCATCGAATAAGTGGGAGCTTAAACATAAAGAAGATTTAGAAAAGTTAATGGATGAATCATCTCATTTTTTCAAATCGAAATATGGATATGATTTATACAAAGGCAACAGTAGCATAAACCAGGTTTTGACCCAAGCTGAGATTGATGTCATGGGCATTTCTTTTAATGAGAGCGAAGAGCATATTTATGCTATTGATGTCGCTTTTCATGAATATGGGCTCAACTACGGAACAAGAGATGAAACAGCCACACGAGTAATAAAAAAGTGCATAAGAGCAGCAATGTGTATCTATGGATATTTTGATACTAATGCTGGTACTATCGTGTTTACCTCTCCCAAAATTAATCCAGCCGTTATTACCGATATCAATAAGTGCATTGGTGACATTGAGAATGTTCTCCATGCTATCGGTTTAAATTATGAGATAAGGATTATCGCGAATCAAGACTTCAGCGATAAAATTCTTGAGCCAGTTCTTAATGTACTAGGCGATGTTGCAGATACTTCAGAGCTCTTTATGAGAAGTTTACAAATGTATAACCTTTTCGCGGAAAAGAAACCAAGGAGCTCTAATGGAAGCAATATGAAGTCAACACCGAAAAAAATATCGACTAATCTTGAGGCTATTGAATATAAAGGTCTTGATGGACTTGAAGAGATGAAGATAGGTGTAATTGTAAGAACGGTTCTGCGTAAGATGCTCGAAAATGGTGTTGTTTCCAAAGAAGAAATAGAAAAAATGCAAACTAAAGAATATTCAAAAGAAACATTTGATATACAGTATCCGCTACTTCAAAAAGTGAGCCTAACAGATACCGAAAGCCCAAATAGATACTATGCTTCTCCTGTCAGAATATATGATGAAAATTATTATCTGTGTTCAGAATGGTTTGAAGTCCCTTCAAATAATGATAGACCATTATTACTAAAGTGGTTGGCGATGCATAAATAAATCAGATCATTTGAGCATCGTGATAAAATTAGCAATCCTAATAACTCATTTAATAATTAAATGCGCCAATATCGACTCTTTAATAATAAAAGTTGATCTGGCGCATTCCCGATATGTATAGTGCTTGTTAGTTTCCCAAGCCGGGATATAGTGTTTAGCTGTTTTGATATAATTTCATTTCAAATTTTATATCCCCAACGCAAAATATAGCTATTTAATTTTATCTATTCTCTTTGATGTCTTTAGTATATTGTTGATCGGTGAAGTTGACAGGTGTTGTGCTATCAATTGCTCGTCAGATATGGCTATATATTTAATCATATTAGTATTGTTAGAATCTAGATATGTTTGACAACAAGAAATTTGAAAGCGGCTTCCGCTATGATATAATTAACTAAAATGCAAAGGATATCATAAACGCTTGCATTTAGGAATCTAAACCGATAATGAATGAAATGTTGAAATTTGAACAAGTCAACGAAGTACCGGGGGTCAACCGCATCGTCTACGACATCACAAGCAAACCGCCGTCAACCATTGAATGGGAGTGAGACCTTCCGGCAATTTACGAAGTAAATTGCCGGAAGGTCCACCGTCAGGGTTGGCGAGAATTCTAGCGACCAAAGGGAGCTGGAATACCGCAACCTACGACGAAATTTGTAAGAACTAACGAAGTAAATGCCCGCAACTTACGGCTGCGAATATAAATCATATATCAAAATCTTTTAAATGCAACGAAAAGATTATCGTTGCATTTTTTTGTTGCAGGTTGCATCGATAACTGTCATGTAGAGAACGCGAATTTGTGAAAAGATTTAACCGCTGGGGAGCTGAAATACATAAAGTACAAGTTGTTATTATTGAGATAAAAATATTGGGATATAACCCAGAGATGTATGATTTGGGGGAATTTCTATGGTCTGTATTATTATAACAATTACTAATATCATCGATCATACTCCAAAGTAAGAAGAATAATGAGATCATCATCGAAGCACAGCTGCTAATGGATAACGGTAGTTTAAGTCATACAAATATATAGACAATATTGAAATTGTATAATATGATTTTATAGAGGTGAGTAATCATGGAAATTAAAATTGATAGCCTAATACCATATGATACATTATGCGCTGATATTGATCACGTATTTTCTATCGTTGAGAAAAACGGGAAAGTGTTTTTACTTAAAGACAATAAACCTGCTTATATAATTATGAAATTTGATGGAGAACAGTTGATCGAAACTAAGGCAAGACCAGCTGAAACATCAAATTATAAATTGCATGAAGCAATGAGGATTGTACTGTCCGAGGCAGCAGATAAGACAATGCATGCTTCTGACCTGGCAGATGAGATTTATAAGCGCAAGCTATATTTGCAAAAGGACGGAGGCAAAGCGCAATATACCCAAATACGAGCCAGGTGCGGACATTATCCGGATATGTTTGAAGCTCTCCCAGGTAACTTTATCAAATTGAAGCAGTCCTTGGAGACATAGTGATTATTAGATCTTAAAGAATAAGATTGGGAGAGTTATTATTAGCAAATTGGTTAGGCGGTGAGGCCAGTGAATCTATTTCAAATTGTGCCAGAGGATTTTTTTAGAACTTTAACGAGTAAATATAAAGCAACGTATATTGAATGTTTACAGCTCATATACAACACTTACAAAACAGAATTGTCCTTTGGCGTGGATAAAGAAATCATCATTGCAGAGCTTGAGCAGTATTTTGATAGCGAACCCGGTGTGGAGATGGTGTTTGATGAGGATGACAATGAAGTCGCTCGTGATTCACGAGCAAAAGCTAATGCAATACTGCGAAGGCTGAAGGATAGTGGTTGGCTCGAATATGAACTTGACAACGATTTTAAGGTGAAGGTCAACCTCTTTGACTATGCGGGAACAATGATAGAGTCCTTCAATAAGATTATCAAAAACGAAGAAATGGAGTATCAGAGTCTTGTTTCTCAGATCCATGCAACATTACTGAATCAGGACGGTTATACTAAACCCTATGAATATATTATCAAAAGGATTATTGAAAATACAGAAGAGCTAATGATAGGGCTCAAGAAACTTAACACCAATATTAAAAAGCACATTGATGCGATCACTAATGAAAAATCAGCTGGAGAAATTGTACGGGATTTCTTTGTGTATCATAAGGATATTGGATCAAAAGCATACCATCGCATTAAAACCAGTGATAATATATCCCATTTCAGGTTGGCTATTATAGAAAGACTTTACAACATTTTAAATGATGAGCAAGTTTTTAAACGCGCAGTGCAAGGCTATATGGTAATTGAGCAAGTTGCAGATCAGACAGAAGCACAAGATTTGCTGCGATGCAAAATGCTCAGCATTATTACTGCTTTTAGGAATTATGATGATATAATTTCTGAGATTGACTACAAACACTCAAAATACATCGATAGCGCTGTAACTAGGGCTAAGTTTTTACTAACGAATACGAACAATACCGAGGGGAAGATTTCAAAAATTCTCAAACACCTATCTGATGAGTTCAATGCTAATAATTCCCTAAATTTGAACGATGAACTTGGGGATGAATTGCTTAAGATTTTTAGTATATTCCCGCAAAGCTGTATTGACAGCGATTCTTTATATGTGGTCCCCATATCAAAAAAGATGTCTCTACCAGAAATCCTGAGTGATAACCTTGGAATTTCCGAGGAAGAAAGAGCGCTGCGCAAGTTCACTATACAAGAGCGCAGCAGGAACAGGTTTTCCCGTAAAAATATCAATACTTATATTGATGAAATTCTAAAGGAAAATAAGGCGATCCTTGCATCCACACTACCGCTGGAAACAAAACGCGATTTAATCAAAGTAATCTTTATCAGCCTATATGGGCGAGATAAAAAGTCGATTTATAAAACTACACCCAATAATAAGTTTATATCAGTAAATAATTTCAGATTTTGTGATTTTTTAATTGAAAGGTGTGAGTGATGAAGATGGAAGTTTTTAAGGAAAGCCAAGTGCAGAAAGAGAAGTTTAGATTGGCTGCCAACAAGCTTCTTAATAGTTGCTTTGTTATCAAGAAAAAAGAAGAAACAAGAAATGACTACATTTTCATCCTTCAAAATAAAGAATTGTTTATAGAGTACTTTGATTTACTTGGGTATAAGATTGAGATTAATGAAAATCAGGGTTTTGTAGCCCTGATAAACATAAATGGCTCAGGCCGGTTGAGGTTGAAAAAAATTGAAAGCATCATAATTTTGATTCTTAGACTTTTATACATTGAGAAGCGTAGGGAATTGAGCCTGACTGATGATGTAGTAGTGCTAACGGACGAGATACATCAAAAGTATAATATGCTTAAAATAGAAGCGAAATCAAACCTTGATAAAACAACTTTAAGAGAAACTCTCAGACTATTTAGACGGTATAATATAATTACAATTATTGACAGGGATGTCACCATGTCCGATGCAAGGATAAAAATATATCCTTCAATTTTATTTGCAATTCACAACGATAATATTAACAGCATATACGATGCAATAAATGAGAAACTCAATCAATATGCGATGGGAGGTGAGCCGAATGTTGATGAAGAAATTAATCAGGATTAGGCTTATCAACTGGCACTTTTTTATCAATGAAACTATCAACGTCAACGGATCATTTCTCATTAGCGGCGAAAATACCGCGGGGAAATCGACGGTTCTTGACGCTATTCAACTTGTTTTAACCACAAATCATAAAAAATTCAATACGGCTGCCAATGAAAAAAGCAGCCGCGATTTGAAGGGCTATGTTCGTTGTAAAACGGGTAATGAGGATAATGCCTTTATTCGAAATGGAAGCGTTATCACATATGTTGCTCTTGAATTTTATGAAGAAAAGACCGCGAAGTATTTTACATTAGGGGTGAAAATAGACTCGCCAGATGAAGAAAGCAAGCTAATAATAAAATGGTTCCGTGAAGAATGTAGATTGGATGAAATATGCTTCCTGGTTGGGGGGAGACCGGCCACTTCTGAAGAGTTCCGAAGAAATGAAAAAAAGATTAATTTGATTTCACAGGCTTCAGAAGCTAAGGCAAGGTTCGGACAAAGACTTGGTAATCTGGAAGATCGTTTTTTCGATATGATCCCGAAATCATTAGCATTTAAACCGATAGATAATGTTAAAGATTTCATCAATAGATTTATTCTCGCTGAAAAGGTGGTAGAAGTCGAAACACTTCGTCATAATATCGCGTCCTTGAAGGAACTGGAAGATTTGATGAGTATAACAAAAGAAAAAATCAATGATCTGAAAGCAGTCCTTTCAAAGAATGATGAAATACTTGCAAAAGAGTATGAGATAAAGACAAATGAGGTAATGATCAAGAAAGCAGAAATTGAAGCTAAAAAGCTTGAAGCAGAAGAATATGAAAAAAATAATCAAATGTTTAGGCAGCATCTTCAAAGTGAGCACAGTAAGCTTGAACTATTAAAAATTAGTTTACAAAATGAAAGAGACCGTCTAACAGATCTTCAAGTCGCGCGTGGGCAGAACGAGACCGTACAATTGATCAAAGACACTAAGCATAGAATTGAAATGCTTAACAAGGACAGAGAAAATTTTCAGCTATCGGTGGATAGATTGAATAGAATGTTAAATAACATGGCAGAAGCGTTGGCACTGCTTAATCAATTTGAAATCTATATCATATCAAAAGAAGAACTGATGTCACTTGGTGATGGAGAGAAGGATACTTCAATAAAAGCAGAGTGTATATATAAGCTTAGAAAAGAGTTTCAAAGTTTACTAGAAGTGTATGGTTCTGATAACGTCAGACAGAAAGACCTTTTGGATATATACAAAAATCATAAGATCAAGCTGACTCAGGAGATCTATAATCTGAAAAATAGAAAATTGACTTATCCGGATTATACAATAAAGCTAATGACGGCAATCGAAAAAGAGTTCCTGAGCATGGGAATCAGGAGTGAACCGAGAGTGTTTTCTGATCTATTAGAAATAATTGATCCTCGATGGCAAAATGCGGTAGAAGGGTACCTTAATACTCAGCGGTTCTACATAATAGTAGAGCCTCAACACTATAGAGTCGCACTCGATGTCTACAATAGAATTAGAAAAGAAGTCCATACAGTAGGCCTAGTAAATACAAACAAGCTTAACTTGAAGATCGGTGCTGATATGGATTCACTTGCCTATGTGATAAAAAGTGAGAATCGTTGGGCAAACGCCTATGCTATTTACCTTCTCAACCGTGTTATCCGATGTGAGGATGTGCAGAGTTTAAAGGATCTCAATGTGGCAATTACCGCAGATTGCATGCTTTATCAGAATAATGCAGTCAGAAAAATTGATGAAAGAGTTTATGAAACACCATATATTGGTGCATATGCCTTCGAGGTTCAACTGAAAAACAAGCAGGCGGAACTTGAAACAGTCAATATCGACATCTTAGCGTCTCAGCAAAATCTAAATCGACTCCAGGCGATTATTGAAAAGCTTACCGCGTGTAACATAGATGCTATAGAGGAAAACATAGAAGCTCCTCAGAGTATTAAGACCACAAATCAATTGATTCAAAGGGAAAAACTTGAGCTTCGAAAGGCAGAAAATGATCCGAGTTATATTCAGATTCAGATACAGATTGAGGAATGTGATAAACAAATTAAGAAACTTCAGAAAGATTATGATGACACAAATAATCGCACTGGAAGTCTTAAAAATCAAATAGATAACAATATCAAATCGATAAATGAGATGACATGCCTGATTTCATCGTTAGACAGCAGCTTCAGAGTTTTATGTGATAGCGATATCGAAGCCGCCGAACTGGGATTGAATAAATACCAAGAGCAAACAAAGCAGAAAGCACCTGCGACGATTGTCCAAAATTTTTCGCCGATGAAGGTCGGCTTGCAGAATAAAAAACATGAGTTGGTTGGCGATCTTATCAAACTTCAGATGGCCTATTGCAATAAAAATGACTGTGATTTGGGCTCCGGGCATGAACATGTTCAAGAATACATAAATGAACATCACAAACTTGAAGCTTCAGACATCATAAAGTACGAAGAAGAATTGGAAATAGCAAAGGAGAACTGTAACCTAGAGTTTAGGGAGTCTTTCCTAGCGAGACTCAAGGAGAACATCGAGAATGCTAAGTTGGAATTTAAACATCTCAATGCGGCACTCAAAGACATTTATTATGGGGAAGATAGCTATAAATTTGAATTGACCTCGAATAAGAAAAAAGAGAGTATTTATCAAATGATTACATCAAAAAGGAATGAGGTTGGCTTCAATTTGTGGTCTCAATCCTTTGAGGATGAATATAAGGAAGAAATGGAAGACTTATTCTCCAAGCTAACTGCATATGATGATAAAGGCGAAAAAGTCTTGTCAGAATATACAGATTACCGCAGCTATCTAGATTATGACATCATTGTTGAACAAAGAGATGGGACTATTCAACGTTTTTCGCGGATTTGTGGTGAAAAAAGCGGCGGGGAGACACAGACCCCCTACTATGTCGCAATTGCAGCATCCTTTGTGCAGCTTTATAAATTGGGAGATACTATAAGAATAATAATGTTTGATGAAGCATTTGATAAAATGGATGATAATAGAATCAGTTCAATGATGGATTTCCTAAATAGTCAGAACTTCCAAATTATCCTTGCCGCGCCTCCAGCAAAGCTTGAAGTGATTGGAGAAAAGGTGGACACCATACTAATGGCAATGCGAGAAGGGACGAACAGCATTATCGAGGAGTACGATCTATGATAAGTAAATATGAAAGGACAATTCTCAATAAGCTTTTAGATAAGTTTGAGACGAGTAAAAGCTTCACAGGCGATAATAAGGTGAACCAGAAGTTTGTTGCAAAGGTTGAGTCGATGTTTCCTCAATATGCCGACCATTCCAACTTTGAATTGTTTCAGGCTATCAATGAAGCTATAGATATACTAGTGAGAAAAAGTATTATTTCAGCAAAAATAAGCAAGGCAAATGTATGCAGTGTAATTTCACTTAACCTAGATACAGTCAATCAAGCTTATCAATACATCGGTAGAATCCCGAAGAGGGATATTAACAATGCAGTCTTGATGATTCTTGATGGGTACAGAGAGAAGAATGAAATCCTAAGAAGATTTTGTGAAGCCCAGGCTGAAAGGATTAATGCAAACAAATCAATACAGTTTTTCAATGAGAATCTGCAGGAATTTGAAAATATTCTTATTGCAGTTGATAGCTTGCTTAAGGTTGAGACAGAAACTTTTATCAGAGATTTTTCGGTCAGGATATATAAAGATTCTAAAGTATTTGATCGAATCAGCAATAAAGTTGTGAATTTACTTTACGAATATGGAGACTTCCCGGAAAAGGATCAAGTGCTGGAGAGCTTAAACATTATTAAGAACCCGACGTATGTAAATTTTAAAGGATCTGGAGTAATTACAATAGCAGGTCAAAGATTGGACCTGAGCGTCCTTAAAAGCGATATAGCGATATCGTCTTTTATGCTTGAAGATATCGATAAAATAGAAATTATTGGAGATGCTGTTATGACTGTTGAAAATCTGACTAGCTTTCATACAACTGAGTGCAGTAGTAGATTTTTAATATATTTAGGTGGATTCCATAATAAAATCCGTAGAGAGTTTATAAAAAAAATATTCAAACAGAATCCAGGTGTGACATTTTACCATTTTGGAGACATTGATGCAGGCGGATTCTATATACTGGATCATTTGAGAAGAAAGACTGGAATTGGTTTTCTGCCGTATATGATGGATCTGGTAACGCTGAAAAACCATCTGGCGTACACAAAAAGCCTCACAGAAAGTGATAGGGAAAGGCTAAAGAAGATAATGACCTGTGAATTTAATGAGGTAATACAGTACATGCTCAATCACAATTGTAAATTGGAGCAAGAGGCGATTCTTGCTTTCTAATTATTGAAAATTCTTGCGAAATATAAGAAGGAGTCAGATTGGAATCGTTGCAAATACTTGCATGTAGCGGAATAAATGCGCATTTTCAACCAATATTTACAAGCCGATATGCACGAAAATGAACGAATATATTGCCGATGTGAACGTATTGTGAACTCATTATCTTTTAGAAATTTCTGTTACTGTCAATCAAAAACCAGCCATTTATGGCAAATAGAATTCCGCCACTTTTACCCCAATTTTAGAAAATATTTTTCTTGCGAACCAATCTGTAGCTTTCATCAGTAAAACTTAGAACCTTCCAACGGTGAGTCAGTCTGACAAGAAGTACTGTGGTATTTTCTGCAATAGCAATCAGCAGCAAAATGCAATTCAAAAATGTAGCACCCCTTCGAGCTCTCTAATTACTGTAATCCTTCATATGATCTTCAGAAAGGCTCCTTCCATTTCATTGAAATCCATTGAATATGTCTTCCATCTACGATAGAATTAATTTCATTACAACCAAATCCATGCGGAAGAAGGAGCTCAATATGAGAAAAACAAAAATCGTATGCACTTTAGGCCCGGCCACAGACGATAAGGAAACCTTGCGTCAAATGATCCTGGCCGGGATGAACGTAGCGCGGCTCAACTTCTCTCACGGTACCCACGCCGAGCACAAAGTGCGCGTTGATATGATCAAGGAACTTCGCAAAGAGATGGGCGTTCCGCTGCCCCTGATGATCGACACCAAAGGACCCGACATCCGAGTGGGGCGCTTCAAGGACAATTTTCAGGAACTCCACTCAGGACAGCAGTTCACACTCACCGTCGAGGAATGCCTGGGGGACCAGACGCGGGCGTATGTCACGTATAAAGATTTGTGCAAAAAACTCAAGCCCGGCGACAAAGTGATGCTGGACGATGGCCTCATAGAACTCAGGGTGGAAGCAAGCAATGACATCGAAACCGTCTGCAGAGTATTGAACGGCGGTCTGATCTCCAACAATAAAAGCGTGAATGTGCCGGGCGTGAAGCTGGATATCCCTTATATGCGGGAGAAGGATATCGAGGATATCAACTTTGCCATCGATCATGATTTTGACTATTTGGCGGCTTCCTTTGTTCGTTCCTATGATGATGTCTGGCAAGTCAAGAAAATACTGGATCAAAGAAACGCTTCCAATATTAAAATCATCTCCAAAATCGAAAACTCCGAAGGCATCCATAACATCGACGAAATCATGTCAGTAAGTCATAGCATTATGATTGCCCGTGGCGATATGGGAGTAGAACTGCCCTTCAGCGAGCTGCCGGCCATACAGAAAAACCTGATTAAAATAGCCATGTTCAAAGGGAAAGAGTCCATAACAGCTACGCAAATGCTGGAGTCCATGATCAAAAACCCTCGTCCCACCAGAGCAGAAGTGAGTGATGTGGCCAACGCCATTTATGATGGTACCAGTGCGATCATGCTCTCGGGTGAAACCTCTGTCGGCTCCTATCCGGTGGAAACGGTCCGGACCATGGCCGAAATCGCAGAGGTTACGGAGGGTAACATCAATTATAAAAAGCGGTTTATGGAGCTGGAATGGGATATTCCTGCAAGCAGTTTTACGGATGCCCTCAGTCATTCTATCTGTACTACGGCATACAACCTTGGTAAAGCGGTGATTTTGACCCTGACGCGCAAAGGCGACACCGCAAGCCTGATTTCCCGCTATCGGCCTCAAGACGGATTTATCGCATTTACCCATGACCCTAAGGTTTATCACCAACTGGTGCTCAACTGGGGTTGCCAGCCGATGATCATCGAGAAAATCGATGATCTGGAGGAACTTTTTAAAGCCGCCGTACAACGGGCAGAAGATGCAGGCTATGTGAAAAAAGGCGATAGGGTAGTATTTACAGGCAGCGTGCCCGCTGGCGCCAGTGGGGGAACGAACAAAATGCTGACAACGATCGTAGATTAGAAAATGGATACAACCCTGATCCCGCGGACATTAAACCGGTTCAGGGTTGTTTTTTTACAGTTCTTCCAGCAGCCTCAGAATCTCTTTGTTCTCCGGGATGTCCTTCATGGAGTTCCCGTAGTGGATATAGCGGACGATGCTCTGCTTGTCGATGATGACCTGCGCCGGCATCCGGCCGAGCTTCAGGAAGTTCACCTGCTGGTTATACAAATCGGCGATTCGATGCTCCGGGTCTGGTATCCCGGGAAAAGGCATGTCGTTTTCTTTCCAGTATTTTGCGAAACTTTCTTTATCTTCCGGACCGATGGCAACAACCACCGTGTCTTTTGCTTCAAATAGAGAATGATCCTGGCGCAACTGCGCCATATGCCTACGGCAGTAAGGTCAGGCGAAGCCCCTATTGAATATGAGGAAGAGGTTCTTCTGGCCCAAATAGCCGGACAGGACGAATTCATTTCCCTGCCAGTCTATCGCGGTGAAATTCGGAGCCTTTTCTCCTTTTTTTATATCCATGGTACACCTCCATCTATGGTAGAATATGATTATATTATACCCATTTCTATTCGTTGAAATAAAGAAAAGCCATCGGTGCGAGAAAGAGGAGAAACAAAATGATCGATGCCGCGAAAAAAATAATCTCAGAAAATACATTCTGCGTGCTATCCACCTGCTACAACGATTTGCCGAACACCTCCTTGATGCAGTATATAAGCGATGAAAGCGGATTCAAAATATACATGCTCACGCTGAAAGGCAGCTCAAAATATCAAAATATCGAAAGAAACCCAAGAGTAAGCTTGCTGATCGACACCCGGGGAAACCACCCAAATGGGGAAGGCCAGATACAGGCTCTGACGATCTACGGCAGGGCAAACCTCATGGAGAATTCCGACTGGTGCAGGAATATAACCAGCGATCTTATCAAGAAATTTGTTGATCTGACACCGCTTTCAGAAAATGAAAACTGCGTCGTGATCGAGGTATGTGCTGAGAGCCTGCTATTGCTGGATAGTGTGGATCAAAGCACCTATGCAGATGTCTTATCTCCCGGATGATCCGCTGATCCTCCAATGGGTAATGCGGAAACGCAAGAAAGGAAAAGAGGGTGCTATATGAAAAAGACCAGGACTGCCCGAGTATGCCTGTGCTGGGCCATTGTGATCTTGATGCTGACAAGCCTTGCCGGCTGTCAGTCTACCAACAATACCGAAAATGATCAGCCCCTTATCCCAACGGATACCGGGCCGGCTGCTTTTGCGACCTATCAGGAGATTCCGATTGACGTTCAACCGTCCATAAAACCGTATCAGGCGGATGCCGATCTAGGCAATATCACCAATAAGGACCAGTTCAGCTTCTCGTCCGAAGCCCAAAAGCTGCTCAGCAAGAACGGCTTTGTGGTGATTCCTTCTCCGATACAGGAATTCTTCAACATCTATGAAATCAATCGCTATGATTCGATCCCGAACTTTGTCACAACGGATTCGATGATGCACTACTACCATTTATATTTCAGCCACCTGCTGCGGACCCTGGAAAAAGACAGCCTCCGGGGAGAACTGGATACCCTGACAAAATCCATGCTGTCGAAAAGCCAGGATCAGTATGAGGAGCTGAAGGGAACGGAGTGGGAAAATGCCGCCCGGCGCAACGTGGCTTTTTTCACCGTGGCATCCGCATTGCTCGATCCCAAGTCAGAGATCCCTTCCTATGTCAGGGAGGAAGTCGACAGCGAGCTGAAGATGATTTCCGACCATCAGGACACCTTTGCCGTCTCTGCGGTAATGAATATCGGCGAAACCGACTCCGGCCCGGTGGAAGTCCTGCGGGAGGACTACACGCAATATATTCCACGGGGGCACTATACCAAATCAGAGGAGCTGAAAACCTATTTCCAGGCCATGATGTGGTATGGACGGATGACTTTCCGGGCCTCCAGTGAAGAGGAAACGAAATCGGCTGCGCTGATCACCCTGCTCCTTAACAGCCAAAAGGACTACGACTGCTGGAACAGGATCTATGAACCCACCAACTTCTTCGTAGGGAAAAGCGACGATTTGGGATTCATCCAATATTACCATCTGATGGACGATACCTACGGCGGGATACCATCCCTTGATACGCTGATGGGAAAAGCCGCGAAATGGGAAGCTTTCAAAGCCGGCCTTGCCAAGCTGGAGCCACCGGCCATCAATTCCGTGCCGATTTTTGATGAGACCATTCAGCCGGATCGCATCAAGGCCATCAAGGGATTCCGCTTCATGGGCCAGCGGTTCACCCTGGACGCTTCGATCTTCCAGCGCCTGATCTATCGCGAAGTGGGAGGAAACAGTGCGGGAGAGCTTCGGATGCTTCCGAAGGCATTGGATATCCCGGCTGCCATGGGTTCCGCGGAAGCCTATTCCATCCTGAAGGCCATGGGCGAAACAGATTACGAGAGCTATCCGGAGAACATGGAAAAGCTCAGGACCGGGATCGCCGCACTGGATACTGATACAAGGACTCAGAATTTATACTGGTCCTGGCTATATACCATCGACCCCCTCACGAAGGCGAAAGGGGAAGGATATCCTTCCTTTATGCAGAATCAAGCCTGGACCCGCAAACAGCTGGAGACTTATCTGGGAAGCTGGACGGAGCTCAAGCATGATACCATCCTCTACGCAAAACAGGTTTATGCCGAAATGGGCGGTGGCGAGGAACCCCGGGATGACAGGGGCTATGTCGAGCCAAACCCGGAGGTATACGGCCGCCTTGCTGCCCTCACCCGCATGACCATCGACGGGCTTCGCAGCCGGGATATGCTGGATGAGAGCACCGGAGCTTCCTTGGAAGAGCTGGAAACACTGGCTTTGAAGCTCAAGGTGATATCGGAGAAGGAGCTGGCGGAAAAGCCTTTGGATGAAGCAGAATATGATCTGATCAGAAGCTTTGGCGGCCAGCTGGAGCATTTCTGGCTTGAGGCCATGAAGGATGAAGGAGTGGAGGATGCGTCCGCCGTTATTGAGAATCCCGCCGCTCTGGTAGCAGACGTGGCCACGGACCCAAGCGGATGGGTCCTGGAGGAAGGGATCGGATATGTCAATAGTATTTTAGTCGTGGTGCCGGTGGAAGGAACTCTGAGGATCGCCAAAGGTGCAGTTTATTCCTATTATGAGTTCCCGTGGCCGGCAGAGGACCGCCTGACGGATGAAAAATGGAGGGAAATGCTGGAAAACGGCCAGACGCCGGATCCTCCGTCCTGGGTCGGGGCTTACACGACATCCAAAAGTACATACCAATGATCAGCCTGACAGGCCTTCATCGGAAGGCGATGATTTTTCTGCTTCCGGTATTATTCCTGGTGGCAGTAATGGCCCTTACCGGCTCGGGAGCCCATAGCTCCCTGATTCATGAGCAGGGGGATCTGGACGGTGATGGAGTGCCGGAGGAATATTCCCTTAAGGACCATTCCCTTACTGTAAAAGAGGGAGAGACCCTTCTCTGGGAATCACCATCGGAATACCGTATCGACAGCTTTGCTTTGGGAGACGTGGACAATGACGGAGCGGATAATCTGGCCGTCAGTCTGTGGAAACTCGGCAGCTTCGGTGATATCAAGCCCTTCTGGCATACCGGTGAAGACCTCAGCTACAAGAATCATCTTTTTGTGTACAAACTCCAGGAGAACAGGTACAAACCAGTATGGTGCTCTTCCGATCTGGGCCGTCCCATCCGGTCTTTTGAGATACGGGATGCCAACGGCGACAGCAAACTGGAGCTAGTGACGATGGAGGGGCATTATGGCAAAGCCGGCGGTCCGGCAAGAACTGCTGTATGGCAGTGGCAGGAGTGGGGATTCAGTCAGGTATTGCAGACCACAGAGTAAAGGGTTGCATCGGGAGCAGATTATGAAGAAGACACCGCTTGAGGACTGGATCGTGGATCGATCCGCCATCAAGGAAAGAGACCGGGAGCATTTAGAACAATATCAGCTGCAGAGACTGGCGGAGACTTTGACTTATGCAAAAGGAAACAGCCGATTTTATGGTGATCTTTTGAGCGGAGCCAGCAGGAGCAGTTTGGAGTCCTTGAAGGATTTCGAAGATATCCCCTTCACATATCCGCAACAGATAGCGCAAAACCCGCTGGATTTTCTCTGTGTGCCCCAGAAGGAAGTGTCAAGGATCGTCACACTGAACACCTCCGGGACAAGCGGGATGGGAAAAAGGATCTTTTTCACGGAGGGGGACCTGGATCTGACCGTGGATTTTTTCAAATTCGGCATGAGCTGCCTGACGGATGAAAGCGACAGGGTCCTGGTCCTGCTGCCGGGTGATTCCTATGGCAGCATTGGCGATCTCCTGCAGAAGGCCCTCGGAATGTCCAATATAAAATGCGTCAACTATGGCATCCTTGCCGATCCGGAGGATGCTGCAAATTGCATCATCAAGGAGGATATCACCTGCCTCGTGGGGATCCCGATACAGGTTCTATACCTGAGCAGAGTGAGGCCCGATGTATTTAAAAGCCACATCAGGAAAGTCCTGCTGAGCACGGATTATGTGCCGGAAACGATGATCCGCGAATTGAACCGGCTGTATGGGTGCAAGGTCTTCACCCATTATGGCATGACGGAAATGGGCTATGGCGGCGGTGTGGAGTGCGAGGCTTTGAACGGATATCATATGCGAGAGGCGGATCTATATTTTGAAATAGTAGACCCCGGCACCGGTGAAGTGCTGCCTGACGGACAATCGGGCGAGGTGGTGTTTACGACCCTGAACAGGCAGGCTATGCCGCTCATCCGATACAGGACCGGAGATTCGGCTTCTTTCTCTATAAACTCCTGCGCCTGCGGAACCTTTTTAAAGACAATGAACCGGGTGTCCGGGAGGATCGATAATCGGGTCATGATCGGCGAGGGTATTTATTTGTATTTAAGGGAGTTGGATGAAGTGATCTTGAATTTCAGGGAAGTGCTGGATTATAAAGCCTGCATTGCTGACAAGAACCTGCTGAAGCTCGATATCATATCTGAAAATAAAGAAATCATCAGGGAGATTGAGCTTGCAGTTCAAAAATTATTGCAAGAGAAACCCGGACATGAAATCGGTTTGACAGTGACCGCAAATCCTGACAGCAGACCGGAAAAAATAGTCAACAGTATGATAAAAAGAAAGATCATCGACTTCAGACCGGCTAAGGCAGAATAGCCTGATATTAGAATCGTTGAAGGAGATCCTTGGCATCCCGTTTAAGGATTCCCACAGAGGTGAAGGTCAGAAAGGGATACAATGAACATTTTTACCAAGCTTAAGATGAAACTGGCGCCGACGGATGACTGCAAAACCAATACAAGTTGTCCCTGCCCCAATACAGCCTGTAAACGACATGGGAAGTGTTGCGAATGCATTAACTACCATCGGAGTAAAAATGGCATCGTCTATTGTATGCAAGAAATAGCCAATCGGTATAAATGAATTCAACTTGACACCTATTCCACGAAGGTTTATACTTCATTAGAAAAAATAAGACAGTTCGATAGCACCATCCTGTCTCTAAACAAAACTAGGGCTGAGGAAGATATTCCGGAAGATGTGGATATGTAATATTTGCGTGTTCACAAAATCGAGGGGATTTTTTTAGGCATAGTTGATCTATGCCTATTTTTTTTTGAACACCGGAACATCACCCCGCCGATTCGCATCGAGGTTATTCCGAGGGGATGGCGGCTATCTGATCCATGAAAGGGAAAAAATCGGTTATGTATTATATCAAATCAGAACAAAGTTTTGATGCTGCACATTTCTTGATGGATTATGAAGGGAAATGCAGAAATATCCATGGCCATAGATGGCGCGTCATCATCGAAGTGAAGAGCGCCGATTTGCAGTCCGGCAGGCAACTGGCAGGAATGGTCGTGGATTTTTCGGCGCTCAAAAAAGACATCAAGGAAGAAGTGGATCGTTTTGACCATGCGCTGATCGTTGAGAAGGATTCCCTGAAGGCAGCCACGCTAGAGGCCTTCCGGGATGAGGGCTTCTGCCTGGTTGAAATCGATTTCCGCCCAACGGCAGAACAGCTTGCGAAATATTTTTTTGACAAGATGGGTGCCAGAGGATATCAGGTGAAATCTGCAACCGTTTATGAAACACTGAACAACTGTGCAACCTATGAGGAAGATACGGATGTCACAGTATAAAGTCGTTGAGAAATTTGTGAGCATCAACGGTGAAGGCTTGCGGGCAGGAGAATTAGCGGTATTCATCAGGTTTATGGGATGCAATCTGAACTGCAGCTATTGCGATACAGCATGGGCCAATCAGGAAGAGACCGAGTATATGCTGATGACGGAGCTGCAGATTTATCGATATATCAAAGAAACCGGCATAAAAAACGTCACATTGACGGGCGGGGAGCCGTTGCTCGATCCCCATATAATAGATTTGTTGCAACTGCTTTCGAAAGATCCTGAGCTGTACGTTGAGATCGAAACAAACGGAAGCATTGATATATCGGGATATTCCCGTATTGCCGATCCCCCTTCATTCACGATGGACTACAAGCTCCCCGGAAGCCTGATGGAAGCAAGCATGCTGACTTCGAACTTTTCATGCCTGACCATGAAGGATACGATCAAATTTGTTGTGGGGAGCATCGACGATCTGGACCGGGCAAGGGAGATCATTGGCCGGAACGAATTGACCGGACGATGCCATGTCTACCTCAGCACCATATACGGGAAAGTTCAATTGCATGAGGTCGTAGAGTATATGAAGAAACACAGAATGAATGATGTTGTGTTGCAGCTGCAGATGCACAAAGTGATCTGGGCTCCGGATCAAAGAGGCGTTTGACGAAACACAGATAGGAGGAATATGAAAGTATTAGTTTTATTGAGCGGGGGAGTCGATAGCGCTACTTGCCTCGGGATGGCTGTCCATGTATATAGCAAAGAGAATGTGATCGGCCTATCGATTTCTTATGGACAGAAACATGACAGGGAGATCGACGCAGCTAAAAGAATTGCAGAATATTATCAGGTCGAAATCATTTGTCTTGATTTGGCGAAGATTTTCGAGTTCAGTGATTGCTCACTGTTTCAGCATTCGGAGTCTGAGATACCGAAAGAAACGTATGCTGAGCAGCTGAAAAAAAGCGGTGGGAAACCGGTATCGACCTACGTACCGTTTCGCAATGGATTGTTTTTGTCCGCGGCAGCCAGCGTCGCATTATCCAAAGGATGCGGTATTATTTATTATGGGGCACACGGCGATGACGCGGCTGGAAATGCTTATCCGGATTGCAGCAGCGCTTTTCAGGAAGCCATGGACAGGGCTGTTGCCATCGGGAGCGGTGAGCAGCTGAGGATAAAAGCTCCTTTTGTTACGTGGAGCAAGAGTGAAGTTGTGCGGAAGGGGTTGGCGCTCGGAGTTCCTTACGAATTGACCTGGAGTTGCTACCAGGGCGGCGAAGAACCCTGCGGTGTCTGTGCTACCTGCATGGATCGGGCGGCTGCCTTTGAGAAAAACGGTGTGATCGATCCCGCATCGATGGGGATCAGGGAAGGAATATAGAAAATGCCGGGAAGGAATATAGAAGGAATGAACGGGATTACCTTATTAGGAAACCAGGGAAAGAATTATGAAACGGATTACAACCCCTCTTTATTGGAATGTTTCATGAATAAGCATAAGGGGAATGATTATTTTGTGAAGTTTAATTGCCCGGAGTTTACCAGCCTTTGCCCCATCACCGGACAGCCTGATTTTGCAACGATCACCATTTCATACGTGCCGGAAGAAAAAATGGTGGAGAGCAAATCCCTGAAGCTGTATTTATTCAGCTTCCGAAACCATGGAGATTTTCATGAGGATTGCATCAATATCATCATGAAGGATCTGATCGCGCTCATGGATCCAAAATATATAGAAGTTTGGGGTAAATTCACTCCAAGGGGCGGGATTTCCATTGACCCTTATTGTAATTATGGTAAGCTGAATACAAGGTGGGAAGAGGTTGCCTGGAACCGTTTGGCAAATCATGATCTCTATCCTGAAAAAGTGGACAATCGATAAGCCGGTGCTGAAGCAGGAAGAAATATAGAATCGCAACCCGGTAAAATATTTCATCGGATAGGTGGTAACTTTGGATAAGCGGACAGAAAAAAATGATCATAGCTTGATTTGCAGCTTCAAATGCGCTTTTGCAGGGCTCTTCAACGCCATGAAAAGAGAACGCAATATAAAGATCCATGTATCGGCCATGGCGCTTGTTATTTTTGCGGGGCTTGCGCTGGAGATCAACAAGGCGGAATGGATCATTTGTATTATCCTGTTCGAAATAGTCATTGCTGCTGAAATGTTCAATACGGCCATCGAAATCATGATCGACGAGCTGATCCCGTACCAAAACGAGAACGCAAAGCTGGCAAAAGACATCGCCGCAGGCGCAGTACTGATACTGGCCATCGCATCAGCCATAATCGGGGTCATGATCTTCGCACCGAAGCTATTTTAGTCCATTGAGCTCTGCCATCATCGTTTGATAGATTTCCGGATATTTTGTTTTCATCCTCAGAGGATTGTTATCCTTGTCCAGGAAGCAGTGCCGGGTTTCTCCTGTGCAGCGGAGCTCGCCGGTATTCTTATCATAGATTTCATAGCTGAAGTTGAATTTCATCCCTGTGAAGTTTGTAAGTCGCGTAGTGATTTCAACGGTTTCGCCGAAATACGTTTTTTTCTTATACTCGCAGGACAAACCCAGAACAGGGCTGATGATGCCTTGCTGTTCCATTTCCGCATATCCGATCCCCAGCTTTTCCAGCAGATCGATGCGCGCTTCTTCAAACCATCGGATATAGTTCGAATGATGGATGATGCCCATCTGGTCGGTTTCGTAATATTGTGCTTTATGTTCATATCGTTTCATGGGATTTCTCCTTGCTATTCAAAATTGGTCTGTTTCAACCAATATATTATATCAATAGCGATTGGAATTACAAATGAATTCCTGTTATGATAAAATAGTTGGCAATATATGATTTTGGAGGCCGCAAGAATGAAAACCATCACCGTTGGAGTTTCCAACAAACATGCCCATCTGACCAGAGAGCAGATCGAAGCACTTTTCGGAGAGGGGTATCAATTGACTTTTCTCCGGGATATCAAGCAGCCTGATGAATTCGTTAGCAATGAGACCATCAGTGTGGAGGGGCCTAAGGGTGTGTTGCATGGGATCAGGGTCATGGGACCGGAAAGAGAGAAGGCGCAGATCGAGCTGACTTTGACAAGCGCCATATCCATCGGCATCGATCCGGTTGTCAGAATATCAGCGGACGTTGAAAACTCTCCGCCAATCCGGCTGATCGGGCCGAAAGGGGAATATGACCTGATGGAAGGCGTCATCACAGCTATGAGGCATTTGCATATGACGCCGGGAGAAGCAGAAGAGCTTCATCTTACAGAAGGCCAGAGGGTATGTATTGGATCGGACGGCATAAGAGGACTTATTTTTAAGAATGTGGTAGTCAGGATCGATCCGATGTTTTCCCTGGAGTTTCATATAGACACGGATGAAGCCAATGCGGCGGGCCTGAAGACCGGAGATCAGGTCCGATTGATCAACAGTAAATAGGTTCTATCAGTGAGGCAAAAAGAAATACATGACCAGGGGCACGATAAAGGTGAGCAGGATAATGTTAACGCCGAATACGATGGAAGATATCAATCCCACCTTATTGTTTTTTGTTATAATTCCGTAAAGGATCCCGATCCCTGAAGCGATGAATATCGCAAATGCAGGGATGAAGTATATAAAGTACGTGGCATATATTAAAATGAAATTCGCTTTTAAATCCATTCTGAGCCCACCTTTGAAACCATTCAGAAAACGTCTCCGATTGTAAGAATTCTAACACAGTTCCTGGGCAATAGAGTAAAAAGGCGGTTATCCCCATGAAAATATTATGATATACTAAATCCAACCAGCCGGACGCGACGATCTTATGCCACGTCCGGTTTGAGCATGAGAATTAACAGGGGGGGGGCTGAACCATGAAAAAAATATTGCTGGTATTTTTAATGATCGTTGCGATGCTGGCATCAGGCTGTGCCGTTAGCGAAAAACCCGGGACGAATACCGATGCAACAGGCGTGATCGTTATCAACGCGGAAGATGCGAAGAGCAGGCTGGATAGCGAGGAGGGCATCATTCTGGTGGATGTCCGGACGCCTGAAGAATTCAGGGACGGTCACATACCAGGTGCTATTCTGCTTCCCGTGGATGAGATCGCAACAAATGCAGAAACTGTGATACCGGATAAGGAAGCCACCTATTTCATTTATTGCCGGACCGGCAATCGAAGCGCCACCGCTTCGGACCAGCTGGTGGAAATGGGCTATCGAAATATATATGATTTGGGCGGCATCAATGACTGGCCTTATGAAACGGTGACAGGAAATGAATAATACCAGCAAGTTGAAAGCATATCGATGGCTGATCTGGGTTGTATTAGTGGGGATCTATCTGGTGGTGTTCTTCCAGCGGCTTTCCATTGGTGCTATCAAGGGGGATCTGGAGAGTACCTTTGGCATGAGTGCAGCCCAGATAGCTAATCTGGGATCCATGTATTTCTATGCCTATGCCGCCATGCAGATACCAACCGGGATGCTGGTGGACAAGCTGGGGCCAAGGTTTACGGTGGTGGGCGGTGCGAGCCTGGCAGGCATTGCATCAATCTTGTTTTCTTACTCTGTAAATCTACCCATGGCCTACGCCAGTCGTCTTCTGATCGGCGTTGGGGTGTCCGTGGTTTTTCTTTCCATCCTAAAAATACTGGACAATTGGTTTCCAGCAAAAGATTTTGCTACCATGAGCGGCCTTACGATCTTTATGGGCAGTATGGGAGGGCTTCTCACCCAGGCGCCTCTTGTTATTGTGGTAGGGATCATCGGATGGAGAAGCACATTCCTCGCTATGGGCATCATCACAATGACCCTGGCTGTTTTGGCCCTCATATTTGCGAAAGACTCTCCGGCCCAAATCGGACTGCCGGAGGTGAATCCGAAGCATGAAAATTTTGAGAAAGCAACGTTGGGGCACGATAAGATCCTGACCCAACTGCTGCATATCATCAGGAACCCCAGGATATGGGGGCCGTCCTTCGTTATAGGCGGGATTTACGGCGGGGTCATTATCTTTTCGGGGACCTTTGGCATCGCGTATTTGGGATATACGTATGGGTTAGATAAGATCGCGGCATCAAACATTATATCCGTTTATCTGCTGTCTTCCGCATTCTGCAATGTGGGTCTCGGATTTGTGTCCGACCGGCTCAAGATCAGGAAACCCCCCATGGTAATATTGGCTCTCATCAATCTGGCCATATGGATTTTGCTGTTGCTGTTTGAACCGCCCATCTGGTATCTTTATCTATTTTCAGTTGTCGAAGGGGCTTGCGGGGCAGTAGGCGTGATTTCTTTTGCCAATGCCAAGGAAGTCAGCAATCCGAGATATTCCGGAATGGCAACCTCTATCGTTAATTTTACGACCTTCGCTTCCGCAGGGATCCTGCCGGTGATATGCGGCGTGATCATCGATGCGGAAATGGCTGCCGGGGCGACGCCGGCTGACGCTTATCAGAAGGGCTTCATGGTGTGCATTGCGTCTGGAGCTGTTGCATTGATTTTTTCATTTTTCATGAAAGAAACCAGGTGTGAAAACGTTTTTTATAAGAATAGAACGGGAGGGACAAAGCATGAAAATAGTCATTAGCGATTTCCCGGATGTGCTGAAGCGTGATTTGCCTTATGAGGTGAGCCTTTTGGAAAAGGCTTTTCCCGATGCCGCCATCGTGATACATCCGTATCAGGACCAGGAAAGCTTCCTGAAGGAGATGGAGAATGCGGAAGGGCTGCTCACAGCATTCCTGACGATAGATGCTGATACATTGTCCGGATGTCCGAAGCTTCAATGCATCAGCGTCAATGCCACAGGTTACAACAGCATTGATATCGATGCGGCTAAAAGCCGAAATATCGCCGTTTGCGCCCTGAGGGATTATTGCACAGAAGAGGTGGCTGAATTCACCATGGCCTTGATGCTGGCCCTTGCAAAAAAACTGAAGGCTCATCAGCATTATATCGAGGAGGAACGGATCTGGCAGTATAAAAGAGTCGGACCGGTTTCAAGACTGCGAGGCAAGACCTGGGCGATCATGGGATTTGGCCGGATCGGGCAGGCGGTGGCGAAAAGGGCTCAGGCCTTCGGCATCGAAGTGGTGGCTGTGGATCCTTTCTTGCCGCCATCCATAGCGGAGGGACTTGGCGTCAGGCTCGTTGATAGAGAGTATGTGCTGAAGAACGCGGATATGATTTCAAATCATATGAGCGTATCCAATGAAAGCGCACCATATTATGACTTTGATTTTTTCAATGGTCTTGAGAAGAAGCCGATCTTCATCAATGTTGGCCGCGGGGTTTCCGTTGATGAAAAAGCCCTGCTCCAGGCCCTGGATCAGGGGCTCGTCAGCGCTGCAGGGCTGGATGTGCTGGCAGACGACGGCATCACCATCGCGTCCAATCCGCTGGTTGGCAGGGATAACGTGGTCATCACCCCTCATGCAGCCTTTTATTCGGACGAATCCCTGAAGGCGCTACAGGATATTTCCTGCCAGAACCTGATCCACTATTTGCAGGGCGATCTGGATAAAATCAATTATATCGTCAATAAATAGGACAGGATCCTATAAAGACTATTAAAGACTATTGGCGATAAGAAGCCGCTACCTGGACGATTTCATCGACACAGGCCTCGATATCCATGGCCGAGCAATCGATGACTTTGTCGCAATATTTGATGTACAAAGGGACTCTTTCCTCATAGACGTCCCGGAGGCTTTTCCCTTTCTTAATAACGATCCCACGGGTAGTGATATTGGTCAACCTTCTTTCTATTTCCTCATAAGGAACATGAAGGTAGAAGACCGGCCCCATCTGGCGAAGAGCGTTCATGGCTTCCTCGGAATAGACAACGCTGCCTCCCGTGGCGATGACGCAGTCCTGCAGATCCAAGGCTGAGACGATTTCTTCTTCGATTTGCAGGAACCTGTCGATCCCTTCGTTATCTATGATTTCCTGCAGCAGCTTGCCTTGATGCTGCTGGATGATGATATCCGTATCCACATATCCCATGCCCAATGCCTTGGCCAGTAAAACACCCAGAGTGCTTTTCCCCGCGCCGGACATTCCGATCAGTATAATATTCATCGCCGTTCCCCCATTATTAAAGTTTATATAAAGAGCCGTATCGTAATTCATCTTGTAATTCATAATGAAATACATATCGAAATTCATATTGAAATACATATTGAAATTCATTTTACGATCCATACCGATAGAAATAATACTCAATTATATCAGACCTTTTTAATTGATTGAATAAAATGTATAATAGTCCTTGTAGATTATTTCTTATCGAGGGTATTTGCAGAACCCATTGTGGGGGAGGGCAACTGGATGGATATGAAAAACGCCCACTACAAAATCGTATATTTTTCCGGCACCGGCGGGACAGCGCTGGCTGCGGCCTGCTTCGAGGACCTTCTGAAGAAACAGGGCTGCAGGGTGAGTTCCTGCAGGATCGGCCGTGATATGGACCGGGATTTGTCCCCCGGACATGATTTTCTGTTGCTGCTGTTTCCTGTGCACGCTTTCAACGCTCCGGAACCGGTGTTCCGGTGGATCGAAAAACAGCCGGCCGTCCGGGGTAAAAAAGCAGCCGTCATCTCAGTTTCAGGCGGCGGCGAAATGTTCCCCAATAAGGCCAGTCGTTTAAGCAGCATAAGAAGGCTGGAGAAAAAAGGCTATCACGTGGTCTATGAGAGCATGCTGGTCATGCCGGCCAATTGCCTGCTGCCGGTCAAACCAATCGTGGCTTCGATGCTTTTGAATATTTTGCCGGTAAAGGTCCAGGGGATCGTGAAGGATCTGATGGATGGAAAGATCGTCAGAAGCAGACTTTCAAGGGCGGATCGGATCGCCTCTATCCTGGGGGAGATGGAAAAACCTTCGGCGAAGCTATGGGGCCGGTTCATTAAATCCACGGATGCTTGCACCTCCTGTGGCTGGTGCAGCGCAAATTGTCCGGTCGGCAATATCAGAATGTCAGATGGAAGGCCTCGATTCGACAACCATTGCAGCATGTGCCTGGGATGCATTTACGGGTGCCCGGAAAAAGCCTTAGTGCCCGGCATCGGAAAGCTCTTGGTACTGAAGGATGGCTATGATATCAACCAGATGCAGATCGGGCAGGGAACAGCGCGATCACAAAACGCCGAAATCACTGCTTTAACAGATATCGATCAAGAAGCAAAAGGCCTTTGGTGGCTGGGAGTCCGGAAGTATCTTTCCGGGCGCTGATCCCCATTGGATGCCTGGGTTGCGACATGTCTATATGAAGGGGAAATATGAACTACGTTTACATGGTGATGTGCGCCGACGGCTCATTCTATACAGGATGGACCACGGACACAGAAAGGCGTGTCGCCGTTCACAATTCAGAAAAGGGCGCCAAGTACACCCGGGGGAAGCGCCCGGTCAAATTGGTGTATAGCGAACGATTGGACACAAAAAGCGAGGCGCTGAAAAGAGAGTGGGCCATCAAGAGACTGTCCCATGATGAAAAAATAAAACTGATCGAAGGATCCATGAAGGATGAGGATTAATTCGATGAATATAAAATTCTATGTCAATGACCGCCGTTTTGCCGCCGGCACCACGATGCGGGACGAGAGAGACCCCGAGGACAGCAATATGGCACTTCATACCTGTATAAATCGTCTGGATGTGCTGGATAACAGAAGGGCTCTTGCCCGGGCCCTGGATCGCTCTCCGGGCGATTTTGTGTGTGCCAATCAGATCCATGGAGCTCATTTTCAAAAAGTTGGCACGGCGGAAAAAGGGAGGGGCGCCTTCGAAGCGGAAAGCTCCATCGCCGATGTAGATGCACTTTATACTTTTGAACCCGGACTCTTGCTTAGCTGCTTCACGGCGGATTGTGTGCCGCTGATTTTCTATGATGAAGACTCCGGAGCCACGGGAGTGATCCATTCAGGATGGGCTGGGACGGTCCAGGAAATCACGCTGAAGGTTTTCCGGCATCTGGCTGAAAAGGAGGATTGCGATCTGAAGTCCTTCCACGTGGTGATCGGTCCGGCCATCAGCCAGAAAAACTTCGAGGTGGATGAGGATGTTTCTGCAAAATTCCACAGCCTGGGGTATGCTGAAGAGTTCATCGATCACAATGAAAAAACACGAAAACATCATATTGATAATCAGCTGGCTGTAAAGAAGCAGTGCGAGATCGCAGGGGTCCGGCCGGAGCATATCGTCATTGACAGGACCTGCACCTTCGACAGCCCCGAGGGGTTCTCCTACCGTCGGGACAAGGGCACGGGCCGGCATATGAGCTTCATTATAAAAAAGTATTAGAATCAGGGGGATGAACGATGGCCCGGACAGAAACAAATTTTTCGGGGAAAAGAGTGGTGGCGGCATGCTTCATCATCATGTTCGTCATACAGGGCGGCATGCAGACTTTCGCAGTCTTTATGCCGTCCATCGTGGAGGACACGGGATTCTCCCTTGTTCAAATATCCATGATATCGTCTTTTGCTACGCTTTTCGGATTTCTCGCCAATATGAGCTTTGGCCGGGTTTTAAAAAAGTGCGGGCTGAAGGGGACGATCCTGATCGGAATAGCAGCCTATTCCGTGCATTTCTATCTGTTTGCCATCGCCCAAACCCTTTTGGTTTTTTATATCGGCGCCTGCATGGGCGGCTTCGTCATCGGGTATTCTACAGCAGCGGCCTGTTCTGTCGCCATCACCAACTGGTATGTCAAAAAGCGGGCGACCATGATCAGCGTCGCCTTCTCCGGCTCCATGTTCGGCGGAGCCATTATCATGTATTTGCTGGGGATCCTGATTGAGTTGTTCGGGTGGCGCAATACATATATAATACAGGGTACGGTGCTCGGGATCATCGCGATCCTTGCCACGGTGTTCATGCTGATCGAATCGCCGGCGCGAAAAGGGCAGAAACCTTATGATCTGGAAGATGCGGCAACTGAACCGGAAAACTTGATGTCTAGTGAGACATCAAGTGGATCGGCAGGGCCCGGGACTTCCGGGAAAGCCCTGCTTGAAACCCTGACGCCACCAGTGGAGGGGGGCCTCCTTTTAGCAGAAGCCAGAAGAACGCCGGCTTTCATACTGATCCTGCTGGGGCTTCTTTTAGTGGGCGTGACCACGAATATCGAGAACTACCTTCCTGCGTTCTGGAGGAGCCAGGGGCTCAGCGTATCAGAATCCTCCACCATGATGGCGATATATGCCGGCATCGCCGGTCTTGCTTCTCTGGTTCTGGGCCGGATATCCGACCGGTTGGGGGCCAAGGCTTATGTGCTGGCCAATTTTGCCTTTTTTATCGCTGGCTCCATCGCCGTATTTTATGTAGGGATCATCGGGACCGCGCCGATGCTGGCGGCTCTGATCGTTTTCGCATTGGGCGGAAAGAAGAACTCCAACCTGATGCCGCCGATGGTCACCGCTGAATGCTTCGGCCGACGGGACTATAAGCAGATCATCGGATATTTCCAGTCGATGCTTCAGCTAGGCATTGCGATATCAAATCCCATCATCAGCAAGCTTCAAGCGATCAATGACGACTACAAGCTGCCTTTCTACTGGATGGCCGCATTGGGCGTGGCAGCCCTGATACTGATCCAGGCCGGCATTCGATTGGCGCCATACCATCGCTGCGATAAATAGCGGGTGATCTCGGGACCCGACACCGGATCGAAATGGATAAATATATGTGCAAAAAACTGAAAACAATCTAAAAATGAATAAAAAAATATATTTCAATATATATATCAATATAAATAGCAATATATAACAATATAAATATAAAAATAAATTTAAACTTAAGAGGCGAATATGAGCAAATTCATCATCAAACAGGAATTCTGGGACATCTTTCCGGAGGCGGAAATATGCATCGTCCTGGCAAAGGACCTGGACAACACAGAGGAAGGGGCCGAAACTGTCCTGCCGGACATCCTCGAACTCCTTGAAAAGAGCAATGAGGAAGCGAAGAAATATCTGACGGCAGAAGTCTTCAGCGAAAATAAAGCCATCGCTGTTTGGAGGCAGGCTTATCAGAAATTTAAAACTAAAAAGGGCGTCAGAAGCTCTATTGAAGCCCTGCTGAAGCGCATTGAAAAAGGCACCGGTGTGGGGCACATCAACCCACTGGTGGATATCTACAATACGGTATCCTTGACGTATGGCCTGCCCTGCGGAGGGGAAGACATCGACACCTTCAGCGGCGATATGGTTCTGACAAAAGCCGAAGGAGGAGAGCTGTTTCTGGCTTTGGGCGATGAAGAATATGACAATGCTTTGCCGGGCGAGATCCTTTACAAGGACGATGAGGGTGCTGTTTGCAGGTGCTGGAATTGGCGGGACGGCCAAAGGACCATGCTGACTGAAGATACCACCCGGGCATTTCTGATCATTGAATCCGTGGATCCCGACAGAGGCGAAGACCTAAGAAAAGCCGGAGAGATGCTGGCAGAGCTGACTATGAAATATTTAGGGGGGACCTGCGAAATCTCCCTGATGAACATCAATCACAGGGAATTGGAATTGTCATAATGGGCCTGATCGAATTGATGCTCATAGCCGTGGGATTATCCATGGATGCCTTCGCCGTCGCCTTGTGCAAAGGCTTGGGGATGCGAAAATTGAATTACCGGAATGCTGCCGTGATCGCGCTTTTTTTCGGCGGTTTTCAAGGCCTGATGCCGTTGATCGGATGGTCTTTGGGCAGGCAGTTTGAACGTTACATCACGGGTGTGGACCATTGGATATCCTTTTTTCTGCTGGCCCTCATCGGAGGGAAGATGATCTATGAAGCCTTTAAACCGGAGGAGGTCCATTTGGATGAGGTACAGTTTCCTGATTACAGGGAGCTGCTCGTTCTGGCTCTGGCCACCAGCATCGACGCACTGGCAGTAGGCATCACGTTCGCGTTCCTGCAGGTTTCCATCCTGCCGGCCGTGCTTCTTATCGGAACAATAACACTGTTATTGTCATTCGGAGGAGTCGCCATCGGCAATCGATTTGGCCTGAAATATAAAAGTAAGGCAGAGATGGTCGGTGGGTTTGTGCTGATCTTAATAGGCCTCAAAATCCTTCTTGAACACCTGGCCATATTGTAATTTCAATGAAAGATGCGGCATGAAAGTCCGGAATAGCAACCCGCCATAAAAGGACGGGCATTAAAAGTCCGGTTTGAAAGCTACGAAATAGGCAGTATAAAAAAGAAAAGAATGAAACGGAATGAAATATGATAATATTGTAAGAGGAGAATTCATCCAACGGTTTAACCGGTTCGCCGCCGAGGTGGCGATAGACGGCGTTGCGCAGACGGTCCATGTCAAGAATACCGGAAGATGCCGGGAGCTTCTTATCCCCAGGGCCTCGGTGATTTTGGAGAAATCTCCGAACCTCCAACGCAAAACAAGATATGATTTGGTGTCTGTTTATAAAGGTGACAGGCTGGTGAATATCGACAGCCAGGCGCCGAACAAGGCTTTTAAAGAATTCCTTCAGGCCGGGGGGTTCCTGCCTGATCTGTCGCTGATCAAACCGGAAGCGGCATTCGGCAACTCGAGGCTGGACTTTTATCTGGAAGCCGGCCCTCAAAGAATATTTATTGAAGTCAAGGGAGCCACTCTCGAGGAAGAGGGAGTGGCGATGTTTCCGGATGCTCCTACTGAACGGGGCATCAAGCATATCGAAGAGCTCATTAAAGCGAAATATCTGGGGTATGAGGCCTATATCGTATTCATCATACAGATGGGCGGGATCAGGCGCTTCACGACCAACTCCCGGACGCACCCGGAATTCGCCGAAGCAGTGGTGATGGCTGAGAGACAGGGCGTCCGGGTCATCGCAATGGATTGTTCCGTCACGGAAGACAGTATGGAGATCAAAAATAGAATTAAGGTGGTTTTATGATAAGAGTGAAAAAAATAATTGCAGGTTTTTTAGCAGCGCTTTTCGTTCTGGGAGGAGCGGCAATGCCTGCTTTCGGCCAGGAGGGGATCCGCATTGCAGTGGATAATGAGCTTCTGACCTTTGACGATGCATTCCCGTATATCGATGAGAATTCCAGGACGATGGTCCCGCTGTACAGGATCGCTGAACCTCTTGATCTGGGAGTCCAATGGGACGGCAAAAGCAGAACGGCGGTGTTCTCGAAAGCCTACAAATCGGAAAAGTTCCTTTTCTATGCCTCGGATGGGGACGCGGCGGCTGATTACTACATCAGTAGCCAATCCGTCACTTTCGCCATCGGCTCCAAGAAGGCGGTGATCCGTTATGAGCTCTGCCATTTCGGCGAGGATGAACCGACATATATTTGCACGAAAGATGTGATCATGGATACCACTGCCATCATCAGAAACAGCCGGACCTATGCGCCGGTACGGTATCTGGCAGAGGCTTTCATGTGCTCTGTGAGGTGGGAGGGAATTACGAAAACCGCTCAGATCGCCACGGTGGTGCCTATTGCCTTGAAACAGGAAAAAGGCATCATATCAGGCGTTGACGAGATCACATCCATCCCTGGTAATTACAGCGATCCTCAAAATGCGATCACTGCTGCCGGCTATAACGTGCCGGAGGCCCTTGCCGAGTATGCCAGGGAAGTGATCGACCTGGTCAACGTGGAGAGAGCGTCCAGAGGCATCCCTCTTCTACAGATGGATGTCGCTATGATGAAGGCAGCGCAAGCCCGGGCGGTGGAGTCTACGATCCTGTTTTCCCATACGAGGCCGGGAGGATTGTCCTGCTTCTCCATTTTTGCGGATTTTGGGATCACGATAAATAAAGGCGGCGAGAATCTTGCATACGGCTATGTAACACCAGAAAAAGCGGTGGCTGCGTGGATGGATTCTGCCGGCCACAGAACGAATATGCTGAATCCGGACTATAGCATCACCGGCGTGGGATGCACCATCAATCAGGAAGGCACTTATTACTGGTCAGAACTCTTTGCATCAGAATAGCAAAATTTTTGTCTGATTCGATAAAAAGACACATGGAATATTCCTATGTGTCTTTGCTTTTGTCCTTCAAAGCATTTCTATGGAGGAACGCTGCGCTTTAAGAAACTTGTAAGAAACAGCTTGGGTATTTGTTAAGATTTCTTGGTTATTCTGAAAACACTGGAGGGAATTATGAATATATTGATTTGCGACGACGACCGTGAAATAGTCAATGCCATCGAGGTGTATTTGAAGAATGAGGGTTACGGGATTTTCAAAGCTTATGACGGATTGGAGGCCTTGGACACCCTTGATAGAGAGGAGATCCACCTGGTCCTGATGGATATCATGATGCCCCGGCTGGACGGCCAGCGGGCTACTATGAAGATCCGGGAGGAGCGAAACATCCCCATCATCATGTTGTCTGCCAAAAGCGAGGATTATGACAAGATCACGGGATTGAATCTGGGGGCGGACGACTACATCACCAAACCCTTCAATCCTCTGGAGCTCATAGCCCGGGTGAAAAGCCAGATCCGAAGATACACAGATCTGGGCAGCATGCCCATCCGGACAGGGATTTTCAAGTCCGGCGGCCTGGTCATCGATGACGAGAAAAAGTCGGTGACGCTGGATGGGGAGCAGGTGGTGGTGACCCCCATCGAATACGGGATTTTAAAACTCCTGACGGAAAACGCCGGCAAGGTGTTCTCCATGGAGCAGATCTATGAAACGGTTTGGAATGAACCGGCTTTCAGCCCGGAAAACACAGTGGCGGTCCATATCAGAAGAATCAGAGAAAAGATCGAGATCGATCCTAAAAATCCAAGATATTTAAAGGTGGTGTGGGGAATTGGATACAAAATCGAAAAAATATAAACCATTCAACAGGGGCGCATATAATGTTATGTTTGCCATCTGCGTTTTCAGCTTTCTGGCCTTCCTGTCCGGCATCATCGGCTGGGCCGGTATCATCGACATGTATGGGGGCTCCGCCTGGGGACCGTGGAAGACGATTTTCCCGGAATATTTCAGCGGCAGTTATTATGGGTATTATGACGCCTCATCCTATGCAGGAATCCGGTTTGAACTGATCGGCTGCGTAGTGCTGATGGTGGCCGGCGGGCTTCTGGCCCTGGGATCATTCATCTATCTATGCGCAGCGGCCGGGGAACGGAATGAAGAAGGCAAGATCATTCTTAAAGGAATCGATACCTGGTTTACGGAATTTCAGCTACTTGCGGTTTCATTTCTGTTTATGTTTTGCGGATCCTTCTTTATGCGGTTCGGCTATGCCTTCGTGACCAGCGGCGTCTTGAGAGGGAACTGGTATGGGACTGACGGGATCCTTTCTGCGGCATTGGCAGCAGCCTTCGGCCTGGTTGGCGGTTTTCTGGGGTTATGGTTCATCATGGCCATGGTCAGAAAGATCAAAGCCGGGGTATTCCTTAGAAACTCCCTGATCGCGACCTTGACGATGTATTTATATAAAATCCTGTTTAAGAGCGGCAGCACCATGCAAAAGGTGGTTTTGGTCTCGCTGGCCATCTGTCTTCTGTCTGCGACAGTATTCCTGGCGCCGGTGGTATTTGTGGTATTGCTGGTGTTTGCACCGAAATTCGTGAAGAAATACGATGAGATCCGCCGGGGCATCGATGAGGTCAAAAGCGGAAACCTTGATTATAAAATACCGGTGGACGGGACCAGTAATGGTGAACTGGATGAAATCGCAAGAGATATCAACCAAATCTCCGAAGCGTCCAGACTGGCTGTGCAGAACGAAATTAAAAATCAGCGGATGAAGACTGAGCTGATATCCAATGTGTCTCACGACCTCAAAACGCCGCTGACATCCATGGTCACCTATATCGATCTGCTGAAAACAGAAGGGCTGGGCAGCGAAAGCGCTCCGGAATATCTGGATGTGCTGGACAAAAAGACCCGGAGGCTGTGTCAGTTGACCAATGATCTGTTTGAAGCGGCAAAGGCTGCCAGCGGAGCGATGCCGGTCCATCTGGAAAAGGTGGAAATGGTTTCCCTGATCAATCAGGGTCTGGGCGAATTGGACCAAAGGATCGAGGAATCAGGGCTGGAATTCATCATCAATAAAAAGAATGAGAAGTATTATGTATGGGCGGACGGCCAGCTGATGTGGCGTGTCATAGAGAATATATTGAACAATGTGCTGAAATACGCCCAGCCTGAAACGCGGGTATACATCGATCTCAAGGAGCAAAGCGGAGTCCCGGGACAGGAACCTTCCATGGTCATCATGGAAGTCAAAAATATTTCCCGCCAGGCCCTCAACATCGATCCGGATGAACTGATGGAGCGGTTCAAACGCGGCGATGAATCCAGGAGCACCGAAGGCAGCGGTCTTGGCCTTGCCATCGCCAACGATCTGGTCAAGCTTCAGAAGGGGTTGTTTGAGGTCAAGATAGACGGAGATCTGTTTAAAAGCATCGTGGTATTGAACCGCTATAAGGAACAGCCTCAGGAACCGAAAATCAAAGATGAACTCAAAAAAGAAGCCAAGCTAGAAGCCAATGACACAACCAGGATCGAACCCAAAAACGAGACCCAGATAGAATCAAAGGTTGAGTCAAAGGTCGAGCCAGAGGCCGAGACAGAAGTCGAGACAAAGGTCGAGCCGAAAATTGAAACCATGGGCGATAACAACAAAGCCCCTAAGACCGATCCGATGGTCAAATCCGCAGATGGGATCACCGAGTGATCATTTCATCTCCGTCAAGTTCTTCCAATAGCGTACCGGCATGAATGTCTTCTGGCATCTGGGGTTGGTGCGCTCTTTTATTGCGATGGATTCAAAATATTTTTTCCAGAGATTTCTCCAGCCCTCTTCATCCGCGGATAGATCAGGCAGTAAATCCCGGCTGAATTGAGCAATATACCAACGCCCTCCGCTGGCGATGACCGCCTTCTCCCGACGGGTGTCATGGATGATAAAGGGATCATTTTTCAAACGGTCTGCAAAATGCCCCGCCAGGAATTCCAGCACATCGTGGTCCGGCTCGATGGGCGCATAGAGGACATGATCCTCCAGCATCGAAAACCGGATGAGCCCGGTGAAACGGTGGACCTCGGTGGTGACTTTGATTTCCGCTGCCTGCACGTCAAACACGATGGGATCCCCATGCAAGGAACTGATGATGCGGCCTTTCTTAAACCCCAAAATAATATACTTTAAAAGCTTAGTATCTTTTCCCTCCACGGATGAAAGGAACACGCGATAGATCCGCTTCAGATCAAAATCGGATATTTTGGATTGGATGGCCTGATAGACCGTCACTGCCTTATCAACGTCTGTTTCAACTTCAATGGAATCGAACAACAGGGAGGCCTGATACTGATCCTTTTGGTATGCGCCGGAGGCTTCCTCTATGTAATAATGATCATAGATGCAGGTCAGGAATCCTTCAAAAGTGCCATCATAAAGGTAGTCCTTCATTTTGCGCTGCCCTCCAGTTCTTTGAAGCTGCTGCTGCCAGGAAGATTTTGCCGCGGCTCGAACATGGAGATCTGGCCGCCCTGGTCACCCATCGCCAGCCGTCCTCGGATCCCTTCCGGGTCCAGAAAACCCTGACCGGTTTTCAACGCTTCCGCCCGGATGAACTCAGGCACCACATCCCTGCCGCCGTAGTATTTGCCGTTGCAGGTCAGAAAGTAGCGGGCTCTTTTCAAAACGACACCCATCTTTTTCAAATCCTCATAGCATACCCTCGAAAAACGGCGCTGCTTAACGATCCTCAAGGCCGAAACCGTTCCGATCCCGGGTATCCTTAAGAGTTCATCCAGGGAGGCCTTGTTGATTTCTATAGGGAATGAGGAGATATTGTTCAGCGCCCAGGTGATTTTGGGATCCAGATCCGGATCCAGGTTCGGGTGTCTTTCATCAAATAGCTCCCGGGCATTGAAGCCGTAGAAACGAAGCAGCCAGTCCGCCTGATAAAGCCGATGCTCCCGCTTCAGCTGGGGCGGAGAAAAGGCGGCCGGCAGCAAAGGGGAATCCACCAGGGGGATATAAGCACTGAAATACACTCTTTTCACTTTGAAAGTATGATAGATTTTTTCGGACGTCAAAACGATATCCCGGTCTGTTTCGCCGCCGGCCCCGATGATCATTTGCGTGGTCTGCCCTGCTGGTGCGAAGGGCTCCCTTTTTTGCCTCAGGGACTGGATCGAATTCGGGACGCGGGCTTTGGGACCGCCGGACAAACCGGGATCGGAGGCCAGATCGGAAATGCTGCCGTCCCCGAGATCGATGCTGCGACCGTGGTGCTCCATCAGATCCGGGCCGTGCAGATAATTGTCATTGTTATTCAAATCGGAGCCTTTGAACATGGTTCCGGGTCCTTTGAGTCCGCGCTGCTCGATCAGAGTATTCGTTATCTGCTTCATGGGATTGAAGATCGATGCGGGCTTTTTTTGGGGAGCAAGCAATGCCAGACTATCGGGGGAAGGGAATTCCAGATTGACGCTGAGCCTGTCTGCAACCATGCCGATTTTAAAGAGGAGCTCTTTTGAAGTGCCGGGGATCACCTTAGCGTGGATATATCCGGAAAAACCGTGGGTCTCTCGTAGCAGGCGCAGGCATTCCAGCATTCTTTCCGCTGTGTAGTCAGGAGAAAGGAGCACCGCTGAGCTGAGAAAAAGACCTTCAATATAGTTCCTCCGGTAGAACTCCATGGTAAGCGCCGCAAGCTCCAGAGGCTCGAAGGATGCCCGCTCGCAATCGGCGGTCCGTCTGTTGACACAGTAGGCGCAATCATAGACGCAGTCGTTGCTGAGCAGCACTTTGAGCAGGGAGATGCATCTCCCGTCGGCGGACCAGCTGTGGCAGATGCCGGCGCAGCTGGCGTTGCCCATACGACCGGAATTCTTCCGTTCCACACCGCTGGTGGAGCAGGAAACATCATATTTTGCTCCCTCGGCAAGGATTCGGAGCTTATCTGCGATATCAGCCTTCATCCGGGTACCTCACAAAAATGAAATGTCTTTCAGGCTTATTATATCTCAACGCAAACATATGTTCAACACATTTGTTCGCAAGAAGCTCGTTTACAAAAGAGGCCCAAAATGTTACAATTCAATGGAGCAGCGCCTTTGACGCGCAGGGCAGCAGGAGAATGGAATATGAATAGGGAACTTTTACTGGTATTGGATTTTGGCGCCCACAACAATCAGTATGTTGCGAAGGTAGCCAGGCTGGCGCAGGTTTATTGCGAGGTAAAACCGGCCTTTATAGATATGGAAGAAGTTAAAAAGGCCAAGGCCATATGCATCATCGGAGACGACGAAACCGAGGGGGCGGAGGTCAAGCTTCAGGAGGTGAGGCATCTGGGGATCCCGATCCTGGAGTCGGCCAACTGTCTGAACCCGGACAGCATCCTGGATTTTCTGGACCGGTGCGGTTTTGCCAGGGATTGGACCACGGAGTCCTTCATCGAAGATGCGGTGGAAAAAATCAGAGAGCAGGTCGGGGACAAAAAGATTCTCTGCGCCCTGTCCGGCGGAGTGGACAGCTCGGTTTGCGCGGCACTGGTGCACAAGGCCGTTGGGGATCAGCTGATATGCATGTTCGTTGATCATGGTCTCATGAGAAAGGGAGAGCCGGAGTTGGTGGCCGAAATATTCGGGAAGCAATTCCATATCAACCTTCTGTCAGTCAATGCCGCCGACAGGTTCCTTGAGAAGCTTGCAGGAGTCGAAGACCCGGAGAAGAAGAGAAAAATCATCGGAGAAGAGTTTATACGCCTTTTTGAAGAAGAAGCAAAAAAGCTTGGCAAAATTGATTTCCTTGTGCAAGGGACGATTTATCCGGATATAATCGAAAGTCTTTCCAGCAAGGGCGTGGTGAAGACCCATCATAATGTGGGCGGCTTGCCGGAGAATATGGATTTTGAACTGGTAGAGCCGGTGAAATGGCTGTTTAAGGACGAAGTCCGGATGGTGGGAGAAGCTTTAGGCTTGCCGAGCGAACAGGTCTGGCGGCAGCCTTTCCCAGGACCGGGTCTTGGTGTGAGAGTCATCGGCGCCATCACCAGAGAGAGGGTCGAGATGGTGAGGGAAGCGGACGCCATTTTCAGAGAGGAAATCAAGAACGCCGGCCTGGACAGGGAGATCTGGCAGTATTTCGCTCTTGAACCGGGATGCAAGGCCACTGGAGTCAAAGACGGCAGGCGGACCTTTGAAAACGTCATCTGTCTGAGGGCCATCCATTCCAGCGATGCGATGACTGCGGAAGTCGCCGAGCTGCCGTATCCTTTATTGAGAAAGATCGCCACCAGGATCGTAGATGAGGTCGAAGGGGTGAACAGAGTCGTGTATGATGTGACCCCGAAGCCGCCAGCTACTATTGAATGGGAGTGAGACCTATCCCAATTTACGAAGTAAATTGACGGAAGGTCCACCGTCAGGGTTGGCGAGTATTATAGCGACTAAAAGGAGCTGGAATACCGCAACCTACGACGAGACTAGTACCAATTTACGAAGTAAATTGCCGGAAGGTCCACCGTCAGAGTTGGCGAGGACCGCATCCTACGACGGGTAAGATGAACGAACAGGAGGCTCAACATGATAAAAATATTAGTGATAGCGCCAAAAGGCAAAATGGGCAAAATGATCGTCAAGGTCGCCGCAGAAAGCAGCGATATCAAGATCGTAGGAGGCCTTGGCCCTGAAGGCAGGGATTATATCGGGCGTGATATCGGCCCGGCATCAGGCCTCGGCTACGAAGTGGGGGCTCTGGTTTACAGCGATATGGAAGAAATCATCGATTCATGCGATGTAGTCGTAGATTTCTCGACTGTTGAATTGTCACTGAAAGTGTTGGAGGCCTGCATCGGCCACAAAAAGGCTTTCCTATGCGGGACCACTGGATTTTCAGCGGAACAGGAGGCCAGGATCAAGGCGGCCGGCAAGAATATCCCAGTGCTGAAGGCAGCCAACACCTCTTATCTTGTGAATCTGATGAAGAGACTCCTGGGCATTGCGGCATCATCTCTCGGGGAAAAGGCAAAAATCGAGATCATCGATTATCATGATCAGAAGAAACTGGATGCCCCAAGCGGTACCGCAAAGGAACTCGGTGCGGAAATGGCGGCGGCTGCCGGCAAGGATGCCGAAGAGATCGCCTACCATTCCGTCAGGGCCGGAGATATCTCCAGCACCCACACCGTGATTTTCGGACTGATGGGCGAAAGGATGGAGATCAGCCATATATCCTATAACTGGGAATGCTTTGCCAGAGGAGCCATCGATGGGGCCAGATATTTAAACGGAAAACCTCCGGGCCTATATACCATGGAGGATGTGATTTCCTGAGCCTTGATCGGCGGGAGATCCAAATATAAATTATAAACTTGAAAGAGGGATCAAATGGAAAGATACGACATCTCGACCCTGAGAGTGGGAGAAGAAGTAATCGATTTTTATATGGTGCGAGCCATTGCTATTAAGACGGGTGCAAATGGCAAGCTTTATTGCGACCTCCTGCTGGGCGATGCAACCGGAGACATTAACGCGAAGAAATGGGATGTCAACTCGGACGAAGAGGTGATGCTCAGCATGATCAGAGAGGGAGATATTGTTAAGATCCAGGGAAAGGTGAAGGATTTCAACAACCAGCTGCAGCTCACGGTCACGCAGATCAGAAAGACTAAAGAAGGAGATGCTTTTGACATTAAAACCCTTGTCAAGGCTGCGCCGGAGGATCCTCTTGAAATGTATGACTATATCTATTCAAGGGCAGAATCTATCAAAGACCGGGATCTCAAAAAGATATGCATTCCCCTTTTGGAAGACAACAAGGAAAAACTGCTGTATTACCCTGCAGCGCAAAGAAATCACCACGCTGAGATGGCAGGGCTTCTTTATCACGTCAAACGCATGCTGATGGCGGGGGAAAAACTCTGTGAAGTCTATCTGAGCCTCAACAGGGATCTTGTGGTCACCGGAGTCATCATTCATGATATCGAAAAGCTGAGGGAAATCGAAAGCAATCAGTACGGCGTATCTCCCGGGTATTCCTTTGAGGGCCAGATGATCGGGCATATCGTCCAGGGAGTGGTTGCCATCGAAAAATTGGGAGTGGAGTTAAAGATCCCGCGGGAAAAAATCGTGATGCTGCAGCATATGGTGCTGTCCCATCATTATGAACCGGAATTCGGAAGCCCGAAAAAACCAATGTTCCCGGAAGCAGAGCTTCTTCATTATCTCGACATGGTGGATGCCAAGCTATTTGATATGGAGGACGCCCTTTCAGCCACGGATCCCGGGGATTTTTCCGGCAGGGTATGGACACTCGAAAACAGAAGATTATATAAACCTGATGTCTGGGAGGATGAAAATGATTAAACTGCCCAAAGAAGTCAGCGGTATCATCAGAACCTTGGAGTCCGGCGGATTCAAAGCATATTGCGTCGGCGGATGTGTGCGCGACAGTTTGCTGGGCATCACGCCCATCGATTGGGACATCTCAACCAACGCCCTGCTGCCGGATCTGCAGCGGTTTTTTCCGGAGGGCAAAGTCATCAGTGAAAAGTACAGTGTGATCCGGATCGACCATACCTGCGGAGCAGTAGATGATGATGAGGGGATCGTTGCAGATATCGCCACCTTCCGGACCGAAGGCGCATATACGGACTTCAGACGGCCTGACGAGGTGGAATTCGTCGATAGCATCCAGGAAGATCTGGCCCGGAGGGACTTTACGATCAATGCCCTGGCGGACAATCCCAACGAGAGCATGGTGGATCTTTACGGCGGCAGGGAAGATATCAAAGCAAAGCTCATCAGGACTGTAGGAGAACCGGAAAAAAGATTTCAGGAAGATCCTTCGAGAATGCTTCGGGCCATAAGACAGGCCTCGGAGCTGGGATTCGATCTTCATAAGAGCGTATTTGAAGCCATTCTGGCGAAAAGCCCGCTGATGGAGCATGTTTCCAGGGATAAGATCAAGGAAGAGTTTGAAAGGATCATCTCATCAGATCATGCGGGGAAAGGCCTGAGAATGCTGGCCGGCACGGATCTGATGCCTTTTATTATCGGCAAGCATATTGCGCTGGCCATGAAGCGTCGCGAAATGGATGATTTTTCGAGATACTGCGACAATATCGGGATGACGAAAAATAATGCTTTGCGGAGACTAGGGCTCTTTTATTTGATATTTGAGGGCAAAAGGTGCGTTGAAGCCGCTTCGAACCTGCCATACTCAAAGGAGGAGATGCAGCATTTCGAGGATCAGGTCCTGTATATGCACAAAATCTATTTCATGAGGACCAAGGTCGAATTGAAATCCTTTATTTCAAAAGTGGGCATGGACCGGTATCTCTATCTGCACAACCTTGCCAAGGCTCAGCGCATAGTATATGACCAGCATGAAGATAAAATCATGAGCCGGGAGCTCCAGATGAAAGAGATCATGAACTACAGAGAACCGATTTTTCTGGAGGATCTTGTGATCAACGGCGATGATTTGATCGAAGCCGGTATCGCCCGGGGCGAAAAGGTGGGTGAACTGCTGGAGATGGTCCTGGACGCAGTGCACAGGGATCCCCGAAAGAACGAACGGACGGAGCTCCTCAAGCTTGCCAGGACATACGAGAAGAACTGGATCAAAAGAAGCACCAGAAATATAAAGTGGCTGAGATAATGAACACCATGAAGCGTCTTAAGAGCCTTGGCATAGAAGAGGGCTTTGCAAAAAAAATATTTCGGGAATATGGGGACGATGCCATGGACCTGCTTCGAGAAAATCCTTACAGACTTGTTGAGGATTTTTTCGGTGTGGATTTCAAAGAAGCCGACAAACTGGCCGAAAAGCTTGAACTGTCGCCGGAAAACCAAGAAAGGATCCGAAGCGGCGTTCTATACGGCTTGGCGAAATTCATAGAAAACGGCAGCACCTATGCTCAGGAGGACCGGCTGCTCGAAGAAGTGGGTGAATTCGTGCTGGGTCTTTCCAAAGAGACGCTGGAGGATGCTATCAGCGGGATGGTCTTAGGCGGAGACCTCTACCTCGCTGAAATCCAGGGAAGCCGCGCGGTTTTTAAAAGCGAGATCTATGACGCTGAGGCGGGGATAGCCGCGGCTTTGGCAGCTCTTTCGCAAACACCGGCAAAAAGACCTTCAGGCGATGCAGCGGGCCTGCTGGCTATGGTTGAAAAAAATACGGGGATCAGGCTGTCCGAGAATCAGAAGGAAACCATCTTTTCCGTTCTCGATAATAGTGTATCCGTCATCACCGGGGGACCGGGCACAGGAAAAACCACCCTCATCAACAGCATCATCAGCCTGCTTCTTGCATCAGGGGAGAAAACGGCGATCTGTGCGCCGACTGGCCGGGCTGCTAAAAGGATCAAGGAGGCTACCGGCAGAAACGCCACCACAGTCCATAGGCTGCTGGAAGCGGAAATCGATGAACACTCCAATAGGGTTTATTTTAGAAGATCCAGGGAGTATCCGCTGGACCTCGATGCAGTCATTGTGGACGAAGCCTCGATGATGGACATTTTTCTCATGGACGCCCTGCTTTCCGCCATCCGGCCGGGGACCAGGCTGATTATTGTCGGAGATGCGGATCAGCTGCCTTCCGTCGGTCCGGGGAATGTGCTGCGCGACATCATCGATAGTGAATACATCCATTCTTATAAGCTCACGGAGATTTTCCGGCAAGAGAAGGAAAGCCTTATCGTCACCAATGCCCACAGGATCAACCGCGGGGAATACCCTGAAGCCGATGATCCGGAAGGGGATTTCGTCCTCCTGAGGAAAACCACGAAAAACGAAGCCATCAGCACCATCGTGGATCTGGCACTGCATGGTTTTTCCGGCAGTGTCAAAGTTGAAGGTGTCAGCCAGGATATTCAGGTCGTTACTATGACCAGATACGGCGACCTGGGCACGGCGAATCTGAACAAGGTGCTTCAAGAAGCATTGAATCCGGCCCAACCCGGCAAGAGCGAGCTGCGGGACAAATGGGGTCGGCTGTTCCGGACCGGCGACAAAGTGATGCAGATCAAGAACAATTATCAGCTGGAATGGAAGCGGTCGGATGATTTTTCCGAGGGCAAAGGCATCTTCAACGGGGAAATCGGTGAAATCATATCCATCGATGAAGAATTCAGGCAAGCCACCGTTATCTACGATGAATGCAGATATGCCCAGTATGATTTTGAATTGCTCAGTGAGCTGGAACTGGCTTATGCCATCACGGTGCATAAAAGCCAGGGCTCCGAATTCCCTGTAATTATAATGCCGGTCATGTGGACCACTCCAAAGCTGGCCACCCGAAACCTTCTATATACTGCCGTCACCAGAGGAAGAGACATGGTGATCCTGGTAGGAAGCGAAAGGCAGCTGAAGAATATGGTAGATAATAATGTGACGAATGAAAGGAATACCGCCCTGAAGGAGTTGCTCAAGCGATATATTTGACAAAATATGTAAATCATATATAATAATACCATAATATCCGGAATACCAGGATGAGACCCCGCCAGCCAGGGGTCTTATTTTAACGCGGAGGAGAGGGTGTTATGGCAAAATCATTTAAGATCAAGACTTTATTTAGAAAAGCAGTCAATGATTTTCTGGAAATCCTTTTTCCGGGCAATATATACTGCATATGCTGCGGGCGCATCATCGACGACACCAGACCCTATTCCCTTTGCGACCATTGTGTCAGGGCGTTCCACTGGGCAACGGGAAAAACCTGTCTCAAGTGCGGCAAAATCATGGATGGGGCCAGCCGGCGCGGGCTTTGCAGGGATTGTTCGGATATCGCTCATATGTTTGAACAAGGTTTTACCTGTGTGCAGTACGGGTTATATGAGCGAACCGTGATGCTATCCTTCAAGTATGGCGATAAAGCATACATCGGCGAAAAACTTGGCGAGATCCTCTTCGACAGGATCAACCCGGAGATGGAATCGGGACTGGAATTCGACTATATCATCCCCGTGCCCATGCACAAAAGAAAAATGCAGAAGCGGGGATACAATCAGGCGGAGCTCATGGCGCGGCCCCTTGCCAATAAAACAGGGATGCCCCTGCTGAAAGATGCTCTGATCAGGACCAGGGAATCCAGGCCCATGAGCAAGCTGTCCACCTTTGACAGGAGGGAGAACGTAAAAAATATCTTTACACTGAGAGAGGATGCAGTTAAACTAATCAGGAGCAAAACAGTCCTCCTGATCGACGATATCTATACAACCGGAAGCACGGCGGACGAATGCAGCAGGGTATTGCTGGAAGCAGGGGCGGAAAAAGTCTATCTGCTGACTTTTGCAGCGGGTGCAAACTGACGCATGGACAAAACGTCCAGAGCCGTCAGCCGCTAAATCACTATAGAAAAGTTGTCCGGGTCTGTGGTTGAAAATCCAGGCCAGCTACGGGCGAAAGGATCCACGTAAACGAAGCGCAAGGCGCTCCGCGAGCATGGCGTAGTTTAGATGTAAGTCCTCCGGAAATCGGATCAAGGCAAGTGTGGGGGCAAAGACCAGGTCAGCCGGACAACTTTTTTATGTTGAGATTGAGATTCACCTGTATTTTGGGGTATAATATGCGTAAGACAATAGCTGGCACATAACACCCTATGCGCCCAGTCAAAAAGGAGGTCGAAATCATGAAGGTATCAATTACAACGAGGAACTACAGCGCGAACGACAACCTGAAGGAGACTATCGATAAGAAAATGCAAAAGCTTGATAAGTACTTTTCATCGGAGATCGTTGCCAATGTAATGCTTACAAGCGAGAGAGGGCGCTCAAAAGTTGAAGCGACCATCAATGCAAGGGGGATGATTTTTAGAGCTGAAGAAAGCTCGACGGACATTTATGAAAGCGTCGATCGAGTCGTCGATAAGCTTTCAGGACAGATGTCCAGGTTCAAAACCAAACTTCAGAAGAAAAATGTAGAAAAAGTTCTCGATTTTGAAAGCATTCCGGAGTATGAAGAAGAACCCTTTGAAACGAAGCTGGTAAAAATTAAAAAGTTTGAACTCGAACCCATGTCAGCAGAGGATGCCATAGTGAGGATGGAATTGCTGCAGCACAACTTCTTTGTGTTCCTCAATATGGAAACGGATAGCGTCAACGTCGTTTACAAGAGAAAGGAAAACGACTACGGATTGCTGGAAACCACCTATTAGAAGCGGGCTGACCGGTACGACTGACTATAAACGGAATAACAGTAAAAGGCATGGAACCAACTCCATGCCTTTCTTTTTTATCCGCACCCCTTGAAAATGACCGTGTTTTTCGCTACAATAAGAACATCTGAGCACTGAGGAGAGAACTAATGCCGGAAATCCTGGCCAACATATTGGCAAACATTCAAATTACAGATGTTTTGGATATTCTGATTGTGGCGTTCGTAGTCTACAAAATCATGGAATTCATCAAAGAAACCAGAGCACAGCAGCTTGTAAAAGGTCTGCTATTTTTAGTGTTTGCAACTTTTCTTTCCGGTGAACTGCATTTTTATACATTGAACTGGATATTAAGAGGGACGATGACCATCGGTATGATCGCCCTGGTTATTATATTCCAGCCGGAGCTGCGCAGAGGCCTTGAGTATGTGGGCAGGCACAAAATCAATATCAAATCGCCTCTCGGCGAAGTAGATAAGGAGAAGGCAAAGCGGATCACAAACCAGTTCGTCAAGGCTATCGACAATTTCTCCAATAAGAAGGTCGGCGCTCTTTTAGTTTTTGAGCGGGAAGTGACTCTGGAGGAAATCGTCGAAACGGGAACCCTCATCGATTCTGAAATCTCCAGCGAACTTTTAGGCAATATATTTTATGAAGGCTCGCCTCTGCATGACGGCGCTGTTATCGTCAGAGGCGCTAAGCTGCATGCTGCCGGCTGTGTTTTGCCTTTGACGCAAAACAAAGAGCTCTCAAAAGATCTGGGCACCAGGCACAGAGCCGGACTGGGCATTACTGAGCATTCTGACGCCATGTCCATTATCGTATCCGAAGAAACCGGAATCATCTCCATCGCAGTGGATGGCAAACTGTCGAGATTTCTCGACGTTAAGACCGTGGACAAGGAGCTTTTGAATTTCTATTTGGGCAATGTGAGTGAAAACATGCCTGCATTCCTGGGGAAGCTGAGGATGAGAAAAAATGTTTCAAAATAAGAATGCAAACAGAATATTGTCTCTCATCATTGCCATCATTCTCTGGGGATATGTTATCGTGGATATCAATCCTACCGTAGAACAGCGCTTTGAGAATGTTCCCGTTAAAATACAAAACCAGGAGACCCTTCTTCAGAGGGGTCTGGCTCTATCCAACAACGAATACACCACCACTGTGGTGGTCAGCGGCAAGCGATCGGATCTAGCAAGAATCAGCGCCGGTGATATCATCGCCACCATGGATGTGTATGGGTATGCCCTGGGAACAAATTATATACCGGTCAAAATCGACCTCCCGGATGATCTTTCCATAGCCAGCCACGGAAGCAGCAAGCTGGAAGTGGTCATTGAAGAGTATGTCGCAAGCAACCGGGAAATCACCATCATGTTTACCGGGGACCTGGAAGAGGGAATGGAGCCCGGCGACGTGGTGATCAACCCGCAGCAGGTCGAGATCCGTGGAGCAAAGTCCAGAGTCGAGTCGGTGAAGCAGCTGGTGGCAGAAGTTCCGGTGGCTTCCATTGAAAGCTCAGGCACGGTTAGCGTGCCGATCCAGCCGCTGGACGAAAACGGCAGCTATGTCGGCAGTATTGAGCTTTCCTCTACCACGGCAACGGTTAGCGCTTCCCTGGTCAACGGGAAAAAGGTCAAGGTCTCGCTGGTCGTTGAAGGGGAGATCAACGAGGAATACGAGGTGGAATCCATCGATATACCGGATACCGCGTATATCACCGGAGATATCGGGGATCTGGAGAAAATCGATATTATGACGGCGGAAGCTATAGATATCAGCGACGTGACGGCCACAACATCCATCCCTCTCAAATTTTCTCTGCCTGAGGGGATCCGTCTTTCCGACAACTATCCGGCGCCGCAGCTGGTGATCACCATCAAAGGATACGCCACATCCACGGTGAATGTGCCGACGACAGAGATCGTTTTTGAAGGTCTGGACCCGGAGCTTTCCGCTTATATCAACACATCGACGGTGGAGATCATCATGATGGGGGATAAAGAGGTCCTCAGCCAGGTGAAGATCCCTGGGGATTTCAAGCTTTCAGTGGATTTGTCAGGCATGTCGGCCGGGACCTATACGGTTCCGATCATCGTGAAATATAACATAGCATTGAAGCAGGTCTCCATCGCGCCAACAGAGGTGCAAGTGACGATCAACGCGATAAATGAAGCTTACTAGCAAGGAGAAATAAATGAGCAGACTATTTGGAACAGACGGTGTCAGGGGGATAGCCAATAAGGACCTGACACCTATTCTCGCGTTTAATCTGGGGAAGGCCGGAACCTATGTTTTAAACAAGGACAAGGAACGTCCGATAATCATTATCGGCAAAGACACCCGGATATCGGGAGATATGCTGGAAGATGCGTTATCAGCAGGCATACTGGCCATGGGCGGCAATGTCATAAAGGTAGGCGTCCTGCCTACGCCGGCTATCGCTTATCTGGTGAAATATCTGCACGCCGACGCGGGAGTCATGATCTCGGCTTCTCATAATACTTTCGAATATAACGGGATCAAGTTTTTCAATGAAGATGGATTCAAGCTGGATGACGACATCGAAGATCAGATCGAGGACATCATCGCAAGAGACATCGATATCACTGATAATGTTACGGGAGAACGGCTGGGGCGCTGTGTTGAGGCGGATACAAAAGCACTGGATTATTATGTCGAATTTTTGAAATCAACCATCGACGTTAGCCTGGCGGGGATGAAGCTGGTGCTGGATTGCGCCAACGGCGCCGCCTATCAGGCCGCTCAAAAAGTGTTTTCAGATCTCGGCGCTAGAGTCATTGCCATAGCGGACGATCCGAACGGGCTGAATATCAATGCAGGATGCGGATCTACCCATCCCGAAAAATTGCAGAGAATGGTGTTGAAAACAAAGGCGGATATGGGTTTTGCATTTGATGGAGACGCCGACAGGCTGATCGCGGTGGATGAAAAAGGAAGGATCATCGATGGAGACAAAATGATCTGCATCTGCGCAAGGATGATGAAAGAGACGGGAACCCTTGCGGATGACAAAGTCACCGCCACAGTGATGAGCAACCTCGGTTTTCATAAATACCTCGAGCAATTGGATGTAAAACGCGACGTTACCGCTGTCGGCGACCGCTATGTGTTGGAAAGCATGCTCAAAACAGGGTGTGTCATAGGGGGCGAGCAGTCAGGGCATATCATCTTTCTGAACTATACAACTACCGGTGACGGGATCCTGTCGGCCCTGCAGCTTTTGAAAGCTGTGAAGCACGATGGAAGGGCTCCCAGCGAGATCGCCGATGATATACGGATTTATCCGCAGGTGTTGAAGAATGCGGCGATAAAAGAAGAGAACAAAAGAAGATACGAACGCGATATAGAAATACAAAATGAGATACGAAGGCTTGAACAGAAAATGGCTGGCGAAGGCAGAGTGCTGATCAGACCTTCCGGGACCGAACCGTTGGTAAGAGTAATGATCGAAGGAAGCGACATCAGCGAAATTACGGAACTGGCCGAAAGCCTGGCCATTCTTATTACAAAGAAATTCGGCTGAGGTCGATGTAGAAGGAGAATTTTATGTGCGGTATTGTTGGTTATGTAGGAACAGGGGATGCAAAAGAGGTCATTATCGACGGACTCAAGAAGCTTGAGTACAGAGGCTATGATTCGGCGGGCATCGCACTTTGCATGGACGGAAAGCTGGAAATAAGGAAGTCGGTAGGAAGGATCGCAAATCTTGAAGAGCTCCTTGATAAAGAGAATATCAAAGCGACCGCCGGCATTGGACATACCAGATGGGCAACCCATGGCGCCCCTTCAAATATGAATGCTCATCCGCATTGCAACCAGGAAAGCACCATTGCAGTCGTCCATAACGGGATTATTGAAAATTACGTCGACTTGAAGGAGTGGCTTGTAAAGGATTACGGTATCCATTTCAATTCTGAAACAGACACTGAGGTCATCGCGCACCTTGTTGGCATTTACTACGACGGAAATCTTGAAGATGCTGTTTTCAAGGCCATCGATAAAATGAGAGGCGCGTTTACTGTCGGGATCGTCTGCGCCGATGAGCCGGATAAAATCGTAGCATTCAGAAGAGACGCCCCTCTGATCGCTGGGATCGGCCAGAATTGCAATTTCATCGCATCAGACATACCGGCGCTGCTGAAATATGTAAGAGAGATCTATCTGATTGAAAACAACGAGATGGTGGTCTTAACGAAAGACGACATAAAAATATATAATGCCGCCAGGGAGGAGGTGCATCGTGATGTTTTCCATGTGACCTGGGATGCCGATGCAGCCGAAAAAGGCGGATATGATCATTTCATGCTCAAAGAGATCTATGAGCAGCCGAAGGGGCTGCATGAAACTTTGGAGCGCAGACTGGATGCCTATGGCAATGTAAAGCTTGACGGCATCAGTATGACGAAAGAAGACATCCTGAACTTCAATAAAGTCTATATTGTAGCGTGCGGCACAGCCTATCATGCGGGACTCATGGGGAAATTCGCAATAGAAAAGATGGCCAGGATCCCTGTGGAAGTGGAAGTAGCCAGCGAGTTCAGGTACAGGGATCCCTTCGTCGATGAGAACACCTTGTTTATTGCGGTCAGCCAATCAGGGGAGACCCTGGATACTCTGGCCGCCCTTAGAGAGGCTAAAAGCAAGGGGGCGAGAGTGCTATCGGTGGTCAATGTAGTGGGAAGCTCAGTAGCCAGAGAGTCTGACGATGTATTTTATACTTGGGCCGGGCCGGAAATAGCGGTAGCGTCCACGAAGGCCTATACAACTCAGGTGATGTGCATGTTCCTGATAGGGCTTTATATGGGACATACCAAGGGCACCATCGATCCGGACTATTACAGGCATTTCATACAAGAACTGAAGACGATTCCGGACAAGCTTTCCCTGGTTTTGAAAGATGAACATAGAATCAGAAATATCGCCAAGAGTATTTACAAGAGGGAGCAAGTGTTTTTTATCGGGCGCGGACCGGATGTGGGCGTCTCCTATGAGGGATCCCTTAAATTGAAGGAAATCTCTTATATCAATTCTTTTGCCATCGCTGCCGGCGAGCTGAAGCATGGAACCATCGCTCTGATCGAGCAGGGGACGATGGTAGTGGCTTTGGCCACGCAGGAAAAGCTGTACGAAAAAATGCTGTCCAACATACAGGAAGTCAAAGCCCGCGGTGCCTGGGTGCTGGGCGTTGCCAAGGAAAACAACCGGGAGATCCTGAAACAGGCCGACGAAGTGATCTTCATCCCTGAATGCATGGACGAGATCACTCCGCTGCTTTCAGTGGTACCCTTGCAGCTGCTGGCTTATTATATAGCCAAGGAACGCGGCTGCGATATCGACAAGCCGAAGAATCTTGCAAAGAGCGTGACGGTGGAATAAAGCGGAAGCGGAATCTTGATAAAATTGTACCCAAAATTAATATTGGATTTCTTTAATAGACAGTTGGCAAAGATCACATTTATGCTGACTGTCTATTTTGTCAAATGATGATCGTATAATTCCATGCTTTTGACGGTGATGAAATACAGTATATCCTATGGTATAATAATACATAGCGATTGAAAGCACTGACACGAAGAATTTGATCGTAAGGAGTAAGCTCTGATGATAAAGGTAAGACTACATGGATATCTGATATTTAAATCCGGCAATGATAAGGGCATTGTAGAGTTCCCGCACGAAGAAAGCTTGAAAATCATTGAGATCATCCAGCGTCTGTTAACAGACGACTCCTATCTGTCTGTTGTAACCATCAACGGCGTTGTTGAAAATGATTACAATACCATCTGCAAGGATGGTGATTTTATAGAAATATATCCGGTTTTTGGCGGCGGTTGAAAAAGAGGGAGGTTATATTATGGCATTGGGCTACACGGGGAAAATATTGAGAATCAACCTTGCCGATAAAAAAATATCGGTGGAACTTCAAGATGATCAGTTTTACAGGACTTACATGGGCGGCAAAGGCATTATCGCGTACTATCTTCTGAAAGAAATCGATCCCAAGATCGATGGACTGGATGAAAAAAACAAATTGATATTTGCCACAGGGGTCATGACAGGACTTCCTATGGCCGGTATGCCCAGATATACGGTTGGAGCAAAATCACCGCTGATCGATGGCTTCGGGCAGTCAGAAGCAGGGGGCTTTTGGGGGCCGGAACTAAAAAAAGCGGGTTTCGATGCGATCATCATAGAAGGCAAGTCGGAGAAGCCGGTATATATCAGCATTCAGGATCAACAAGTAGAAATTAAAGATGCGCAGCATTTATGGGGAAAAGAAACCGGCGAGGTACAGGAGCTGATAAGAAATGAGCTAAAGAATCCTCATACGATTGTTGCGCAGATCGGTCCGGGCGGCGAAAAACTCGTACGCTATGCGTGTATTACAAATAACCTGAAGCATTACAACGGAAGAAACGGGTTGGGAGCGGTAATGGGTTCTAAAAACTTAAGAGCCATCGCAGTTTCCGGCACCGGCAAAATAGAGTTTCATGACCCGGCGTCTATACATAAAATAAGCAAGGACTTTTTGAGCATCATGATGGAGCACCCGCAGAGCCGGGGTCTGTACGACTACGGAACATCAGGAGCGGTTGCAGCATTGAGTCTTCAAGGGTATTTGCCTTCGTATAATTTTCAGATAGGCGAGTTTGAAGATGCAGAGCAAATAACAGGGCAGAAATTGGTCGAGACACTCCTCAAAAAAAGAGAAGGCTGTTATGCTTGTGCATTGAAATGCAAAAGAGTCGTTGAAATAGATGAGGAAAACTGTCATGTAGATCCCAAATTCGGCGGACCGGAATATGAGACGATTGCCGGATTTAGCTGCATTTGCGGGTGCAATGATTTGAAAGTCGTATCCAAGGCCAATGAATTATGCAACCGCTATGGCATTGATACCATAACAACTGCATTGACGATCTCTTTTGTGATGGAATGCTTCCAGAAGGGCATTTTGACATCAGAGGATACCGGCGGAATAGAAGTGAATTTTGGAGACAGCGCAGTAATTTATAAGCTTATTGAAATGATCGCAAAAAGAGAAGGCTTTGGAGATCTGCTTGCAGAAGGGAGCTTCCGAGCAGCAGAAAAAATAGGCAAGGGAAGCGAACTGCTGGTTATGACCAGTAAAAAGCAGGAGACAGCATCCTTGGACGGCAGAACAAAAGCGGGCCTTATCCTTGCTTATGGCTCAGCTGAAAATGGACCTGACCACATGTATGTAATTCATGATCAAATGCTTGCAAAAGCAGGCGCTATTGTTGATGAGCTATCGGCAATCGGTGTCACGCAACCGGTGGAGACATTGGATTTTGGCTGGGAAAAAGCACGAGTATTTAAGGTTTTATCAGAATGGACCAGCTTTATGAACAGTGCCGGCGTCTGTATATTAGCCGTAATGCCAAGAGGAGCTATTTCAGCACAAACAGTGGTAGATTTACTGCGTGCAGCTACCGGCTGGAATACCAGCCTTGATGAAATACTCAAAGCCGGGGAAAGAGCCATTGCAATGGGCAGGATGTTCAATATCGCCTGCGGAATGACAAAAGAAGATGATTTTCCATCACCAAAGCATTTTTTGCCGCTAGTTAACATTAAAGCGCCATCTTTTAAAATCGATAAGCAAGAATATGATGATTTGCTGGTGAAAATGTATAAAATCAGAGGCTATGGCGAAGACGGTGTGCCGTCGGAAGCAAAGCTTCATGAATTGAGCATCGGTTGGCTGGCTTAAATGGAGCCGGTGTGGCAGGAACAGCAGCGGGGGTGTTACATGAAGTTTGAATTAAAATATGGAAAAGGCCATGTAGAATTTGAAATCGAAGAAAAGAATTACATGTGTTCATTGCTTCCAAATGAAATTGAATTTGAACTAAAAGGAGAAGAAGAAGTTATAAGAGCACTGGAAAATCCAATTGGAACGAAAAGGCTGAAAGATATCGTAAAACCCGGAGAAAAAATAGCCATAGTGACAAGCGACATAACGAGGCCGATGCCCAGCAAAGTTGTTCTCCCGCCGGTGATCAGCGAATTGAAACGGGCGGATGTACAAGAAAAGGATATCACCATCGTTTTGGCACTTGGAAGCCATAGAGGCCATACCGATGAAGAAAAAAAATACTTGGTCGGAGAAGAAATATATAAAAGTGCTGTAAATATTATTGACAGTGATATGACCCGGTGTATTAACTTAGGGAAATGTAAAAATGGGACCCCGGTAGATATCTTTGAGCCGGTAGCAAAGGCTGACAGAATAATATGCCTGGGTAACATAGAATATCATTATTTTGCGGGTTATTCGGGCGGGGCGAAAGCTTTGATGCCGGGAGTGTCGAGCCATGATGCGATCCAGGCGAATCATTCAAATATGGTGAATAAAGACGCTTACGCAGGGAACCTGGAAACCAATCCTGTAAGGCAGGATATTGACGAAGCAGGAGAGTATATTCATATTGACTTTATTGTGAATGTCGTCTTAGACATTAAAAAAGAAATCGTAAAAACAGTGGCAGGCCACTATTTAGAAGCCCATAGGGAAGGCTGCAAAGTATTGGATGAATTGTATGGAATACAATTGGAGAAGCAAGCGGATATAGTGATCGTGTCCCCGGGTGGATTTCCAAAGGATATCAATCTGTATCAATCTCAAAAGGGATTGGACAATGCAAAACAGGCAGTAAAGGATGGAGGGATCATTATACTGGCGGCATCAGCCAAAGAAAAATTTGGGGAAAGTACGTTTGAAGAGTGGATGTTGAACAAGGAACCTCAGGAAATGATCCATGAAATACAAGAAAATTTCAGGCTTGGCGGGCACAAAGCAGCAGCGATAGCGATGGTTTTGCAGAAAGCGCAGATTTATATGGTTTCGGATTTAGAAGATGAATTAGTAAGAAAAATTCATTTCACACCATTCAAAACGGTGCAAGCGGCTATCGATGCCGCATTAAAAGAAGTTGGGGATGGATCACAGATCATGTTGATGCCGGTTGCCGGTTCAACATTAGCAAGATATCAGTCATAATGCTTTTTATATTTTGAGGTTTGAACCAGGAGAACACCCAGCAATATAACAAGACCCGAAAGGAGAATGTTCGGGGTGATAGGCTCCTTTAGAATCAGATTTCCAAGAAGTATAGCAATCGGAGGGTTCACATATGCGTAGGTCCCGACCCTTGCCGCAGAACATTTTTGCAGGAGGAATAAATAAGAAAAATATCCGATCAGCGATCCAAATATGATCAAATAAAGAATCGCTAACAAACTGCCGGGACTGATAGAAAACCTTGTAAGCTCTCCTCGAGAAATACTGAAAATTAAAAGGGCTATCCCGCCGGCAAGCATCTGTACAGTTACGCCGCCAACCATTGGGCCGCTATATACAGAGGTTTTTGAATACACGGAGCCACAAGCCCATAAAAATGCGGCAAGAATGATAATCAACACACCGGTCACATTGATAGACGAATGATCGGCCCCTGGTATAACAAGCAGAGCAACCCCGCAAAAGCCAATAAAAAGACCGAGCCATCCTGTGAAATGCAGCCTGTCGTTTTTTATTATAAAGAATTCTATGAGAGCCATGAAAAGGGGGACACATGCGATCAGCAGGGAGGCAATGCCTGAGTCCACCCACTGGACTCCATAAGCAAGCAAACCGTTGCCGCCAAACAGCAACAATACGCCAATGATGGAATGGTGGATCAAATCATTTTTGTTGTTTGGAAGTGGATGCCCTTTGATCAGAGCATAAATCAACAAAATGATGCCTGTCAGAGTAAATCTGGAGCCCGAAAAAAGCAATGGAGGAAAATGAGCTATACCTATTTTAATGACAACATAGGTAGAACCCCATAAAAAGTAAATAGCAGCAAAGGCTGCTATAACAAGAACCTGATCTTTAGTAAGTGATGCCTTCAAAGTATTTCTCCGCTAAAGCATATTATTAATATAAAAGGTGCAGTTGCATCCGTGCAACTGCACCTTTTTATTAGCCATTCTATATTTTTTTAGTAAAGAGCACGATTTTACTGCCGATCCCGTCGTAGTCGGTATGTACTTGTACGCCATCGATTTCACAGTCGCCTTCATCAATAGTGAAGCCAACGGAAGTGTGAAAACCAATGGAGGTCTTATTTACAATGGATGTAACAAGATGGACGGTGTCTACGCCCTTCTGCTTTACATAGCTGTCAAAGTGCTGGTACATTTTACGGCCAATGCCCTGCTTTCTGTATTTTGGATTCACTCCAAAAAAGTGGATATATGCCTCGTTCGGGTGGGCAGGAGAGATAAAGCCTACAAGAAAAGCAAGCAATTCACCATCCTCCTCCATGATGAAGCTTGTTTGTCCAAAATGCTTGAAAAATAATCGGGGAAGCATATCGGCCATTTGACGGCCGCCCCACCAGTCATTGATCACGGAAATGACTTTGATATAGTCAGACTCTTCAGCGTTTCTTATAACCATACGAATACCTCCCGGAATAATAATATGATCAAGATAACATTGCTATTTCTATAGATGAATAATAATTTCTTTTAATTGCAAAGTCAATCAGGGGGCCAAAAAAATCGTATTTACTATAATCTGACTGCAAAATACGGGGCAAGGTAAATTTTTCTGCTCGGATGTGGATATAAAGATAAAAAATGGATATATACAATTTATAACTTATTCAGAGCAGCAAATAAGTGTTTCATTTTCAGAATGTTCATGCTAAACTGAAAACATGAACCGGATTTAGTTGAGTGCAGCAATGCACCGGAAAGGAGCGTCGAGTATGCCAATGAAAACAGGAGCAGAGTATATAGCCAGCCTCAGAGAATTGAAACTTAACGTATATATGTTTGGAGAAAAAATCGATTCTCCGGTGGATCATCCAATCATCATACCATCCATGAATGCTGTAGCATTGACCTATGATTTGGCTCTGGATCCTTTGTACGAGGACCTTATGACTGTCAAATCCCACATTACCGGAGAAAAAATCAACCTGTTCAGTCACGTGTTCCAGAGTACTGCGGATCTGGTGCAGAAGGTAAAGCGTCAAAGGATGCTGGGTCAAAAAACCGCCTGCTGCTTCCAACGCTGCGTAGGCCAGGACGCTTTCAATGCGGTATACAGCACTGCTTTTGAGGTGGATCAGAAATACGGCACTGACTATACGAAGCGTTTTCTGAAATTCCTGGAGTATATTCAGAGAAATGATCTGGTGACCGATGGCGCTATGACGGATGTCAAAGGCAATAGAGGCCTGTCGCCAAGCGCCCAGGCAGATCCGGACCTTTATCTGAGGGTAGTGGAAAGAAGGCCTGACGGTATCGTGGTCAACGGCTGCAAAGCCCATCAGACCGGCATCGTTAATTCCCATGAGGTTCTCGTAATGCCAACCATCGCCATGGAGCCGGAAGATAAAGATTATGCAGTTTCGTTCTCGGTCCCGACAGATTCTCCTGGTATAACGCTCATATACGGACGGCAGTCCTGCGATACCAGGAAAATGGAAGGATCCGAAATGGATGTGGGCAACAGCAGATTCGGGGGACATGAAGCCCTGGTGATTTTCGATCATGTATTTGTTCCGAATGAGAGGGTTTTCCTGAACGGGGAAACGGAATTTGTGGGGATGTTGGTCGAAAGATTTGCTGGACACCACAGGCCGAGCTACGCATGCAAATGCGGCGTCGGAGACGTGCTCATCGGCGCAGCGGCCTTAGCTGCAGACTATAACGGCGCGGCGAAAGCATCTCATATTAAAGACAAGCTTATCGAGATGACCCATCTCAATGAGACCATTTATTCATCCGCTCTGGCCTGCTCCTATGAAGGAAGTGCAACGCCTTCGGGAGCCTATTTGATCGATTTGCTGCTGGCCAACGTCTGCAAACAGAACGTGACCAGATTCCCTTATGAAATGACCCGCTTGGCAGAGGACATCGCAGGAGGAATGATGGTGACCCAGCCTTCCGAAAAAGATTTCAGAAGCGAAGAGATCGGCCACTATATTGAGAAATATCTGAGGGGTGTGGACTCGGTGCCGACGGAAAACCGCATGAGGATCATGAGGCTTATCGAGAACCTGACACTGGGCACCGGCGCGGTGGGATATCGTACAGAATCCATGCACGGAGCTGGATCTCCTCAAGCGCAGAGGATCATGATAGCCAGAATGGCCAATCTGGAACACAAGAAAGGACTGGCCAAAACGATCGCTAAAATTAAAGATTAGTTATATTTTTAAGACCTGGAAAGGAGAGAAAAATGATGTTGTGGAAATGTACAGTATGCGGGTTCCTTCATGAAGGTCCGGAGGCTCCGGATGCCTGCCCGAAGTGCGGAGCGCCGAAAGAAAAATTTGTGCTGATGTCCGAGGAGGATACCAAAAAAGTTTTCGATTCGGATCGCACCAACGATATCCATATGGAAATCATCGCACTGGCGATGAAAATCAAGGAGCTTGCCAAGGAAGGCATCGAGATCAATCTGGACCCTCCTTGTGTGGATCTGTTCAAGAAGGCCCATGATGAAGCCTGGGTCATCAAACAAAGAAGCAAAGCGGAAATCGCAGGTCATGTAGCTAAAGGCAAATGGTAAAGAATCGTTTGACGGAGCCCCGATCCGGGGCTCTTGTTGATGGAGGAACGATGATATATGGATAAATTGCGAACTGTTCGTAAAACAGTCACAGGGAAAAATGCATTCGACGGAGCCGGGGTGAAGCTTGTTCGTGTGATCGGCTATAGAGACACCAGGGATTTCGACCCGTTTCTTATGCTGGACGCTTTTGATTCAAAGAATCCGGAGGATTATACCAAGGGATTTCCATGGCATCCTCATCGTGGAATTGAGACAGTGACCTATCTCATCCAAGGTGAAATAGAGCACGGGGACAGCCTTGGAAACAAAGGGCGGATCATGGATGGAGATTGCCAGTGGATGACCGCGGGCTCCGGCATCATCCATCAGGAGATGCCGAAACCTCGGGAGCGTATGCTGGGAGCCCAGCTTTGGCTCAATCTACCGGCAAAAAAGAAGATGACAGAACCGGCCTACGGGGACATCAAGAGCGAAAAGATCCCGGTCATCGAAGCTGAAGGGAGCAGAGTCAGGATCATTGCGGGAGCCTATCGGGGCATCCCCGGAGCTTTCGAAGGGAACTATATCAAAGCCACCTATCTGGATGTGGAGATCCCGCCGGATGGGGAGTGGGAATTCACTGGGGATCCGGAATCCACATTATTTATATACATCATTAGCGGCGAAGGACGTTTTGACCCGGAATATACCGAAATTGTCAATGAAAAGCATGCCATATTATTTACACAGGGCGAGACGATGCGGGTCAAAGCCACTCGGGCGGGCATTCGATTTTTGCTCTTCTCTGCCCGGCCTCTCAGAGAACCGATCGCCTGGGGCGGACCGGTGGTCATGAATACCGCCGAGGAACTGGATATTGCTTTTCAGGAGCTTGAAGAGAATGAGTTCATAAAAAAGCATGGCTGATGATCAAACGTTTAAAATGAGCTAGCTCAACGAAAAAATGCTCAAGAATAAAAATTGTCGGGATTCACAGATTTAAAAGATAAAAAATATTGCGCGAAAAGGGGGCCCATGAACCAATGGGCTCCCTTTTCTGATGGATAAGATCCAGGAATCAGGTTCTTTCCATAAACAGAGAGATAAATAAAGGGGAATATCGTTGAAAATACAAAGATTTATTGAAAATTATAGCAAAATGCACATGAAATTATGGTATTATATCCATGTATGTTTGGACTCAAGAGGAGATGAAGGATGAAGGATCACGAGATAAGAAATATAGGCCTGGCAGAAAGCGGGCGCATGAAAATAGAATGGGTCAAAAATAATATGCCGCTTTTGTCGGCGTTTCACGAGGAATTCAGCAGAACACGGCCTTTTGAGGGGATCAGAATCTCCCTGTCTGTCCATTTGGAAGCGAAGACTGCTTACCTGTGCAAGGTGCTGGAGGCCGGCGGAGCTCAAATGGCAGTTACGGGAAGCAATATCCTTTCGACGCAGGATGATATTGCGGCTGCGCTGGCTGCGGATGGCATGAAGGTCTTTGCATACCATGGCGCGACGGTGGATGAGTATGACAGGCATATCGAGATGACGCTGGAGCATAAACCGAACATCATCATCGATGACGGAGGCGACCTGGTGGGGATGATCCATGGACGGCGGCCGGATCTGGCCGCGGAAGTCTGGGGCGGATGCGAAGAAACCACAACCGGCGTGATCCGGTTGAAAGCAATGGAAAAGGACGGGATCCTCAAGTTCCCTATGATAGCCGTGAATGATGCACAGTGCAAGCATCTCTTTGACAACCGTTACGGCACCGGACAATCCGTCTGGACCAGCATCATGTCAAATACCAATTTGATCGTGGCGGGCAAGACCGTTGTCATCGGCGGTTACGGATGGTGCTCGAAAGGCATCGCCATGCGAGCTTCAGCCATGGGCGCAAATGTCATTGTCACGGAGATCGATCCGGTCAAAGCCATTGAAGCCCGAATGGATGGCTACAAGGTGATGACGATGGCGGAAGCGGCGTCAATGGGGGATATTTTTGTTACCGCCACCGGCTGCAAGCATACCATTTCCATGGAACATATCCTGAGCATGAAGGATCGGGCGATCCTGGCGAATGCCGGTCATTTCAATGTGGAAATCGATATGGCGGGTCTGGAGGCTACTGCCGTCTCAAAGCAGACGGCAAGAAACAATATCATGGGTTACCGGCTTTCAAACGGCCGGCAAATCTTTGTGATCGGAGAAGGACGGCTGGTCAACATTGCTGCCGCAGACGGACATCCGGCGGAAATCATGGATATGAGCTTCGCGGTCCAGATCCTGTCGGCTTTATATATCAAGGAGCATCATAAAGCCCTTGGTAATAAGGTCATCGATGTCTCCGCTGAGATCGACGACACGGTTTCAAGAAGATTGCTGGATGCCTGGGGCGTCGGGATCGACACGCTGACTCCGGAGCAGGAAAAGTATTTGAACAGTTGGGAGGTTTAGGAGTTTGAAATACGCAGAAAGAATTCATCGATTAGAGGACAAATCCCTGCTGGAGGCATTTGAGCTGAAGATCACAGAAGATTTTATCTCCTTTGCCGGCGGATTCCCGTCGCCTGAAACCTACCCCATGGATAAAATACTGGAATCCTTCACAGGCACGCTGGAAAGTGTGGGGCCGGCTGCCTTTTCATACTGCAGTACCAGTGGCCTTGACGAATTGAGAGAATTGATTTTAAAGAGGATGTCGGATAAATTCGATGTCCGTTTCGATATGGATGAGATCATCATTACCAGCGGATCCCAGCAAGGGCTTGATATGAGCGGGATGCTTTTCGTAGAGAAGGGCGATGTGGTGCTCTTTGAAACGCCTTCCTATCTGGGCGCGGTGAATGCGCTGCGGGCTTATGAAGCCGAACTGGTGGGAGTGCCTACGGACAACGACGGGATCCAGATCCGGGAATTGAGAGAGTGCCTGGAGAAATATGGAGACAGGGTCAGGATGGTCTATGTGATCCCGGACTTTCAGAACCCCACCGGACGCAGCTGGTCTGTGGAAAGAAGAATCGCTTTCATGGATCTGATGTCAGGCTACGATATTCCAGTTATCGAGGATGCCGCCTACTCCGAGCTTTCGTTTGAAAAAGAGCTGAGAAAGCCTCTATCCCATTATGATGCCAAAGGGCAGGTCGTATATGTGGGCACCTTTTCAAAAACCTTCTGCCCGGGTCTTCGGGTGGCATGGCTCTGCGCCCGCAAAGATATCATGGAGAAATATCTGATCCTGAAGAATTCATCGGACCTTGCATCTTCTACGATCGGCCAATACCAGATGGCATACTATCTCAAAAATTGCGATATGGATCAGCATATTGAAGAAATATCAAAACTGTACAGACATCGGCGAGATGTCATGGCTGCGGCGATAGAGGAGTATTTCCCCGAAGACGTGAAGTACGTGCTGCCTCAGGGCGGATTGTTCATCTGGGCGGAGCTGCCGGAAGGAAAGGATGCCCGGGAGCTGCTGGATCGGGCTGCAAGAAAAAATATCGCATTCATAACCGGCGCGGGATTCTATCCCAGTGCATCGAAATGCAACGAAATGCGGCTGAACTTTTCGAATATGGACGATGAGGATACGAAAAAAGGGATCCGGATCCTGGGAGATATCATAAGAGAGTATTTATCTGAATAGATAGGAGATAAAAAGGACGATGGTAAAGAATATAGATATGGATCATTCTAAATTAGCGGAGCTGCTGTTTCCGTTTATTTCATTATCACCGGAGGATTATGAAAAGATTTATCCGGAGAGAGATCTGCCCCCGGGGGCTAAAGTGACGAGGCTGGGGCCAAGCCCAACCGGGTTTATTCATCTTGGAAATCTATATGGAGCCTTTGTTGACGAAAGGCTGGCCCATCAGAGCGATGGTATTTTTTATCTGCGTATCGAAGACACCGACGACAAGCGCTTTGTTGAGGGCGCCACAGATATTATCATCAATTCCTTGAGGTTTTTCGGCATCCGTTTTGATGAAGGGGCCACGAAAGATGGCGAACTCGGCGGCTACGGCCCATATTATCAAAGCAAACGAGCAGAAATCTATCAATGTTATGCTAAAAAGATGATCAAGGAAGGCCATGCCTACCCTTGTTTTCTCACAGAAGATGAAATTAACGAGCTGAGGTCCAAACAGGAGGAAGATAAGCTGAATCCGGGCATTTACGGCGAATGGGCGATTTCGAGGAATCTGACGCTTGAGGAAATACAGGAAAAAATAAAGGCTGGAGAGTCTTATGTCATACGTTTAAAATCCGAAGGGATAGAGGATCCGGAAAAAGCAAAGCATATTCAAGTGGAGGACGGAATCAGGGGGTTACTGGACATGCCGGAGAATTATCAGGACATCGTCATCCTGAAAAAGAATGGGATCCCGACCTATCATTTCGCCCATGTCATAGACGATCACCTGATGAGGACAAGCCATGTAGTGAGAGGCGCCGAGTGGCTGCCGAGTCTGCCGGTCCATGTTGAGCTTTTCAACAAGCTGGGTTTCGACAAACCGATTTTCTGCCATACGGGACAGCTGATGAAGCTGGATGAAGAGGGGAACAAACGAAAACTCTCCAAGAGGCTGGATCCGGAGCTCTCCCTGGATTACTACAGAAATGAGGGCTATCATCCGAAAGCGGTGAGAGAATATCTCCTGACGATATTGAATTCGAATTTTGAGGAGTGGCGCATAGCCAATCCTGACGCCCCAGTGGAGGATTTCGAATTCACAACGGAAAAAATGAGCAGCGGCGGAGCTCTGTTTGATCTCAATAAGCTTCGCGACATATCAAAGGATGTCCTCTTGAAGGAAAGCGCAGTAGATCTGTTCATTTTTTTAAGAGACTGGGCGCTGGAATTCAGAAGTGAAATTTCATCGTTGTTTGAAGATGGAAGCGAATACATATGCAAGATCCTGGATCTTGGCAGGCAAGGGGACAAGCCGAGGAAGGATCTGATCTACGCGTCGCAGATTTTCGAGTTTATCCGCTATTTCTTCGATGAGTATTTCAGGATCGAGGATGCGATCCCTCAAAATGTTACGCCTGAGGACGAAAAGAAAATACTGATGGCTTATCTTGCCACCTATGATCATGATGACGATCAGGAGATCTGGTTCGGCAAGATCCGCCAGATCGCAGCGGACCTGAATTTTGCTGCCAAGCCGAAAGACTACAAGAAGGAGCCTGATAAATACAAAGGCCACGTGGGAGATGTCAGCACTGTAATAAGGATCGCCCTTGTGGGTAGGGCCCAGTCTCCCGACATCTGGGAGATCCAGCAGATCCTGGGTGAAGAAAGGACCCGCGGCCGCATCGGTCAAAGAATCCAAAATACGATTTAGATCATGGTTCAAGATTTGATTTAGACCTTTGGAACACTATTAGACATACGTCAAGAAAAAGATATTGAAAAAAAGATATTGATAAGAGGTGTTATAAAATGCCGGCAGACACGGATATAATAAAACATAAACAAATCAAGGGCGAACTGTTTCTACTCACCACAGCGATCATATGGGGATATGCTTTTGTGGTCCAGAAAGTGGCCATGGATACCATCGGCCCGCTGACGTTCACCTTCGCCCGGTTTCTATTGGGCGGCATCCTTCTGATATTTGTTTCTAAAATTTTCGACCGGAATCTGGAAAAAACCGGGACGAAAGTAAAAACTGATAAGAGAGCTGTAATTATCGGAGGCCTGGTTTGCGGTACGGTCATCTGCCTAGCAGCAAATTTCCAGCAGGTCGGGATCGTCACCAGCACCGCGGGGAAGGCCGGCTTTATCACAGCCCTTTACATTGTCATCGTACCGATTTTCGGACTGTTCCTTTTTAAGAAAAGAGTAACCAGATTGGTATGGCTGGCGGTCTTTTTAGCCGTGCTGGGACTATATCTGCTATTCATCAAGCCCGGAGAATTCAGCGTTGAAAAAGGAGACTTTCTGATTTTCATCGGCGCTTTCTTTTGGGCAGCGCATATTCTTGCAATAGATTGGGCCGTTGTTAAAGCCGATCCCATCAAGCTTTCCTCCGCCCAGTTCATTTGGGCCGGCTTGCTGTCCGGAGTGCTGATGTTTATTCTTGAAAAGCCCGATGTCAACGCCATTTTATCCTGCTGGTACCCGATCCTGTTCTCTTCGGTGATCGTAGTAGGGATCGCTTATACCTTCCAGATAATCGGCCAGAAAACCACAGATCCCACCATCGCTTCGCTTCTGCTGAGCCTGGAGTCAGTCTTTTCCGTGATCAGCGGGATGCTTTTCCTGGGAGAGAGGATGACCGGCCGTGAGCTCTTTGGCTGTGTTCTGATGTTCATTGCAGTCGTCTTGACACAACTGCCGGAGAAAAGTATCAAAAAAAGCGATTACCGGGCTTCAGTCGGGGAATAATTATATACAACAACTTCGTCACATCTTGTACAGTGTGTTTGTTTACAGGAGGTCTGAAATGAAACAGTGGTGGAAGGATAGCAGCATCAACATCGTAGATATCGATGGGAAAGAATATGCTTTAAGCGGCTGGAACGATGATGCCTGGTATGATTGCTGGGAATGTGTCGGCGATGATTTTACCGAAGCTTCCGATGAAAACTATACCATCAAGCCGATTTATAACGCAAAGCACGAAATTATCGACTATGAGATCGTTTGAAGAGCCGTTTATAATATTGAAAATATATTTCTTGACTTTAAAGTTTTTATGGAGTAAACTCATAAAAACAATTGACCACGGTTTGTATACTCAATACAAGAGGATAAGAAACGATGAAGAGCATGAACTATTCTGCAAATGTATATTTTGGATTTAGCTTTATCTGGTATTACGGTAAGGCTTATTTGAAGTGCACTGCAGGATGAAGAACAGACGGACCGTGGGGTTATAAGAAACCATGTCGTTAGTACAAGCCTTGCAGTGAGAGCATCACAGCAAGGCTTTTTCTTTTACCATTTGCGCTTATAGACAGGAGGAACAAAATGATAGTTTTACTTAAAAAGAATGCCAGCAACGAACAGATCGACGGATTCACCAAGTGGCTGAAGAGCATGGGCTTCGACACCCATATTTCGGTAGGGGCCAATCACACCATCATGGGGCTTATCGGCGACACATCCAATATCGATATCGACATGATCAAGGCTCTTGATATCGTGGACAATGTCCAGCGGATCCAGGACCCTTTTAAAAAAGCAAACAGAAGATTTCATGAAGCGGATACAGTGATCGTACTTGAAAACGGGACTCTGATCGGCGGCGGGAACTTCCAGGTCATCGCGGGGCCATGCTCCATCGAATCCGAAGAGCAGATCATTGGCGTTGCAAGAGCGGTCAAGGAAGCCGGAGCCACGATCCTGAGAGGCGGAGCATTCAAGCCAAGGACATCGCCTTATGCATTCCAGGGACTTCATGATGAAGGCATCAAGCTCCTGCTCCAAGCGAAAAAGGAAACAGGCCTTCCAATTATTACGGAAATCATGGATGCCTGCCACATTCCTCTTTTCGAGCATGTTGACATCATCCAGGTGGGAGCCAGAAATATGCAGAATTTCGAACTTCTGAAGCAGTTGTCGCAGTTGAACAAGCCGATCCTTATCAAAAGGGGTCTTGCCAATACCCTTCAGGAGCTTCTAATGAGCGCCGAATATATCATGGCCGGAGGCAATAACGATGTCATACTCTGCGAACGGGGCATCAGGACTTTTGAAACCTACACAAGAAACACTTTAGATCTATCAGCCATCCCGGTGCTTCACAGGCTGTCGCATTTGCCGGTGATCGTCGATCCAAGCCATGCCACGGGTGATGCCAAGCTGGTGCGCCCGATGTCCTTTGCAGCGGTTGCTGCCGGTGCGGACGGTCTCATGATCGAGGTCCATAACGATCCGGCCAACGCTTTGTGCGACGGGGCGCAGTCGCTGACACCTGAAGCTTTTTCAGATTTAATGAAGGGGGTCCAGGCCATCCGTCCGTTTTCGGACCATCATTGAAAGGAGCGGAAATGTCGATGACTATTGGAGTGGTAGGTCTTGGGCTGATAGGCGGAAGCATCGCGAAAGCCCTCAAAAGCAACAGCGGGCATAGAGTTATTGGTTTTGACGCGGATTGGGACGTACTGGAAAATGCCTTGCGCTTAGAGGCTATTGATGGATTTATCGAGGATGAGAACCTCGAAGAATGCGACATGCTGATCGTTGCGCTTTACCCGAAGGCAACGGTGGATTACATCACTGTAAAAGCCCCAAGACTACGGAAAGGGTGCATCGTTCTGGACTGCTGCGGCGTCAAGCAGGGAGTATGCGCCTCCCTGGAAACGCTTTCGAAGGAGCACGGGTTTTGGTTCGTTGGGGGACATCCTATGGCCGGGATCGAGAAAAGCGGCTTTTACAATTCTGACGCAGATCTTTTTCAGGGAGCGTCTCTGATATTGACGCCTTATGACTGGACACCGGAAAACGTTGTAGATATTGTGGCAGAAGTCGGCAGAACCCTTGGATTTGCAAGGATCCAGTTTGCGACACCGGAGAGACATGATGAAATGATCGCGTACACTTCTCAACTGGCCCATGTGGTATCCTGTGCCTATGTCACAAGCCCTCTTGCGACAGACTTCTACGGATTTTCCGCAGGAAGCTTTCGGGATATGACCAGGGTGGCGATCCTGAACGACGTCATGTGGTCGGAGCTGTTCATCGAGAATCGTGAATATTTGTGCGGAGAGATCGACAGTCTGGCCGAACGGCTGAAAGAACTATCCTCGGCGATCAGAAACGGGGACAGGGAACAGCTCAGGGGCTTGCTGCAGACCGCAACGGAAATCAAAACGAGCATAGAAGAGAACGCGATGTTAGGTTGGCCGAGGCGGGGTGGAATGTGTAGTTGATGGAGCTGTAAGAAGTCAAAATCTAAGAAGTCAAACAGAACCTTTGAGAGGAGTAGTAGTAAAAATGGAACTGGTTAAAATAAGAAAAAGGATTGATGAGATAGATGATCAAATAGCCCGTTTATTCAAAGAAAGAATGGAAACTATTGAACAGGTTGCGGAGAATAAGCGGATGAATAATATGCCGGTGCTTTCCGAAGCTCGTGAGAGGGAGATCCTCTATAGGGTGACAGAAATAACCGGGCCGGAGCTTGAAAATTATACCAAGATGCTGTTCAATACGCTTTTCGATCTCAGCCATAATTATCAGCATATGAAGCTGGCTCACGGGAAGTCGACGCTCGGCGACCTGATCAAGACCGCTGTCAAGGAAACTCCTGCGGAGTTCCCTTCAAGAGCCACTGTTGCCTGCCAGGGCGTTGAAGGCTCCTATTCACAGCAAGTGTGCGATAAATTCTTTTCAGTGCCTCAGATACTGTATTTCAACCGATTTGAAGGGGTATTCCAGGCTGTAGAGCACGGCCTTTGCCGATACGGGATCCTGCCTGTGGAAAACAGTTCCTCCGGCTCGGTGACCGAGGTATACGATCTTATGGTCAAATACAAGTTTTATATCGTGAGAAGCTTCAAGCTTAAAATCGAGCACTGCCTCCTGGCAAAGCCGGGAACGAAGCGGAATGAGATCCGCGAGATCGTATCCCATGAACAGGCGTTGAGCCAATGCGGTGAGTTTTTCAAGGCTCATCCGGAAATTAAAGCCACCGTGTTCGACAATACGGCCGCCGCTGCCAAGTATGTTGCGGAATCCGACCGAAAGGATATCGCGGCCATCGCGTCTCCGAATTGCGCTGCGCTTTACGGTCTGTCGGTGCTAAATACCAATGTGCAGAACAGCGACCACAACTATACACGCTTCATCTGCATTTCCAAAAATATGGAGATTTACCCGGGAAGCAATAAAATCACTTTCCTCGCATCGGTGGCGCATAAGCCGGGTTCGCTTTACAGTCTGATTTCGAAATTTTCCTCTCAGGGGATCAATATCAGCAAAATCGAAAGCCGGCCGATACCGGGCAAAGATTTTGAATTCCGCTTCTATTTCGACGTGGAAGCATCTATAGAATCAGAGAAAACACTGAATATATTGTCCCAGCTGGAGACCGATGCATTCTTCGCATTCCTGGGCAACTACCGGGAATTGTCATAAGGAGGCAAGCCATGAGACTGTTTATCATCAATGGACCCAATATCAATATGCTGGGGATCAGGGAAAAGGCCATATACGGCAGCGGCACGTATGATGAACTAGTACAATATATCAAGGAGATCTGCGAGAGCAAGGGCGTTCAAGCCGAGATATTCCAGTCCAACCATGAGGGAGATCTCGTGGATAAAATCCAGGAGGCGTATGGCATAGCAGACGGGATCATCATCAACCCTGCAGCATATACTCATACCAGCATCGCGATCCTGGATGCTCTCAAAGCCGTTTCATTGCCGGCTGTCGAAGTGCATCTGTCCGATGTATCCAACCGGGAAGAGTTCAGAAAGATTTCCTACGCGGGAATGGGCTGTGCCCAAACGTTTGCAGGTAAAGGCTTTGAGAGCTACAAGATGGCAATTGAATTTCTCTGCGACCATTTGAAGTAATGTCTTGTGCGAACCGAAGTACGTATTCGCCCATTCTCAATATGCTTGAATATGCAAATTAACGTTGAATTAAAAAGTAAGTTCCGTCAATATAAGAACTCAATAGTATCAAAGAAAAGTCCGCTTATCAGTCATTAAAAGACATGAAAGGGGACTTTTTTAAATAAAAAAGAACCCGATATTTATGGT
>Ga0302242_1000047_pt1 | contig 153233 bp, 142 predicted proteins | sample AAG_UR_Lys_MG_FD_193510 | JGI IMG/M metagenome (GOLD analysis project Ga0302242, IMG submission 193510) | Enriched activated sludge microbial communities from anaerobic digester in WTTP, New Holstein, Wisconsin, United States - AAG_UR_Lys | ecosystem: Engineered > Bioreactor > Anaerobic >...
AATGCATAACACACAGACAAGACCACGGAGCTGCGCTGCAGATGATGAACTCGTAGATGTTCTCACTGCGATCAGCGTTGTATCCATGCGGCTGGCAAGAAAACTGACCTTGCTCGCCGGACAGAGTCAATCCAAGGAAGGAGGAAAAGCACATGAGCAAAATGAGGGACATGGCCATGACCATCGAAGAACTGCGCAGCGCAGCTGCATCTATTAACGAAGCCGCAAATTGGCTAGCGGAGCAGTTCAGCAGTAATGACCCAATACCAGAACCTACACCCACCGAACCGGTACTTACTCTGGAAGCGGTCAGAGCTGTCCTCGCGAACAAGTCTCGCGCTGGCTTCACCGCTCAGATTCGCTCTCTGCTCCAGAAGTACGGCACCGATAAGCTGTCCGGTATTGATCCGGTCAACTACAAAGCACTGCTTGCAGATGTGGAGGGACTAACTGATGCCACCTAAAGGACATGCACTTCTATCCGCATCCTCATCGGAGCGTTGGCTCCATTGCCCTCCCAGCGCTCGACTTTGCGAGAGCTACGACGATAAGGGCAGCAATTACGCTGCCGAAGGCACCGACGCTCACGAGCTTTGTGAGTACAAGCTCCGTCGGGCACTTGGCATGGAGGCAAAGGACCCGACCGAGAACCTCACATGGTTCAACGAAGAAATGGCCGACTGTGCTTCTGGCTATGCCGCCTATATTCTCGAACAGGTAGAAGCAGCAAAGCAGACCTGCGCCGACCCAGTCGTCCTGATCGAGCAACGTGTAGACTTCTCTCGGTGGGTGGAGTCCGGATTTGGAACAGCTGACTGCATCATTATCGCGGACGGTACCCTGCAGATATGCGACTACAAGCATGGGTTAGGAGTTCTCGTAAGTGCTGAAAAGAATCCTCAGATGCAGTGTTACGCTCTTGGTGCCCTAGAGCTGTTTGACGGAATCTACGACATTGACCACGTAAGGATGGTCATATATCAACCCCGCCGCGATAACATCAGCACCTACGAGCTCTCAAAAGATGAGCTTTACCGCTGGGCGGACGAAGTACTCAAGCCCACTGCAGACCTTGCTTTCGCCGGCGACGGCAACTTCCTCTGCGGTGAATGGTGTGGTTTCTGCAAGGCAAAGCACGACTGCCGCGCCAGAGCCGATGCCAACCTGGAGCTTGCCCGCTATGACTTCAAGCTGCCGCCGCTACTCAGGGACGAGGAAGTCGAAGAAATCCTTACCCGCGTCGATGACCTTGTCGCATGGGCCACGGACATCAAGGAATACGCCCTGCAGCAGGCTATCAGCGGCAAGGAATGGAACGGTTGGAAGCTGGTCGAAGGCCGCTCCAATCGCAGGTACACCAATGAAACAGAAGTCGCTGATGCAGTCAGCAGCGCAGGCTTCGACCCATATGACCACAAGGTCCTCGGCGTCACTGCAATGCAGAAACTGCTCGGCAAATCCCGCTTTGATGAACTCCTAGCGGCCTACATTGAAAAGCCGCAAGGTAAACCCACGCTTGTACCGGAAAGCGACAAACGCCCGGTCATGAATACAGCCAAAAATGATTTTATGGAGGAAAACGATTATGAATAACAACACCAACAAAGCCAACAACCCAATGAAGGTTATCACTGGACCCGACACCCGCTGGAGCTACGCAAACATCTGGGAGGCCAAGAGTATCAACGGCGGCACTCCGAAGTTCTCTGTCTCGCTCATTATCCCGAAGTCCGACATCAAGACCGTGGCCAAGATCAAGGCTGCTATTGAGGCTGCTTACCACGAGGGCGAAGCCAAGCTCAAGGGTAACGGCAAGTCTGTACCCCCAATGGCGGCAATCAAGACTCCACTCAGGGATGGCGATTCAGAGCGCCCGGACGATCCCGCTTACGCCAATGCGTACTTCATCAACGCCAATTCCGCTACGGCTCCCGGTATTGTGGACACTGACCGCAATCCGATTCTCACCCGCTCTGAGGTGTACTCCGGAGTATACGGCAGAGCCAGCATCAGCTTCTACGCCTTCAATTCCAACGGCAACAAGGGCATCGCATGCGGTCTGAACAACCTACAGAAGGTACGCGATGGCGAGCCTCTCGGTGGCAAGGTTAGTGCTGAGTCCGATTTCGCAACAGATGATGACGATGACTTTCTGTCTTAAGGAAGGGTGGTAAACCAATGACAACGATTCTATTAAACATCCTTTTGGGTTTGTACTCAGCTCTCTGTGTCACATTCCTGATTTCAATGATTCAGAGCATTCGAGGCGATCGCAAGAGGGCAAAACGAGACGAAGAACGCGAAGCTCGTGATAAAGAGTATCACGAAAAGCGTATGCGGGATTTCAAGTAAAAATCTGTGGACGGCGGTAGAGAACTTCTTTACCGCCGTTCCATATAAAAGGATGGTCAATTATGAAAACACTCTCAATAGATATTGAAACCTATAGCAGCACCAATCTCGCCAAATCAGGTGTATACCGCTATGTTGAATCACCTGATTTCGAAGTTCTCCTTTTCGGATACAGCATGGACGGCTGCGATGTTCAGGTCGTTGACCTTGCCAGCGGAGAAAAACTACCAATCGAGGTCCTTGATGCACTCACAAATGAAACGGTGATCAAATGGGCTTTCAACGCAAACTTTGAGCGGGTCTGCCTATCTCGCTTTCTCGGACTCCCTACTGGCGAATACATCAACCCTGTCTCATGGAAATGCTCCATGGTATGGGCAGCAACAATGGGACTACCTCTGTCGCTGGAAGGTGTCGGCTCGGTGCTGAAACTGGACAAGCAGAAACTTACCGAAGGCAAAGACCTCATCAAATTTTTCTGTCAGCCTTGTGCGCCTACTAAATCCAACGGTCAGCGCACCCGAAATTACACGTACCACGCACCCGACAAATGGTCGGCGTTTAAGAAATATAACATCCGCGATGTTGAAACGGAAATGTCCATTCAAGAAAAGCTCTCCAAGTTCCCTGTACCGGATAGTTTATGGGACGAATACCACCTGGATCAGGAGATCAATGACCGGGGTGTAGCGCTGGATATGACACTGGTGCAGGAAGCCATTACTATCGACGGTCGCTCCCGATCGGAACTTACTACCGCGATGAAGCATCTGACGGAGCTGGATAATCCAAACTCCGTGCAGCAGATGAAGCAGTGGCTTGCCGACAATGGCATGGAGACCGACACGCTTGCGAAAAAGGTTGTCGTCGAGTTACTGAAAACGGCACCTCTGGAGCTTGCCGATGTTCTCTCCCTCCGGCAGCAGCTTGCTAAGTCATCAGTGCGCAAATATCAGGCAATGGAGGATGCCGTATGTACCGATGGTCGCGCCCGAGGGATGTTTCAATTTTTCGGTGCCAATCGGACTGGTCGCTGGGCAGGCAGGCTCATTCAAATGCAAAACCTCCCTCAGAACCATCTGGAGGACTTGACTGAAGCCCGCGCACTTGTTCGCTCCGGTGATTTTGATGCAATTGAAATGCTCTATGAGGACGTTCCGGACACGCTTTCCCAGCTTATCCGCACTGCCTTCGTCCCAAGGGCCGGAGCTAAGTTCATCGTAGCAGACTTCAGTGCCATCGAAGCCCGTGTGATCGCGTGGCTGGCCGGTGAACAGTGGCGACAGGATGTGTTTGCCAAGGGTGGGGATATCTACTGCGCTTCTGCTAGTCAGATGTTCAAGGTGCCGGTTGAAAAGCATGGCATCAATGGTCACCTACGTCAAAAAGGCAAGATTGCAGAATTGGCGCTCGGTTATGGCGGATCTGTCGGTGCTCTCAAAGCAATGGGCGCCCTTGATATGGGACTTGAAGAGGACGAGCTCCCTCCACTGGTTGACGCGTGGCGGCAATCCAATCCGCGCATCGCGAAGTTCTGGTGGGATGTGGACAAGGCCGCAATGGAGGCGGTTCGATATAAACGCACCAACTCGACACATGGGATCACTTTCTCCTGCCAGCGCGGGATGCTTTTCATTTCGCTGCCTTCCGGCAGGCGGCTTGCCTATGTGAAGCCGGGGATCGGTGAAAACAAGTTCGGAGGGCAGTGCATCACCTACGAAGGTGTCGGTGCTACGAAGAAATGGGAACGACTGGATTCCTACGGACCAAAGTTCGTGGAAAACATCGTACAAGCAACTGCCCGCGACATCCTCTGCAGTGCCATGCAAACACTCCGGCACTGCTCCATCGTCATGCATGTCCACGATGAAGTTGTCATTGAAGCCGATCCACAGAGGTCTCTGAAAGCTGTCTGTGAGCAGATGGGCAGGACACCGCCTTGGGCTAATGGGCTGCTGCTCCGCGCCGATGGCTATGAGACAGATTTTTATAAAAAAGATTGAGCCTTTTTCGTTCAAACCCGTTTTTGACCTCCATTGGGTAATAGAGGTGGACAAAAAGCCCGCCCGGATTGGAGGTCAAAATGAGCATTGATAAATTTAACAGCGAGGGTTACTACGACCCAACCGCCTACGAAGCCTTGTCTGCTATCGAAAAAGAAGAAAAGGCGCTTCGGGCATTCAGGCCAATTGTCTATATCTGCTCTCCCTTTTCTGGAGATGTAGAAGGAAACATAAAGGCTGCCCAGCGCTACAGTCGTTTCGCTGTGGACAAGGGCTTCATTCCCATTGCGCCGCATTTGCTGTTTCCACAGTTTTTGAAAGACGACATTCCAGCCGAACGCCAGCTTGGGCTATTCTTCGGCAACGCCCTAATGAGCAAATGTACAGAAGTCTGGGTGTTCGGCAGCACCATCTCAGCTGGTATGTCGGCTGAAATCAAGAGAGCCAAGTGGAAGAACTACCGCTTACGCTACTTTACCGAAAACTGCGAGGAGGTTTAAACATGTACGCTATCACAGAAAAGGAAAGAAATATCGACGGTACCATTATCACGACCTTTAGCCGTGACATATACAACGCAAATGTTCTCGAAGTCGAGGCTGGAACCAACGGTTATAAGGGTGGAGATTCCGGCCACGGCAGCCGTACTTACTTTCGCATCGAGAACGCCGGAGGCACCGACATTGAAGCTCATCTGATCGGACCATATGGCACAGATGGCATAGAGGTGTCTCTTGGTGGTGACTGCGAGCTTGAAACAATCATCACGGCACTCAAATTCATCATCAAAGTGCTGGAGGATGGCGCAACGGAGGTGAACGACTGATGTTCACTCTTTATCACGCCGACTTCATCGGCAACCCCGGCAACTGCTCCTATCCACACAAGGTCGAGGTCACTGATGCAAGTTCTCTGATTGCAGCTGTTGGCCATGACTATGTGTGCGCCGAATACCGGAACAGCTATCGGAATGGTGAAAACTACAAGGGTAGCAATTGCCTACCGGTGGACTGCGACAACGATCACTCAGAGCAGCCGGAGGATTGGGTGATGCCTGCAGACGTCATGGAGGCTTTCCCCGATGTCACCTTTGCCGTTCATTATAGCCGCTACAATATGCGCGAGAAAAACGGCAAACCTGCTCGACCCAAATTCCACGTACTATTTCCAATTGATCACGTTACAAACGCGGCTTGCTACAGCGACATGAAGAAGTTGGTCAACGCCATCTTTCCATACTTCGATACCAAGGCGCTGGATGCCGCACGTTTCTTCTTCGGAACGACCTCTCCAGAGGTTGAAATCTACAACGGCAGCATGAATTTAAGCGAGTATCTGGAGGGCGAAGAGTTCGATGCTGGTATGGCAGATGGCCATCGTTCCACTCAAGTCATACCAGAAGGAAGTCGCAATGCCACCATGTCCCGTTTTGCTGGTCGTGTCATCAAGAAGTATGGCGACAGCGATGCCGCTTTTCAGTGTTTTCTGGAGGAAGCTGCAAAATGCTCACCTCCGCTTGAGGAGCAAGAGCTCATGACCATCTGGCACAGCGCCCAGCGCTTCTTTTCAAAGGTGCAGCAGCAGGACGGCTATGTTTCTCCGGAGGTCTACAATGACCCGACGTCCTATATACCAGGCGATTTCTCCGATGTAGGACAGGCAGAGGTTCTGGCGAAATACTTCTCCGGCGAATTACGGTATTCTCCAGCTACCCGCTTCATCCGTTATACCAGCCATTACTGGCAGGAAAGCGAACCGGGCGCACAGGCTGTCGCTCATGAGCTGACCCGCCGCCAACTGGAGGAAGCCACAAAGGATTTACAGGCAGCGATGAGACTGCTGACGGAAAACGGTACGCAGGAAATCCTAGAAAACGCATCAAAAGCAAAGGCTGAGTCACTGATGAACGAAACGCAGCTTGAAGCGTACAGATCATTCCTTTCAGCCAAGGCGTACCAATCCTTTGCCATTCGCAGACGAGACTCAAAGAATATTACCGCGACGCTGAAGGAATCCCGTCCAATGCTGGAAATATCACCGCGTGATTTAGATGCAGACTGCTTTCTTCTTTGTACGCCTGCTGCTACTTACGATCTACGCAAAGGGATGACCGGAGCCCGAGAGCATTCACCTGAAGATTTCATCACGAAAATGACCTCCGTTTCACCCAGTTCCAAAGGTGAACAGATCTGGCAGAACAGTTTGGACCTTATCTTCTGCGGCAATCAGGAGCTTATCGACTATGTGCAAATGATCTGCGGGCTCGCTGCCATCGGCAAGGTCTATGTGGAAGCCCTGATCATCGCTTATGGCGGTGGGCGAAACGGTAAATCCACCTTTTGGAACGCCATCTCCCGTGTGCTCGGTCTGTATAGCGGCAACATCTCCGCGGATACCCTGACAGTCGGGTGCCGCCGAAACATCAAACCGGAAATGGCCGAGGTTAAGGGCAAGCGTCTACTTATCGCTGCCGAGATACAAGAAGGCGCTCGACTCAACGACTCTACGGTCAAGCAGCTCTGCTCCACCGACGATGTATTTGCTGAAAAGAAGTACAAGGACCCGTTCAGCTTCACACCTTGCCATACATTGGTTCTCTATACAAACCACCTTCCGAAGGTCAGCGCCTCCGATGACGGCATCTGGCGCAGACTGGTGGTTATACCCTTCGACGCCAAGATTGAGGGCAGCAGCGACATCAAGAACTATGGCGAGTACCTCTATCAAAACGCTGGCGAGAGTATTCTCGCATGGGTGATCGAGGGTGCCAAGAAGGTCATTGCGCTGGATTACAAAATTCCTGTTCCGGAGTGCGTGCAGCAAGCCATAACGGAGTACCGATCCCAAAACGACTGGTTTGGCCATTTTCTTGAGGAGAAATGCGAGCTTGATGCAAGCTTTCGCGAAAGTTCCAGTTCGCTTTATAGGGCGTATCGCAATTACTGCATTGACACAAATGAGTATATCCGCAGCACTACAGACTTCTATTCTGCGCTGGAGGCTGCTGGGTATGGCCGTATCAAGGTCAAAAACAAGCGGTTCTTTGCAGGACTGAGGCTTAAAATCGATGACGGTGATTTTGAGGATTTCTTGAGTTGATGGACTATGGGTTAACCTCGATTAAGGTCATATACAAAAAGTCTCTATAGGAATAAAAAAATAGCTCTAAGAAAAGTTCTATATATGACATGCGTCGAGGTTAACCCATCCATAAAAATCCTGATGGAGAGAATGAAAATGAGAGAAAAAACAATCGAAAGAAAACTGGTTATAGCAGTCAAAGCTGCCGGAGGCATCGCACCAAAGTTCACGAGTCCAGGATTTGACGGGATGCCTGACCGCATCGTGCTTCTACCGGGTGGTCACATCGCTTTTGTTGAAGTTAAAGCTCCAGGCGAAAAGCCCAGACCACTTCAGCTGGCAAGGCACAAATTATTACGCGTGCTTGGATTCAAGGTTTATGTCCTTGATGACGAGCAGCAGATTGGAGGGTTTCTTGATGAAATACGAACCACATAACTACCAGATATACGCCACCCGCTACATCGAGGAGCACCCCATCTCCGCTGTTTTACTCGATATGGGTCTTGGCAAAACGAGCATCACACTGACGGCGCTGAACGACCTATTGTTTGACAGCTTCGAGGCACACCGCATTCTGGTTATTGCACCACTACGAGTGGCACGGGATACATGGCCTGCTGAAGCAGATAAGTGGGATCATCTCCAGAACCTCATCTGCTCCGTTGCAGTCGGCACCGAAGCAGAGCGTCGTGCGGCTCTTATCAGGCCCGCCGATATTTACATCATCAACCGTGAAAATGTCCAGTGGCTCATTGAGGAAAGCAAGTTACCATTCAACTTCGACACGGTCGTGGTAGACGAGCTGTCCTCTTTCAAGAATTATCAAGCTAAGCGTTTCCGGGCGCTGATAAAGGTGCGGCCAAAGATCAAGCGCATCATCGGTCTCACTGGCACCCCTACCGCAAATGGCCTCATGGACCTGTGGGCTGAGTTTAGGCTTTTGGATATGGGTGCTCGCCTCGGACGATTCATCAGCCACTACCGACTGGACTACTTCCAGCCTGACAAGCGCAACGGACAGGTTATCTTCAGCTACAAGCCTCTACCCGGAGCTGAACAGCGGATCTATGACAAAATCTCCGACATCACCATTTCCATGAAGTCTACCGACCTTTTGAAAATGCCGGAGCTGATCAGCAGTGAATTCACCGTCCGCCTCTGTGATGAGGAGCGCCAGCGTTACAATGCGTTGAAGCAGGACCTTGTACTGCAGCTCCCAGATGGAGACGTCACTGCTTCAAACGCTGCTACTCTTACAGGCAAGCTGTGCCAGTTAGCAAATGGTGCGATATACACCGATGACGCCGACACCATCTCTATCCATGACCGAAAGCTGGATGCAATGGAGGATATCATCGAAGCCGCCGGTGGCAAGCCAATTTTAGTGGCGTACTGGTTCAAACATGACCTTGCCCGCATCACGGAGCGTCTACAAAAGCTTCATGTACCGTTTTCTAAGCTGGACAGCGCCGATAGTATCCGAAAGTGGAATGCTGGCGAGCTACCTGTAGCACTAATCCACCCTGCCTCCGCTGGTCATGGTTTAAACCTGCAAAGTGGCGGTTCCTGTATCGTCTGGTTTGGGCTGACCTGGTCACTGGAATTATATCAGCAAACCAACGCCCGCCTGTGGCGACAGGGGCAAAACGCTGAAACGGTTGTGGTGCAGCACATTGTGGCTAAAGACACCATCGACGAGCGGATTCTAAAGGTGTTATCCAAGAAGGACAACACCCAAGCCGCCTTGATTGATGCCGTAAAGGCCGACCTGCAAGTCTAAGACAATCAACGACAATCCGTGCCAATCCGAGAGAACTAAAAATTCGGAGGTACAGATTATGGACCCTTATCAAGAATTAGCAAACGCCATCGTGCTACAAGCGGTCAAGGACTACCGTCTGCACGACAATGAGCAGGAGATCTCCAGAATTGAGCGCTTTTTTCGTTCCGATTGGTTTAGCGTTCTGACGAATGTTGATCCGGAAATGATCATCAGCAAACTGAGAAAGGAAAAGGTGCGTTATGAATACTAAGACCTACCTTTCTCAGGCGCGTTATCTGGACATGCGTATCAAATCCAAACTCCAACAGGTTGATTCACTGAATGATCTGGCAACCACATGCACATCGGTCATGACGGGTATGCCGAGAAATCCCAGTGGTTCAACTTCCCGCATGGCTGATGCCATCTGCAAGATCGTTGATCTCCAGAATGATATTAATCATGACATCGACATGCTGGTTGATCTCAAGAAAGAAATCATGAGTGTCATCAAGGCAGTGGTGAATCCAGAGCAACAGACCCTACTGGAGAAACGCTACCTCTGCTTCCTCTCTTGGGAGAAGATAGCTGTGGATATGGGCTACGATCTCCGCTACATTCATAAGCTCCACATTCGTGCGCTGGATGACTGCAAAACTCCTACTTTCCCTGAAGTAGACACAAAAAGACACTGAAAGACACCCCCCACTCCTGATAACATTATAATCAGGAAAATAGAATCTGAGAGAGCCTTGTGGGAGAAATCCCGCAGGGCTTTTCTTATACCCAAGGAGGTGAACAGATGCCGTACAAAGCAAAGAAACCGTGTGCCCACCCTGGTTGCTCTAAACTGACAGACGGTCGGTTTTGTGAGGTGCACGCCAAGCAAGAAGCGAAACGCTATGAGAAGTACGACCGCGATCCTTCCGTCAGAAAACGGTATGGCAGGACATGGAAACGAATACGAGATCGTTACATCTTGGCCCACCCACTTTGCGAAGAATGCCTAAAAGAAAATAAGACAACACCTGCTACAGAAGTACACCACATCAAGCCGTTATCCCAAGGTGGCAACAATGACTACACGAACCTTATGGCTTTGTGTACATCCTGTCACTCCGAGATTACAGCACGCGAAGGTGGACGATGGAGAAAATAAGGAATAGGTACCGGCTGTGATATTATTTTTCTTTTCTCACGCCTTTAAACGGAGTTGGAGAACTTGTTTTTACATCCATAAATTGTCCGGTAGTTGTATCGCGTTTAACATATTGATCGGTTTTAGGGTTGTATGTTTGGGAACGATTATCGACTGCCCCATGCCGATGATTCTCGCCTGTATTCTTTGCCATTAGCATCACCTCTTCCAATATAGAATCCCGGTACCTATTGGTTAATATTATACAATATATTGACGAAATTTTCAATTTATTTCCATATAATGTGTAGACTACCGCTGCCTTTATGAGACGGGGGCGGTCGAATCTCTGTTCCCTATCACAAGAAGAACGGGCGCGACCCTTCGTGTGAATTTTTCAAAAATCAAAAATCAAAAAATCAAAATCAAAACGAGGTGACGCAAATGCCCAGCGGAGGCTACCGTCCGGGGGCAGGCCGTCCTCGGAAAAATCCAAACGATAAGAAACTTGAAGGTAAACCGTCAGTCAGCAAAGCAACACCAAAGCCGACTGTTAAAAAGATAGCATCGCAAAATGTCATGACCGAGTATTTCTCGATGGCAATGAAGGAATGCGAAAAGGAAGTACCCTCAGCAGATATTCTACGAACTGAAATTGAGGAGTACATCGCAGCTCGCGGTTGCGACGGTTTGGTCGCACCGCAGACGATAACCGACTATGTACTGAACAGGCAGGGCTTCCTCGCCTGCGAAGCGATGAACCGTAAGATCGGACGCATGACTAAGGAACTGAAACTCTCGCCCTATGTCACAGCGGGTGCAGGCTACTACAAAGCGATGCAAGCTGACTTTAACTTGATCATGCAAATTATCAACCGTTACAGCAGTAACCAAAATGAAGAGAAGAATGCCTTCTTGGAATTGCTCACGAACAGGGGGTTTTAGATTACCATGCCTGCCCTGGCCATAATATCTGCCGTGTTATTTAATTCAACATCAGAATGCGCCTTTACTTTGATAAATCGAATTCGCATATTCATACGCTTACGCTCAATAAATTCGGCGTACTGTATGTAGCATTGGCAGCCTTGATGACGAGGCTTAATGTTTGACTTGTATGCGAAGTACGCCAGTCCATCCCAGTCGTGATAAATGGTTAGATCGGTTACTCCAAGTGATCTTGCAGCTTTAATTGCAGTCTTGACGGCATTTATCTCTGCAATATTTGCACCATATTTATTTAGTGTTGTGTACTGTCGCTGAAAGGCGATTCGATATGGACGATGGTTTTGATTGGTAACCAGTATCACAGCCGATCCGGCGAAACTGGTCTGGGGTTTAAAACTACCATCGACGTATGCACTTGCTTTAAGTTTTGCCATATGTTTTCCTCCTTAACAAAATGCAGCCGTTAACAGTCAAAAAGACTTATTCAGTCATTTGACAGCTAACGGCTGCATTTGAAATGCCGAAGGCAGAAATGAGTAACTCAGATCCTTATGCCTTCGAAGAACGGGTGGTAACCAGTGACCGTTCCGCACCATAGTAAATACTTATGTATTTGCTAAACATATTCAACTAATTTTATTTTGCCACAGATTCATAAATTTGGCAATCACATTCAACTCTTATTCTATTCGGAGGTAGTTATATGCAAACTACAGAACGATTTGAAAAGGTGGACATCGACCGCCTTATCCCATACGCGAGAAACGCCCGTACCCACAGCAAAGAGCAAATTTTGCAGCTTCGCTCTTCACTTCGTGAGTTCGGCTTCGTCAATCCCATCATTGTCGATAAGGATTTAAACATCATTGCAGGACACGGACGTGTACTTGCAGCCAAAGCTGAAGGCTTATCGGAAGTGCCATGTGTATTTGCTGAGCATCTGACCGACGCTCAAAAACGTGCCTACATCCTGGCCGATAACAAGCTCGCCTTAAATGCGGGTTGGGACGAGGAACTCTTGACTCTCGAATTCGCAGAATTGAAAGACCTCGGCTTCGACCTCGAGCTTACGGGCTTCGGCCTGGACGAAATAGAAAAGCTGTTCGCTGCGGATAGCGGCAACGTGCAAGACGACGACTTTGATCTCACTGCCGCCCTCAGCGAGGCGGCTTTTGTTTTACCCGGCGACGTATGGACACTGGGGCGTCACCGGCTGATCTGCGGCGATGCCACCGATGCTAATACCGTTAAGAAACTTATGGATGGTCGCAAGGCGAACCTAGTCCTTACGGATCCGCCCTATAACGTCAGCTTTGAGTCGGCGAGCGGACTAAAAATTAAAAACGACAGCATGAAAGCGGATCAGTTCTATAATTTCCTGCTCTCATCGTTCAAGTGCTATTACGAAAATCTAGCTGACGGTGGGGCTTTTTACTGCTTCCATTCTGATTCGGAAAAGGTGAATTTTTTCCGCGCCTGCGTGGACGCTAGCTTCCACTACTCCACCACTTGCATCTGGGTGAAGAACTCCCTCGTGCTTGGGAGAGGCGATTATCAGCAGATGCACGAGCCGGTGCTGTATGCCTTCAAGGATACCGCCAAACACAAGTGGTACTCCGACCGCAAGCAGACCACCATTTGGAACTTCGACAAGCCCAAAAAGAATGCCGACCACCCGACAAGCAAGCCGCTGGATTTATTGGCGTATCCCATAACCAACAGCAGTCAAGCCAACGCCATCGTGCTGGACACTTTTGGTGGTAGCGGGTCGACGCTCATTGCTTGCGAGCAGCTTGACCGCACCTGCTTCATGCTTGAGCTCGACGAGAAATACGCAAGCGTAATCCTGCGCCGCTACGCTGAGTTTAAACAGAACGGCGGCGAGGATATCACCTGCGTACGTGATGATGAAACCCTTCGCTATGCCGATATGGTAAAGGAAGTAGCCAGGCGTGGATAGAACATTGTGCGCCTAATTCTTCATAAAAGACTTGCTATTACAGCCTTTTAGAGTGATGTATGTAATCACCGGAAGGCAATCAAAGCCTTCGGAATCATGAGAAAAACGGAGGTTTATACCCATGAAACTCAATTACAACGTAACGGGTCCGGAACGAAAATCTCTTATAACCGCGATCAGCCAGGAATTGAATGCTCCGACTAATTATCTCGGAGCGCCGACTTTCGTCTACGAGGTGGGCGGATACCACATTGATAAGAACGGCTTAGTCACAGGTCCAGACAACCTTGACCTCGAAGCTGACCTGCAGGGTCTCCACGGCTTTGAAGCATTGGAACGCGAATACGATGAACCCGATACCTACGAAAACTGCCTTGGCGGCATGGGAGCAACACCCTCTATTGAAGAGTTAAATGATGAGTCAAAGGTTTGGGCGGAGAGTGAAATGCGCCGTATGAAGCTCAATGCCGAGAACGTACCCGACTACTCAAATCGCGGGCAGTACGGCGGCGATGACATTCCCGCCTTCGAGGATTTACGAATGGACGGACGTGGGGAGCTCGGATTGGGACGTACCCACCGCGATGAGGGGCAAGGTGAAAACGGCATGCAAGCCAGCGATGTTCCCGAACCAGATGAATCCGACCAGCTGACCATTGAAATGCCGCTTTCCTTTATGACCGATGAAGGAATCACCAATCTGGAAAAGCTGATTGCCAGCAAAGAGGAGCTCATCAAGAAAGCCCTTGGCGTAGATGCCCTTCCTGTTGAACGGACAGAGAGCACGCTCAAATTCCCATGGTTCAGGTTCCCAGTAAGTAGTGATGAAGTAGCTGCCTACTCTCGCTTCATCGGTGCGCTTTGTGCAGCAGCCAAAAAGCAAAAGCGAGTCACAGCACATGAGAAGGCAGTCGATAACGAAAAGTACGCCTTCCGATGCTTTCTCCTTCGGCTCGGCTTCATTGGGGACGAGTATAAACAGGTGCGCAAAATTCTCTTGAAAAACCTTGCCGGAAATCCTGCGTTCAAGTCCGGCACCAAGAAAAGCACGGAGGTGTGCGATGATGTTTCCGAATAAAGAAACGGTCGATAGAATTCGAAAGCAATACCCGCGAAACACTAGAGTTGAACTGATTTCCATGAATGACCCCTACTCCACCTTGAAGCCCGGTGACCAAGGAACCGTGGACTTTGTGGACGACACCGCCACAGTATTTGTGCTCTGGGACAACGGTTCAACCCTCGGCGTGGTTTACGGTGAGGACGTAATCAAACAGCTGGCATAATCTAACATACATCAGAGGTTTGCCCCATAAGGGGCTATTCCTCGTACAAATATCTTTCAGGGCTTCCATTACGGAGGTCTTTTTTATTTGCTTTGAAAGGAGGTTCGCCGATGGGTACTTTCACATACACACCAACAAAACTGATCCTCCCCACATCGCAATACGACAAGAGACGGGCCGACTTTGCGGTAGGCTTTATTCAAATGCTCAAGCACACTACGGGCGAGTGGTACGGAAAGCCATTTCATCTCATGCCCTGGCAAGAGCAGATTATCCGTGACATTTTCGGCATTGTTGATGCGGATGGCTATCGGCAGTTTCGCACTGCCTATGTCGAGGTCGGAAAGAAAAACGGCAAGTCGGAGCTTGCGGCAGCGATTGCCCTCTATCTTCTGTTTGCTGACGGTGAAGCTGGGGCTGAGGTCTATTCCTGTGCTGCTGACATTAACCAGGCAAGTATCGTATTCAACACCGCCAAGGCGATGGTAGAGCAGTGCGGCGATCTGCGAAATTTATCTAAACTCGTGCCCTCCACTAAGCGGATCATCTTTCCCCATACGAACAGCTTCTACAGGGTGCTGTCTTCGGAAACTAAATCCAAGCAGGGCTTCAACGTGTCAGGGCTGATCTTTGATGAGCTCTTTGCCCAGCAGACCCGCGAGCTGTTCGACACCATGACCAAATACACAGGTGACGCCAGACGGCAGCCTCTCTATTTTCTTATCACCACAGCAGGACGTGACAAGACTTCAATTTGCTATGAAATCCACTGCAAGGCGAAGGCTGTACTTAACGGTTCGAAAATTGATCCAGCCTTTTACCCCGCTGTTTTTGGCATTGAGGAAGATGATGACTGGGAGGATGAGCACATGTGGCGGCGCGTAAACCCCTCCATCGGTGTGACAATTCCATTTGAGACGGTGCAAGCCGCCTACGAGCAGGCAAAACAAAACCCCGCTGAAGAGATGCATTTTCGGCAGTTTCGCTTGAACGAGTGGTGCAACGCCGACATTAGGTGGATGCCAATGGATAAATGGGACGCTTGTGGTGAGGTCTTGAACCTTGAAGATTACGAAGGTCGTGAATGCTACTGTGGTCTGGATTTATCCTCTACAGGCGACCTGACTGCCCTCGTTCTGGTTTTCCCACCCGGCTCGGGTGACTCGAAGTATACCGTCTTGCCTTTTTTCTGGCTGCCGGAGGATGTTATAGATCTCCGCACCCGCCGTGATCATGTCCCCTATTCCGTGTGGAAGAAGATGGGCGTGTTCAACACCACTGAAGGAAATGTTGTGGACTACGACTACATCGTGGCATTCATCGCTAAGCTTTCAGAGCGATTCCGCATTCGCGAAATTGCCTACGATCGTTATGGCGCGGAGAAAATACGACGTGATCTTGAGGAACTGGGAGCCGAACACGGTTTTGTTGTTTTCCCCTTCGGACAGGGCTTCATTAGCATGTCCCCGCCCTCCAAAGACCTCTATCAGTTTGTTATGGAGGGCCGGATTCGGCATGGCCGCCATCCTGTACTCGACTGGAACATGGCTAACGTCATCGTTGATCAGGACGCAGCGGGCAACATCAAGCCCAACAAGAAGAAATCCACTGAAAAAATAGACGGAGCGGTCGCGCTTGTCATGGGGCTTGCTAGAGCCACCATCGGCGGCAACGGCATTGTAGAGAGTGTCTACAACGAAAGGGGGCTTTTGATCCTATGAACATATTCAGCAGGTTTTTTAAATCAAGAGACAAACCTGAAAACAGCCTAACAGGAAGCTATTATACATTTTTGTTTGGCAGTACAACCAGCGGAAAATCTGTCACAGAAAGCACTGCAATGCAAATGACTGCGGTCTACTCCTGTGTTCGAATACTAGCAGAGGCAGTGGCGGGATTACCTCTTCACCTTTATCGATATAACGCATCAGGCGGCAAAGAAAAAGCTACAGATCATCCGCTATATTTTCTGCTTCACGACGAACCCAATCCTGAGATGACTTCATTTTCGTTTCGAGAAACGTTGATGAGTCATCTTTTATTATGGGGTAATGCATACGCCCAGATCATTCGGAACGGGCGCGGCGAAGTGATAGCCCTTCATCCTCTCATGCCAAACCGCATGACGGTGGACCGGGATGCAAACAGTAGACTCTACTATCTTTACTCCCGCACTTCAGAAGATGCACCAACGGTAAACAGCAGACTCAGTCAGGTAGTACTAAATCCATCCGATGTACTTCATATTCCGGGACTGGGCTTTGATGGCTTGGTAGGATACTCACCAATCGCTATGGCTAAAAACGCCATCGGCATGGCCATTGCCTGCGAAGAATATGGCGCTAAGTTTTTTGCAAACGGTGCGGCCCCGGGTGGTGTTTTGGAGCATCCCGGTGTGGTTAAAGACCCTGCCAAAGTCAGGGAAAGCTGGAACTCAGTCTATCAGGGCAGCACTAATTCCCATCGGGTGGCAGTGCTTGAGGAGGGCATGAAGTACCAGGCAATTGGAATTTCTCCAGAGCAGGCACAATTTTTAGAAACACGCAAGTTTCAGATCAACGAGATCGCCCGTATCTTCAGGATTCCACCGCATATGATCGGTGACCTGGAAAAGTCCAGCTTCTCCAATATCGAGCAGCAATCCTTGGAATTTGTGAAGTATACGCTTGATCCCTGGGTGGTGCGCTGGGAGCAGACGATGCAGCGACTGCTTTTTACGAGTGAGGAAAAGAAACAATACTTTATCAAATTCAATGTGGATGGTCTCCTGCGGGGCGATTATCAAAGCCGTATGAACGGCTATGCCACAGGCAGGCAGAATGGCTGGCTTTCCGCAAATGACATCAGGGAGCTTGAAAACCTCGATCGTATTTCGCCAAAGCTTGGCGGCGACCTTTATCTCATCAATGGAAATATGACAAAGCTTGAGGATGCGGGAGCCTTTGCCAAGAATACAACGCAAAAGGAGGATGAAAATCTTGATAGCAAAGAATCAAAACCAAGGTCCAGATAATGCTATGAGTCCAAGACACAAGCTTGACTCAAAACGCTTCTGGGACTGGATACAAAACGAAGATGAAACACGTACGCTTTTTCTTAATGGAGCAATTGCCGAGGAGAGCTGGTTTGACGATGATGTCACACCGGCTCTTTTTAGATCTGAGCTCAATTCAGGCGCGGGCGATATCGTCGTCTGGATCAATTCCCCAGGTGGCGACTGCATAGCCGCAGCCCAGATCTACAACATGCTGATGGATTACAAAGGCAGTGTCACAGTTAAAATCGACGGCATTGCTGCCAGCGCAGCCTCTGTGGTAGCGATGGCTGGCACTACAATTTTGATGTCCCCGGCATCGCTGATGATGGTCCATAATCCGCTGACCATCGCTATCGGAGACAGCGAGGAAATGCGAAAAGCCATCTCCATGCTGGATGAGGTTAAGGAAAGCATTATCAACGCTTACGAAATCAAAACCAGCATGTCAAGAGCAAAGCTCGCGCATCTCATGGATGCCGAGACATGGCTGAATGCCAACAAGGCCATCGAGTACGGATTTGCCGATGGAATTATGTTCAAGGAAGATATGCCGCAATCGGCAGGTTTACCACAGAACGATTTTATTTTCAGCCGGCGGGCTGTCACCAATTCACTTATGAATAAGCTCATCCACCCAAAAGAAGAATCCCAAGCAGGAACACCCATCAGCGATCTTGATACGAGATTAGCTCTACTTAAATTCTAAGGAGGAATTAAGAATATGAACAAAACGATTGAACTGCGTGAAAAACGCGCAAAGGCATGGGAGGCAGCCAAGGCTTTCCTGGATTCAAAACGCGGCTCTGATGGGCTGCTTTCTGCCGAGGATGTTGGCACCTACGAAAAGATGGAAGCCGATGTCGTAAACCTTGGTAAGGAAATCGACCGTCTGGAACGTCAGCAAGCGATTGAAAACGAACTATCCAAACCAGTGAATATCCCGCTGACAGACAAGCCGGCGGCACCAACTGCCGAAGCCAAGACTGGCAGAGCGAGCGCAGATTATCACAAAGCCTTCTGGAATGTGATGCGCAATAAAAACAGCTTTGAAATCAGAAATGCCCTCGAGGTTGGCACTGACTCCGAAGGCGGATATCTTGTGCCGGACGAGTTTGAAAAAATGCTTATCCAGGGTCTTGAACAGCAGAACATTTTCCGCCAGATCGCAAGAATCATCCAGACTGCCAGTGGTGACCGTAAGATCCCGGTTGTATCCACTCACGGCACGGCGGCGTGGATTGACGAGGAAGGCGCATACACCGAAAGTGATGAAGCCTTCGGCCAGGTTACCTTGTCAGCATTTAAGCTCGGTACTCTCATGAAGGTCACAGAGGAGCTCTTAAACGATAGCGTATTCAACCTTGAAACTTACATCGCCGGTGAATTTGCACGCCGGATTGGTGCTGCTGAGGAAGAATCCTTCCTGACAGGAAACGGCTCCGGAAAACCTACTGGTATCTTTGCAGCAAGTGGTGGTGCAACCGTCGGTGTAACTGCAGCTAGTGCAACCGCTGTCACCATGGACGAGGTTATGGACCTGTTCTACTCGCTTAAAGCTCCGTATAGAAGAAATGCCGTATTTGTCATGAACGACGCTACGATCAAATTGATCAGAAAGCTCAAGGATGGAAACGGCCAGTATTTGTGGCAGCCTTCGGTTACCGCAGGAACACCGGATACCTTGATGAACCGTCCGGTTTATACTTCGGCTTATGCTCCGACTGTTGCCTCCTCTGCAAAGACTATCGCCTTTGGCGACTTCAGCTATTTCTGGATTGCGGATCGTCAAGTCAGATCCTTCAAAAGGCTGAATGAGCTTTATGCGGCAAACGGCTATGTTGGATTTATGGCCAATCAGCGTGTAGATGGCAAGCTGATTCTGCCGGAAGCCATTCAGTGCCTGCAGCAGAAAGCGTAGGTGAAAATTTATGAGTAACGTTAAAAATTATACCGAGCAAGGCGGAGAAAAAACCATCATCAGAGGAGAACTAGAAATCTCCTCTGGTGGTAATCTCACTTTTGCAGGCGCAGAGCTTAAACCTGCTGCCGTCCAGGCAGACAGCGAGGCTACAACCATAGCCGAAACAGTTGCCGATCTCAATGCCCTGCTTGCCAAGCTCAAAGCGGCAGGACTGATGGCAGTTGAATAATATGAGGAGGTGGGCGCTTTGGTCGTTACACTGGAAAACACAAAAGAGTGGCTTAGAGTCGAGTCAAATGACGAGGATGCGCTCATCGAAAGCTTCATTTTAACGGCGGAGGATATCGTGGAAGGTATCCTCCGCTTTCCTTTGAGCGATTTTGCAGACGCAATCCCTGAGCCGGTCAAGCATGCCATATATTTCGCTGCTTCCAAGCTATATGAAGAAAGAAACGAGCTTGACACCGAGTCGCTTAACGAGGTTTTGAAGGCTCTTCTTTTTTCCTACCGGGAGGTGGTGTGGTAATGAAAATCGGCAGGTTAAGACATCGGATCGTTATAGAAGAAAGTATCGCCGGCAGAGACAGCTTTGGTGCAGAAGTTTCCGAATGGATTCAATTTGCTAAAGTCTGGGCTAACGTCTCTCCTGTTTCGGGCGGGGAATTTATAGCCTTCAAGCAGATCAATGCTGAGATTTCGACCAAGGTGACCATCCGTTATCTCGTTGGGGTTACCACAGAAATGAGGGTTTTGTTCAAGGATCGGATATTTGAAATCAACTCGATCATCAATCCGGAAGAAAAGAATGTTTCTCTTCTTTTGATGTGCATGGAGGTGGTCTGATGGAAATCGAGGAGGCACTAACCTCATATCTGCTTGGCTTTACAGGGTTTGCTGCTCTCATTGGCGATAAGCTCTACCCGGATGAGCTGCCTCAGGGGATAAAGCTTCCGGCTGTCATTTACAGCAAAATCAGCGATGTGAAAGAGCATACGCTCGCCGGACAAAGCAGCCTGGAAAGTCCTATGCTGCAGTTTACTGTTTTTGCCGATACGAAAACCGCTGCAAGAACGATTGCGAACCAGCTGAAGGCTGCGCTATGCGATTTTCAAGGGATGATGTCCGGTCTTGAAGTTCAATATATCCGGCTAGAAAATGAGCTTTCAAGCCTTGAAAGAACTCCGGACGGCACCCTCAAAATATACACGGAAATATTGGAATTTGAAATTAACTATTTAAAGGAGTGAGATAAATGCCAGGAACACATGCATTTGGTACAACTTTTTCTTGGAACAGCGCTTTGGTTGCCGGGCTTACTGCCATCAACGGCATTGAACTTTCGGTGGATACCATCGATGTTACCACGCACCAGTCCGCGAATTACTATAAGGAAATTCTGCCCGGCATGATCGATCCGGGAGAGGTCAGCATTGAAGGGCAATTCGATTATACGGATGTCTCCGGTCAGCAGGCAATGCTTGCAGATCTAAACAACAGAACAGCTAGGACTGGAGTCATCACCTTCCCTGCTTCAACAGGCAGCACCTGGACCTTTCAGGGATATATCACGAATCTGAAAATCGGGGATGCACCCATTGATGACAAGATCCCGTTTTCAGCCACTATCAAACCTACTGGAAAACCAGTTTTTGCTGTGGCAACTTCGACGGGATTGTCTGCTCTTACCATTTCGAACTCTGCAGTGCTGGCCCCAGCCTTTGCTGCTGGTACGACCGATTACGTTGCATCCGTGCTTACTGGAGTATCCAGCGTGACCATTACGCCAACTGCCTCTGCTGGAACGATTACCATTACGGCAAACGGAGCAAGCCAGGTTGTGGCTTCAGGTACGGCCTCAAGCGCAATTGTCCTTGGCTCTGCGGTAAGCGTCACCGTTGTTACCATTACCGTTCAGGAGACCAATAAAGCACCGAAGGTTTACACCATCAGAATCAATCGTCCGTAATGAATAACCGGGAGGGCAGCCCGAAATCCGCCCATATATTTTCTTAGGAGGAAAAGGATATGGCAATACCTTTTATTATGATCAACCTGGATAGACCCAGAAAGCTCCGCTTTGGCATGGGTGCAATGGTGGAATTTGAACAGCTGACCGGCATCAAGCTCATGGAGCTCAATGATGAGATGTCTATGGATGTCTGCTCAAAAATTCTTTGGATCATGCTGAAGCAGGAAGACAAGGAACTGACCTTGGAAAAAACCTGCGAGCTGATCGATGAGCATGCAGAAAGTATTACAGAAGTTATCACCGCTATTACAAGGGCCATTGAAGCAGCCTTTCAAAAGGAGACTGGCCACCCAAACGTAAATCCGCCGAAGAAATAAAGCCTGATTGGCTGGACTTCTCGGCGGAATTTGCTATTGGTGTTGGTGAGCTTCAATTAAAGCCGGAGGAATTTTGGCAGCTTACCTATGCAGAGCTTGTGGCAATGTCAGATGGCAGAATTAAAAGTCAAAAGAGAAAGATGAATGAAATGCTCTTTCTTGCCTGGCACATTGAAGCACTAGCCAGACAAAAAAGATTGCCTGGATTAAGCAGTCTAATAAAGGACGATAAAACAACCGGCAAACAGCAAAGCGACGAGGAAATGATGAACATGGCCAAGCTCCTTAATGCGGCTTTTGGAGGGGAGGTGATCGAGGTCTATGGCGATACACAGTAAAAACCAAACCACCGTTGAGGGTCTGGATGAGCTTATTGCAGCCTTTCAAAAGCTGGGTGATGATGCGCTTCCCTATCTAATGCAGGGTTCCAATGAAGCAGGCGATGAGGTACTTCGAAAGGCTGTCTGCAAGGTGCCTGTAGATTCAGGTAACCTGAAACGAAAGCTTAAAGTCATCAAGGCCAAGAAAAGCGCCAAGTATCCATACCGGGTCTTTTCGAAGGTCACCTTTCCCAAGGAAGCCGCCTATGCGGTTCCACTTGAACTGGGACACAACCTTGTTATAGATGGAAAGAAAGTGGACGTTGTAAAAGAACGTCCTTTTTTACGCCCTGCTGCGGATGAAAGCAAGGAAGATGTTGTAAAGGCCATAGCGGCCTCAATGAATAAAGCGCTCGGCGAGATGGGAGGGATGAGATGAGCACTGTAATTCGTTCATTAATGGTCAAGGTCGGCGCAGATCTGACGGAAATGCAAAAGGGCCTTAAGAAAGCTGCCAAGGAGCTGAAGAGTGCCGGTCAAGAAATATCCTCGCTCGGGACCAGTCTTACTACAGGGGTCACCCTCCCTATCGCCGGAGCTGCAGCGGCTTCTATTAAATTTGCCTCAGATCTTGAGGAGTCTACCAACAAGGTCAACGTCGCTTTTCAAGGTTCAGCTAATGAAGTGAAAAAATGGTCGGATACGACTCTGGAAACCTTTGGTATCGCCAAGGGGACGGCCCTCGATATGGCGGCTCTATTTGGAGATATGGGAACTGCCATGGGACAGACTCCACAGGAAGCAGCCAGAATGTCCGAAAGCCTGGTTGGCCTTGCTGGAGATTTGGCTTCTTTCAAAAACATCGGCATTGAGGAAGCGCAAACCGCTCTGAAAGGAATCTTCACAGGCGAAGGCGAGTCGCTTAAATCCCTCGGTGTCGTCATGCAGGATAGCACTCTTGAAGCCTATGCGATGGCTACAGGCCAAAAGAAAGCCTACGATGAAATGACCCAGGCTGAAAAAGTGGCCCTTCGCTATGCCTATGTCATGGATGCCACTAAAAATGCTCAGGGAGATTTTGCAAGAACCAGTGGCGGTACCGCAAATCAGCTTAGAATCGTTCAGGAATCCTTGAAGGAAGCGGCAGCCACCTTGGGGCAGAACCTGCTCCCTGTCATCACACCCATACTGCAGAAAATCAATGATCTTATTCAGAAGTTCTCCAGTATGGACGAAGGCACACAGAAATTCATTCTGACAATGGCAGGAATTGCAGCCGCAATCGGTCCGGTCTTATCCGTTATAGGAGGACTTACAACGGGACTTGGCGGTGCAGTTGGGGCTGTGAGCAAAGCTGCCGGGGTTTTATCAAAAGGCGGCGGTCTTTCATCAGCGCTTGGCGCTCTGATCGGACCCGGAGGCATAGTTCTTTTAGTTATTGCCGCTATTGCCGCCGCTGCATATTTGATTATCAGCAACTGGTCTGAAATAAAGGACTTCTTTTCTAAGCTTTGGGAAAGCATAAGTGGCACATTCATAAACGCATGGGAAGGGATAAAAAGCTTCTTTACTGGTTTATGGAGCTGGCTACAGAGCTTTTTTAGCCAGTGGGGCATTTTAATCTTGGCAGTACTCGCGCCTTTTATCGGGATTCCCTTTCTCATTTATACCTATTGGGGCCAAATCAAGCTATTTTTTACTGGGCTTTGGGAATCAGTTAAAAGTTCTTTTAGCAGTGCACTCCTTGCAATCCTTCAGTTTTTCAACGATCTACCTGCCAATATAGGCTCTGCACTTGGCCTTGTGATCGGTAACATACTTAAATTCGGAATTGATCTTGCCACTTGGGTTATTGAAACAATTCCAACCGTAATTGAAAGCATCGCTCAGTTCTTTGCTGCCCTTCCGTCCAGAATATCGGAAACAGTTACAAGTGTGCTGAGCGCCATTTCACTTTGGGGCATGAACCTCGCTTCCTGGGTGGCATTAAACATACCGATCGTGATTAATAGCATAGTCGCGTTCTTCTCCTCCCTGCCGGGTCAGATAGGAACTGCCATTACAGGAGTGATCAGTGCGATAGGCACTTGGGCTGGAAACCTTATAACCAAAGCGAGCGAAGAACTTCCAAAGGTTATGGCAAGTATAGTCAGTTATTTCAAGGCTCTGCCGGAGGGGATGCTGCAGGTCGGCAAAGACCTGGTAACCGGTCTTTGGAACGGCATGAATGGCATGATGAGCTGGATCAAGAAAAAAATCAGAGAATTCGCCAGTGCTCTTATTTCAAGCATTAAAATTTCCCTTGGCATCAGTTCCCCCTCAAAGGTCATGGCGGACGAAGTCGGCAAATGGATTCCAGCGGGTATTGCCAGAGGCATCACTGGAAATGCCGGAATTGTGCAGGCGGCTATGGATACCATGAGCACCCAGCTTACCGCGGGAGCTAGTCTCGAAGTCGAAGGCTCGAAATCGAATGGGAGATCGGCAGCGGATGGTGCTTCAAATTTGCAGGGAAATCGCGCCACCAATCTGACCTTCAATGTGCAAAGCTTCTCCCAAGCAAGGCATGAGATTGACTTATTAAATAAGCAACTCGCGACTGCAACAGGGCTATAAGGAGGTGGCGACTTGGAACGACTGATTTATACAAATGCGCTTGGCCAAGCTGTCATCTTTGATGAAAGCGGCTTGCTTCGGTGGCTTGAGGTAGACGATCTTGGCGGACTTGAAGCGGATTTCATGACTTCTACAGGTCCATTCCAGGATGGTGCGACCTCAGTGGGAGATGCGTATTTCACAGCAAAAGCCATCAAGGTCAAATTTGCGGTTGTCTCCTCTGAACTTGATATTGCCATACGCAGCCTGAACAGCATCCTAAACCCAAAGCTTGGGCTTGGCAAACTTACCTACGAGCGGGGCGGGAAAAGTTATGTGCTTAATAAGGTGAAAACAAGAAGCATGCCCACTTTGCCCGGCTCGCCATCAAGAGGAATGAGTTATCAAATCACTTCAGCTGTTTTCGAAGCATTTGATCCATATTATACGGATGAGGATTACCTCGAAGCTTCAGTTTCCACAGGTGAAAACTGCCTCGAATTCCCGGTGAATATATTTGATAGCTTTGTTTTCGACTTCACTAATACAACAGGCATCCTTGTGACCAACGGGGGCGATGTAGATTGTCCGGTAACCGTTATTCTGGATGGACCAAAAAATAGTCCTTTGACAGTTGAAAACCTGGACACCGGTGAGAAAATTGTACTGGCAATGAGTCTACTGGAAACTGAGCGCCTTACCATAACAACGGGGATTGATGACATCAATGTAATCAAGGAAGACCTCATAACAGGAATTAGCACAGTAGCCTTCCAATATATCGATGTGGCAGAGACTTCGTTTTTTAGGCTTCCCAGAGGAACCAGCACACTTCTGATCACTGCTGGCGAGGCGGAGGTGGAACAAGCCACCATCAAATACAAGCAAAGGTGGGTGGGAATCTAAGTGAAAACCTTAAATATCATGACCCTTGATTTCACATACAAGGCGGCGATCCGTGGTTATCAAAGCGCAATTATAAAGCGGGTTTGGAACGGCATAGGTGCCTTGGAACTAGTCATCAGCGAAGAAATCCCCAATGCCAACTTGATCCGTGAAAATGACATCCTCTGGTTCGACCGAGAATACAACAAGGCTTTTATAGTAGAGCATATCGAAACTGAGCTTTCGGGAAGCAGTATGAGCTACAGAATCACTGCTAATCATCTCAACGTGCTGCTCCATGACTACATCACCATCCCTCCAGCAGGTGCGGATACGGATGTCCGTACCGGTTCCCGTGAGCAGGTGGTTCGGCTATGGGTAGACCAAAATTGTATCAATCCCGACAACCCGGCCAGGTCGCAATACCCCCTTGCACTTTCCGAGGAAGGGGACTTCGGGGAAACGATAACCGAACAAAGCCGCTTTGCTGTGCTGTCGGATGAGATCATCAGGGTGCTACTTCCCGAAGACCTCGGCTGGAGGGTGGATCTGGACATGGAAAATTCAAGATATGTTTTCAGGGTTTTAGATGGTGTAAACAGGACCTCGGAGCAAAGCACAAACAGCAGGATTCTATTTGGACTGAGATATGGTAACATCGCAGGATTCAGAAAGGTAACGGATACTGTTTCTTCAAAGACAGTGGCCTTTGTCGGGGGGCAAGGCGATGGGTCAACCCGGCTTCTGGTTGAAATAGATAATTCCGGAAGCGGACGCCGAAAGGAAATGTTTGTGGATGCCCAGGATGTGGGAACGGCAAATGAACTTGCCGAGCGAGGTTATCAAGCGCTTTCTGATGCTTTGGCAGTTAATAGCTTTGAATTCGAAGCACTGAGCAGACAGTTCCATTATGAAACGGATTACGATCTAGGGGATTTCGTGACGGTCGTCATCGACAAGGATACATTTCAGCACCTTCAAATCAGAGAACTGAAGGAAATCTACGAGCAGGGCAATATTTCAGTCAAGCCTGTATTCGGAACTCCGGAGCGTACTCTTGGGAAAGCAATCAGCGGAGTGGACAAGCGACTTTCTTCCTTGGCTTCATCCGTAGCGAAGATTGATGATAATAAGGTCTCCCCTGCCTCAACCTGGAGCTCGGAGCAAATAGAAGGTTCTGTTATTTCTCCATCACGAATTACGCAGGATAGCGCGCATCGCTTTATGTCGGATTCTCAAATCTCGGCGCTTCTTGGTGAAGGAACAGCGCTTCCCGGCACCACTGGAACCTTGACAGCCACCATGAATGGAAGCATCAAGAGGATCACTCCAACCGGGGCATGCACATTTAATGCTACCGGCGGAACTCTCGGGCAGCGGTGCACTTTTATTATCACAACTTCTGGAACAACATCTTACACGCTCACTTTTGGCACGAATTTCAAAGCTGCAGGCACACTTGCAACGGGAACGATCAGCGCAAAAATGTACGCTGTGAATTTTATCTATAACGGCTCGCTTTGGGTAGAAACCGGAAGGACGGCAGCCATGTAAGGAGGCTAATATATGTCAAACATAAATGATTTTGGAATGCCCTTCACTTCACAGTCAGGAGACAGAGCTTACAGCGCTCTCGATTGGCGTTCCTACTTCAGTTCGCTCCTGGAGGACGGCATTATCGGAGACTTCGGCAACGAATTGATGGTGAAGCCCCAGTCCACGCCCAACAAGACGGTGTATGTGGATACAGGGGCTATTTTTATCAGCGGAGCTATGCGGGTCATGCCGGTTGTAACGAACGTATCAGTAGCGGATAACACCAGCGGGCAGCCTCGGATCGACCGAATCGTGGCAAGACTTAATCTGACCGATAGAAAAATTGAATTTGCCGTTCGCCAGGGAACCACATCAGCAAGTCCAAGTCCGCCAGAACTGGTTCAAAACAGTTCCATCTGGGAACTTTCTCTGGCAAAGATTTCACTTGCCAACGGATTCTCCACTATTACCTCAGGCGTCATCACTGACGAACGAAGCAATGTGGATGTATGCGGATATTTCCGGTACAGAGCCAAGCCTGCCTGGTATCCAGAAGGAGGAATACCAACCCACGATGTTTGGATGTACTCAACTTTCAAGGAACAGCTCACTTCAGGGGAGATTTCGGACATCGAAGGTAACAGCAGTTTGATGTCCATAATCCTTTCGGCGAACAAGGTGAAGAATATATTTCCTTCGATTATTCCTAATGCCCTGCAGCTTTATTCTCCGGCAAGTGCTTCAATTTCTTCAGATACTACGCTTACTGAAAAAATCAATATTTACCAGGACCTCACAATCGATTCCGGAGTGACACTTACATGCACCTCAGGAACAACGATCCTTATCATCCTGGGAACGTTGGCCCTTAACGGCTGTATATCCGCTTCGGAAAAAGGCGCTGCAGGAGGTGCCGGAGTTTCGACATATGACGGAGCTGGCGGTGTTGGCGGAGGAGTGATATACCTGTTTGCCAACGAGATTACCGGCACTGGCTCTATCAAAGCCAACGGTGGTATTGGTGAAAGTCCCACAACGGAATATTCCGGCACGTCATCCGGCGGCGGCAGAAATTCGGGAACAGCAGGATCCTTCATCAACAACAGTGTACCTGCCGGATCAAGAGCACACAAGACATCGTTGTTTACATTCCTTAATTTTGAAATAAGCTCGATAGGAGGCTCCGGTGGATACAGCGGTGAGCATGATGGAGACGGAGTCAACGCATCTGTAGCTAATGGGGGGAGCGGTGTTTATGCCTCAGGTGGCGGCAGCGCCGAGTTGACAGCAAGTGGGGATTTCGGTGGCGCTGGCGGAGGTGGAGGCGGTGGAGCTGTAATCATAGTATCAGCCAATGTGATATCAACTATTACGATCGAGGCCAAGGGAGGCGATGCTGGATCTTGCGCCGGCATGGTGGACAGTGTTGGTGGATCTGGAGGCGGAGGCGGTCTGATTTCGATATCCGCTCCTGCCAATAATGCCATTGCATCAGCCTCTGGCGGTGCAGGGGGCATTAATGGAACATATTACGGAAATAGTGTGAATGCGAATGGCGGCGCGGGACTTGTTGAATTCTACACGCTTGATTTGCTGAAGGGGGTATGAAAGTGAAAGCTAAAATTGAGGATGGAAAGATAACCGGATTTTTTATTGGAATCAATAGTGAGAAAGACCTCATCGATGTTCCGGAGAAAGTCGCCGCCAATCCTGACAACTTTAATTACGCGGACGGTAAATTTGTAGAGAGGAATCTTCCGGAACAACCGAAGATGAAATCTTTAGAACAACGAGTCGCGGACCTCGAAAAGCAGGTTGCATTGCTCACGAATCTGAAACTAATTGATATTCCAGTCGAAGAAAGCCTTTAAGGCTTTCTTTTATTGCCGTAAACGAGGAGGTTTGAAATGAAAGACATTATAAACATACTACAAATTATTGTTGCCGCTATTGGCGGAACGATCGGATATTTCTTAGGGGGACTTGACGGATTCCTTTATGCCCTGATTGCCTTTGTGGTCATTGATTATCTCACCGGCATTATGGTGGCTATCCTTGAGAGAAAACTCTCAAGTGAAATCGGCTTCCGGGGTATTTTCAAGAAAGTGCTTATTTTTTCTCTGGTTGCAGTGGCCCACATAATCGACTCACAGCTGATCCAAACAGGAAGCGCTATAAGGACCGCGGTCATTTTCTTCTACTTGTCAAATGAAGGCATCAGCATTTTAGAGAACACGGCTAAAATCGGACTGCCTATACCGCAAAAACTCAGGACGGTGCTTGATCAACTGAATAAGGAGGAACTAAAATGAATCTGCATAAACTCTTTCTCACCAACAACGCCTGCTTCAAGGCGGGCCGCACCATTACACCAAAGGGTATTATGGTGCATTCCACCGGGGCCAATAACCCAAATTTAAAACGCTATGTTGGGCCAGACGATGGTCTGCTCGGCAAGAACCAATACAATAACCATTGGAATCAAGGTAATCCTGGCGGCAGACAGGTCTGCGTCCACGGCTTCATCGGCAAGCTGGCTAATGGAAGCATCGCCACCTATCAGACCCTACCATGGAATCATAGAGGCTGGCATGCCGGAGGCGCTGCGAACGATACACATATAGGCTTTGAAATCTGCGAGGACGGTCTGACCGATGCCTCGTATTTTAATACCGTTTACAAGGAAGCCGTGGAACTATGCGTCTATCTCTGCAAACAATACGGGCTCACCGAAAAGGATATCATCTGCCACTCAGAGGGCCATAAACTTGGAGTTGCCAGTAACCACGGCGACGTCATGCATTGGTTTCCGAGGCATGGCAAATCGATGGACACCTTTCGTGCGGATGTAAAATCCGGTCTTGCTCCCGTCGATCAAACCACTGCACAGAAGTATTACCGCGTCCAGCTTGGCGCATTTTCTGTAAAGGCAAATGCCGACGCTATGCTCCGCAAGGTCAAAGCGGCTGGCTTTACAGATGCCTTTATCAAATACAGCGAATAGCACACCACTTAATGCCTACTGAGAGATCCGTCTTTCGGTAGGCATTATTTTTTTACTGTGTTTTCGTTCAAATGTCTTGTTCACCTCCATTGGGTAGTGAGGACGGAAGTTCTCAGATTGGAGGACACATGGATGGCAAATATTACTGGCACAAAACCAGAGATCAATTATGAAAAGAAGCCCATTTCACAGGAGCAATTACAGTGTGAAGTGGACTATATAAGGGCGCAAAGGATACTCGATTCCATGCTTCAAAATGGACTTATTTCCTTGTCGGAATTTAATAAAATCACCCTACTGAACCGTCAATCTTTCTCTCCAGCGCTGGCTTCAATCATGCCAGAAAAACGTTGATATAACAGTGCTTCAGAGGTAATATGTGACACTGACAAGGAGGTGAAAATTTGAAAAAGGTTACGTTAATAACGCCAAACAATGCAAATTCTATTGAGCAACCTAAGCTGAGAGTCGCTGCATATGCACGCGTTTCGACTGGTAGTGAGGATCAGTTGGTCAGTCTTGAAACCCAGAAAAGTCATTATGAATCCACGATCAAGGCGAATCCGGCGTGGGAGTTTGCGGGGCTTTACTACGACGAGGGCATAACAGGTACCAAGAAAGAAAAGCGTCCAGAGTTGCTTCGGATGATAAAAGACTGTGAAAAACAAAATATCGACCTCATCATGACGAAGTCGATAAGTCGATTTGCCCGAAACACCATGGACTGCCTTGAGCTGGTCCGCAAACTGACCAAGCTTGGCATTTCCGTCTATTTTGAAAGTGAGAATATCAACACGGGTTCTATGGAAAGCGAACTCATGCTGTCGATCCTAAGTGGACTGGCCGAAGGAGAATCAGCATCCATTGCCGAGAACAACAAGTGGTCCATTCAACGACGCTTTCAAAACGGAACCTATAAAATCGGCTGCTCTCCTTATGGCTACGATGCTGTTGATGGTGAGTTGATTGCAAATAAGCAGCAGGCTGAAATTGTTAGGTTTATTTTCTCAGAGGTCTTGTCCGGTAAAGGCGTTCATATGATTGCAAAAGACTTAAACGCTCGCGGGCTTAAAGGCAAGAACGGCGGCCGCTGGACCTCTTCCACCATCAGAGGGATGATTGGCAACGAGAAATACATTGGTGATGCTATCTTTCAAAAGACTTACAGTGACAGTCAGTTCAACAGGTTTACAAACCGTGGAGAGCGTGAGCAATACCTAATTCAGGACCATCATGAGGCAATTATCAGCCGCGATGATTATGATGCCGCACAACTGGTCTTAGAACAGCGCGGCAAAGAAAAAGGCGTAGAAAAGCAAAACGAGAAATATCAAAACCGCTACCCTTTTTCTGGCAGAATCATCTGCGCCCAGTGTGGTGGAACATTTAAACGCCGTATCCACTCCAGCGGTAAAAAATACATCGCATGGTGCTGCAATACACATATCACGGAAATCGAGAAATGCTCCATGAAGTACATTTCTAATTCGGAATTAGAGTTTGCCTTTATCAGCATGATGAACAAACTCATTTTCGGGCATCAAATCGTTCTCAGACCTCTCCTTATGAGTCTTAGAGGTATTGATTCAAGTAACAGCATGGAAACCTTACAAGAAATCGACAAAAAGCTTGCTGACATCGAAGATCAACGAAAAGTTCTCACGGGCTTACAGACACGTGGCTACCTTGAGCCTGCTGTCTACACTAGAGGAAACAACGACCTATTACAGGAAGCTGGACAACTGCAGCGCCGGAAGGAATCTCTAATTAGCTTCATTAGCAACGATTCTCGTCATCTGAGTGAAGTTAGTGCACTCCTCCAGTTTGCAACGAAAGCTACCATGCAGTCTGGCTTTGACGGTGAGCTTTTCAGCCGGTTTGTTGATCATATTATTGTTTATTCGAGGATGGAAATCGGATTCGTATTGAAATGCGGCATAACGCTAAAAGAAAGGTTGGTGAAATAAATGGGCCATACCCCATTTGGATACAGGATAGAAAATGGAGTTGCAGTGGTTGACGAACACGCCGCAGAGCAGGTTCTGGCACTCTATCAATCGTACCTTTCTGGCGATTCCCTAAGGACTGCTGCTAACAAAGTGGGCATTGATACCTTTCATGCAGGAGTCGGTAGGATACTAAAAAATCACCATTACCTTGGTGATGATTATTACCCAGCAATCATTGACCCAGATACCTTTGCTGCTGTTCAAGAGGAACGGATTAGACGGGCATCTGCTCTCGGCAGGATACGCGAGCCTAAAGAAGATAAAGTGGCTGTCCATCCCACAGTCTTCCACATCATCGAAGGAACACAAGTTTATGATGATCCTTTTGCACAGGCGGCATATGCCTATAGCCTAATAGAAAGCGAGGTGTAAACAATTGGCAACAAATAGAACTGTTACGGTGCTTCCAGCAAGGAAGCATATCCGAAAAGATAGTGATGAAGAAAAGCTAAAACTCCGTGTTGCTGCCTACTGCAGGGTTTCAACCGACAGCGACGAACAGGCTACCAGCTACGATGCGCAGATCGAGCATTACACAGCTTACATCAACGGCCATCCGGACTGGACACTGGCAGGCATATATGCGGATGACGGAATCTCCGGCACCAACACCAAGAAGCGTGAAGAATTCAACCGAATGATCGATGAGTGCATGGCGGGCAGCATCGATATGGTTATTACAAAATCCATCAGCCGGTTTGCCCGCAACACCCTGGACTGCTTAAAATACATCCGGCAGCTTAAGGAAAAGAGCATTCCCGTTTTCTTTGAGAAGGAGAACATCAATTCCATGGATTCCAAGGGAGAGGTCATGCTCACAATCATGGCTTCTCTTGCCCAACAGGAAAGCCAGTCCTTGAGTCAGAACGTGAAGTTGGGGCTTCAGTACCGCTACCAGCAGGGCGAAATCCAGGTCAACTGCAAATGGTTCCTCGGTTATACCAAAGACGAGAACAAGAAACTGGTTATCGTTCCCGAGGAAGCTGAGGTTATCAAAAGAATTTACCGGGAATACCTTGAGGGTGCCAGTATGCTGAAAATTGCCCGTGGCCTTGAGGCGGACGGTATTTTGAACGGCGCTGGCAGGGAAAAGTGGCACACCAGCAATATCAACCAGATCTTGCGAAATGAAAAGTATATCGGCGATGCCCTCCTGCAAAAAACATATACCACGGACTTTCTCACGAAAACGCGAGTAAAGAACCATGGTATCGTTCCGCAGTATTATGTGGAAGGCAGCCACGAAGCTATTATCCCGCGTGAAATTTTCATGCAGGTACAGGAAGAACTGATCAGACGCCGAGTTGTCCACACCAGCCCGAATGGTAAAAATCGAACCTTCAGCAGTACGCACTGCTTTTCAAATATAATTATCTGCGGAGGCTGCGGCGAGTTTTACCGCCGGATTCATTGGAACAACCGGGGTAAAAAGTCGGTTGTTTGGCGCTGCATTAGCAGGCTCGAAAACACCGGACTTTTTTGTGACGCACGCACGGTGCCGGAAAGCCAAATCGAGCAGGTCCTTGTGGCCGCAATCAATCAGACACTCTGCGATAAGGACGATTTCCTTGTCACCCTGCAGAATAATATCGAAACTGTTCTATGTTGCTGCAATGACCAGACTTTGGAGAGTATTGATAAGCGACTGTCGGAGCTGCAAGCCGAGCTTTTATCACTGGCGAGCTCCAAGGCTGACTACGAGAAAGTTGGCAATGAAATTTATCGTCTTCGCGATGAAAAGCAGAAACTTCAGTTGGAAAGCGCTGGTCGGGATGAAGTGAAAAAACGGATTTCAGATATGAACAATTTCCTACGGGAACAGCCGACCTCCCTGACCGAATATGACGAGGCGCTTGTCCGGCGGTTGATTGAAAAAATCACCATCTACGAGGACAAATTCACCGTGGAATTCAAGTCCGGCTTGATAGTGGAAATTAATGAATAAGGATGAAAATGAGTAAGGCACTCTATGAAAAAATTAGATCATAGTGTGCCTTTCCTGCTGGCAAACTGAGTCTGTAATGAATTCTACAATTCAATTACCCTTGTTGCTATATTTCCCACAAAAGTTCTATCATGCTCCACAAAAATAATTGTAGGTTGAAATCTAAGCAGCAGTTCCTCAATCTGCATTCTTGATATAACATCAATAAAATTCAGCGGCTCGTCCCAGACATACAAATGTGCTTTTTCACACAAGCTTTTTGCTATCAGCACTTTTTTCTTCTGCCCGCCGCTAAAATCCTCTATATTATTATCAAACTGTTCTCTTGTAAAATCGAGTTTTCTCAGTATTGCCTTGAACAGACTCTCATCAATACCATGATTGTCAGCAAACGCTGAAAGATTGCCGTACAGATTATCTGTAATCTGTGAAACATAGGATATTATCAGCCGGTCACTTTTGCGCAATTCTCCTGTGTGCGTAATATCCTCACCACACAATAGTTTTATCAGGCTCGATTTACCGCAGCCATTTTTGCCTTTAAGAGCAATCCTATCTCCTTGGCAAATTTTAAAATTCACCTTGTCGAGAACTGTTTTACCGCCATAGAAAACTGCCACATCTACAAACTCAGCCAGCGTATCATTATAAAAATTAATTGGCTTTATTTTAAGACTATCAGCGGTTTCTATGTTTTTCAACAGCGTCGATTTCTGTTCGATTTTCTCGTTTTGCCTTGCCTCTATATTCTTGGCTCTTTTCATCATTTTGGCTGCTTTATGCCCAACATATCCTTTATCTAGTTTGCTGCCGGAATTTGTCGTTCCCTTTTTTGATTTTTCAATGCTGTCTGACCAATCGCTGGTTCTCTTTGCTGAAACAGCCATCCTTTTAATATCGCCTTTAAGCTTCTCGTTCTCCGCGAGTTCAGATGAATCCTGTCGCTCCTTGTTCTCCCACCACTGGCTGAAATTCCCCTTACACACAACAATGTTAGTTTTATTAATAGCAAGGATATGATCAACACAGTTATCTAGGAAGTATCGGTCATGGGAGACTAAGATATAGCCTTTTTTATTTGCAAGATATTGACTCAGTTTTTCTCTTGCATCAGCATCGAGATGATTGGTAGGCTCATCTATCAACAAAAAGGCATTCTCTTTAAGGAATAATGCTGCGAGCATAGCCTTCGTCTGTTCGCCCTTTGACAGGGTACAAAACTGTCTGTACAAGATATCATCATCAGCATCAAGTAAGTTGATCTCTTTGAAAATCTTCCAATCCTCTACGTTCGATGCAATTTCTCGAATTATATCAATGGTAAGATAATCTTCATGTTCCACTTTATAAGGAAAATACTCAAAATCCACATTCGCTGAAATTGTACCCTTGTATTCATATTTGCCGAGCAGTAAATTTAAAAATGTGGTCTTACCTCTACCATTTCGTCCAGTAAAACCGAGCTTCCAATCAGTATCGATTTGGAAACTCACATTGTCAAAAACATTTATATATGACCCTTCATGAGCAAAGGTCAAATTATTTACACTAATTAAAGACATATTCAGTCCTCCTTTGGTTTTAAATTCTCAAAGGCGGAACTTAGGGCAGTTAATTACTCCATATAGCCACTGCCAATTTCATCCGCCGCCATATGGAGATTGTCATGTACAACTTCTGTATCATTAATCATTTTTATCACCTGCTTTCAAATTCTGATTTTACTACATCTAAGCTGACCGCTCAACCCTATCAAATTCAAAAAACATCTATATTGACCACTCAGCAAGCCCCAAAAATCCAAAACATCTATCCTGACCACTCGCCAAGTGCTGACATCTAAATCGCTCTCTACGGGTCAAAATCATCCCTTTGGATATATTCCCACGAAGGAATATTATTGCGATTTCAACACTTCAGATTTTTACTCTAAAATCTCGAAAAGCCTTTATTTCAAGGCTTTTCTACGCACTTACTTATCCACCCTTGACATCAATACTACCGTCTCAACGTGGCCGGTATGCGGGAACATATCCACAGGCTGGGCCTCCACAAAGGCAAAGCCTCCTTCGCCAAGGATCTTGAGGTCACGGGCCAGGGTGGCCGGATCGCAGGAAACATAGACGATGCGGGCCGGGGCGGCGGCGATGACGGCGTCAAGGAGGGCGGGATCGCAGCCGGAACGGGGGGGATCAAGGATCACCACATCCGGGCTGACGCCCTGCTCCAGGAGCTTGGGCAGTTCTTCTTCGGCCTTGCCGCAGACGAATTCGGCATTGACGATGCCGTTCAGGACGGCGTTTCGATTGGCGTCAACGACGGCGCTTTTGATGCTCTCAATGCCAAGAACTCTTTTGGCTCTTCCGGCCAGCATCAGGCCGATGGTGCCCACGCCGCAGTAAAGATCCAGAACGATTTCTTTTCCACTGAGGGAGGCGTATTCCGCCACCTTGGCGTAGAGCTTTTCCGTCTGGATGGGATTGACCTGATAAAAGGACAGGGGGGAGATCTCAAACTCCATCCCCAGCATGTAATCCCGAATAGTGGGCTGCCCTGCCAGGGTAATGCACTCTCCAAAATCAAGGGTACGCCCCTTTTTCTTATTCACATGCAAAATCAGGCTTTCCAGATAAAAACCAAAGTCTTCGTTCTCATCCATGGCCACCCCGGAAACTCTCACCGCCCTGTTGATTCTTTCTGAAAGGGCTTCCAGTTCTTTTACGATTTCCCCTTTCAGGTAATCGATCTCCGGCAGACGACGCTCTGTAGCGGTAAGCACCACCATGACTTCTCCGGTGCCAAAGGCTGTTTTTACGGTGACCTGACGGATCACCCCGGTTCCGCTTTTTTCGTCATAGACGGGAACCTTGGATAATTTGACCCAGCGCCGCACCGCCTCAGCGACACATTCTGCCGCCTCGGACTGTATCATACAGCGCTCGCAGTTGATGATCTCATGGCTTTTATTCTTGTTGAAGCCCACATTGCAGCCCCTGAGTTTTTTGTCATGGCCGCCGATGCGGCCTACCCCAAACTGTGCTTTGTTACGATAGCGAAAGGGATCATCCATAGCGATGGTTTCCTTAACCAAGGGATCCGCAATGCTACCGATGCGGGACAAGGCATCCTGCACCCAGCGTCTTTTCACCACCAGCTGTTCATCGTACTTGATTTTCTGCAGGCTGCACCCGCCGCAATCCTTTTCGTAACTGCAAAAGGGGGCGGTGCGATAAGGGGAAGGTGCCAGGATCTCTGCTGCCTTTGCCCGGGCAAAACTTTTTTTAGCCTCTGTGATCTCAGCCATGATCCGGTCCCCCGGAATGGTGTTGGGCACGAAGACAGCCATACCGCCGATCCGACCGATGCCCTCTCCGTTGCGGCTCAAATCGGTGATTTCCACCGCAAAGCGATCTCCTTTATCCAATGTGTTTCTCCTTTGCCTGGTATGCCATAAAAGTAGTCTTTGTCTTTAACAATTCATCAAGCTCTTTGAGTTTTTCCGATTTGATTCCTCTTTTCGGAATAACGATAGCCGCAAGCTTAGCAACATAGAGAAAATAATGGTGTTCGCCTTCTCCACAGACAAGAACCTTATCCCATTTGTATTCCAGGGGAACCCCATAATTCAGCCATTCCACGTGAAAGCTATCCTCGGTGAAGACAATGGTCTGGGTCCGGTTTCCGATTGATTTTCCAGGTTTTTCCAACTTTCGTGCCTGGGCATCGATCCAGACAAACACAAAAGTCAAAATGCAAACGCCGCAAACTCCTGCGAGATAAAGGGAGGAAGACAGGTCTGCCATCTTTGCCACCGCCGTGAGAGCCGCAAAAATAAGGAATGCGATGATGAGATTCCGCATCCTGTGGGGATGCATCTTATACATGTAGTGGGCTCTCAGTGCGCTGAAATCTGCACGGCTCATGGTCTGCTGCAAGCGAAGCAAACTTTCCTTTTCCGTGGTTTCAGCAATCTGCCCTTCAATGTTCTGTTGCTCTGTCATTTCTTTTCTGCCTCTTTCTTTTATTTATTCCAGGGTTTTCGCTATTGTGGCGATTTTTTGAAAACGATGGTTGATTCCTGATTTTTTCAAAGGCGGTTCTGTCATTTCCGCCAGTTCCAGCAGGGATGCCTCCGGATTTTCCAGACGAAGCCTGGCCGCTTCGCGGAGTTTGGGTGGAAGGCTGTCCAGCCCCTTTTTCTCTTCGATGAGCCCGATGTCCCTGAGCTGTTTTGCTGCATTTTCGATGGTCTTGTCCAGGTTGGCATTCTCGCAATTGACGATGCGGTTGGTTTTGTTTCGCAGTTCCTTGACGATCCTTACATTTTCAAAGGCCATCACATGATTGTGGGCTCCGAGAAGAGCCAGAAAATCACTGATCTGCTCCCCCTCTTTCAAGTATATCACATGACTGTTCCTGCGCTGGGCTGTCTTGGCCTTAAAGCCGAAGGAATTGACCAGGCGTTTGAAATCGTTGGCCAGGGCTTCACTGTTGCAGTTCAGCTCCAGATGGTAGCTTTTTTCCGGGTCGCTGATGGTCCCGGATCCCAAAAAAGCCCCCCGAAGATAGGCCCGGCGGCAGCATTTGCTCCTGACCAGCTCGGAGGAAATATCGTCGGGAAAAAAGTTGCACCCTTCCCGCACCCGGAGGATCCCCGTTTCTCTGAGGATCTGTTCCGCATTGTCCTCAGCCCCCACAAGAAGCTGATAGACATGTCCCCTTTTTTGCAAAGGATTCTGCCCGATGGAAAGATCCGTTCCCACCCCAAAGTATTGTTTCAGGAGGGTCTTCATGCGCCTTGCTACTGCCGGATTTTCCGTGGCCAGTTTCAGTTCCAGCCGTCCCCCTCCGGAAAGACGGATGGCGCCGCAGACACGGACAAAACCGGCGATCTCCGCAAGAGTGCAGCATTTTTTTTCCGCTTCGCTGCGGGAAAGCTCATTTTTGATATCTGCTGAAAAAGACAAGGTTTCCTCCCAAAAAAACATAAAAAACAGCAGGCAGACAGTTGACCCGCCCGCCTGCCGGTGAACCACTGCTGAAGGATCAGCCGATGGACAAGATCTTTCTTGCTTCCGCCGGTGTTGCGATCTCTCTGCCAAAGATTTTAGCAAGCATCACTACCTTTTCTACCATTTCGCCGTTGCTCTTAGCCAGGACCCCCTTTTCGAGGAAAAGGTTGTCTTCAAAGCCGATGCGCACATGGCCTCCCATAATGATGGTGGCGGCGGCAATCTCAAAGGCGTGTCTGCCGATGCCGCAGGCGGTCCATGTAGAACCATAGGGAATGCTTCCCACCATGATCACCAGGTCCCGCAGGGTGGCTGTCATCTGCACCCCGAGAACAAAGTCAAAATGCAAAGGATGCTGTAGCAGACCTTTTTTATCTGCCTTCATGGCAATGTCGATCATACCCTTGTCAAAGACCTCAAGTTCGGGCTTGATGCCTTTTTCCTGCATGATCTTTGCAAAATTGAAAACGGTGTTGTCGCTGTTTACAAAAATATCATCGCCGCCAAAGTTGCAGGTACCGCAGTCCAGGGTAGCCAGCTCGGGCTTGGGCACCACATCTGTGGATGCCAGGCGTTCCAGATCCGTCATGCCAACGGCACCGCCGGTGGAGGGTTGAATGATCACATCGGGGCAGACCGCCCTGATGGCATCCATGGCTTCCTGAAATCTTCCGGTGTCCTGTGTAGGAGTACCGTCATCCCATCTCACGTGAAGGTGGATGATGGAGGCTCCCGCATCATAGGCGGACTTTGCTTCTCTTACAATTTCTTCGATCGTATAAGGGACTGCAGGATTTTGTTCTTTGGTGACTTCGGCACCGCATATGCATGCCGTAATTACAAGTTTTTCCATGTTACAACTCCTTTTCGACGAAACAGAGCAAGCCTTCAAAGGTGCTTGTACACGTCATGAAAGCAAGCCCTAACGAATCTGAAAACGGTGCTTCTCTAACCGCCGCCTTCATTATATTATACGTCTCTGTGGATGGTCAATACCCGCCATCCATCTTGCTTAAACAAATCCGTGAACACATTTGCCATGGTCACCGAACGATGCTGTCCCCCGGTGCAGCCAAAGGCGATGACCAGGTTGGACTTTCCCTCTTTCAGGTAATGAGGAATCAGTTCGTTGATAAGTTCGTGGACGGTTTCAATGAAACGCTGGCTTTCGGGAAAGCGAGTCACATATTTTCTCACTTTCATGTTGTTTCCGGTAAGATTTTTCAGACTGGGCACATAGAAGGGGTTGGGAAGAAAACGCATGTCAAAGACCATGTCCGAATCCAGAGGGACTCCGTATTTATACCCAAAGGACTGCAGGGTGATGGTGAAATGTTTTTCGTATCCGGTGCGCAAAAGATTGTGAATTTCTTCACGGAGCTGTGCATTTTTCATGGACGAAGTATCGATGATGTAATCGGCTCGTTTTCGCATTTCTTCCAGCTGCTTTTTTTCCGCCTGGATGCTTTTTAAAATGGGGCCTTCTTTGGCCAGGGGATGCTCCCGTCGGGATTCCTTGTAACGGCGGATCAGCACCTCATCCGAAGCTTCCAGAAACAGAATGGTATATTGGAAGTTGCTCTTGTCCATGCTGTCCAGATCTCTCACAAAATCATCAAAGTATTCTCCGCTGCGGATATCCATCACAAAAGCGGCTTTGGTGATGCTTCGCTTTCCCTGCATCACCAGGCGCATGAAATCCTTGATCAGGACCGGCGGCATATTGTCTATACAATAGTAGCCGATGTCTTCCAGACAGTTGATCACCTGGGTCTTTCCCGCTCCGGATACCCCCGTCACGATGATAAAATCCATCATACTTCCCCCTTACACAATCCGGTCAATCGATGCGGGCAAGATTCAGAATGCGGGCCGGATCCACTCCCGCTTCCAGCGCTCTTTGAAACCCTCCGGCAAAAGTCCCCACTCTTCCCGGCGTATGGGCATCGCTGCTGACAATAAAGGAAACCCCGGTTTTGGCGCTTTCCCGAAGGTCTTCCGTCAAAGGAGCCTCATGCCAGTTGCTGATTTCCATCAGGGTATTGGTCTCCTCACAGGCACGGGCCAAAGCCGGAACATCAAAGCGGCCCTTGTCTCCGGGATGAGTCAGCACCTTGATGTTGTTTTCGTGCAGTGCCTTGATCACCATCTCCGTATTCTTGTTTTTTCGACGTCCATCTTCTGTTTTTCCACGCCAGGTATCGTAAAGATTGACGAGATGGACTCCCGCCGCATGAAAAGGACGTTCGCCGAAGATACCGTAATGATACCCGGCTATGACATAATCCAAAAGAGTCTCTTCTTCGGGGCTCACGTCCAGCCTCCCCGAAGGATTGATGATATTGGCCTCCACTCCCAAAAGAATCTCTATCATGGGATAAAGGGGCCGCAGGCGATCAATTTCCTTTCGCATCACAGGAAAATCAGAGTGTTTCACCCCGTAGGTCACATGACCGGGGCCGTGGTCAGAAATTCCAATGGTTCGCAGACCTTTTTCCACCGCAGCCTTCACGTTATCCTCAATGCTGCCCTTTCCGTGAGAAAAGGTGGTATGGGTATGGATGTCATCCAACATCCTGTATTTTTTCATTTCCTGCTTGATGTCCATCATTTCCCGTCGCTTTCCTGTTCTTCCCCGATGATCTGCACTTCCGGCTCCAGCATCACGCCGCTTTGGGCAAACACCTTTTTCCGAACCAGTTCCATCAGGGCGAGAATTTCTGATGCCGTAGCCCCCTGGTCATTGATGAGAAAACCAGCGTGGAGTGTGGATATGGAAGCCCCTCCTACACGGGCCCCCATAAGGCCCGCATCCTGAATGAGCTTTCCGGCAAAATGACCCTCGGGACGCTTGAAAAAGCTCCCTGCCGAGGGATAGGCCACAGGTTGTTTTTCATTTCGTTTTTTGGCAAGGTCTTTCATGGCTGCCGCAATGTCTTCCCGGTTTCCGGGAGTCAGAGCCAGGGTAACGGAAACTACCACGTCTCCGTTTTTCATCAAAGAACTCTTTCGATAGCCATACTCCAGTTCCTCCGGGAAAAGGACCTTTTCTTCTTTTCCGTCCCGGGTAACCACGGTAAGATCCCGAACCACCTGCTTCATCTCCCCGCCATAGGCTCCGGCGTTCATGAAGACTGCCCCGCCGATGCTCCCCGGTATGCCGGAGGCAAACTCAAAGCCGGAAAGGGAGTGGGACAAAGCCGCCGATGCCACGGAAGAAAGCAGGGCCCCTGCCTCTGCTACCAGAAAGCTTCCTTCCACCTGAATTTTTGAAAGTTGATTGCCGATACGCACGATGGCACCCCGGTACCCACCGTCCCTCACCAAAAGGTTGCTTCCATTACCCATAAGATAATAGCGCATTTCAAAGGAGGTCAGGATCTGAAGGCATTTGCGCAGTTCCTCCCTGCTCTCGGGAGAAATGAGCAGATCCGCCCTTCCCCCAGCCTTAAAAGAAGTGTATTCCTTCATGGGCGCGTCCCGCAGAACACGATCTGCCCCCAAAGCCTGCTGCAATTGTATATATAATTCATCCGGGAACTTGTTTCTCACGTTATGGTACCCATTTTCTGTCACTGCAAAGAATGATTTTTTTTTATTAACGGTTTTATTATATGCATTTTGCAGCGCAAAGTAAAGAAAAGCCTTTGTTTTATAGGTTTCAAGGGCAAATATGAATAATTATAAGTTTTTTTGAATAATTATAGAATTCAGCTTGCCTTTTTCCCTCCCCGGTGGTATACTCTTTTTCGTACCAAAAGTAGAAATATACGAAGCATACCGTTCTCATCGATATGCAGCACAGGAGGAAAAAAGCATGAGTAAAGAAAAAGTCGTTCTTGCATATTCGGGCGGTCTGGATACTTCGGTCATCATGACCTGGCTCAAAGAACATTATGATTATGACGTCATCGCTGTCTGCTGCAATGCGGGACAGAAAGAAGACTTTGCGGCAATCGAAAAGAAAGCCTATGCCACAGGGGCATCCAAAGCATATATTCTGGACATCCAGGAAGAATTTATTACGGACTACATCTGGCCCACCCTGAAAGCCGGAGCGGTTTATGAAGGAGACTACCTGTTGGGAACCTCCATGGCAAGACCCCTCATGGCCAAAAAACTTGTAGAAGTGGCCGAGCAGGAAGGGGCCTTCATCATTGCCCACGGCTGCACAGGAAAAGGCAACGACCAGGTTCGTTTTGAAACCACCATCAAAGCCTTAAACCCCGCCATCAAAATCATCGCTCCCTGGAGGATCTGGGATCTCAGTTCCCGTGAAGACTGCATCGCCTATGCGGAACAGCACAACATTCCCATCTCCCAGACAAAAGAAAACATCTACAGCCGTGACGAAAACATCTGGCACATCAGCCACGAAGGCGGTAACCTGGAAAGCCCCTGGAACGAGCATCTGGACAGCATCCATGTCCTCTCCGTTCCCCCGGAAAAAGCCCCGGATAAGGCCACCTATGTGGAGATCGACTTTGAAGAAGGCATTCCCGTGGCGGTAGACGGAAAAACCATGGGCCCCGTGGAACTTCTCACTGTGCTGAATAAACTGGGAGCAGAAAACGGCGTAGGCACCATCGACATCATCGAAAACCGTCTGGTGGGCATGAAGTCCAGAGGTGTCTATGAAACTCCGGGCGGCACCATCCTCTACCGGGCTCACGCTGCTATGGAAAAGCTGATTCTGGATCGGGACACTATGGCCTACAAGAACATCGTCGCACAAAAGTATTCCCAGCTGGTATATGACGGTCTTTGGTTCACTCCTCTCAGGGAAGCCATTTCTGCCTTTGTGGATTCCACACAAAGCTTGATTACCGGCACCGTAAAGGTTAAACTGTATAAGGGTTCTGCCACACCGGTTGCCTCCAAGTCCGAAAATTCCCTCTACAGCGAGGAATTTGCCACATTTAGCAAGGACGAAGTGTACAACCAGCACGATGCAGAAGGCTTTATCAATCTGTTCGCTCTCCCTGTGAAAATCAGGGCTATCCAGCAGCAGAGCAAAAAAGGAGGAGCAAAAAAGAATGAAACTTTGGAAAGGAAGGTTCTCAAAGGAGGCGAATTCATCCGCTGATGCGTTCAACGCTTCCATTGAAGTAGACCAGAGATTATATAGACAGGACATCAAAGGCAGCATAGCCCATGCGGCTATGCTTGCCAAACAGGGTATTATTAAGGAAGAGGAGGCCGAAGCCATTCGGCGTTCTCTTCTTAAAATTCTTGATGAGATCGAAGAAGGCAAGATCGAATTCACCATCGAACGCGAAGATATCCATATGAATATCGAAAGCATTCTCACGGAGCGCATCGGCATTGCCGGGAAGAGGCTCCACACTGCCAGAAGCCGAAATGACCAGGTGGCTACGGATCTTCGCCTCTACCAAAAGGAAGAGATCAATAAGGTCCTCTCCCTCCTGGCCCGTCTGTGCAAAACCCTGTCGGATCTTTCCGCAAAACACCACGAGACGGTGATGCCCGGCTACACCCATTTGCAGCGGGCCCAACCCGTTACCCTGGGAAAACACCTTGCCGCTTACATCCAGATGTTCTCACGGGACATCGAACGCTTTGCGGACTGCCTGAAGCGGACGGACGCTATGCCTTTGGGCTCGGGTGCCCTGGCCGGCACCACCTACCCCATCGACCGTAAGTTCACCGCAGAGCAGCTGGGTTTTGCCAGGATCTGCGAAAATACCATGGATGCCGTCAGCGACCGGGATTTTGCCATTGAGTTCGCATCCTGCTGTTCCATTGCCATGATGCACCTTTCCCGCTTTTGCGAGGAGCTGATCCTTTGGAGCTCTACCGAATTCGCCTTTGTAGAAATGGACGATGCCTACAGCACGGGAAGCAGCATCATGCCCCAAAAGAAAAATCCGGATATGGTGGAACTGATCCGGGGCAAAACAGGACGGGTCTACGGAGACCTTATGGCCCTTTTAACCCTTATGAAAGGTCTTCCTCTTGCTTATAACAAGGACATGCAGGAAGACAAGCCCGCGCTCTTTGATGCAGGCGACACCCTGACGGACTGCCTTTCCATCTTTATCGAGGTCATCGCCACCATGGAAGTAAAAAAAGAAACCATGGAAAAGGCTGCCGCTTCGGGCTACATGAATGCCACCGATGCGGCGGATTACCTCGTAAAAAAAGGACTTCCTTTCCGCGACTGTCACGAGATCATCGGGAAAATGGTCCTTTACTGTATCCAGGAAAACAAGGCCATCGACGATATGAGCCTTTCAGAATTCCAGGGATTTTCCGTTCTGTTTGAAGACGATATCTTTGATGCCATAGACGTCAAAAAACGCGCTACTCTGTAGCCGTCATCTGCAGCATCACTTCCAGCTTATTATACACTCCCCGGACAAGAACATCACGGATCGGGGAGATGTCTTCTTTTTTGAGGTAAAGACGAAGGGCGTCGTAGTATTCCATTTCGCTGAGATTCCAAGCTGCAGGTGGAAGACCATGGCTCAAAAGGGTGTATTGTGCGGCAGCTCTGGCCGTGGCTTCGGTGCCCACTTCAAAGGGATAGATCTCTATGAGGCGGTTATGAAGGCACGCCGCCTGCTCCACGGGATCAAGGGTCTCCCCTTCCTGGGAAAGCCAGGAGAACAACAGATCCAGCTGCTCTTCGATGGCATGAAAATGGGGCGGGTTATAGGACAGCATACGGAGAATGGGGTTGTTGCTGCGATACCCTTCCTCTTCTTCCGGAAAAAGCATTTCATGGATCTTTTTAAGGTACTTTTTGTCCAGGGAAATCTTCATTTCCCCCATGTAGCGCATCTCTTTGATGGCATCCAGATAATTGCTGATGGCAGCGTGGTCATTGACGGGGATCTCCACCAAAAACTCCCCGCCGGAAATGCGCTCCACATCACTTTTCTTCAGTTGACGGCCTTCCAGTTTCAGGGAGGAATAGATCCAGTCCACCCGATCCATTTCCTCGAAAAGGCGAAGGGTCTCAAAATCGTAAGGTTTTCGGTTGTCCAGGATCCACTTCTTTTTTTTGATTTCGCGAAGCATGCTTCCTCGCTCCCTTCCCGTTGTTTTTGTGTTCATTCTACCACGAAATACTATTTTTGTTTACCTTTTTTGCTTTATTGCATATAATAGCAATACCAAGATTTTAGTTACGCAAAGGAGACAAGGGATGCACTACTATTACTGGCTTTCTGACATTCTCAAAGAGGTAAACGCTCTCAGTATCGTCGTTCGTTTGGGCCTTGCGGTCCTCTTCGGCGGTATCGTCGGCCTGGAACGCGGCGCCAACAAGCACAACGCCGGGCTGCGAACTCATATTTTGGTCTGCGTGGGGGCCGCCCTGGCCATGCTCACAAATCAATATGTTGTGGAATATTTTGGAACTCCTTCCGATCCGGCAAGACTGGGCGCCCAGGTCATCAGCGGCATCGGCTTTCTTGGAGCCGGTCTGATTCTGGTCACCAGCAAGAATAAAATAAAGGGTCTCACCACCGCCGCTGGATTGTGGGCCTCTGCCTGCATCGGACTGGCTCTGGGTATCGGCTTTTATTCCGGTGCCCTCGTTGCTGGAGTTCTGGTTTTCATAGTCATCGCCCTTCTCAATCCGCTGGAAGATTATTTTTACAACCGCTCCCGGGTCATGAACCTGATCATCGAATTCGAAACCCTGGACAGTCTCAGGGCTCTTCTTGCGGATATGCGCAACCACAATGTGGCCATCAAAGACACCAATATCACACAGTCCGGAGCCATTGTTACCGATGGCTACAGTCTCAGCATTTCCGTCCGCATCCCCAAAAAAGTCACTCATGCCGAAATAATACAGCAGCTCTCCGCCGAAGAAGGTGTCATCCTCGTCGAAGAGCTGGCGTAAATAAGAACTTATATGATTTCTGTTTTATACAGGATAGACCATATCTTCCTGGTTTAAAAGAGTGAAATCGATGCAATGCCTCTTGGCGTTCCGGTACTGGAAGAAATCCACTGCCGGTTTGGGAAACATGGCTCTGGTGAGAATGTCTTCATCCTGATCGATGTATTCCGCCACTTCTTTCTTTATGCTTTCCAGTTCCGGGGCGATGAGGTCCGCCGGACGGCAGGTGATCTGTTCTTCTTCTCCGATGATCTTTTGGATGATCTCCTGCGAAATGGGTACGGTGGTCTTTCCGTACATCCCTTTTACGATCTGCTTCACCTCAACGGGCACCATCTTGTAACGCTCTCCCAAAAGCACATTGAGGACGGCCTGGGTCCCCACGATCTGACTGGTGGGGGTGACAAGGGGCGGGTAGCCCAGATCTTCTCTTACCCTAGGGACTTCCTTCAGCACTTCTTCAAATTGATCCATAGCATCCTGCTGTTTGAGTTGGGATACCAAATTAGAGAGCATCCCTCCCGGCACCTGATAAATCAAAGTATTGATATCCACGCCCATGAGCTTGGGATCCATCAAGCCGGAATCAATATAGGATTCCCGGATGGGACGGAAGTATTCCGCCACCTGGCTGAGACGATTCAAGTCCAGACCGGTATCATACTTTGTTCCCTGCAGGGTCTTGACCATGGGCTCTGTGGAAGGTTGGGAGGTTCCTTCTCCAAAGGGAGAAATCGCCGTATCGATAATATCCACCCCTGCTTCCACTGCCTTCAAAAGGGTCATACTGCCCATACCGCTGGTGGCATGGGTATGAAGCTCGATGGGGATACTGACAGCTTTCTTGATATCCTTGATCAGGCTGTAGGTGTTAAAAGGATCCAACAGTCCGGCCATATCCTTGATACAGATGGAGTCTGCCCCCATGTTCTCCAGTTCCTTTACAAGATCAATAAAAACTTCATTGGTATGCACAGGGCTGATGGTATAGGAAATGGCGCATTGGGCATGTCCCCCTTCTCTCTTGGTGGCAAAGATGGCACGCTGTAGATTTCTGGGGTCGTTCAACGCATCAAAGATACGAATGATATCGATGCCGTTGGCTATGGATTTTTTTACAAATTCGTCCACCGCATCATCGGCATAGTGTTTGTAGCCCAAAAGGTTTTGCCCTCTGAGCAGCATCTGCAATTTTGTATTCTTTACATTTTTACGGATCTTCCGCAGTCTTTCCCAGGGATCTTCCTTCAGGAATCTAAGGCAGGCATCAAAGGTGGCTCCTCCCCATACCTCCAGGGCATGGTAGCCAACTTGATCCATAGTCTCCAGGATAGGAAGCATTTCTTCCGTTTTCATTCTGGTAGCGATAAGGGACTGGTGGCCGTCTCTCAGGACGGTTTCCGTTATTTTTACTTTTGCCATGGCAAACCTCCGATTACTCGTTCTTTCCATCCGCAACATATGATTGATCGACAAATTAATTAGTTAGACAATCTAATTATATATTACTTTGAGCAAAACGCAAGTATTTGCACATTTTTTTTAAAACTTTCTACCAGCCACCGCCTCCGCCGCCGCCCATGCCGCCGCCGGAAAAACCGCCCCCAGCCGAAAATCCGCCGCCCATGCCGCCGCTCCCCGCATTCACAGGGATGGCAAAGCTTTGCTGCAGGGCGTTGGTGCAGCTGTGAAAGGAATTGATAAACAGCACCGTGTTGAAGGCGCTTCCAAAGGAATTCCCGGTATACCAGTCCGGAGGAGGAACGGCGATCCCTTCGAATCGTTCCACCCAGCGGTCCGAAAGACCAAAGACATAGGCATAGGGCAGCATGCGATAAAACACTCTGGGGTCTTCCTCTACCATGCGTTTGATTCGTTCCAACTCAGCAGTTCGGATGAATTCTTTAAACCCAAGCAGCTTTCCCAAAAGCTGTGCACTGTTCTTTGTCCGCCGCTTCATCACAGAAGCATAAAAACAAACCAGAGAAGAGGCCAGAACAGCCCCCACCCCCGGCAGGGGCAGCTCTATAAAGAAAACAGAGTACAACAGCAGGGCTCCCAGAAAAATTCCAAGCCCAAGTCCTGCGCCGATGCGCTGGGCAGCCTTTTTGCCGGCAGGCAGACTGTAACGCTGGTCATAGATATGCACAAACAATAGGAAGCACAAACCCGCACCCACGAGAATGACCAGGGCTACAACGCTCAGAGACACTGGTTGGTAGGAATATGCCATCCCCAGGAAAAGCACGGCGCAAAGGGGCACCATCATGAGAAAAAGGGATAGCCCCCTGGCTCCTAAGGAACTTTGGGTAAAGAGCCTGTCTTCCTTTGCTCTCAGGAAATGCTCCTCCAGTTGTTTTTTTGCCTTAGTCACGCTCTCATGAAAATCTTCTTTGAGTTTTCCCGCCTCCACCTGGTCTCCGTGCTTGAAAAGCCCTGCGAAAATAGTTTTTTCATACGACCTTGCATCCTCGGGGAGCTCGGCGGTTTTGGTCAGAGTAAAAACGCCCAGCCCATCCTCATGAATGGAAAGGCAGCCCTGATTGGCAAATTTTATGATCATGGCTACCATGTCTTTATTGTCGATGATCCCGTCAATGATGTACCCCAGTTGTGCCGGATCTGTGCCTTCCGGCGGGTCAAATTCCACAGTTCGCACCACCTTTGGATCTCTGCCGAAGAAATACCAGAGCAGACCTGCCAGCAAGGGAGCAAGGACGATCAAAACAATGATCAGACCAAGAAGCCAGTCATTGTTCCGTTCTCCCGTAAAATACCCCTCCGGAAGGAGGATCCTCGCAGTCATCCCTTCCCCTTGTTCCAAAGGTCGGTTCAACTTTCCGCTGATCACATTTCCGGCCATGATATAGTCAATATCATAGGAAAAAGTGGTTCCATAAGCACCGGAAAGAAATTCGATCTGCTCCTGGCTCACAGGTCCGGGCATCCGAATGGTAAATTCTCCTTTAGGAATTGGCGTGTTCCAATCACCGGGAAAAAGGTTCCAGTAAAACTGATCGAACTGCGGCATACGGTCGTCATGACTGCTGACCGTATAGTTGATGGTATAAGTAACGGGCCCTTCCACGTTTTTGTCCGGATCCCCCACCCTTATCACCACACTGCCGTTTTCATGACTCACATCAAAAACAAACCCTGGCACATCGATATCCTTGATTTTGTTTTTGTATGCTTTTTCCGTTTTTTCCCCGTCAAAGCGATAATACACCGTGCCTTCATAAGGAATATAACGGTAGATCCCGTGGCTTGGCGCCGTAAAATTCATGGAAACCGTCTCCGTGATATTCCAGGAATTATCCCTGTTCACTTCCACATCTACGTTGTATGACTCGGTGACAAAGGAAGCTCCAAACACAAGGCCTGTGGCAGCACAGAACAATATAAGGGTAAGAAACAGTATCCTCGTTATTCGTTTCATTCCGTTTTCACGATCCTTTCCGGCAGCACATTTTTTCATGTATTTTAGGAAAAGCGTACCTCCACGCGCTGGCGCTCCTCTTCTGCGGCCACTTCAAAGAGAGGCTTTCTGGTAAAATGAAACATCCCCGCAATGAGGTTGGAGGGAAAGGTTTCTGTCTTGGTATTGAATTCCTTCACCACCGCATTGTAATACTTTCTGGCATTGGCAATGTCATCTTCCGTCTTTTGGAGCTGCTGCTGCAGATCCAGAAAGTTGGTGTTTGCTTTCAGATCCGGGTAGGCTTCCGCCACAGCAAAAAGACTTTTTAATGCCCCGGTGAGCATATTCTCCCCTTCGATCTTGCCCTCCAGGGTGGAAGCAGAAGAAGCGATGTTTCTCGCCTGCACTACCTTTTCCAGTGTTTCGGCTTCGTGAGAGGCATAGCCCTTCACCGTCTCCACCAGATTGGGGATCAGGTCATATCTTTTTTTCAGATACACATCCATGGTGGAAAAAGCCTCTTCCACCGCATTTCTTAGTTTTACAAATCCATTGTAGACAGCAATGACAAAGACAGCGACAACAGCGATAACGGCGATAACAACAACATACTCCACAGTTTCACTCCTCCTTTGTTCAAAGAACTTCCTTGTTAACAAATTCTTTTTTTATATTCTCCAATCCACAGACTCCCCAAAGGACGAAAGGAATTCGTTTGCCTTTGAGAAGTGCCTGCAGCCGAAAAAACCGTTGTAGGCTGACAGAGGGCTGGGATGGGCCGCTGTCAGGATCAAATGTCTGGAATTTGTGATCAGGGGCGCCTTTGCCTTGGCGTTTGCCCCCCATAAGAGAAACACCATGGGTTTTTCCCTTTCGTTGAGAAGCGCTATCACCCGGTCGGTGAATTTCTCCCAGCCTTTTCCCTTATGGGAATTTGCCTCCCCGGTGCGAACCGTGAGAACGGCATTCAGCAGAAGGACTCCCCGTTCCGCCCAGTCTGTGAGACAGCCGTGTTCCGGAGGCAGATAGCCCAGATCCGAGCGCAACTCCTTGAAAATATTCTCCAGAGAGGGAGGCTTTGGGACTCCCTTCTTTACGGAAAAGCAAAGCCCGTGGGCCTGCCCCGGCCCGTGATAGGGATCCTGTCCCAGGATCACCACCTTCACATCCTCATATGCCGTGTACTTCAGGGCATTGAAAATATCGTGCATGGGCGGATATACCGTCCCGGTTTTGTATTCCCGGATCAAAAACTGCCGAAGTTCCTTATAATATTCTTTTTCAAATTCCCCCGCCAGCAACGCATCCCATGAATTTCCAATCTCTACCATTCAGTCGTCTCCCCTTTTCTGTCCTTCCCGAAGCTGTTCCGTAAAAAAGCGAAAGGCGGAAGGCAGGGCATATTCACGAAACAGGGCTTCCCGGTCTACAAATACATAAGAAGATTCCTTGTCCTGCACATCTTTTGTCCAGATCCGGTCCCGCTCCCCTGCAGCTTCGGCCACAAGAAGCCCCTCCTCTCTGGGATCTTTTTCCGTCCCTACCTTTACGTAATACCCTTGCATATGCCATTCAATATGGCTGAAAATATGTATCGCCTCTCCCGCCGGGACCAGTTCTTTCACTGTTTTTCCCAGCTTTTTTATCTCCTGGCAAACCTCTTCCACCCTTGCCTTGCCTGTCAAACCGGGAAATTCCCAAAGTCCCGCCAAAAGGCCTTTTGCCTGGCGCTTGTGAAGGAGGATCCTGCCATCTTCCTCTACAAGAAGGATGGTCCGTTCTTCTATTCGTCTTTCTTTTTTTGCTTTCTTTATAGGGAATTCTTTTTGCCGGCCTTTGTTAAAAGCTTCACAATTCCAGGAGAAAGGGCACTCCCCGCATTTGGGTTCTCCGTTGGGAATGCAGACCGTCGCCCCCAATTCCATGAGAGCCTGGTTGAAATCCCCCGGACGATCCTGGGGCATCATCTCCATGGCTTTTTCCTCCGCCCATTTTCTGGCGGCGGTGGTCAGAATATCCCCTTCATATTCAAACAAACGGGAAAATACCCGCAATACATTGCCGTCCACTGCAGGCACAACTTCTCCAAAAGCAATGGAGGCCACTGCGCCTCCGGTATATGGACCAATACCGGGCAAGGCCAAAAGTTCCTTCCACTCGGAAGGAATGCGCCCTCTGTGCTTTTCCACGATCACTCCTGCTGCTTTTTTCAAATTACGGGCCCGGTTATAATACCCCAGTCCTTCCCACAGCTTCATCAGCTTTTCATCGCTGACATTGGCCAGGGCGTATACATCGGGGAGTTCTTCCATAAACCTTAAAAAATACCCCCGCCCCGCCTCCACGCGGGTCTGCTGGAGCATGATCTCCGAGACCCATACCCGGTAAGGGGTGGGTTCGCTGCGCCAGGGAAGGACTCTGGCATTCTCATCATACCAGGCAAGTAAAGCACTGCTTTCTGTTCTCAATCAGATCTCCTGTCTCTTCTTTTTTCCCCTCACGAGGACCTTGGCCATAAATGCGGGCAGAGCCGCCATTCTCTTGTAGCGGCTAGGCTGTTTTGCAAAGCGGTAAAGCCACTCCAGTCCGTGCTTTTGATAAAACAGGGGGGCTCTTTTCACGGTTCCCGCCCAGACATCCAGACTTCCGCCCACCCCAATGGCGACCCGAGGCTTGAGCACGTCCCTGTACTTCCAGGCAAATTCCTCCTGCTTTGGCGAGCCCAGAGCTATGCAAAGAAAATCCGCACCGGATTCATTGATCCGAGAGATCACGTCTTGCTCCTGCCTCTCTCCAAAATACCCGTGATGGGTCCCGGCAATCACAAGACCGGGAAAAGCCTCCTGCATTTTATCCCCGGCAAGCTGACTGACCGAAGAGATCCCGTCGCTCGCAGGTTTGCTCCCCAAAAGAAACACCGATGCCTTTTCTCCGGCCAGATACTCCAAAATACGGCTGAGAAGATCCACGCCGGTGACCCGCTCTGTAAGAGGGGCACCCAAAAGCCGGGATGCGTATACCAATCCGATACCGTCAGGAATCACCAGATCCGCTGAACGGATGATGTCTCCCAGAACAGGGTTTTTTTCTGCAGAAACCAGAATTTCAGAGTTGGGGGTCACAATAAGGCGCATCTGCTCCTCTTCCCCATGCATCAATTCCTTGAAAGCCTCCACGGCTTCCTCCATGGTCACCCTGTCCACAGGGAATCCTATAATATTTATTTTTTCTCTGTTGTTTTTTTGTATTTCTTCCATTGCTATTGCTCCGTTCAAAGGGCTTTCCAGTGGGCTCATTATATCTTACAGACCCCAAAAAGTCAATTTTTGCAAGGCCTTCCGCCCTTCCTTTACTTCTCTTCCTTTTTGTGCTATCATCTATGTGTTTGTCACTTGAAATCGTTATTTTCGTGACAAACGCAAATTCTATTGCAGGATATGGAGAATCAATATGAAAATTTGTGTGATCGGCCTTGGGTATATCGGTCTTCCCACGGCATCGATGTTTGCCGAAAGCGGTATTTCCGTTCTCGGAGTAGACCGCAACGAAAAAATTGTCGACGCATTGAACCGCGGCGAAATCATAATCGAAGAAAAGGGGCTGGATGAGCTGGTCAAAAGAGTAGTGGCTTCCGGAAAGCTTACCGCTTCTACCACCCCCGAAGAGGCGGATGTGTTCATTATCGCTGTCCCCACCCCCATCACCGAGGACAAAAGATCCGAAATGTCCTATGTGGTGTCAGCAACGGAAGACATCGTCCCCTATTTAAAGAAGGGAAACATCGTTATCCTGGAGTCCACATCCCCCGTAGGAACCGTGGACACACTGATGCTCCCCATCCTTGAAAAGGCAGGCCTTGTCATTGGAGAAGAGCTTTATGTGGGGCATTCCCCGGAGAGAGTCATCCCCGGCCAGATCCTGAACGAGCTGGTCAACAACGACCGCATCGCAGGCGGGATCAACCACCTCTCCGCAGAAAAGATCGCAGCTGTTTACCGCACCTTTGTCAAAGGACAGATCTACGAAACGGATACCCGTACCGCAGAGCTTTGCAAGCTGGCAGAAAACACCTACCGTGATGTCAACATCGCCTTTGCCAATGAACTGGCAAAGATCTGCGAAAAGATGGGCATCAATGTTTGGGAAGCCATCGAACTGTGCAACAAACACCCCCGGGTGAACATCCACCAGCCGGGCCCCGGCGTGGGTGGACACTGCATCGCCGTAGACCCCTGGTTTATTGCGGAAAAACAACCCGAAACCGCAAAGATCATCGACCTTTGCCGGCGCACCAACGACTCCATGCCCTCTCACGTTGCCGCTGAAATTTTCAGTATCCTGGGCGATGTGAAGAAGCCCAAAGTCACCATCCTGGGAGTGACCTACAAGCCCGATGTGGACGATATGCGAGAAAGCCCCATCCTCCACCTTATTGAGATTTTAAATGACAAAGGTATCTGCGTTGCTGCTTACGATCCTTTTGTCAAAGGCAAAGAAGGCATCGAAAACGATCTTGCCTCTGCAGCAAAGGACAGTGACCTCCTGCTCCTCGGCGTGCACCACAGCGAATTCAAAAACCTTCCCTTTGCTGAGCTGGGGAAGGTCATGAGAAACAAAGCATTTTATGATACGAGAAATTTTGCATCCATGCAGGCCGCTGAGGCCGCCGGGTTCCGGTGCTATCTGTTGGGTTCCAAGTAGGGCTTCCTGAAAAATCCCAGGTACATCAGGGCAGCGGCAAGGCCCCAGAAATAAGCCATCATGTATGGTTCCTCAAAAATATTTTCGAAATAACAGTGCACAAGCACTCCGCAAATGCCGGAGAAAATACTTACCGCCAGAAGCTTCACATCTCCAACGGCCCGCAGCAGCGGGTCGTTTTTTATGCCTTTTTTCAGATCTCTGTCGCAACTGGCACAAAGAAGAGGTGTATTTTGTGCAGGAATGCCGCTGCGCCAAATGGCCCGAAGGCCCCAAATCAACAGCGCCGCAAGGAGAACGGCGAAGACAATGATCCCCAGGTATCCCATTTCCACCATGGTTTTCAGGTAGTAGTTATCCATATAAAAGTACTGAAACTCTTCCGTTTCGTCCAAAAGCTTGTTATTCATAGCCACAGCCCCCCCAAAACGGCCCAGACCAAAACCAAGCCAGGGATTGTTTTCTGAAAGGAGAAGTCTTCCTGTTTCCCAACGCACGGCTCTCCCACCCACGGCGGAGGCTTCCGCATAATCACTGGTAAACAGGTAAGTCAGCCGGGAAGTAATGGAAGGGACAAACACCAGAACCCCTGCCACCGCTGCACCCATAAGGGCCAAAATACGACGGTCCACATAGCACGCAAAGACAAGAACAGCAACCACCATTCCCACCCAGGCTCCTCTGGAAAAAGTAAAGAGCAGACAAAGGCACATCATACCTGTCACGCCAAAGAACAACAGCTTTTGCCAGGCTTTTTCCGAGTAATAAACCAATCCGGCGGCCAAAGGCGCTAGAAGCACAAGAAGGGACCCGAAAATATTGGGGCTTCCGGTGAGTGAAAAAACCCTGGTTCTAACCCCCATTTCTGTCTGGCTGACCCATGTGGAGGGGATAGGAACCGCCACGATATACTGATAGATTCCATGCAGCGAAAGTCCCGCAGCAAGGATCACAAAGGCATAGTACAGCACCTTGAAATCTCTGTCATCTTCGATAAGACGAATCATCAGGAAAAACCAGATCATGTATTCCACCACGGCGCGATATCCCGCCACAGCTACAGCCGGATGAGGCGAAACCAGTGACATGAGTAGAAGTCCCACCGCTGCAAAGAGTACAAGAAAGCCATCCAGGGGAGTCTGACGGGCTATGGATTCCCTCTGCCGGAGAGCGGTTCGCCATAAAATCAAAAACGCTGCTGCGGCAAGAAACAATTCTTCCCAAACAGAAGAAATCAGGGGAAGGGACAGACGGTCTCTGATGATATATTCCAAGGGAAGATAAAAAGCAAAGGCCACCAGCACCCACTGACGCAAAGAAAGGCGGTTGATTTGGGAAAAAACAACACTGCCGGCGGTGATTTTCTCATACCCCCGCCTCAAAGTCAGCATCCCTTTATAAAACAGGCTTTTTTGCAGCATATCACCCAGAGCGAAAATTCCTTTTCTCATCCATGTCATCAAGCGAGCATACTTTGAGCCCTCCATATTCGGTGACGCACTGCAAAAGGAATACCACACTCTCTGTGAAAAGGAACCTGCCCAGCTTGTTTCGAGAAAGTCCGTAAAGCGAGCCACATTTCCTTTTCCAAAATTATCATATAAGAAGAGCACCACCGCCGAAAGCAGTCGCCCCGGTATGCTGTTACGCATCACATTGCTGATCATATCCACCACCGGGATCCTTTCCCTATTCCGCAATTTCAACGTAACGAATGGTCCCGCTGCATTCCAGAGTCTGGGTCTTCAGGATATAGGTCCGTCCTGCACGCACTTCCTGGCTGCCGATCTTGGGGCTGGGAGTTCCCTTGGGAACCGTAGTCTTTATAGTAAATACCACATCCTTTTTGCTGGGGTCGGTGGCATCCACGATCACGCCGTCATCCCGAACTGCCTGGATTGTGTAGTCCTCCATTTCCACACCCGTAATGGTGGCGTTCAAAAACTGGTTCCCCCCCACAATGCGGGCTCCCACAAGATCCTGCCGCTCTATTTCCTCAACGATACGGGGCGCAGTGCCAATGATCACTACCTCTGCCGTCAGTTCCACCTGAGGGGATACTGCGTCGTTGACTTTGCTTCCCAAAAGCTGCCAGCCGATGGCGCCGGCCACTGCCAGAACAGCCACGAGAAGAAGAAGATCCACCGGATTGATGATACCGAACAGCTTGCCTTTTTCATTGATCACTTTCATAAATTCCTCCTGAATTTGTCGTTTTTTTCTTAAAAAATGTCTCTCTCTTTCAAAATCTCTTCCATATGTTTTACCCGTTCATCCCAGGAACAGGCCTTTCCGTAAGACATACGCAGGGCTCTTTTTTCCCCGTCGTCTTCCGCCAGAGCTTCTCCACATTTTACCACAAAATCCTCCGGGCTATGACAAATATATGTTACATCGGAAAATTCACTGACCTGCAGTGGTTCCCTGGTGCTTACAATGGGCTTTCCCGTAGCCAGATATTCATAAAATTTCAGAGGACTCACATCCTTTGCCAGCTTTCCCTCCCGGAAAAGATTCAGGCAGACATCAAAGCGCCTGATGTATGGCGGAAGCTCCTTTTGGGGAATCAAGCCCAGCTGCTTTATGTTCTCGTACCTGGAAAGGCCCGAAAGATCCACCCCGGGAAGTGGTCTGCCGATCAAATGGATCTCGCCCTCCGGATAGGCTTCAGCCAGCCGGGCGATAAGGTCATAGTCGATGCACTCCTGAAGCATGCCTACAAACCCAAAAACCGGCTTTTCTTCCGCCCCCGGTTCTCTTTCCCTTAGCCCTGCTGCTTGGGAAAACAGTTCATAGGCGGCACCGTTGGGGATCAACACCGTGTTTTTATTATAGGTGACCAAAGTCTCGTAAAGCCCCTCCGCCGTGCAAAAAACCTGATCCGCCTTTTGCGCCAGATCCTTTTCCATGCTGTCAACCACCGCCGGATCTATCATCCCTTTGTACGCAGAATGGCGATCCACGCAGTCGTAGATCAGCCCTTTGTGTGGAATATGATCCGCCAGATCACAAGAGGTAGGAGAATAACACCAGAGGTAGGGGTTATGGAAGCCATGCTCTTTCATTCTTTTTTTTATATAACGGGCCAGCCTCGCCTGGTTCATCCGGTTGATAAACCGAAATTTGTTGAAAAACGGGATCACAGGAGGAGCCGCAAAAACAGTAATATTTTCTTTTACCTTCTCCCCCGGTTTCCGGTAAGCCTTGAGGCGGGCCTTCGCCGTTTTGTCCTTCAGCGGTGCCAAAAAGCTCACCGGAGGATCGATATAAAGGATCTCTGCATCCTTCAGGCGGTTCATGATATTCTGTTTTCTCGTGGGAAAAGGATGGTAGTTTGATGTGGAAACGCAGACGATCTGCTTCATGCTCGGCTCCCTTCTTCCAAAAGCCTTCTGGCGGCCTCTCGGTTGATCAATTCTCTCTTCTTCAGTGTCTCGGCGGCCTTTTCTGAAAAGATTCTGCCGTTTTCCATGGCCTGATCGATTTTCTCGCAAAGCCCCTGGGCGGTGAGCTTTTCCAGAGGTATGCAGGCAGCAGAGTCGATTTCATGGACAAAGCTCTCTACCTTGACATCGTAAGAAATGCCAATGACCGGTGCCCCTCCTGCCGTGGCGAAGATCAGAGAGTGGAGCCGCATCCCCACCACCACCTTCATCGAGCCCAGCATGCCAATCAGTTCTTCCACGCTGTGCCTTTTTGTACAGGTGTAATAAGGGGCCTTCATGTCCGCCACCACTTTGTCCGCTGCCCCAATGTCTTTGGGGATCTCCACCGGCAAAAATACCGGCATCACCCCGTACTTCTCATAAGCATAGTCCGCTGCTGCGGCGATGGCCTTGGTGTTGGAAAACCCGGGCCAGTTTCGCAGGCAAAAACCGATCTTCGGAATGCCATAGGGAATTTTCTCCGTAAGGTAGGCCCACTCCACCTCTTCCGCATCCCCCCGCCGCAAGTTCACAGAAGGGTCTGCCGCAAGAAGGATCTCCGGTCTCTGCACCTTCATCTCCTTCAGCAATTCAAGGGATGCGGTGTCACGAAGGGTGATCAGGTCTGCCGTACGATTCAGGATCCTTGCCGCCATTTTTTTGTTCCTGGGCAAGGTGATGGGCCCTATCCCGCAGCCGTACATAATGATTCGGCAGCCACACCATTTTGCCACCTGCAAAGTGAACAAATAGAAATACAAAGAACGGGAAGAGGTCACATCCTGGATCAGGCTTCCTCCGCCGTTGACAAAAATTCTGGCTTTTCGCAGGCTGTGTATAAAGGCAAAAACATTGAAAATATACATGGATTTCGTTTTATTCAACGCCCGGGTCTCTTTCTTTTTGCGGCTCATCACCCAAAAGGGCATATCCTCGTCAATGGCCCGAAGCTGCATAAGGATGGCCTTCAAGATAGCTTCGTCCCCGCCATTTCCGCGGCCATAGGCTCCGCAGATAACAGCCCCCTGCCGCCCCCGGCGTGCGCTGCGGCGAAGGATGGTTCGGTAGACTTCTTCCTGCAGTGAACACATACGCTCCAGGGAAAACTCCTTTTTCGTCTTTTGAAAGAGATTTTCTCCCAATTCTGCCCGAAGACCATGATCCACCGACAGCTTATACAAGTAATCGCTGAAAACATCAACTTCTCCCGGTTCAAACAAATACCCGTTTTTCCCATGGTTGATGAGAGCGGGAATACCACCTACCCGGCTGGCCACGGCGGCACAATGTTCATAAGCCCCTTCCAGCAGAGAGTAGGGAAAATTCTCCGAAAGAGAAGCCAGCACATTGATGTCCACACCACGAAAAAAGGCGTTCATGTCGCTGATCCAGCCTACAAATTCCACCTTCTCGGAAATTTTCAGTTCCTTTGCCAGCTGCTTCAGATCTTTTTCATCTTCTCCCGTTCCCGCAATGCGCAGACGCAGTTTGGGATTGCGGCGGTAGGCCTTTTCAAAAGCACGGATCACCGTGCCAATGTCCTTGATGGGAGTCAGACGGGCGGCGATGCCCACCACGATCTCATCTTCATCGGTTTTCACTGCCTTGGGGGTATCATCTGCCGCAGAAAAATCCAGGCCGTTATAAATAGTAAAGATTTTTTGCGGATCAAAGCCCCGCTCGATGAGTTTTTGCTCCATGCGCTCTGCCACTGCCAGATAAAAATCCATATTGCGCAAGGCAATGGCATTGATAGCTCCATAAGTATGCTGCTTTAAAGGCGAACCGTAATAATCCAGCTTGGGATCCGAATGGATGGTGGTCATAACAGGAACGGGCCGGAACTTTTTGACCAGCACCCCAAACATGTTGGCCTTTGACCCGTGGCAGTGAATGATATCCGGATGAAAGCGGTCAACAGCAGCAAGAGCCGCACGAATGTCTCCTGCCACATTGATCCCGTGTTTGGCAACAACGATATTCAGGCCCATTTCTCTGCCTTCTTCGGTGAGTCCGCCCTCTCCGAAGCTCAGCAACATCAAATTATTATTTACCGACAGTTCTCTGGCAAGAGAAAGAATATGGGTCTTGGCGCCGCCAATGTCCCCTCCTGCAGCAAAGAGCATGATATTCATAAAAACCTCCGTTGGTCGTTCTTAGTTCAATTTAAATAAAATAGTGGCGATCTGTGCCCTTGTTACGGCTTTTTGCGGCCACAAGCCACCGTCAAAGCCTGTGACGATCTCCTGCTTGACCAGAGTTTTCACATAAGGCGCAGACCAGGAAGATACAGTCCCGCTGTCGGAAAATCCGGAAAGATCGGCCTCAGCATATCCCCTTTCCTGCGTCCGTCCGATGATAGTCATCACTTCTTCCCGGCTTATGGTACTCTGAGGCTTGAAGAGTACCTTTCCGCCGGAACCGGAGCCCTGGACGATTCCCATGGAATACATGGCCTTTGTGGCGTTCAGCGCCCAGGAAGGAATGGTCGCTGCGTCTGCAAAGGGCAATTTCACATCTGTATATTTGCTCTCATCCACACCCAGAAAACGACTCATCATCACGGTGAATTCCGAGCGGGTGATGCTTGTGTCCGGCTTATAGCAAATGCCTTGGGCCGCACTCACTCCCTTGACTATACCTTGGTTGTACAAATAGGCTGTGCTTTCCTTCGCCCAGTGAGATGCCATATCCGCAAAGGGCTGTACTGCCCCTTCTCCGCCTTTAACAACAAGGGTTCCACGCTGTACATTACCGCTTTTGTCCGCCGCTGTCAATGTTACTTTGTGTCCGTTGCCATCAGGTGCAGGAAGCGTGGCCGCCAGTTTTTTCGTGCTGCCGTCATAGGTAAACACCAACGGATCTCCGTCATAGGTGAGCTTCATGTTCCCCCCTGAAAGTGCCAGATCCATGGTATCCGTAACGACCCCGGACAGAGACTGTCCGGAAAGGGCCAGCTGGATGGCAGGCGGCAGATTGTCAGAGTAATACCCCACCGCTCTCATGATCTGATCCAGATAGAAGCTCCCTGCCGGAGCACCTGTATTTTTAAGCAGGAACGCCTGTACTCCCGCTGTACCAGCAGGCATCTCCACGCTTACAAATTTCCATCCCATAAAGGAAAAAACGTCCGCTGTCACTTCCTGATTTCCCGATGGTGTACTCAGAGAAAGGGCCAGCGTGTTCCCCGAGCCGTCCCCATAAACCCAGAAATTCATGGTGTCCGGTGCGGTACTGAAGCTGATGGAAGAAGGTATGGAAAGGGTCTCCTGGGAAGCCTTTTCAAAGTCATAGGTCACCCCAAGGCTCTTTCTCCCGTAGCGGACCTTCGTCAGATCACCGTTGCTTTTTACCGTCAGTCCCTCTGCATCCACCGCCGGGATCAGGGAAGAAGTCCCCTCAAAGGATTCCACCTGCTGTCCGCTGCTTGTGATGGTCACAGGAACCGATGCCGAAACACCGTTGAGAGAAGCCGTTATGGTTCCTGTGCCGCTGGTGATTTTGGCAGCAGTAAAAAGACCGTTTTTATCGATAGTTCCCACATCTCCGCTGACGGTCCAGGTAAAGCAATGGTCAGACACAGTAAGAGGCATTTTCTTATAAATACCGCTGATGCTCAGGTCAATGTTATTACCGCCGGACACAGAAACCGCTGTAGCCGCCGTCTGATTAGCCTGATTGAGGATACTGATGCTGTCCGGCCTTGTCACCACATTGACTGTAGCCGTTCCTTCAGCGCTTCCAGACCGAAAGCTTACCGTCCCGCTCCCCGCCGCTGTTCCGGCAGTAAAGATCCCTTCGGAGTCGAAAGCGCCCAGGCTGCTGTCTGCCTGATACTCCACCTGGCTCTTTTCCGGAGCGGAGGAGGGATAGTAATTTTCATCTGTTGCCTTCAATGCGAAGAATTGTCTGGATCCTGCCAACATCTGTACAGCATAAGGATAAGGGTGCAGGTGCCTTGTCTGCCCATCAGCAGACCCAGTATTTAGCAGCATAATATAATTTCCGCAGTTTCGCAGAGAACCTTCCGAAGGAGTATTGATGGTGCTGAGGGTGCTGTTCCCGGGATAAATGGAATGCACCGCCGTGGAGCCGCCGCCATCAAGATTTACAGCCTCCACAGCCCCCAGTTCGATCATCCGGTTTGCCAACTCACTCAGGGTCAGGCCCCGACTGTGTCCGTTTTTCCGACCATCCACAGTATAAAAGATCAGGCTGCCGTCACTCTTGATCCCCACGGCAGTCCGAGGATTCAACGCCGTCTGTATGCTCATCTTCATGGGGGCCACATTTGCCCTGGCGGTGACAATTTTTTCTCCGGCTCCTATGCCATAATCCACATCGTTCCACAGAGGATCTGCTGTAAACTCAATGGTGACCTGATCTCCCGCTTTTAATGCCTTAAGCTGATTGAGTGTATAAGTATAGGTAGTTCCTGCAGCCATGGAAAGAAGCACCATCCCCTCGGGAATGGCGGTAGCCCCATTGGCCGCTGCCCCGGAGTACACGGTACCCGTCATGGTACTGTTCACAGCAGGCTCATCATCCGACACCTGCACTAACACGTTATAGGTGGCAATGGATGCCTTGTTGGTATCATCATCTGCAAATGCTCTGGTATAAAGAACCACGCCGCAGGCCGGAGTCATGGCCTTATTCAAATGCATGGATGTGATGCCGGCGGACATGGAGGGAGAAGATAGCTTGATTCCCAGATTCAATCTCCCGATGATAGCGCTTCCATCCTTATAAAATCCCAAAGAAGGATAAGAAGCCGTTTCTGAGGTATAAAGCTTTCCGGCCTTGATCCCGATGCCCTGAACAACTCCGTTGGCAACGGTAAAATAGTCCCCGTTGATCCCTGCCAGAACCGTGCCTCCCCCGTACTCCGAAACAGCGACCTGCGAAGCGGCAGCAAAACTGGCTGCGCCGTAAATATCCCGACCATACGCAATGATGGGACGAACGGTTTCGCCCGGCTCGTACAAAATGTAATTTTCTGTCATCAGATCATTCAGATTGGAATTCCAATGCACACCATTAGCCAATATGCTTTCCTCTGAGATGTTCAACGCCTTGCTCTGGAGCAATTCCCCCATGACTGCCGCATATGCCGTTACCCCATTCAGCGGTCCAAATAAAACGACACCCGCCAATAACATGCACAGGCCTCTGGAAAGCATCCCCTTTTGTCTTTTCATAGTCTCTTCTCCCTTTGCATATACACCTTATTCGGTAGTATATCCCCCTTTGATCATTACATAGATGTCGCTTTCTGCCTTGATTCCCCGGCCGTCGCCTCTGGGAACGATGAGCAGATGATTTTTCTCCACAGATTTTCCACCCATCAGCTCTGTAGCTGCAGTCAGATCGGAAAGGCCGTTGGTTCCGTTGTCAACAGCTTTTGCCGTTCCGCCCCGAAGGATCAATTCCGTTCCTTCTTCCCCGATGAGTTTTTTCCCTTTTTCAAGAAACACCACCTTGAAGCTGTCTCCTTCGCTGGCCTTCAGTGCTGCGATCTGGGCATCCACATAGCTTTTTGTGACCACAGGATCCTCCGAAGATCCCGGGTCTGCGGTATCGGCAAACACCACTGCACTGGTCACTGCAAGTGACAGCAACACCATCATGCATATGATTTTTTTCCTTTTTATATTCATATTCCTTCTCCTTATATCAGTTTTCCTTATGCTTCTTGGGGTCGTTCACCGCCGAAATCACGATCTGCTGTTTTCGTTTTGCAGCCTGCTCCTGCAATATTTTTTTCAAAGCCAGAGCAGTGGTAGATGCCAGATCCTCTGCGATCATGCCATACTCCCCAAGGGCATGGGCTGCCAGATCTCCCGCCATCCCGTGCACATAAGCCCCTGCGCCGGCTGCATCCAGGCAGGAAAAACCCTGGGCACAAAAAGAACCGATGATCCCCGACAGGACATCACCGCTCCCTCCCGTGGCCATTCCCGGGTTTCCGGTCTTATTGATCCTTATTTCTCCTCCCGCTGCGTGGACAAGAGTCCCTTCTCCTTTGAGAAGTACCACCGCACCAGTCTTTTCGGCCAGTGCTCTCACGGCCCCTGCCCTGTCCCTGTTGATTTCCCAGGGAGAACATCCAAGGAGACTCGCCGCCTCGCCGGGATGGGGCGTAATCACCGTTCTTCCTGCCGCCGTTTTCAGAAGCGCAAAAAGATTTTCCCGTGCAATCGTATTCAAAGCATCTGCATCGATGACCATCTTGGGCACGCTGCTCTTCAGGACCCGTTCCACCAGTTCCCCGTTTTCTTCCGCCGTGCCAAGACCGGGGCCCAGGATCACCGCCTGATATTCTTCGAGTATCTCCGGGGAAAAGGATCTTTTGACACAGGTCGCTTCCACCACGGTGCCTTGCAAAATGGGGATCAGTCCATCGGGAACACAAACTCTTACCAGGCCTGCTCCGCTTCGCAGAGCCCCTCTTGCACACAAAACGGCGGCACCGGCCATCCCCTCGCTTCCCGCTATGATAAGGACCCTGCCGCAGTCTCCTTTATGAAAATGGGAGGGTCTTTTTCGAATCAGAGAATTGATGTACGCCCTGTCAATTAGACGGAATTTTTCCATATTTGTTCCTTTCGCCCCCTTGTTTTTTTATTCATTGCAGCAAAAAAAAACTTACTGCCCATCTTTTTTTATTTTATATGCTTTCTCGGATTTCGTAAAGCCGCTTGCGGTGAAAGTAAAGAACTTGTCATATATTTCGGGAAAGTCTTGCATTGATTTTTTCTTTTGGTTATAATTTTATGGTTATAATAATTGATTTAACTGACAAAGGAGGTGGAAGCAGATATGGATACATTGCCCGGCCCTAGTTACGGCACCGGTGATGAACCCCTGGCATTTTATTGCCATGCGCACAAATTCTCTGCTCCGCCGGCAGATCCTTTGTTTTCAGGTATCTGAGCTTAGTCTTTCTGTCGTTGTGGGGAAGAATCCTTGTGCCATCCAAATATTAAAGGAGGTACAGACCAATGGACTATGAACTCGAAAGAACCACCGACGACGCCATCCTCCAGATCGTTGATTTACTACGTGAAAAGCAATACGTCAGGGCCAGAGAGATCCTTTTGGATTTTAACGCCGTGGATATTGCCGAAATTCTTGAAGAAGTCATTGCAGAACTGGGCATTGAAAAAAGCATCGTTATCTTCCGGACACTTCCCAAAGATGTGGCGGTGGACGTTTTTTCCTATCTGGACAGCGAAGAACAACTGTCCATCATCAACGGCATCACTGACAAAGAGCTTCATTTTATTATCGACGAACTGGCTTTCGACGATATGATCGACGTTCTCGAAGAACTGCCCGCCAATATAGTAGACAAGATCCTTGAAAAATCAACAAAAGAAGAGCGAAAGCTCATTAACACCTTTCTCCATTACCCGGATAACAGCGCCGGGAGCCTGATGACTCCGGAATACATCAGTCTGGATAAGGATATGACGGTTCGGGATGCGCTGGCGCATATAAAAAGAGAGGGCATGGACAGCGAAACGGTCTATACCTGTTACGTGAAAGACAAAGACCGTACCCTGCTGGGGATCTTATCCCTTCGCACCCTTGTCATATCAGATGACAGCGTTCCCCTGGTGGAACTCATGCATACGGATTTTGTGGCCGTTAATGTTTTTGACGACCAGGAAAATGTATCCAATCTCTTTAAAAAGTATGGTTTTCTGGCTATGCCTGTCGTAGACAATGAAAATCGTCTTGTTGGCATCATCACCGTAGATGATATTTTGGAAATCATCGATGAAGAGGTCACCGAAGACTTTCAAAAAATGGCCGGTGTCGCCGCTTCCACGGAGGAATATTTGGACACCAGTGTGTTCCAGCATGTTCGAAACCGTTTCCCCTGGCTGCTCTTCCTGATGATTTCCTCTATGATTACCGGTCTGATCATCACCCGTTTCGAAACCCTTCTGTCCGACGTGATCGTGCTGGTTTCTTACATGCCCATGCTTATGGGCACGGGAGGCAATTCCGGTTCCCAGTCCGCCACCCTCATCATTCGTGGAATGGCGGTAGGCGATATCGAACTCCGGGATGCACCACTGGTTCTTTGGAAAGAGGTGCGGGTCAGTTTTTCCATAGGACTGGCCCTGAGCGTCCTGAATTTCTTCAAGATCGTCCTCTTGGACGGACAAAATTATATTGTCGGCCTGACAGTCTGCCTGTCCATGCTCATCGTTGTCACTTTGGCAAAGGTTATCGGGGGCTTGCTTCCCATGCTGGCAAAAAAGCTTTCCATCGACCCCGCACTCATGGCCAGCCCCATGATCGCATCCATGACTGACATGCTGTCTGTTATTACCTATTTCTCTCTCGCCACATTGATCCTGGGTCTCTAATGACAGGATCAAAAAAAGGAGGTACCCCATGGATCCCAACAGACTGGAACAAACCATATACAATCTCAGACAAAACGGTTTTCAGGTCCATCTCTTTAAAAATACGGCTGATGCCAGGGAAGCTATCCTGCAGCAGATCCCCCTTTCCGCAACTGTTGGATTTGGAGGCTCCATGACCCTCTTTGATATGGGCATTTATGAGGCACTTGAGGCCCGGGGCAATTCCGCTTTTTGGCACTGGCATGAAAAACCGGGTCACCATAGAAAGGAAGTCCTTCGCAGCGCAGCCTGCGCAGACATTTATCTCAGCGGCATCAACGCCATTACTGAAGAAGGCAGGCTGATCAACATCGATGGCAACGGCAACCGCCTTTCCGGGATTCTCTATGGCCACGACAGGACCATCCTTGTAGCAGGAGTCAACAAGATTGTAAAAAACTACGAAGAAGCTTTGATCCGCATCAAAAACATAGCCTGCCCACCCAATGCCCGACGTTTGGGACGCAAGACCCCCTGTGCTGAAACGGGCTCCTGCATGAATTGTAGCTCTCCGGACCGGATCTGCACAGCCACCCTTATTCTGGATCGTCAGCCCGGAGGGGTCCCTATCGAGATTTTTCTGGTAGAAGAAACACTGGGCTATTAAAAACCAAAACACTTAAAATCTTTGTAATTGCAACGTTCACACCACCCTGTCAAAAATTTGGCCGGGTGTTTTTTTGCGACTTTTTCAGAATATTGAAACTTCTTGGCGGATATTGACAAAAAGTAATCAATATGCTATCTTGGGACTACAAGATGTTACCACTATTTTTACCCTTATTATCATTCTAATGCGAAAAGAGGAGATAAAATGACAGACTTGACAAAACAGTACCTTGAGACTGTAAAAAAGAGAAATCCTGGCGAAGCTGAATTCCATCAGTGCGTCGAAGAAATCCTTGTTTCCCTCGAGCCGGTTCTTGCAAAGTATCCTGAATACGTTGAGACCGGAGTAATGGACAGATTGCTCGAGCCGGACAGACAGATCATGTTCAGAGTCCCTTGGGTTGATGATGCTGGCAAACAGCACGTTAACAGAGGTTTCAGAGTTCAGTTCAACGATGCTCTCGGCCCCTACAAAGGCGGACTCCGTTTCCACCCCTCCGTATACATCGGAATCGTTAAGTTCCTCGGTTTCGAACAGATCTTCAAGAACAGCTTGACCACACTGCCCATCGGCGGCGGCAAGGGCGGATCTGACTTCGACCCCAGAGGCAAGTCTGACAATGAAATCATGCGTTTCTGCCAGAGCTTCATGACAGAACTTTATAAGTATATCGATGCTGACACAGACGTACCTGCTGGTGACATGGGTGTTGGCGGACGTGAAATCGGCTACCTGTTCGGACAGTACAAGAGACTGACCGGCAAATGGGAAGGCGTTCTCACCGGTAAAGGTGTAGGCTGGGGCGGATCCCTCGCAAGAACAGAAGCTACCGGTTTCGGTATCGTTTACTTCTGCGAAAACATGCTCAAAGCTAACGGAACAAGCCTCAAAGGCAAGACCGTTGCTGTTTCCGGTTTCGGTAACGTATCCTGGGGTACAGTCATCAAGTGTAACGATCTGGGAGCTAAAGTTGTTACTATCTCCGGTCCGGACGGGTACATCTATGATGAAGCTGGCGTAACCGGCGAAAAAGTTGACTACATGCTCGAACTGAGAGCAAGCGGCAACGACGTAGTTGCTCCTTATGCTGATAAGTTTGCTGGAGCTAAGTTCTTCAAAGGCGAAAAACCCTGGGGAACAAAAGTTGACGTAGTTATCCCCTGCGCGACTCAGAACGAAATCCAGCTCGACGATGCTAAGAAGATCGTTGCAAACGGCGTAAAGTTTGTCAATGAAGGCGCTAACATGCCAACCACATTAGAGGCTATGAAGTATATGCTCGACAACGGCGTGATCATGGGCCCCTCCAAGGCTGCAAACGCTGGCGGCGTAGCCGTATCCGCTCTGGAAATGTCCCAGAACAGCATGAGACTCGAATGGTCCTTCGAAGAAGTCGATGCAAAACTCGAAGGCATCATGAAGTCCATCTTCGACGCTTGCGACAGCGCTTCCAAGGAATTCGGTATGCCGGGCAACTACATTGCCGGTGCAAACATCGCTGGTTTCCTGAAGGTTGCTAAAGCTATGTTGGCTCAGGGAGCTGTCTAAACATAAACAAAATATGAAGCCGTTCGATTATTAACGGCTTTGTGATAAACAGGAAGGGTTCATCCCCTTCCTGTTTTTTCATTCCACCCGCAGCAATTATGCCCTGGGCGGGCGCTGCGTAGTGTGGGAAAGGCAGCATAGAAAAGAGGCCGTCTCTCAAATTGAGAGACGGCCTCTTTCATTTATCATCTTATTTTTTGCAGTTATATTACACCGAACTTAGTTTACTTGCACTCGTTAGCAGCCAGTCTCTTGTAGGATGCCAATCGATCTGCGGAATCCTTTTCCACCTTTTCAAAGAGAGCTTCTGCCTGTTCGGGGAATTCTCCCTTCAAGGAGGCATATCTGACCTGTCCCATCAGGAAGTCCCTGTAATCCCCAGTGGGTTCCTTGGAATCCAACTGGAAGGGGTTCTTACCTTCTTCCTTGATATCCGGATTATAACGGAACAGGTGCCAGTAACCAGCTTCTACAGCATCTTTTGTGTTTTCCTGCGTCTTGCCCATGCCTTTTTTGATGCCGTGGTTGATGCAGGGTGCATAAGCGATGATCAGGGACGGTCCATGATGGCTCTCAGCCTCGATAATCGCCTTCATGAGCTGATTTTTGTCCGCTCCCATACCAACCTGTGCCACGTACACATTTCCATAGCTGATAGCCATCATTCCCAGGTCCTTCTTCTTGGAGGACTTACCGGAAGCTGCAAATTTAGCAACTGCCGCGGTAGGAGTAGCTTTGGATGACTGGCCACCGGTGTTGGAGTATACTTCCGTGTCAAAGACCAGAACGTTGATATCTTCCCCGGAAGCAAGTACATGATCCAATCCGCCGTAACCGATGTCATACGCCCAGCCGTCGCCGCCAAAGGACCAGACGGATTTTTTCACCAGGAAATCTTTACGGTCTGTGATCTCTTTGACCTTTGCATCCAGATCTGTGCCCAGGCTGCCGGCTGCATCAATCGCGCTCAATACCGCATCGGATGCTTTCCGGGACACGCTGCCATCGTTGAATGTATCAATCCAGTTCTTAAAGGATTCTGCCAAAGCCTCCGGAAGCTTTTCTGCAAGAAGGGCTTCCATGGTTCCTTTGATTTTTTCTCTGATCTGTTTTACGCCTACTGCCATTCCCAAGCCATACTCTGCATTGTCTTCAAAGAGAGAGTTTGCCCAGGAAGGACCTCTTCCGTTTTCATCCTTGCAGTACGGAACGCAAGGTGCGGGAGCACCCCAGATGGAAGAACATCCTGTAGCGTTGGCGATCATCATCCGGTCTCCGAAGAGCTGAGTCACCAACTTGGCATAAGGTGTTTCTCCGCAGCCAGCGCAAGCGCCGGAGAATTCCAGATACGGGAAGGCAAACTGGCTGCCCTTCACTGTATCTTTACTCATGAGATCACCGCGAACCGGCAGTGTTACTGCATAATCCCAGTTTTCCACCTGATCCATCTGGGTCTCAAGATGCTTCATAACCAGTGCCTTTTCCTTTGCCGGACAGATGTCTGCGCAGTTTCCGCAGCCTAAGCAATCCAGCGGAGCAATCTGCATGCGGTACTCGTATCCTTCCAAGCCCTTTCCAACGGCTTTCTTTGTTTCAAAACCGGAAGGAGCTTTCCCCTTTTCCTCTTCATTCAGCAGGAAAGGACGAATGGTTGCGTGGGGACATACCATAGCACACTGGTTGCACTGAATGCAGTTTTCGGCCTTCCAAACAGGAACATTGACGGCAATTCCCCTCTTTTCATAAGCGGTAACTCCCAAGGGGAAGGTTCCATCTTCTCTGCCTGTAAAAGCACTGACGGGAAGACTGTCGCCTTCGTGTCTTTCCATGGGAACCATCACGTCTTTTATGAATGCGGGAACATCGTCATGAATTTTGGTATCATCCACAGCATCCGCCCAGGCTGCCGGAATGTTTACCTTCACATAATCACTGCATCCCCTGTCAATGGCGGCATTGTTCATTTGAACAATCTTTCCGCCCTTCTTGCCATAGGAATGCTGCACCGCATCTTTCAAATAACCGATGGCTTCGTCGATGGGAATTACCTTGGAGAGGCTGAAGAAGGCCGACTGCATTACCATATTAATGCGGTTCCCAAGGCCGATTTCCTCGGCAATACCGGTGGCATCAATGATGTAGAAGTTGATATTGTGTTTTGCCAGATATCTTTTCATGCTGGCAGGAAGGGCTGCATCCAGTTCATCTTCCTTCCAGAAACAGTTGAGTACGAAAGTTCCGCCGTCCTTCAGCCCCTTCAGCAGATCGTATTTGTCCACATAGGCATGGTTGTGGCAGGCCACAAAGTCGGACTGGTTTACATAGTAAGCGGAACGAATCTTGTCCTTTCCGAAGCGGAGGTGGGAAATGGTGAGTCCGCCGGATTTCTTGGAGTCATATTCAAAATACCCTTGAGCGTAGAGCGGAGTATCGTCTCCGATGATCTTGATGGCACTCTTGTTTGCGCCTACTGTCCCATCGGAACCGAGTCCCCAGAACTTGCAGCGGATGGTATCCGGGCTGCCGGTAAATACGGGGCCTCCTACGGGAAGGGAGGTGTTGGTAACGTCATCTACGATACCGATGGTAAAATGGTTTTTCGGTTCTGCCGCCTCAAGGTTTTCATAAACGGCAATGGCCTGAGCCGGTGTGGTATCCTTGGAACCAAGGCCGTATCTTCCGCCGTAAATTTCCGGGGGATTCTTTTCATCGTAATACATGGTCTTGACGTCCATATAGAGGGGATCTCCGAGAGCTCCTGCTTCTTTGGTTCTGTCAAGAACAGCAATACGTTTAACGGTCTTGGGCATGACGGCCTTTAAATATTCCGGTGCGAAAGGTCTGTACAGTCTGACCTTGATCAAACCTACCTTCTTGCCCTGCTTCATCAGATAGTCAATGGTTTCCTCTGCAGTTTCGCAGACAGAGCCCATAGCCACAATGACATTTTCGGCTTCCGGATGTCCATAATAATCGAAGAGTTTATACTTTCTTCCGGTGACTTCACCGAGTTTTTCCATGTATTCGCTGACCAGACCCGGGATCGCCTCATAGAACCTGTTTGCAGCCTCTTTCGCCTGGAAGAAAATATCCGGGTTCTGATTGGTGCCGCGAGCCACCGGATGCTCCGGATTCAGTGCGTTATCCCTGAAGTTCTGAAGAGCTTCTTTATCCAGCAAGTCTTCGAAGACTTTATAATCGATGGTTTCGATCTTCTGTACTTCACTGGAGGTACGGAAGCCATCAAAGAAGTGCAGGAAGGGTACTCTTCCCTTGATCGCTGTCAAATGTGCCACTGCCGCCAGATCCATGATCTCCTGTACAGAGCAGGATGCCAGCATGGCAAAACCAGTCTGTCTGACAGCCATGACATCAGAGTGATCTCCAAAGATGCTCAGTGCATGTCCAGCCAAAGCTCTGGCGGAAACATGGAATACCCCGGGAAGAAGCTCTCCTGCGATTTTGTACATGTTGGGGATCATGAGCAACAAACCCTGGGATGCAGTATAAGTGGTAGTCAAAGCTCCTGCCGCCAGAGAACCGTGCACGGCGCCTGCCGCTCCTGCCTCAGACTGCATTTCTACAACCTTAACTTCCTGTCCAAACATATTTTTTTGACCATACGCTGCCCATTCATCAACGGATTCAGCCATGGTGGAAGACGGAGTGATCGGATATATTGCTGCTACATCAGTGAAAGCGTAAGAAACATATGCTGCCGCCGTGTTTCCGTCCATCGTTTTCATTTTTCCGTGGTTCATTTTGGTAATCTCCTTTTGATTTTCTGTGGTTCTGTTTTACTTGCTGTGGTCCAAAATCTATGGTCAACTTTTCAGATTGTTTTTATACATTGTTTTTATGCACATTTTCAGGAATTGTTCACGATTTCTCGACGTTTTTTATACACTCCTCCCAAAATATTCGCTATAATAGTAATGGATTATATTATATATAGTTGCTAAAAGCAAGTATTTACTAGGTAAAAAATGTTTGTCGCCCAAAGATTATTATGTATACAAAATCCTGAAAGCGGTTACACCTTTGAAAACGCTATGAACATTAGAATTAACAGACTTGTGCGACTTTTTACCACATCACCGCCGTTAAGACATCTCCCTCCTTTTCAGCGACTTTTCATGCAGTACTTTCATTTCTTGTGCCTTTGTACCCTCTTCTGTTTCTTTTACCCATGCGCTATTATATTAAGGAAGAAAACTCTTCACCTCTCCACTATCTGGGAGCCTTTACCGGAATCAACGCTGGTCTTCTCCTTTCCTTTCTCTGCCTCTTTCGGTAACTTGTCAGAAACAGCGGCTTAGGCTATAATGTTAGAGGGATTAGTGAAATGTGAGGTGTGACTATGTCAAAATTAAAGGAACTTCTTTCCGACTGGCGATACATTCGAGTATGCCTTTATGTAGTTTTTACCGTAGGTCTGTTATACATTCTGTATTTCGTCCTGCAAAACATAGATGTGGTTTTTACCGCCTGTGTTTCGGCGGTCAGCAATATTTTATCCGCCCTTTCGCCCCTCTTCATAGGGCTCTTTCTGGCGTATCTTCTTAGTCCCATGGTGGATTTCATCGACGGCAGGGTCATGGCCAGGGTTTTTGGTAATCTTCGCAATAAAAATCCAAAGCGCCAGCAAAAATTATTGGCTTCCCGAAGAACTGCCAGTATTGTCCTGACTTATCTTCTGGTCTTTCTTCTGGTGTGTGCCATCATATATTTCTTCGCCTTCCTGATCATCGGTCAGCTTGCTTTTGACAGCCTTTCAGGGATGTTGAACAACATTACCGATTATTTCGTCCAGTATGAGGACAGCTTCCGCCGCCTGGCTGCTTCCATTCCATCCAGCGGCATCGAAGACCGGCTTCAGGAGGCAGCCGCCGACATCGCCTCCTGGATCTCCAATCACTTCAGCGCAAACTCTGTGATCCACTTTGTAGGAAACATTGGGGGAGGCATCCTGAACATCCTTCTCGGTGCCGTGGTTTCTTTGTATTTGATCAAAGACAAGGACTTCTTTATGGGTCTTTGGCGCAAAGGATTGGAGTCATTTCTTCCGGAGAGAGCCAGAAGCAGCATTTCCGGGGGACTTTCCGACATCAACCAGGTTTTGTCCCGGTTTTTAAGAGGCCAGCTCATCGATGCCCTCATCATAGCCATCTTGTCTTCTGTGGCACTCACTGCCATAGGTCTTGACTTTGCGGTATTCATTGGCTGCTTTGCCGGTTTGGCCAATGTCATCCCCTACTTCGGCCCTTTCCTTGGTATGATCCCTGCGGTGATCGTGGCTCTGCTTTCGGGAGGTTTCTCCCAAGCCCTGCTGGCCGTTGTTCTTCTCTTTGTCATCCAACAGATCGACAGCAACATCATTTATCCTCGGGTGGTAGGTTCCAGCACCGGTCTGCATCCGGTCTTTATTCTTCTTTCCGTCACCTTTGGCGGATATTTCTGGGGCATCATAGGTATGCTCATTGCCGTTCCCATCGCCGGCTGCATCAAATTGTTCCTGACCCGAAAATTCGACAGAGCAGCCACTTGATCCATGGCATAAAAAAGGCGATCTCATAGAGACCGCCTTTTTTTCGTGCAAATAACAATTAGCTGGTGAATACCGTTCCCGTCTTTCCTTCCAGGGCATCCACCGCTTTAAAGAGCGAAGTAATGATAGCCTTCTTTCCCGGATTGGCCTTTACAAACTTCACCGCTGCCTGGACCTTGGGAAGCATGCTTCCGGGAGCAAAATGCCCCTCAGCGATGTACCGTTCCGCCTCCTCTATGGTCAGTTCGGACAGATTTTTCTGATCCGGTTTGTTGTAATTGATGGCCACCTGTTCTACTTCCGTAAGTATCATCAATACATCGGCTTCCACCTGCTCCGCCAGAAGTTCTGCGGCAAAGTCTTTGTCGATGACAGCGGCAACCCCCTCTAACGTCCCGTCGGGAAGTTCAATGACAGGAATTCCGCCTCCACCGGCGGTGATAACAATGGTGGAATCCCACAATCTTTTTACCGTGTCAATCTCTACAATACGCAGAGGCAGAGGCGAAGGAACCACACGACGCCAGCCGCGCCCCGCATCCTCTTTCATCACATATCCTTTTTCGGCCTGGAGTTTTTTTGCCTCTTCTTCCGTGTAGAAAGAACCGATGGGTTTTGTGGGATTTTGGAAAGCGGGGTCATTGGGATCCACCACCATCTGGGTCACAAGGGTGACCACCGGAATCTCTCTTACTTTATGCCGAAGGGCAGAACGCAGGGCCTGCTGGATATGATAGCCGATATACCCCTGGCTCATAACGCCGCACACGTCAAAGGGCATTTGCGGTGTCACATCTTTGGCCGTCTCAGAGGCCATAAGAATTCTCCCCACCTGAGGGCCGTTCCCATGTACAATAGCGATCTCATAGTCTTTTTCCACAAGTTGAATGATATAGTCGCAGGTTCTTTTCACAACATCAAGCTGCGCTTCTGCAGTTGCGGGTCCTTTTGAGTCCTGAAGGGCATTGCCTCCAAGAGCCAATACGATTTTTCCTCTGCACTCTCCCACTTTCATTCCCTCCTAAAGATTATCTCTATTGATGGGCATACTCATACAGCGCGGGCCTCCTCTGCCACGGGAGATTTCCGAACTGGGTATGCTTAAAACCTTGATCCCTTTCCTGTCTAAAAGGTCGTTGGTCACATAATTCCTGTCATAGGTGATCACCACCCCCGGCGCAATGGCCAAAGTATTGGAACCATCGTTCCACTGCTCTCTTTGGGCTGCGATCTTGTCTGCTCCCCCGCAGCGGATCAGCTCCACCGCCGGCAACCGCAGTTCTGCCTTGAGAAGTTCCTCCAGGCTATCCGTCACCACGGTAATCTTGGCCTTTCCTTCCTTATCAAGATCGATCTCATAAAGATCCAAAGGTCCTTCGATTTCGGGATGAATGGTGAACTTATCAAAATCCACCATTGTGAACACCGTGTCCAGATGCATGAAGGCTCTCTTTTTCGGGATACGGAACACAATGATCTTCTTGAAGGTATTGTCCGCCTTAAGGATATGCTCTGCCAGCCGGGAAATGGCATCCGCACTGGTCCTTTCAGAAAGGCCGATGGCCACCACTTCCGGGGACAGGGGAAGAATGTCTCCTCCCTCGATACTGGCATCCGGTTCACGGTCAAACCACAGATTGGTTCCGTTGGGAAAAAGCTCATCATCATAAAGAAACATATATTTTAATAGAAGGGACTCTCTTTTCCGCGCCTCTGTCTTCATGGTATTCACGCTGACGCCGTCACCGATGCAGGCCCCCGGGTCCCTTGTAAAATACAGGTTTGGCATAGGGTCTGTGTAGTACGGATAGTCCTCCGCAACGATAGCCGCAAGGGTCACCGGGGCTTTGACGGAGATCTCATCCTTTCGAATCCCTGCAATGCATGTATTCACCAATTCCTGAGGGCTCAAACCCATGAGCATCTCAAAAATGGCTTCCCTGGCGTAAGGAGACAGAATGTCGCTTTCCTGGATGAACTCGCGCACAAAGGCCTCCCGGACAGTCTGTGCAGTCAGGGCTATGGCTGCTTCCTTTGCAAAATAAACCACCTCAACCCCGTTTTCCGAAAGGATCTCCGCAAAACGATCATGCTCCTTCTGGGCAACCTGAAGATGGGGAATGTCGTCAAAGAGTAACCTTTCAAAGTTGTCGGGAACAAGACCTTCGATTTCTCTTCCCATACGATGTATCATGACTTTGTTTAATTTTCCGATCTCGGAATAAATGTTGACCCCTCGGCTCATTTTCCTCCTCCTTGACAGATAGATATCTGTACCTCTGGCGATGCGGATTCTTACATGTTACCCAATGGTGGCTACAATAACAGCTTTGATGGTATGCAATCTATTCTCTGCTTCGTCAAAAACCACAGAATGGCGGCTGCGGAATACTTCATCCGTGACTTCCCGAATGTCATATCCTTTTTCTTTCCATTCTTTGGCCGCTTTGGTTTCGAAATCATGGAAGGCAGGAAGGCAATGAAGGAAAAGCACGTCAGGATTCTTTGTGGCTTCCAGCATTTCCATGGTGACTTTATAGGGAGTCAACAACTTAACACGTTCAGGAATCTGAGCTTCCTCTCCCATAGAGGCCCAGACATCCGTGTAGATGGCATCTGCCCCCTCCAGGCATTCCGGGGTATGGCAGACCTCAATGACAGCGCCTGTCTCTGCCGCCACAGCTCTCGCTGCTACCAACACCTCTTCGTCTACCTTCAGGGCTTCCGGGCCGTAAGCCACAAAATGCATTCCCATCTTGGCGCAGCCGTACATCCAGGCATAACTCATGTTGTTTCTGATATCTCCGCAAAATACCACCTTTACCTTGGAAAGAGGTTTTGCACAGTGTTCTTCAATGGTAAGCATATCTGCGAGGATCTGGGTGGGATGATCGATATCCGTCAGACCGTTCCACACAGGAACCCCGGAGTACTTTGCCAGATCTTCTACCACAGACTGTTCGTAACCACGATATTCGATGCCGTCATAAAAACGTCCGAGAACTTTTGCCGTATCCTCCAAAGATTCCTTCTTCCCCACCTGGGAGCTTGCAGAATCAAGAAAAGTCACATGGGCTCCCTCATCCAGACAGGCAACTTCAAAAGCGCACCTGGTACGTGTAGAAGTCTTCTCAAACAGCAGAACGATATTTTTCCCTTTCAGCGTATAGTTATAGATTCCAGCCCTTTTTTTGGATTTTAAATCATGTGCCAGGTCCAGCATATAACGGATCTCTGCCGTGGAAAAGTCCATTAAGGTGAGAAAACTCCTGCCTTTCAAATTTACTGCCATTTTGATCATCCTTTCTTTTTATAAAAAAAGCGAATATTTTTCTTGCCGTTCCCTATGGGATGTGCTATCCTATTACGAAAGCTTTGTAGGAACGGCTTGGTCAAACAAACTGATACCTCGATTGTAGGGGTATCCCCAAGGGGTGTCAACCCCGCCGGCCACCTCCGCAGAAGTAATTTGTAAAAATACAATAAAAAACATTGCATAATTATGCCCCTTTATGTATAATTATAAACTGAATATAAGAGAAAGGGAAAAGAACACTATGGACGGCTTATTAGTATTTGAAGACGGTACTGTCATTAAGGGAAAAGGCTTTGGTAAAAAAGCTACCAATGTCGGCGAATTGGTGTTTAACACATCCGTTGTCGGCTATCAGGAAATTTTAACGGATCCCTCTTACTCCGGTCAGATCATCAACATGGGATACCCACTCATCGGTAATTATGGAATTTCAATAGAAGGGCGTGAATCCACCAGGATTCATGCCTTTGGTTTGGTTGCCCGAAATATTTCGGCCACACCTTCCCACTACACTTCCATAGGCCGCCTGGACGACTGGATGGAAGAAATGGGAACTCCCGGTGTCTGCGGCGTAGATACCAGGGCCATCACCCGAAAGATCCGCAACAGTGGAACCATGAAGTGCCTCATCAGCACCGAGGGGATCTCCGTAGCGGAGGCGAAGGAACTTTGTGCAACGACAGTTTTGAAACAGGATCAGATGAAATCTGCCGGAGTCAAGGAAGTCACCCACATCGAAGGCCCGGGCCAAAGAGTTGCCGTTCTGGATTTTGGCGTGAAAAACAGCATATTAAAATCTCTCAGCGCAAAGGGTTATGATCTTTGGATTTTCCCCTACCATGCTACAGCCGAAGAGATCATGGCTGCAAAGCCTCAGGGCCTGCTCCTTGCCAACGGCCCCGGCAACCCGGAAGCGGCGGTAGAAGCCATTCGTGAAGTAGCAAAGCTCATTAGCCAAAAGTTACCTATTTTCGGCATTTGTATGGGTCACCAGATTCTGGCCCTGGCAGTAGGCGGGAAAACATACAAGCTCAAATACGGACATAGGGGAGGAAACCACGGAGTCCTGGATAAAACCACAGGTCATTCTGCCATCACCTCTCAAAATCACGGGTTTGCCGTAGATGCAGAAAGTGTCATTGCCAAGGGAATGGAGATCACTCACATCAATCTCAACGACGGAACCGTGGAAGGCATGCGGCACCAAAATCTCCCCCTTCTTTCGGTGCAGTTCCACCCGGAAGCATCTCCAGGACCCCAGGACAGTGCGTATCTGTTTACCCGTTTTGCTGATATGATGAAAGGCGGTGTAAAATAATGCCTAAAAATAACGATTTAAAGAAGATCATGATCATCGGATCCGGCCCTATCATCATCGGGCAGGCCGCCGAATTTGATTACGCAGGTACCCAGGCCTGCAAGGCCATTCGTGAAGAAGGCCTGGAAACCGTTTTGGTCAACAGCAACCCAGCCACCATCATGACAGATCTGGGGATTGCGGATAAGGTTTACATCGAGCCTTTGACCGAAGCCTTTTTGGAAAAAATCATCGAAAAAGAGCGCCCCGATGGCATCCTGGCAGGGTTTGGCGGCCAAACCGGTCTCAATCTCTCCATGGCCTTAGACGGCAGCGGTGTCCTGGAAAAATATAACGTCCGGCTTTTAGGGGTAAACAAGGACAGCATCAAGAATGCGGAAGACCGAGAGGCTTTTAAAGATTTGATGGAGCGCATCGGCGAACCCATCCCTCCCAGTGTCATCGCCACCAATTATGACCAGTGCCTTGCCTTTGTAAAAGAAAACGGATTTCCGGTCATCATCCGTCCGGCCTATACCCTGGGCGGCACCGGAGGCGGCATTGCAAGCAATGAAAAAGAGTTAGAACCTCTCTGCAAAAGAGGTATCGAAAGCAGTTCCATCGGCCAGATTCTGTTAGAAAAATCCATTGCAGGATGGAAGGAAATCGAATTTGAAGTCATGCGTGATGCCAAAGACAACTGCATCATCATCTGCAGCATGGAGAATCTGGATCCTGTAGGAGTACATACCGGGGACAGCATCGTCGTGGCCCCCGCTCAGACTTTGAACAACTATGAATTCCAGATGCTTCGGGATGCTTCACAAAAGATTATTCGCAGCCTGTTCATCGAGGGGGGATGCAACATCCAGTTTGCCCTCAATCCTTATGACAGTTCTTATTATGTTATAGAAGTGAATCCTCGTGTGAGTCGTTCCTCCGCTTTGGCCTCCAAGGCCGTGGGCTATCCCATTGCCAAAATTGCAGCCAAGATCGCTTTGGGATATACCCTGGATGAACTCCGCAATTATGTGACAAAAACTACCAGCGCCTGCTTTGAACCTACCGTGGATTATGTGGTAGCCAAAGTTCCCCGCTTCCCCTTTGACAAGTTCATCACCGCCAAGAGGACACTGGGAACCCAAATGAAAGCCACCGGAGAAGTCATGAGCATCAGCAATTCCTTTGAAAGCGCCATGCTCAAAGCCCTTACTTCACTGGAAGGGAAATACGACGGACTTCGCGTCGCTGAAATGGATGACTGGAATAAAAATCAGCTTTTTGACAAGGTGGCCGTCTGCGATGACGAGCGCATCTTTGCCCTTGCAGAATTACTCCGAAGAGATACCCCCATTGCCACTCTGAACCAGAAGACAGGCATCGACCCCTGGTTCCTCAATGGGATCAAGAATATCACCAACATGGAAAAACGACTTTCTGACGAAACCCTTACCTGCGAACTCCTTTTGGAAGCAGAAACCATGGGCTTTACCGACAGAGAGATCCTGCGCCTTACCGGCATCACCCGAGAAATGCTTCAGGATATCCGTGTCTATCACGACATTTATCCCGTATATAAAATGGTAGATACCTGCGGCGGAGAATTCGAAGCTGCCACCCCCTACTATTACGCCTGCATGGACTCTGAGGACGAAAGCCGCATTACCGAAAGGGAAAAGATTCTGGTGGTGGGCTCCGGTCCGATCCGTATCGGCCAGGGTATCGAGTTTGACTATTGTTGTGTCCACGGCGTCTGGGCTATTCAGGAAGCCGGATATGAGGCTATTATCATCAACAACAACCCGGAAACCGTCAGCACAGACTTTGACACTTCCGATAAGCTCTACTTTGAGCCCCTTCACATCGACGATGTGATGAATCTCATCAAAAAAGAACGTCCGGAAGGAGTCATTCTCCAGTTCGGAGGACAAACCGCCCTCAATCTGGCAGAAAAGCTCAGCGATCGCAGCATAAAGATTTTCGGAACGCCCTACAAATATATTGATTTGGCGGAAGATCGTGAAAAATTCGGTGTGCTTCTCAATGAACTGGGAATTCCCGTTCCTGAGGGAAAAGCCGTCACAACCATGGAGGATGCCATGGCCGCTGTAGCTGTTCTTGGCTACCCCCTGGTAGTCCGTCCCTCTTATGTCATCGGGGGAAGAGCCATGCAGGTGGTGGAAAGCGACAAAGAACTGAAAAAGTACCTGAAGGAAGCGGTTTCACTTTCTGCGGAGCATCCGGTCCTCATTGACAAATACATCCGGGGCATGGAAATCGAAGTGGATGCTGTGGCAGACGGAGATCATGTTTTGATCCCCGGCATTGTAGAGCACGTAGAGAGAACCGGTGTCCACTCCGGAGACAGCATCTCCATTTACCCCTGCCAGTCCATTCCTGAGGAAGCCATTACCAAGCTCATCGATTATACCGAACGCATTGTAAAAGCCCTCAACATCGTAGGTCTGGTCAATATCCAATATGCTTATGATGGGGAAGAGATCTATGTCATCGAAGTGAATCCCCGGGCCTCCCGTACCGTGCCCATCCTGAGCAAGGTTACCGGCATCCCCATGGTCAAAATCGCCGTAGAAGCTATGCTTGGCAAAAAGCTGGCTGATATGGAATATGGCATCGGCCTGTATCCCGCAAAGGATCTTTATGCCGTCAAATTCCCGGTATTCTCCGGCGAAAAGCTCTCCGATATCGATGTGGCGCTGGGCCCTGAAATGCGTTCCACCGGAGAAGTCCTCGGTCTGGATCGAAAGCTGGATCATGCCATCTACAAAGGCTTCCTGGCCACCGGAGGAAGCATCCCCACAAAAGGAACGATTTATGTGTCCTTAAGGGACTACGAAAAGGTCCCTGAGTCGGCGGAAATCATCAGAGAGTACCAGAACAAAGGGTTTGATGTTTGGGCTTCCAAGGGCACCTGCGGATTCCTGGCCAAAGCGGGACTGAATGTAAACTGCGTCACCAAGGAGGAAGTGATCAAGGGCATCACGGAAAAGACGGTAACCATCGTGGTGAACGTTCCTACCCATGTCAACGACAAAACCAACAGCTCTTTCCAGATTCGGAGAAAAGCTGCAGATCACAAACTCCCCGTTTTGACCTGCATGGACACAGCCAAGGCCTTCCTCGCAGCCATTAATGTGGAAATGTCCGGCAAAAAAGCCGACTATCTCAGCATTGAATCTCTGGATGCTTACAAATAAAAGCCGGATTCTGGCTCAACAATGTACCTGAATAAAAAAAGAGAATGTGCATCGAATTTCCTCGATGCACATTTTATTATCTACTAAAGTTTCCCCTTATGCTCCTACAGAAAACGATATCAGTCTTTTTTGGGGGGCTTTTCCCCATAGTACTGATAATAACAGATCTCGATCCGCCCATTGTACAGCTTTCTTCGCCGGTCTGCCGGTTTTTCGGAAAACAAAGTCTCAAACTCCTTGTCAGAAGTGACAAGATAAAGGGACCAGGTGGGGTTCTGCCTGAAAAAGGACTTCAGTTCACCATAGACCTTGTGGATCTCTTCTTTTTCTCCAATTCGCTCTCCATAGGGAGGATTGGCGATGATGATCCCGTATTTTTCGGCAGCTTCCAGCCGATTAAATGGTAAAACAGAGAAGTTGATGCAGTCTTCCACCCCTGCTTCCTCCGCATTTTCTTTGGCTGCAGCGATGGCCTGCCTGCTGATGTCAGATGCCAGGATCCTCACTTCGCTATCATTGTCGATGGCATCAAAAGCGGCCTTTCTTTCTTCCTTCCAAATCTTTGCGGGAATGTTCTCCCACTCCTCGGAAACAAATTTTCTCGAAAGCCCGGGTGCAATATTTCTTGCAATCATAGCCGCTTCGATGGGGATGGTTCCCGACCCGCAGAAGGGATCCACCAAAAGCCGCTCCTTTTTCCAGAAGGAGAGCTGTACCAGTGCGGCGGCAAGGGTCTCTTTTATGGGCGCTGCCACATCCTTGATCCGGTAACCCCTCTTGTGAAGCCCTGCACCACTGGTATCAATGGTTACGGTAACACGGTCCTTCAAAAGAGTCAGCTTCACTGTATAAAGGGCTCCCGTCTCTTCAAAGCGCTCCACTCCGTAGACTTGCTTCAAAGACTCGACAATGGCCTTTTTCCCGATAGCTTGACAGTCCGGAACGCTATGGAGCTGCGACTTAACAGAAGTGGCAGTTACTGTGAATTTCCCGTCCAGGGGAATCCATTGCTCCCAGGCGATGCCCTTGATCTGCTGAAACAACTCCTCAAAACTTTTTGCCTGAAACTCAGCCATGTGCAATAACACCCGGTCCGCACTGCGCAGCCAGAGATTGGAACGGACTATGGCCCTTTCATCTCCTGTATAAGTGATTTTTCCATCTTCGGATTTCACCACCTTGTAGCCAAGGCCTTCAATCTCTCTTTTCACCACAGCTTCCAGTCCAAAAGTCGCCGTTGCGATCAATGTCAGTTTTGACATTTTGTTTCCCCCTTCAGAAAAGGCCCTCATACGAGAGCCTTCTGTTTCTTACTAATCGATGTGTCTTTTCTTGTTCAGCTTGTTGTTTTGAAGCGCTTCCAGTGAATTCAGAGCCTTACCGGTTCCGATGGCCACGCAGGACATGGGGTCCTCCGCAACACGCACAGGAATTCCGGTACGTTCCTCAATGCGGCGGTCAAGGCCATGCAGAAGGGCTCCGCCGCCGGTCATGACGATGCCACTGTTGCTGATATCCGCCGCCAGCTCCGGGGGAGTCCGTTCAAGAACCGCATGCACGGTTTCGCAGATGATCTGCAGGGGTTCTTCCAATGCTTCCATCATCTGCTTGGAAGTGATCTCAATAGACTTGGGAAGCCCTGTAACCAGGTCCCGTCCTCTGCATTCCTGCACTACCACCATTTCACGGGGATAAGCCGTACCTATGGTCATTTTCATTTCTTCAGCGGTTCTTTCTCCGATATAGAGCTTATGCTCTTTTCTCATATATTTTACGATAGCTTCATCAAATTTATCCCCGGCTACCTTCACGGAATTAGATGTAACGATGCCTCCAAGCGCAATCACCGCTACGTCCGTAGTTCCTCCGCCGATATCAATGATCATGACCCCGTTAGGTTTGGAAATATCCAGACCCGCACCGATGGCTGCTGCCACGGGTTCTTCCATAAGATAGACAGACTTTCCGCCGGCTTCCATGGCAGCCTCTTTGACCGCTCTTTTTTCTACCTCGGTAACACCGGAAGGCACACATACCATGATCCGCGGCTTAAAAAAGCCTCCGCTGCCACAGGTTCTGCGAATAAAATGCTTGAGCATGCGCTCTGTCACATCATAATCGGAAATGACCCCGTCCCGCAGCGGACGAACTGCCACGATATTGCTGGGAGTCCTCCCCAGCATCTGGCGGGCTTCTTCTCCCACTGCAACGATTTCATTGGTGTCTCTGTTAATGGCAACCACGGAAGGTTCTTCCAGCACAACCCCTTTTCCTTTTATATACACGAGAACATTTGCCGTTCCCAGATCAATCCCTACTTCTTCAACAAATGCCAATACATTCACCCCTTATCTCTTATCCTCTGCAGCTCTGCAAGGGTCACTTTTTTCCGGTCCGTTGCATCTGCCATACTATTATATATGCTGTGCCTTTCGATTACAAATCATTTTTCCAGGGACCCATCTGCATCCGAGGATCTTTCCAAAGGGATGATTGCCGGCTGCTAATATTTTTAAAAGAAAAGCAAAATATTTCTTGACAGACAGACCCCCAACAAGTATGATATCATTTAATAATTAATAAAGAAAAAGTGCTGTGATGAGGAAAAGTAACAGAGTACATGGATTGCAGAGAGCTGTCGCGAGCTGAAAGACAGTATCCGGTTATTTGTGAAAGTCGCCTCGGAGCTTTCGGCTGAAGGATCTTTGGATTTGGGTAAGCCGCAACGATCGACACCCGTTATCGTGTCCGGCATTTTCCCGGTAAATTTAAATGCCGGTAAGATGCTTACCGAGAGGTCGACTTTCCTATTCTGGTTCAGGCAGGAAGCAATCGGCAACAAGAGTGGTACCGCAGGGATTTTTAAGTCTTTGTCTCTTAATTTTAGAGCAAAGACTTTTTTCGTATTCCGTGGAGAATGGAGGATGTCATGAAATGTAATGGTTCGCAAATATTGATGGAAGTATTGTTGGAGCAGGGTGTGGATACGATTTTCGGTTATCCGGGCGGTGCAGTCCTTAATATTTACGATGCTTTGTTTGACTACAAAGATCGTATCCGACACATCCTTACCGCCCACGAACAGGGTGCCGCACATGCGGCGGACGGGTATGCCCGGGCCACCGGAAAAACCGGCGTGGTTTTGGCAACTTCCGGCCCGGGGGCGACTAATCTGGTCACAGGCATCGCCACTGCCTACATGGATTCCATTCCCATGGTAGCCATCACCGGCAATGTAGGGAGCAATCTCCTTGGAAAAGACAGTTTTCAGGAAGTGTATATCACAGGCATTACCATGCCTATCACCAAGCACAATTACGTGGTTCGCGATGTGACCCAGCTTGCGGATACTCTTCGTTCAGCATTTCGTATTGCCAAAAGTGATCGACCTGGCCCTGTCCTTGTGGATATTCCCAAAGATGTCACCGCAGCCATATGTGAGTTCACAAAGCTTGCCCCGGTGGAGGCCAAAAGACCTCCGGTGGCAGATCCCCAGGATCTGAAAGAAATCGCAGAACTCATCAACAAGAGCAAACGTCCTGTCATCCTTTACGGAGGCGGAGTAGTGGCTTCCGGCGCTGCGGAATCCGTGTCCGCCCTGATCCGCAAATCCCAGATGCCCAACTGTCATACCATTATGGGTACCGGAGTTCTGGCATACGGGTCACCTCTGAACCTGGGCCTCATCGGTATGCATGGCAATGTTTCCTCCACCCGCGCAGTTGAAAAAGCAGATCTTCTCCTTGCAGTAGGAATGCGTTTTTCCGACCGGGTGGCCACCAACGCCGAAAAGTTTGCCCGTTCTCCGAAAATCGTTCATATCGATATTGACCCGGCGGAAATCAACAAAAATGTCCAGATCGACTACAGCATCGTAGGGGATGTAAAAGAAGTCTTTGAAGACCTTCTCCCCATGGTAGAAGAACAGAATCGCCATGAATGGGCAGAAGAGATTGCCAAGATCCAGGCCAGGGTCGACTACCAGCCCTTAAGTTGTGACGATGCCCTCAAGCCCCCTCAGGTCATTACCGACATTTATGACATCCTGGGAGAAGACATCATTATGGCAACAGATGTGGGCCAGCACCAGATGTGGGCTGCTCAATACTCCCGAGCCAGCGATCCCAGACGGTTCCTCACTTCCGGGGGACTGGGCACCATGGGCTTTGGATACGGAGCTGCGATTGGTGCCTCCTGCGCCTTCCCCGGAAAACAGGTGGTTCACGTAACCGGCGACGGCAGTTTTCATATGAACCTGAATGAACTCTGTACCTCCGTCAGTGAGAACCTTCCCATTATTACGGTGATTTTCAACAACCAGGTTTTGGGCATGGTCCACCAGTGGCAAAAGTGCTTTTACCACAGCCGCTATTCCTTCACGGAGCCCCAGCGCAAAACAGATTTTGTCCGCGTGGCGGAAGCTTTCGGTGCAAAAGGTGTACGCTGCTTCACCCCCGAAGAATTCCACGCCGCCCTGAAAGCGGCAGCGGGCAACCCAGGACCCACCGTCATTGAATTGATGATGTGCACGGATGAACGGGTTTTTCCCATGATCCCCGCAGGACTCACCATTGATGATGTCATTATGGAATAAGGGAGGTGTGCAAAATGCAAAAGTATATACTGTCCGTTCTTGTCCAGAATAATGCCGGGGTTTTGGCCCGGGTAGCCAGCCTTTTCGGCCGGAGAGGTTATAACATCGATTCCCTCACTGTTTCCGAAACCAACAATCCCGGAGTTTCCTACATCACCATGACCGTTACCGGAGATGAAAGTATTTTGGAGCAGATCATCAAGCAGGCATGCAAATTAGAGGAAGTTTATAGCGTCCACGAAATTTCCGAAAAGCAGGCCCTGAGCCGAGAACTTCTCCTCATAAAAATGGGGTTGACGGAGGGGGACCGTGCCGCCCTTCGCGAAATTACCGACATCTATGAGGCAAAAATCGTAGATCTTGCCCCTAAATCCATGATCATCGAACTCACGGGCACCACCCAGAAGATCGATGCTTTCCTGGAAATGATGAAAGAACATACAATCATAGAGATGTGCCGCACCGGTGTTACCGCACTGGAAAAGGACAGCGCAAGAAGCTAACTATGTACAGGCATCGCTCCGGTATTTTCCGGCTGCGTTTTATAAAGAATTTGGAGGATAAAAAAATGGTAAAAATGTACTACGAAAATGATTGCAACATGGATCTTCTCAAAGCAAAAACCATCGCTGTCATCGGTTATGGAAGCCAGGGCCATGCCCACGCCCTCAATCTCAAAGACAGTGGTTTTAATGTAGTTGTAGGTCTTCGCAAGGATTCCGCCAGCGCCAAGAAAGCCCAGGAAGCAGGCCTTACCGTCAAAGAAGTGGCAGACGCAGCCAAAGCAGCAGATGTGATCATGATGCTGGTTCCCGATGAAAAGGCCGCTGATATCTATGATACAGACATTGCGCCCCACCTCAGCGCCGGAAAAATGCTCATGTTTGCCCACGGATTCAACATCCACTTCAACCAGATCGTTCCTCCCGTCGACTGTGATGTTACCATGTGCGCACCCAAGGGCCCGGGACACACTGTTCGTACCCAGTATCTGGAAGGAAGAGGTGTTCCCTCCCTCATCGCCATCCATCAGGATGCCACCGGAAAAGCAAAGGATTTTGCCCTTGCTTATGCTGCCGGTATCGGTGCAGGCCGCGCAGGCATCATTGAAACCACATTCCGTGCCGAAACCGAAACCGACCTCTTCGGAGAACAGGCCGTTCTTTGCGGCGGTGTTACCGAACTGATGAAGGCAGGTTTTGACACTCTGGTAGAAGCCGGGTACGAGCCGGAAATGGCCTATTTTGAATGCGTCCATGAAATGAAGCTCATCGTGGACCTCATCAACAGCGGCGGATTCGCTATGATGCGTTATTCTATCTCTGACACTGCCGAATATGGCGACTATGTCACCGGACGCCGCATCATCACTGAAGAAACTCGCAAAGAAATGAAGAAAGTTCTCTTTGAGATCCAGAACGGCACCTTCGCCTCCAACTGGATCGCAGAAAATCGTGCAGGCCGCAGAGCCAGATTCCTGGCAACCCGCCGCATGGAATCCGAGCATCCCGTTGAAATCGTAGGAGCCAACCTCCGTAAAATGATGAGCTGGCTCAAGAAATAAAAGGAGAACCGCTATGGGATTGAACAGCCATCAGGTGACGCAGGGCGTGGAACACGCCCCCCATCGCTCTCTCTTTTATGCGATGGGATACACAAAGGAAGAACTTGACCGCCCCCTTATCGGTGTGGTTTCGGCTTACAGTGAAATCGTTCCCGGCCATGCCCATCTGGACAAGGTCACCGATGCGGTGAAAGCGGGAATCCGCATGGCGGGAGGCACTCCCATACTGATTCCTGCAATTGGAGTATGTGATGGGATTGCCATGGGACATGTGGGAATGAAATATTCCCTTCCCAGCAGAGAACTCATCGCCGACAGTGTGGAAACCATGACCCTGGCCCATTGTTTTGACGGGCTGGTTTTGGTCCCCAGCTGTGACAAAATTGTTCCCGGCATGATCATGGCGGCAGCTCGCCTGAATATTCCTGCCATACTGGTCAGCGGCGGCCCTATGATGCCCGGGATTCACAAAGGACGGGAGATCGATCTCAACACAACCTTCGAAGCGGTAGGGGCCAGAAAAGCAGACCTCATTGATGACGAAGAGCTTGCCCGCATCGAAAACGCCGCCTGTCCGGGCTGCGGTTCCTGCGCCGGCATGTTCACCGCCAATTCCATGAACTGTCTGAGTGAAGCTGTGGGCCTTGCCCTTCCCGGAAACGGCACCATTCCAGCCGTGGAATCCGGCCGGATACAATTGGCCAAAAGGACCGGGATGCAGATCATGGATCTGGTCAACCGGAACATAAAAACAAGAGATATCATCAATACCGAATCGGTGAAAAACGCTCTTGCCGTGGATATGGCTCTTGGATGCAGCACCAACAGCGTGCTCCATCTTCTTGCCATCTGCGCCGAAGCCGGCATCGAGCTGAATCTGGAGATCATCAACGAAATCAGCAGCCGCACGCCGAACCTTTGCCATTTGGCTCCTGCCGGACATACCCATATGTCTGACCTCAATCAAGCGGGAGGAGTCCATGCGGTGATGGCACAGCTTGCCGAAGCCGGATATCTGAATACAAAAGTCATTACTGCCAGCGGTAAACCTCTTGAGGAAAATCTCAAGGGCCATCACAACAGCAACCCTGACGTGATCCGCCCCATTTCCGACCCTTACAGCGAAACCGGCGGCATCGCCATCCTCTGGGGCAACATCTCCAAAGACGGCTGTGTGGTAAAACGTTCTGCTGTTGCTCCGGAAATGTTGGTACATAGCGGCCCTGCCCGGGTTTTTGACAGCGAAGATGAAGCCATCGACTCCATATACAAGGGAAAGATCGTGGCAGGAGATGTGGTGGTCATCCGTTATGAAGGACCAAAGGGCGGCCCCGGCATGCGGGAAATGCTTGGACCCACTTCTGCTCTTGCAGGAATGGAGCTGGACAAAAAAGTTGCCTTGATCACAGACGGACGCTTCAGCGGGGCCTCCAGAGGCGCTTCCATCGGTCATGTTTCTCCGGAAGCAGCCGCAGGAGGAGAAATCGGTCTGATCCAGGAAGGAGATATCATCGATATCAACATTCCCGGTAATTCCATCAATGTTCGGATTTCCGAAGAAGAGATGGAAAAGCGCAGGGAAACCTGGACTCCCAATCCGCCAAAGCCGCTTACAGGATGGCTCAGCCGCTACATCAGGCTGGTTTCCTCCGCCAATACAGGCGCCGTGCTGAAATAACCTTGTCTGGCCAAAATCATTTATATTTGCAGCTGTCCTGGACAAACAGACAGCTGCATTTTTGTTTTTGAATGTTTTGTTATATTTTTTCTTTGATTGTTCGCAAATATACGAACAATATGTTTTTTAGTCACTCTATCGTCTCTATTTTTTTTGTTCTTCCCTTGAACTTCCCTCCTGTTCCTATATAATTAATTCAATAGAAATCTGCAATCAAAGATTTGTATCACAACAAAACGCTATACATGTGTATTTTTTTATCGGAGGAAACCATGAACGAATTAAAAGTCGCCCTGATCATGGGCAGCGACAGCGACTATCCCGTAGTCAGAGGAGGAGCAGATATTTTGGAATCCCTGGGTATTCCCTACGAGATGAGGATTTTATCGGCCCACAGGACTCCCGCCCAAACCATGGAGTTTGCAGGCAAGGCAAAAGAAAACGGTTTTGGAGTCCTCATCGCCGCTGCCGGAAAGGCCGCTCATCTGGCGGGAGTCATTGCCGCCCACACAACCCTTCCCGTTATTGGTATTCCTATGAAATCATCCACTTTTGACGGCTTGGACGCCCTTCTTTCCACGGTACAGATGCCCCAGGGAATCCCTGTGGCGACAGTGGCTGTGGACGGTGCTCCAAACGCCGCTATTCTGGCGGCCCAGATCCTGGCAGTCTCTGACCCGGAACTGGCCGAAAAACTTTCTGCAATGCGCAAAAGAATGACAGAGGAAGTGCTGGCAAAGGATGCCGCCCTTTCCCAAAAAATCTCACAATAATATAACGGAGGAAACAAAAATGAAAATTTTAGAACAGGTTTACGAAGGAAAAGCAAAGAAAGTCTATAAAACCGATGATCCGGAGCAGTATGTAGTTTCTTACAAAGATGATGCCACTGCTTTTAACGGCCAGAAAAAGGGTACTATCACAGGGAAAGGGGCCATCAACAACCAGGTCACCAATCATTTGATGAAGATGTTGGAGGGAAAGGGAATTCCCACGCATTTCATCGAAGAAATTTCGGAGACCGATACGATTGTTAAAAAAGTAACCATAGTCCCCCTGGAGGTCATCGTAAGAAACATTGCCGCCGGTTCCCTATCCAAAAGATTGGGTCTCCCCGAAGGTACACGGATGAAAAAAACCGTGCTGGAGTATTCCTATAAGAACGATGAGCTGGGCGATCCCATGATCAACGAATACCACATCATGGCCATGGAATTCGCTACCCCCGAAGAATTAAACCTCATCGCCGGTTACGCCATGAAAATCAATGACATCCTCACCGCCTACCTTGCCGATCTGGGCATTGAGCTCATCGACTTCAAGCTGGAATTTGGCAAGCTCACTGACGGGACCATTGTTCTTGCAGATGAAATTTCTCCGGATACCTGCCGTTTTTGGGACAGCAAGACCGGCGAAAAGCTCGATAAAGACCGCTTCCGCAGGGATATGGGCAATGTCGAAGGAGCTTACCAGGAAGTCATGCGCCGCCTGATGGGCAAATAAAGAGCAACGCAGCAGAATAGAAATAAACTATTGCACTGAAACCAGCGGGAGAAATAAAATGTATCAATTATCAGATAAACTACACGAAGAATGCGGGGTCTTCGGTGTCAGAAGCACCGGAAATGTCGATGTCGTCTCTTGCACCTATCTGGGGCTCTACGCCCTTCAGCACCGCGGCCAGGAGAGCTGCGGCATTGCCATCAATGATGACGGGGTTATCACCGGACACAAGGATCTTGGTCTGGTCAGCGAAGTATTTACCAAGGAAACTCTGGAAAAACTTCCTTCCGGCAACATGGCCATCGGCCATTGCCGCTACAGTACCGCAGGAAGCAGTACTCCCATCAACGCCCAGCCCCTGGTGATTCGCCACGTAAAGGGCAACATGGCATTGGCCCATAACGGCAATCTGACCAACGCCAATATCCTCCGTGAAGAGCTGGAGTTGGGAGGCGCTATTTTCCATACTACCAGCGATACGGAAGTCATTGCCTACACCATTACCAAAGAGCGGATCTCCGCTTCTTCCATCGAAGAAGCCATCGGCAGGGCCATGGACAAGATCCAGGGGGCGTATTCTCTTGTCATTATGTCTCCCAAAAAACTCATCGGCGTTCGGGACCCCCTTGGGTTCCGTCCTCTCTGTATCGGAAAAATCGGCGAAAGCTATGTCATTGCCTCGGAAAGCTGTGCCTTGGATACCGTTGGGGCGAAATTTATCCGGGATGTGAAACCCGGGGAGATCGTCATCGTTGATGAAAACGGCCTTCGCAGCATTGAAGACCGCTGCTCTGACTGCCGCAAAGCCGCCTGCGTTTTTGAGTTTATTTATTTTGCCCGTCCCGACTCGGTCATAGACGGCAGCTGTGTCCACACTGCAAGGCAAAGAGCCGGGGCATTCCTGTCCCTGGAACATCCCGTTCAGGCAGACGTAGTTATCGGTGTCCCCGATTCCGGTCTTGATGCCGCTGTGGGGTACTCCAAGCAGTCCGGTATTCCCTACGATGTAGGTTTCATCAAGAATAAGTATATCGGCCGGACATTCATTGCGCCTCATCAGTCGGAAAGAGAAAATGCACTGCGCATCAAGCTCAACCCCATTTCTTCTACTGTCAGGGGAAAGAGAGTCATCCTCATCGATGACTCCATTGTTCGGGGAACCACCAGCAAACGGATCGTCCGCCTTCTTCGGGAAGCGGGGGCGACGGAGGTCCACATGCGAGTGTCCGCTCCGCCCTTCCTCCACGCCTGCTATTTCGGAACAGACATCAAATCCAGCGAGCACCTGATTGCAGCAAATAATACCCTGGAAGAAATGGAGAAAATGTTGGACGTGGATTCTCTTGGTTTTCTTGGCATCGACAATGTCACCAAGCTTGCAGACAATGCTTCCTTTGATTTCTGCACAGCCTGCTTCACAGGCAACTATCCGGTTCCTGTCCCCACAGATGCCCCGGATGGAAAATTTGAAAAAAAGCTGCAGGATGCGAAAAAAGACATGAAGGGTGAATAATAAAAATGAAGAGTTTCAGTGAATTTTACAAAGAGTCCGGCGTAGATATCACCGCAGGATACGAAGCGGTTTCTCTGATGAAATCCCACATCCAGCGAACCCTTACAAAAGGAGTCCTTGGGGGGATCGGAGGATTCGGGGGGCTGTTTGAGTTGGATTTGACAGGGATCAGCAAACCGGTTCTGGTTTCCGGCACCGACGGCGTGGGAACTAAACTCAAGCTGGCCTTTTTAATGGACAAACACGATACTGTAGGCATCGATGCGGTGGCCATGTGCGTCAACGACATCATCTGCTGCGGCGCAAAACCGCTGGTTTTTCTGGATTACATCGCCGTCGGCATCAACCATCCCGAAAAAATTGCCGCTATTGTATCCGGAGTGGCTGAAGGCTGTGTTCAGGCCGGCTGCGCCCTTGTAGGGGGAGAGACTGCGGAAATGCCCGGTTTTTACGGGCCGGATGAATATGACATCGCCGGTTTTTCCGTGGGAGTGGTTGATAAAGACAAGATCCTGGATCCTTCCCGGATCAAAGCCGGTGATGTGATCATCGGGCTGGCTTCCTCCGGAGTTCATTCCAACGGATTTTCCCTGGTAAGAAGAATTTTTGATGTGGAAAATCGAAATTTGAAAACCTACAGCGAGGAGCTTTCCGCAAGCATCGGCGAAACCCTCCTGACTCCTACAAAGATTTATGTTCGCCCCATTCTGGCGCTCCTTGAAAAAATAAATGTAAAAGGCATCTCCCATATTACAGGAGGCGGTTTTTACGAGAACATTCCCCGGGCTCTTCCCGATGGATTTACTGCAAAAATTCAAAGATCCGCCCTCACCATCCCTCCCATTTTTTCTCTTATGCAAAAGACAGGAAACATTCCGGAGCGCGAGATGTTCAATGTCTTTAACATGGGAACGGGAATGTGTTTGTTTGTGGATCCTGTGGATGCGGACGAGGCTCTTCGAGTCCTTGAGGAAAACGGGGAAAAGGCCACTGTTATCGGAGAAGTAACTCCCGGAGAAAAAGAGGTCTTTATATGCTGAACATTGCCGTTTTGATTTCCGGCGGCGGAACCAACCTGCAGGCTTTGATCGATGCTCAAAATGCCGGGCGGATCCCTTCCGGCCGAATCGTTCTGGTCATATCTGACAGAGCCAATGCTTACGGACTTGTGCGAGCCAAAGAAAACGGCATCGAAGCTCTTCTTATCGATAAAAAAAGCTGCGCAGACAGTGCTGCTTTTCACGCAGAGTTATTGCGTGCGCTGAAAGACCACCACATCGATATCGTAGTTCTGGCAGGCTTTTTATCCATACTTGAAGAAAGCTTTGTAAAGGAATATGATAATAAGATAATCAATGTTCACCCCTCGCTGATTCCTTCCTTTTGCGGCGAGGGATATTACGGACTTAAGGTACATGAAGCGGCCTTGAAACGGGGTGTCAAACTTACAGGAGCAACCGTTCATTATGTGAACAGTATTCCGGACGGCGGTGATATCATTATGCAAAAGGCGGTAGAAGTTCGCAAAGGAGATACCCCCGAAATCCTTCAGCGTCGGGTCATGGAAGAGGCCGAATGGGTCCTTCTTCCCTTAGCCGTAGAAGCAATTTGCCAGAAACAACGAAAGGAGCACGATTGATGAAATTATACGATCTGTTTGAAGTTTTGCACAGCAAGTCCTATCCGGGACGAGGCATCGTGATCGGAACAAATGAAAGCGGCACCCACGGAGTGATTGCCTATTTTATCATGGGACGCAGTGAAAACAGCAGAAACCGCATATTTGCAGAGGAAGGAGACGGGATCCGGACGGAAGCTTTTGACCCTTCCAAGGTCAGCGATCCTTCCCTTATCATTTACTCTCCCGTCAGGGTCATCGACCGTGCCACCATTGTTACCAACGGCGATCAAACCGACACCATCTATGATGCCCTCCAGCGATTTGAAGCCACAAAAAGCGACTATAAAGGTGCCCTTTTTACCGACAGCCTGGAAGGCACCCTTGCGGCAAGAGCATTTTTTGAAGCCCTGGGAGGCCGCACATTTGAACCGGACGCTCCCAATTACACGCCCAGGATCTCTGGCTTGCTTTTTGCCGACGGTGATTTTTCCAACTATCGTCTTTCCATCCTGAAATCTGCTGACGGAAATCCCGCCACCTGCCAAAGATTTTTCTATTCCTACGAAAACAAGATCCCGGGGGCCGGTCATCTGATCCACACCTACCAGGTCAACAGTGATCCCCTCCCCTCTTTTGAAGGGGACCCCAGGCCGGTATCCATCAAAGGCGACATCGAATCTTTTTCCTCCAACCTCTGGAAGAGTCTGAATCCGGACAACAGGATCTCGCTCTTCGTTCGCTACGTCAATTTGAGCGACAACAGCTGGGAGACCAGAATTATTAACAAGTACCCGGAAAAATAAGAGTTACTATTTCTTCGTTGTGAAAAAGAAAGGAATACGCTCATGGCAAATTCAATGGAACTGAAATACGGATGCAATCCCAACCAGATACCTGCTCAAATCTATATGAAAGAGGGCGAACTCCCTCTTACCGTCCTTAACGGAAAACCAGGATACATCAACCTTCTTGATGCCCTTAACGGCTGGCAGCTGGTAAAGGAACTGACGGCCGCCACCGGCTATCCCGCAGCCACCTCTTTTAAGCATGTGAGCCCCGCCGGCGCCGCCATCGGACTCCCCCTGAATTTCATCGAAAAGAAGGTCTACTTTGTAGAGGGTGAACTTTCTCCCCTTGCCTGCGCTTACGCCAGAGCAAGAGGGGCCGACCGCCTGTCCTCCTTCGGAGATTTTATCGCCCTTTCCGATGTCTGCGACCTGAGCACTGCACACCTCATCGCAAAAGAAGTATCCGACGGTGTGATTGCTCCCGGGTATGAGGCAGACGCACTGGAGCTTTTGAAAACGAAGAGAAAAGGCGGCTATACCATTCTTCAGATCGACAAGGATTATGTCCCCGCTCCCATCGAAACCAAAGATGTTTTTGGGATCACCTTCGAGCAGGGACGCAATGATTTTACTATCAACAACGCTCTTTTAGACAACGTGGTGACAAAAAGCTACAATCTGACCCAAGACTCCCGCAGGGACCTTTTGATTGCGCTCATCACCCTCAAATACACCCAGTCCAATTCTGTCTGCTACGCTTACGGCGGCCAAACTATCGGCATTGGCGCAGGACAGCAATCCCGCATCCACTGCACCCGTCTGGCCGGAAACAAAGCAGATCTTTGGCATCTCCGCCAACACAAAAAGGTCCTGGATCTCCGATTTGTTGACGATATCAGCCGTCCTGTGAGAGACAATGCCATCGACCTTTTCTTGGGCGAGGATGCTAATGATGTTTTGAACGAAAACACCTGGAAAAAGATCTTTCTGACCAAGCCTGCGCCTCTTACCCCGGAAGAAAAAGCAGAATGGCTGGCCGGAACCAGCGGTGTATCTTTGGGCAGCGATGCCTTTTTCCCCTTTGACGACAACATCAGAAGGGCAAAACGAAGCGGAGTTTCCTTCATTGCCCAGCCCGGCGGTTCCATCCGCGACGATGAAGTCATAGCCGCCTGTGATGCCCTGAATATTACCATGGTCTTTACCGGAATGAGGCTTTTCCACCATTAAGCAGCGGCTGTATCAGATTCTCTCAAGAAAGGACCCCTTTATGAACCTCTTAGTAGTAGGCGGCGGCGGCCGCGAACATACCATCATAAAAAAGCTCAGAGAAAACAAGAATGTAAGCACCATTTACTGCCTGCCCGGAAACGGCGGCATTGCCTATGATGCTTCCTGCGTTCCCATCGGAGCCATGGACCTGGACCAAATCGTGACTTTTGCCCGGGAACATAACGTTGATTTTGCCATTGTTGGCCCGGACGATCCTTTGGCAGCCGGAGCCGTCGATAAGTTGGAAGCGGCGGGGATCCCCGCCTTCGGACCCACGGCAGCTGCCGCTGCCATCGAGGGCAGCAAGGTCTTTTCCAAGGAGCTGATGAAAAAGTATGACATTCCTACCGCAAAGTATGAAGTTTTTGATTCTGCGGATGCTGCCATAGCATACATCAAAAATAACAACAGTTTTCCCGTCGTTATCAAAGCGGACGGACTGGCCCTCGGAAAAGGAGTCATCATCGCAGAAGATATGGCTCAGGCCCGGGAAGGCATCCGCTCCATCATGACAGACCGTATCTTTGGAAAAAGCGGCGACCGGGTAGTCATCGAAGAATTCCTGACTGGCCCCGAAGTTTCCGTTTTGGCCTTTACCGATTCCAAAGTCATGGTTCCCATGCTTTCCTCTATGGATCACAAAAGGGCCCTTGATGGTGATAAAGGCCTCAACACGGGAGGAATGGGCACCATCGCCCCTAATCCCTGCTATACGGAAGAAATAGCGTCGTTATGCATGAACACCATTTTTCTTCCCACTATGGAAGCCATGAACCGGGAAGGACGCCCCTTCAAGGGTTGCCTTTATTTTGGATTGATGCTGACGGAAAAAGGCCCCAAGGTCATTGAGTACAATTGTCGGTTTGGCGATCCGGAGGCTCAGGTGGTGCTTTCTCTCCTGGAGAGCGACCTTCTTACCATCATGCAGTCCGTGGTAAAAGGCACCCTTTCGGATACCCCTGTGGTTTTCCGCAAAGGCGCTGCCTGTTGCGTTGTTCTTGCTTCCGGCGGATACCCCTCTTCTTATGAAAAAGGGATACCCATTGAAGGTCTTGAACAGGGACAACTGCCCGAGGGCACAGTTCCCGGATGCTATGTATTCCACGCAGGAACTGCCTTAAAGGAGGATACTCTTGTTACCTCCGGCGGTCGGGTCATGGGAGTCACTGCCACGGCAGATTCCCTGCCTTTGGCCATAAAAACAGCTTATCAGGGAGTGGAAAAAATTCAGTTTTCCGGAATGCACTACAGAAAAGATATCGGCCAGCGAGCCTTGCAGGCAGCGCTTTCGAAATAAGGGGGATCGTCTATGTCCGTTTACAGAATCTATGTAGAAAAAAAAGAAGAATTTGCTGTGGAAGCCAATCAGTTAGCTGGTGATATTCGTATTTTTTTGGGCATTCCCCATTTGAACTCTCTGCGTTTGCTGAACCGGTATGATGTGGAGGGAATCGACCCTGCACTTTTTGAGCAGTGCAAGAACACGATTTTTTCCGAACCGCAGGTTGATGTGATCCATGAGGAGATCCCGCAGGCACAGCATGTCCTTGCGGTGGAGTATCTCCCCGGTCAATATGATCAAAGAGCAGACTCCTGCGCACAGTGCATTCAGATCGTTTCTCAGGGGCAGCGCCCCATGGTGCGGACGGCTAAGATCTATCTTCTGTCCGGGCCCCTTACCCCCCGGGAATTTTCTTCCATCAAGGAATTCCTTATCAATCCAGTGGAAAGCAGAGAAGCTTCCATTGCTCCTTTCCGAACCCTTTTTGAGGAGTACGATGTTCCTGCCGATGTGTCCACGATCCAGGGTTTTATCTCCATGGATCTCAGGTCCCTTGAAGAGTTCCTGAAAAAGCACGGCCTTGCCATGGATCTCTCGGATCTTCTTTTTTGTCAGGAATACTTCCGGAAAGAAAACAGAGATCCCAGCTACACGGAAATCCGCCTCATCGACACTTATTGGTCGGATCATTGCCGACACACTACCTTTCACACCGAAATTGATGAGATCGCCATCGACCACGAGGATGTGCGCAAAGCCTTCAACGATTACCTGGAGCTGCGTAAAAGCCTGGGCCGGGAGGGAAAACCCATCACCCTTATGGACATTGCCACCATCGGTGCAAAATCACTGGTCAAAAGCGGAGACTTGAAAAACCTTGATGTTTCGGAAGAAATCAACGCCTGCTCTGTGAAGATCCCTGTGGATGTCAACGGGGTCACAGAGGACTGGCTTTTAATGTTTAAAAATGAAACTCACAACCACCCCACGGAAATCGAACCCTTCGGGGGTGCCGCCACCTGCATCGGAGGTGCCATCCGCGATCCCTTGTCGGGCCGTGCCTACGTTTATCAGGCAATGAGGATCACCGGAGCAGGAAACCCATTGACCCCTGTTGAAGAAACCCTTCCCGGAAAGCTTCCGCAGAGGAAGATCGTCACCACTGCAGCGGCGGGGTATAGCTCCTACGGCAATCAGATCGGCCTTGCCACAGGTCTTGTCAATGAAATCTACCACCCCGGTTATGTGGCAAAACGAATGGAGCTTGGAGCCGTTATCGGCGCCGCTCCTGCAAAACAGGTCATTCGCGAGGTCCCATCCCCCGGAGATGCAGTCATCCTTTTAGGCGGGAAAACCGGCCGGGACGGATGTGGCGGAGCCACAGGCTCTTCCAAATCCCACGATGTCAGTTCCCTTTCACAATGCGGAGCAGAAGTGCAAAAGGGAAATGCACCTGAAGAGAGGAAAATACAACGCCTTTTCCGTGAGGAAAAAGTCACCCGTCTGATCCGCCGCTGCAACGACTTTGGAGCCGGCGGCGTTTCGGTAGCCATCGGAGAGCTGGCCGATGGTCTTGCCATCGACCTTGATGTGGTCCCTAAAAAATACGAAGGCCTTGATGGCACAGAACTGGCTATCAGCGAATCTCAGGAAAGAATGGCGGTGGTGGTTTCTGCTTCCGATGTGGACCTCTTTATGGGCTATGCCCGGGAAGAAAACATTGAAGCTACCGTTGTGGCTCATGTCACGGAAGAAAAGAGAGTCACCATGGACTGGAGAGGGCAACGGATCGTAGATTTGTCCCGTGAATTCCTGAATTCCAACGGGGCTGCAAAACATACGACCATCACGATCCAAACCTCCGACCAGAAAGCCGTAAAGGGCGCAGCGGCAACGGCCGGCGCAAAGTGCCTGTCTCTTTCGAATTTGAAGGCTGTATTTGCAGAGCTTGCGACAGATTTGAATCTCTGCTCCCAAAAGGGCCTGGTGGAGCGCTTTGACTCTACCATCGGCGCTTCCACCGTGCTCATGCCTTTGGGCGGTGCCTGTCAGGCCACCCCAGCCCAGGCCATGGTGGCGAAGCTTCCGGTCCTAAATGGCGAAACGGAGACATGTTCCGTCATGGCCTACGGTTTTGACCCCTTTCTTTCCGAAGCGGATCCCTTTACCGGAGCTTATCTGGCGGTGGTGGAATCCTTATCCAAGATCACGGCCAGCGGGGCTTCCATCAAAAATGCTTATCTCTCCTTCCAGGAGTATTTTGAAAAACTGGGATCGGATCCTCTGCGGTGGGGCAAACCTTTTTCTGCACTTCTCGGCGCATTGAAAGCCCAAAGAGACCTGAAAGTCGGGGCTATTGGCGGCAAGGATTCCATGTCAGGAACCTTTGAATCCATTCATGTCCCGCCCACCTTGGTTTCCTTTGCTGTTTCCTACTCCAATGTCAACCGGATCGTATCTTCCGAATTTAAGGAGAGCGGATCCAGGATCGTCATGCTTTCTCCCCATTACAAGGTGAACGGCCTCCCCGACGAACACAGTCTTTCTGCCTGTTTTGAGGCAGCAGAGAACCTCATCGCCCAAGGCAATGTGCTTTCCTCCTTTGCCCTTACAAAAGGCGGTCTGGGCGAAGCTTTGTTTAAAATGACTTTGGGAAATCACATCGGGTTCTCCCTGGATGAAGAATTTGACGAAAGACTCCTCGCACAAAAGCAATACGGAGCTTTTGTCTTTGAGCTTTCCGAAAAAGCCGAACTCCCTGGGGATTCTCTTCCCTACTACATCTGGGATATCGGTTTTACAGAAGACACCTACACCATTTCCAAAGACGGCGACTCCTTCCCTGTGGAGGAATTGGAAGCCCTTTATGAGAAGAAATTGGCCTCCGTATATCCCACCGTGGCCAAGTCCGCAGCCAAAGGAGAACCCCATGAAGAAATTCCCGTTTTGTCTTTTGAAAGGAATTGGTGCGAAGGAAGCACAACTTCACCTTGTTCTTTAAAGGGAAAGGGACGACCCAAAGCGCTGATCCCGGTTTTTCCCGGCACCAACTGCGAATACGATACGGCAAGAGCTTTGGCGGCTGCAGGAGCAGATCCTCACATTACCGTCATTCGAAACCTCACCCCCGGGGACATTGCTGCCTCAGTGCAGGAAATCGCCGCTCACATCAGCGATTCTCAAATCATCGTTTTGCCGGGTGGTTTTTCTGGGGGAGACGAGCCCGATGGTTCAGGGAAATTTATTACGGCGTTTTTCCGCAACCCGTTGATCACAGAAAGGGTTCGTGAATTCCTTCAAAAGAGGGATGGCCTTATGCTGGGTATTTGCAATGGCTTCCAGGCTTTGATCAAGCTTGGCCTGGTCCCCTACGGAGATATTCGCGATATGGATGTACATTGCCCCACTTTGACCATGAACCAGATCGGACGCCACCAGTCAAGGCTTGTGCAAACCCGCATCGCCTCCAAACTCTCTCCCTGGCTTTCCGGCTCTTCCCTGGGAGATATCCATACTATGCCCATTTCTCATGGAGAGGGACGCTTTGTCATCGAACCGGCCCTCCTTCAGGAACTCTCGGAAAAAGGACAGATCGCCACCCAGTATGTGGACCTTTCCGGCGCTCCTTCCATGGAGATCCAATACAACCCCAACGGCTCCACCTGGGCTATTGAAGGGATCACTTCTCCGGATGGACGAATCCTTGGTAAAATGGGACACTCTGAACGCCACGGACATTCGGTACATAAGAATGTGCCCGGCAACATGGATCAGAAACTTTTTGAGAATGCTGTTAAATATTTTTCATTCTAAACAAATTACAAAAAAAATTGGCCGTTTCCTTGTGGGGCGGTCATTTTTTTGTTGATTTATCAAGCGCCGCATAATTATCTGCCAATTCTACGAATGTTAATAAAGTAATTTTCGCAATTTTCTGATTTTTGTATTGACAAAAGGTTTTTCCTGTAGTAGTATTAAGCTACTCAAAGAAACAGATCTTCTACTTTCGGACAAAGCCAAGTAAAGGGAAAGTCCAAAGTATCGTGCAGACCCTCAATAAAACGGGAAAACCAAAGTAATTGAGAAGTGCAAGGAACTGGAGTCACCGCAGCGTAGGCAAAAGCCACTGTAAGAGATTTGGAGTAAGTGAGAAGCCTCACCGAAACGGGAGACCGGAGTAGATGAGCCACCTCTCGAAGCCGATATGATCCCAGGGATCGCTACCTTCTGAACCAAAATATTTTGAGGCCAGAGGGAGACCTCCGCTTAGAAATTGAGATAAGGAGGGGCGACGAAAAGATCAGATGATCGGAAAGTCGAGAGAAGGAAAGGAGGACGTGCTCTGTTGAGTTACAGTCCGGCAAAAGGGTAGACCCGTTCTGAAAAGAATGTGTTGTCTGCCCTTTTCCTATGCCCTTTTCCCCGGCTATTGAGGTCGTTTGATTCTTTTGTGATAATAAAATACCACGAATGCCGCACCGGCAAGAACGAAAATGGCAGCAAACAGCTCGGAATAGACAGCCACATACCCCACAATTTTTCGCCACGATGCCCCCGCCAAAGCCCCTAACAGGACCAGCACCGTATTCCATATCAGGGATCCACTGGCGGAAAGGAGAAAGAACTTGATCAGCGGCATTCTCGTGATGCCGGCGGGTATCGAGATCAGGCTCCTCACGATGGGAATAAAACGGCAAAAAAAGACGGTGGCTCCGCCTTTTCTTTCAAACCAGCCCACTGCCCTGGAAACATCCTGCTTTTTGAACCGCAGAGCCCTTCCCCATCGGCTCTCTAACACCCGTTCCAATTTTTCAGGGCTGAGGAGACGACCTACGCCATAAAGGAGCAATGCACCCAACAAAGAGCCCGCAGTGGATGCCGCCACCACTCCCGGCACATTCAAGCTGGAACAGGTGGTCAAAAAACCGGCAAAAGCCAGTATCACTTCAGAAGGAATGGGCGGAAACAAATTTTCGACAGCGATGAGAATAAAGATCCCCCAATAGCCCCAGTGATCTATGGTTTGAATAATAAATTCCTGCATACTACCCCTTTATGCTTTTTCTTTTTACTTTTGCCGCTTTACCCGATAAAGTCAGTTCCTATGTTTTTATGTCATTTAACTTATATTTTATGTTTCCTTTCTTTGGAAGTCAAGTCCTGTCCAATCCGTATTCCGCAATTTTATTGAACAGCTGACGTCTGGTGATCCCCAGTTCTTCTGCAGTTCTCGTCATGTTGTAGTTATTTTTTGCCAAAACCTCTTCAATATACGCACTTTCGGTTTTCTTGCGGATCTCCCGCAGACCTTTTCCTCCAACACTTTCTCCAGCCTTTTCCTCTTCGCATTTTTTATCGAACGCCGGTATGGGCAGGGCTGCCTTACAAATCACCCCTTCATCCGACAGAACCACCAGGCGTTCAATGATATTTTTCAGTTCCCGCACATTGCCCGGATACGAATAGGACTTTAAAAATTCCATGACTGCCGGTTCGATTTCCCGAATGGGCTTTTTCATTTCTTTTTCGGAACGCTCAAAAAAATAGTCGATCAAAAGAGGAAGATCTTCCCTGCGTTCCCGCAGGGGCGGAATGTTGATGACAATGGTACTGATGCGATAATAAAAGTCTTCCCGAAAACGCCCCCCCTCTATCTCTTCCTGAAGATTCTTATTGGTTGCCGTAACAAGTCGGAAATCCACATCCAGCTCATCGTTGCTTCCCATTCGATAGATCCTTTTGTTTTCGATAGCCTTCAGAAGCTTTGCCTGCATGGAGAGGGGAATGTCTCCTATTTCATCAAGGAACAATGTGCCCCGATCCGCCGCTTCGATCCTGCCGATCCGTCTCGCCATGGCTCCCGTAAAAGAACCTTTTTCATGCCCAAAAAGTTCAGACTCTAAAACGGTTTCGGCAATAGCATGGCAGTTCAGATCCATAAATGCTTTCCCGGCCCTGGGGCTGTTCTCATGAATGTACCGTGCCATGACTTCCTTCCCTACACCGGATTCTCCCAAAAGTAGAATATTACTGTCGCTGTCAGCAGCTTTCCTGGCAATATAGAGCATCTGCTTGAAAAGCGGACTGTTGCTTTCCAACATGGCATCATACTGCCCTACTTTTTCTTTCAAAATCTGATTTTCCTGCTTCAGTTCCATCATTTTAAAGAGTTTGTTGATTTCCCGAAGCAACTCTCCGGGATCTCCCCCCTTTGTTACATAAGAATACGCTCCTTCACGCATAGCCGCCACTGCATTTTCGATGGTCCCAAAGGCTGTCATCATGATCACTTCGGTAGTGGGATGCAGTTCTTTGATTTTATGCAAAAGTTCCCGACCATCCATTTCCGGCATGATCAGGTCCGTAATAACAAGGTCGAAGCTTTTGTCGGAAAGCTGTTTGAGCGCTGCGGCAGCAGAAGTCGTTACAGTGACCATGTGACCATTGGCTTCCAAAATCACTTTCATGACGCGGCCATAGTCCTGCTCATCATCCACAACAAGTATTTTCAATCCTCGCTTATTCATTCTCTGTCCCCCTGTTCCAGAGTGGGAATGGAAAGGAAAAATGTCGTTCCTTTTCCCACTGTACTTTCTACTCTGATTTCGCCGCCCATTTTCTGGACTTCATTGTAAACAATATAGAGACCCAACCCGCTTCCTTCCCGTTTGCGCTTTGTAGTAAAGAAGGGATTGAAAATTTCATTGATATTTTCATCAGGAATGCCCTCCCCATTATCACTGATGACTAGCTCCAATAGCCCGTCATCCTTTTTTTCACATGAGACCTTGATTTTCCCGCCCTCCTTGCCGACAGCATCTGCCGCATTGGATATGAGGTTGATCAGGATCAATTCCAATGCTTCAGCATTGACCACCGACATTTCCTTCCCTTTGTAATCATAGCAAAGAAACACACCCTGCTTTCGCAAAAGGCTCCTTTGCAGATCTACAATAGAACAGAGCAGGCTGTTCACATTGATATTTTCACTGTTGTTGGAAGTGATCCTTGAAAAGTTCAATAAATTTTCAATGATCCGCCCCGATTTTTCTACAGATTTTTCAATAACGCGAATGGCTTCGTTCCTGGTTTCCGGATCATTGGGGCCCACCTCTTTCAGCACATAGCAATAGTTTCGTATCAAGCCAAGGGGATTTCTTATTTCATGTGCCACGCCCGCAGCCAGTTGCCCTATGGCAATCATTTTATTGTCCTGCAGCATTTGCCGCTCTGCCATTCTTGCCTCCGTCACATCCAGGATCATCACCAATATTTTTTGGACTTTTTCTTTGTTATCTTTGATAGTAAAAGCGTGGAGTTCAAAAATCCTCCGGCCTACAGAGAGTTCTTCTTCGTGTTCCCGTTCTTCCCTGAAAGTCTTTGATACCAAATGTTCGAGAACTGCGCTCGCATTTTCATCCAGCCCCATCAAAGCACTCAGGGGTTGCCCAAAGGCTTCATGCCTGCGGAGATGCAGATATTGTCCAAAGGCCTTGTTGATATTAATGACCATGCACTGTTGGTCCACTTCCGCCAAAAAGTAAGTGACTCCGTCAAAAGTAGTCTGCATTTCATTCTGACTTTGTATCAGAAGTTCCATTCGTTGGCGCAATTCTTCATACAGGCTCTTATTTGACTGATAAAACAGCAGAAAAACACAAAGAACAGCAGCAAAAACAATCAGTATGATCACTGCAGTTTTTTCCGGAATTTCCACAGGATTGAGGGGGTAGGATATCCCCATCCATTTTTCCTGAAGACTTGACAGTAAGCGCTCATCATCAAGATGGTAAACAGCAGTATTTAGGATGTCAAAAAGAATGGGATTCTTTACAGAAACAGCAAAACAATAATTTTTTTCATAAATATACCCGTCCGCCTTCTTCCATGTATCCGCAGCAAGTTCCTCACCCAAATAATAGCGTAATGCCGTTTCAGACCCCGAAAAAGCATTCCCTTCTCCTTTTTTCACCGCCTCGGCAAGATCAAGTGTGTTTTTCTTAAAAACAAATTTCGCCTGAGGAAATTTCTTTTTTAGTATTGCTTCACTGGCATTCCCCTTTACCAAAAGGATCTGTAGTCCCTCGCCTTCAAAAAGATCGCTTCCTAACCCGGATTCTCCTATAAAAAGCGCTCCCTTGGCAGGCACAATAGGCATGCTGAAAGAAATTTGCTTTTCGAGCTTTGTGTTTTGAGGCATAACAGCCATATCTATCTTTCCGGAAGAAAGCAATTCACTCACCTGAGAAAGATCTGTCGGAACATATTTGGGGTAAAAACCATACGCCTCTGAAAAACATCGGATGTAATCCTCTAAAAAGCCATACGGCTCACCTTCCGGTCCCCACTGCATGAGAGGTGCTGTATCATCGGGTACCCCGATGATAATACTTGGATTTTTTTTGATCCAATTTTCCTGTTGTTGGGTTAAAGGATGCGGTTCAATCTTCAGATTCCATTTCAGGGCATCAGAGTCTGTGGCATTCCTGTAGAACACCATGACCAGCAACGCAAGACCTATGAAAAATGAAAAAATGACCACTTTATTTATCTGAGTATTTTTTTCTCGAGTATTCTTCTCCAAAAATAAGCAACTCCCTTTCTCCCAAACTCACTTTGCCATAAGAGGCTTTTGTCCATAAAACCAACACCACCCCTATCAGTGCCCAGCCCATCACCAGTATCCATTCTTCCGGCCACTTCAGTGCACCGGGCCCAACAGGAGTATATAGTGACAAAAACATTACAGAAATAAAAACCACCATGATTCCCAGAAATTTTCCGTATTTGATCCGAAAAGGGCGTTTTAATTCCGGTTCCTTTTTCCGTAACAGCAGGAAGGAAACAGCCACCATAAGATACGAGACCACAGATCCAAAAGCGCTTGCATTCACAAACCAGACTAAAGCATTTCTCCCCAACAAAGGTGTAATGGTACAGATCCCCCCTACAAGAACAATAGCGCCTACCGGTGTTTTGTAGCGAGGATGCAATTTCCCAAAAAAAGGAGGCAGCATCTTAGCCCTGCCCATAGCATAAATGACCCTGGTAGAACCTACAATAAACCCGTTCCAACTGGTCAGAATTCCGCAAATTCCACCTAATATCATAATTTTCCCGAATACTGTAGTACCGTAGCAATAGGCCATAGCGTCTGCAGCGGGAACAATTCCTGCCGTTCTCACCTCCGGAGGAGCCGAAATGCCGATCCCCAGTATAATCAAAAAATACCAGACTGCCGCCATGACGATGGATACAATAAAAACTTTTGCGATCTGGTACAGAGGAATATTCATTTCTTCTGCAGATTGGGGGATGACATCAAACCCGACGAACATGGAGGGTACCATAAGAAGGACTGCAATTAGGCCCTTATAATTGGTAAACAGCGGATCCATGTATTCAATGTTTCCAAAGGTCAACCCTCCAAACACAAAAATCAAGCCGACCAGAATCAAAGCAGAAGTAGTCATCACCTGAAAAATTGCTGCCGGTCTTGCCCCAAAATAGTTCAGCAGTAACAGCGCAAAAGCACCAATCATTCCTACCGCAGACCAGGATGCATACACCGGATAATCTCCGATGCTCCACAAATATCCTATTTGGGGAATAGGAAAAATATAATCCAACGCCGTAGCGATGGCAATACCTTCCCAGGCCGCAACTCCTATATACGCAAAGGAAATAGCCCAGCCCACGAGCCAGGAAAAGCCAGTTCCCATCGCCCGATAAATATACACCAGTTCTCCCCCTGCAAGGGGAAGGGCAGAGGTCAGCTCTGCATAAGCCAAACCTACAAAAATACAAAGGATTGCACCGAAAGAAAAGGCCAGCAAGGCACCGATGACTCCGGCTTCACTGACCCAAAGGCCGGACAACATTACCCAACCCCAGCCAACCATGGTTCCAAAAGCCAGAGTGAGGACATCCGTTCTCCCCAGGACCCTTTTCAGGCTGTTTCCTTCTTCAGGCATGCAGTTTTCGCTCCTCCCTTTTTTGATAATCCTCTTAAAATTATTTAAACACACTTCGCAGCTATTCTAAAGGTGTTTTTTGCAGGACAGCCTTTGGAAAAAGACAGAATGTCTGCCTCTTGTGTAAAGAGAAGCAGACATTTTCTGTCTTAAACAAATTTCATGTTATATTTCTTTTATTTCGTGAATTTTTCTCTGGAGTATTCGTCACCGAACATCAGGAATTCTCTTTCGCTCAACGGCACATTGGGGAACTCTTTTTTATTCATGATATAGAATACAATTCCAAGGATGATCCATCCAAGAACCATAAACCATTCATAAGGCCATACAAGACTTCCCGGTCCGAAGGGAAGATACAAACAAAGGAAGAACAACGCTACGCCTACCGCACAGATTCCTACTGCCAAGCCACCTTTTACTTTGTAAGGTCTGGCCAGATCGGGCTCTTTCTTTCTCAATGCCACGAAGGATGCTGCCACCATGAAATATGCGATGACAGTTCCGAAAGCACTGGCATCTACGAACCATACGAGGGCACTCTTTCCAAGCAGCGGAGAAATGCAGGTAATGAAGCCTACCAGAATAATGGCCGCAGAAGGAGTCTGGTATTTGGGATGCACTCTTCCGAAGATAGCCGGAAGCATCTTGGCTCTGCCCATGGCGAAAATGACTCTGGTAGCCCCGATGATGAACCCATTCCAGGAGGTCAAAATACCGCACATCGCTGCAATGATCATCAATTTCCCTACAATGGGTGCCCCTACGCAATAGGCAAAGGATTCTGCCACCGGTATGCTGGCTGCATTTCTCACATCCGGAGGTGCCGCAAGAGCAATGCCCACAACCATGATAATATACCATGCTGCCGCCATCAAAATAGAAATAATCAGTACTTTTGCGATTTTTTGCAAAGGAATGTTCATTTCCTCTGCTGCCTGGGGAATGACGTCAAATCCTACAAACATAGCCGGTACCATAAGCAAAACGGCTACAAGGCCAGCAGGTCCGGTATAGGCAGGAATCATATTCTCCACACTGCCGGATGCCACACTTCCTACAAAGAAGAGCACGCCGCCCACTGACATGGCAATGGTAGCTGAAAGCTGGAAAACAGCTGCCGGCTTTGCCCCGCGATAATTTACAAATGCCAGAAGCAATCCGCCCAAAGATCCTACCAAAACCCAAGATGCATAAACATCAAAACCTGCCACGGTCCACAAATACCCGAAGCGAGGAATAGGCAAAATGTAGTCGATAGCGGTTACGAGAGCCGGTCCTTCCCAGGCAGCTACGCCTACATAAGCGAAGGTGATCATCCATCCTGTGATCCAGGAGGCATTATACCCCAAACCTCTATAAGAGAAAACCAGTTCTCCACCAGCGAGAGGCAGTGCCGGTGTCAGTTCCGCATAGGTCAATCCTACGAAGATACAGAGTACGGCTCCGATGAGAAAAGCTACAATAGCTCCCACCACACCTGCTTTTTCCACCCACACGCCTGCCAGCATGATCCAGCCCCAACCAATCATGGTTCCAAAGGCCAGCGCGACGACATCCCTGATTCCAAGTACACGATTCAAGGATTCTCTTTCAACATTTTTCTGACTCATTTCCATCATCCTTTCTTAAATAAATGCCCTTGCTTCGACCAACACATACTAGCAATGAATAAGTTCTAAAATCAAAGCCTTTGGGACTTACCATGAATTATCGCAATTTTCATGCCAATCTGACAATGCAGCATTTCCGCCGTATACCCTATCTTCTACCCAATTACTTATAGAAATAAAATTCCCTTTTGCAAGGAAATTTTTTTCCGTGCAAAAGGGAGTTTTATTTTTTGATTTCTTCGGGAATGCTCACCCGAATCCGCGTGCCGATATCTTTTTCACTTTCTACCTCCAGGCCCTGTCCGTAAAGATACAGAAGGCGGTCCTGGATATTTCGAAGGCCTATGCCCTCGCTGCTTTTATTCCCCAAAAGGGCCTCTGCCCGGCATTCCTGTGGCATTCCGCTCCCATCATCCCTTATTTCTATTTCGATGTTGCTTCCCTTTTGTTCGATCCTGACTTCTACTGTGCCGCCTTCCGGTTTTTTGCTTATCCCATGGCGAACCGCATTCTCCACAAGAGGTTGGAGCAGGAAAGCCGGGATCTTCTGTTCCGGATCCGTTTTGATCTTTTGGATGAGTTTTATTTTCTCCCCGAAGCGAGCCTGTTCGATACGAAAATATGTCTCCAGCAGAAGTAGTTCTTCTTTGATGGAGCAGGTTTTATCAATTTGATTGAACCCCACGCTGTTTTGGAGAAAAATCGACAGGTCCAGTATCAGCCCCCCCGCCTTTTTTTCTTCCTTTTCGCAGATGTTCACAATGGTATTCAAAGAATTGTAAAGAAAGTGAGGACGGATCTGGGCCTGCCTCTTTTCATATTCCAATTCCCCGAGTTTTCTTTGTAAGGCTTTGAGTTCCTCCTCTTTTTTGAAAAAAACTTCCCTGTTTTCGGCGACACTCCTTTGAAAAAAAAACAATGCTGCCCCCAGAATCACCAGCGGGCCTACGCATGCGAGAAAAATCAATACGGTTTGGGATGCGCTGCGCCCCCCAAATAAAATCATTGCGATCCATCCAAGCATTGCCGCCGTCACCAGAATATTTTTTCCCTTTTTCCCTTTTTCCATAAATAAGAAATCCCCCCTTTTCATTATTTTAACATCCTTTTTTGTTGATGGCATCTCTTTATTTCCTGTTTAAATACAGGGGAAACGGCTATCAATATATGGCACGTTGACTACCGAGATCCGTTCAGATCGGAGGAATTCAAATGAGTGAAAGAGCGCCTGTCATGTTCATAGGGCACGGTTCCCCTATGAACGCCATTGAAAACAACGAGTTTACCCAAACCTGGAGAAGGCTTGGACGGGAACTGCCAAAACCGGAAGCACTGTTGATTTTGTCGGCACACTGGTACACCAACGGAAGCAAAACCACCGATGAGATCCACCCCCGAATGATCTATGATATGTACGCCTTTCCTGACATCCTTTATCAGGTGGAATACGAACCCAAAGGAGCCCCGGAGCTGGCTCATCTTACCAAAAGCATGATCAGCAGAGATGTTCGCATCGACAACACCTGGGGTATCGACCATGGCACATGGTCCGTTTTGTGCAAAATGTACCCTAATGCAGATATCCCCGTCTACCAACTCAGCATCGATGCCACCGCAGATGCCCTGACCCACTTTCAGATCGGTCGTGAGATCGGGGCCCTTCGCAACCAGGGCGTTATGATCATCGGAAGCGGCAATGTGGTACACAATGTTTCTTTGTTCGACCAGGAACGGCCCGGGGATCTGACATGGGGACAGGATTTTGATGAATATGTAAAAGAAAGTATCGTAGATAAGAAATTTAACAGAGTGGTCAGTCTGGACGCCATGGGAAAACGCATGAGGGATTCCGTGACCACCCCTGATCACTACTACCCCCTCCTTTATGTTCTGGGGGCAGCCCGTGAAAGTGATAAGATATCGGTGTTCAACGAATCCAAAGTCAAAGGTGCCATTTCCATGACCAGCTACCTTTTCCAGTAGTAAATTGACCTCCTTAGCGCCCCGTAACAGGGGCGTTTTTTTTGCCTTTTCCCATGCAAAATCTTGCGTCAGACCAAAAATCATAATATAATAAATGATTAAGAAAATGAAGGGAGTCGAAAAATGAGTAAATTCATTATGGCAGAAGAAAACAACCGGATCATCTCCGGAGAGGATAAAATCTTTGGCATCAATAAAAAAGCAAAAGAAATGATCGAAGAAATTGGAAAAGATAATGTGGCAAACGCCACTATCGGCTCCCTCCTTGACGACGAAAGCAATCTGGTGGTCCTTTCCTCCGTTGTGGATGTCCTGAAAGACCTCAGCCCCGTGGATTATGCAGAATATGCTCCCATTGCCGGGGTGCCTTCCTTTTTGGAGGCTTCCGTAAAAGCCGTCTTTATGGACCACATCCCTTCCTGCTACGTTGAGACCATTGCTACTCCGGGAGGCACGGGAGCGATCCACAATACCATACAAAATTACACCAGACCCGGAGACACGGTTCTCACATCGGACTGGCACTGGAGCCCCTATGGCACCATCGCTCAGGAAATCGGGCGCAAGCTGGAAACATACCCGCTTTTTGATGAAAATTATAAGTTCAACCATCAGGGATTTGCCGCAAAAGTCAAAGAGCTTCTTTCCAAAGAAGACCGGCTGGTAATCATCATCAATACTCCAGCCCACAACCCCACCGGCTATTCCCTCACCCTGGAGGACTGGGATCATGTTTTAGCCCTTCTGACCAGTGCAGCAGAAGATAAAGCAAAAAAAATCATTCTTCTTGTAGATGCAGCCTATCTGGATTTTGCCGGCGACGCCAAAGAATTCCGGGCGTTTTTGCCAAAGCTGGAAACCCTCCCGGACAATCTCCTTCCCCTTATTGCTTACAGCATGTCCAAAAGTTACACTCTTTACGGCATGCGGGGAGGCGCATTGATCTGCCTTTCTCAAAGCAAGGCCATCACAGAGGAATTCAAGAAGGTCAATACCTTTACCAACCGGGGGACCTGGTCCAACGGGACCCGCTGTGCCATGGTCACTCTCAGCCGCATTTTTGAAAACAAAGATCTTTTTGACAAGGTCATGGCAGAGCGTGAGGAAGCCCTGCAGCTTCTCGCAGACCGGGGAAATGCCTTTATGAAAGCTGCCGGAGAGGCCGGCCTTATCACCTGTCCCTTCACACTGGGCTTCTTTGTTATCGTACCTTGTGATCATTGCGATGAGGTGGGAGAAGAACTGCAAAAGGAAGGGATCTTTACCGTCCCCTTTGGCGGCAGAGGGCTTCGCGTTTCTATCGCCTCTATCTCTGAAAAATGGTGCTCTATACTTCCGGCTAAAATGGCAGCAGCAATCAAAAAAGTGAATGGATGATTATGACAAACAAACAAACAGAACGTGACTGCGTTTATGAATTCGAAATCGATGTTCAGCATTTAAATGAAAACAAAGCTATGAAATTTTCTGCCTATCAGAATCTCTTCGCCAGATTGGCTGAGCGGCATCTCGCAGAATACGACGCTAATTTTGACGAAACCATCAGGCACGGTATGGCCTGGGCCATCGTATCCCTTTCCATCGAAGTAAAAAAACCCATTGACGGTTGCTTCCGCCTTTATGGAAGCACTTGGTATTCTCAGCGCAAAGGCCCCTATTTTCGCCGTGAACTGGTTTTTCGGGACGCTGCGGGGAATATTCGCTTTCATGGAACGACGCACTCGGTTTTGCTTGATATAGAAAGCAGAGGGGTCTACCGAAAAAAGGAACTGCCTTTTCCCCTTACCACCCCCATTGAAGAATTTACCATCGAAGCCAGTCCTCATTTCCGCAAGGAGATCACCTTTGAAGAAGTGGAGCAGCGTCGGGTAAGGGGAAGTTATCTGGATTGCCTGGGCCATGTCAATAACTGCCGCTACGGGGATTTTGCCTATGATGCACTTTCCGATGAACAGAGGCAAAAAACAGCCCAGCTCAAACGAATGGATCTTTTCTTCATTGCCGAGCTGCGGGACAGGGATCTTTTTACCGTTAAGAGGTCTTTGCCGGGAGGACAGCTGAACAAACACCAGCTTTGCTTTCAGGGTTTTAATGATACCCGGGAGGAAACTTCCTTCCTCATCCTGCTTGATTTTTTTCAATAAGGAGGAACTCACATGGATCCTACAAACAAAAACAGCTTCTCCATCTCAGAAGAGCTGGTCAACCAGGACCTGCGCCAAATTATATTAAAGACCGCAGGCCCTTATGTCACGGATTACAGAATCAATTTTTCCGGAGGATACATCTTTGTGGATGCCGGTCTTTCCATTAAGGCCATTGGAGAATTGAAGGCAAAATACCGGATCAGGATCATGGATCTTACCTTTCATAAAAATGCTCATACCCTTTACCTTGATTACGAGGAAGACATCAGACCAGCTGGAGGGGCCATGCAATCCATGCTTTTAAAGGCTGCCGGGCTTGCCGGTGGCACCTATCTGCAGAAGGCGCTGTCCATGTTCAACCTCAGCGGGATCAAAGCAGATACAAAAAGCTGCTCCATTGATCTGGAGCAGCTGATGGATTTCTCTAAAGGAATCCTTCCTGCTATTGAATTACGATATGGGGACAGCCGGGACGGAGCGGTTTCCTTCACCTACGGGCTTCATCTTTAGAGGCCACAACCGCCGTTTTCGCAGATTTCTGACAGATTGACCACTTTGTAGCCGTTCTTGTGCAAAAGAGCGGCTGTTTTTTCGAGGTCATTGGTTTTCAATGCGAAATAAGGCATTTCTTTTTTCTGGATCACAAAGCAGTAGGTATAGTCGATGTTAAGGTCGTTGTCAGCCAGAAGACAGAACAATTCGTTCAGACTCCCCGTACGATCTTCCGGCTCAACGGCTACGATTTTGCTGATTTTCGCTACGAAACCTTCTCCCAGCAAAACCGCAAGGGCTTTTTCCGGATCGGACACGATCAGGCGAAGAATACCATATTCACTGGTATCAAAAGCAACTACGGCACGCAGGTCAATGCCGTTCTCCTGAAGGATTTTGGTGACTCTTGCCATGTGACCCTTTTGATTCGGCAAAAAGACAGAAAGCTGTTGAATCAACATATCACTATTCCCCCCTCAAATCAATAACACGCTTTGCTTTTCCCTCAAAACGGGCAAGGGATCTCGGTTCTACCAAATTGACTTTCGCATCGATACCAAGAACGGTCCGGAGTCTTCCTTTTATTTTTGCAGAAAGATTTTCCAGCTGTTGGAAAGAATCCAAAACATTGGCATCGATCAGTTCCACATCTACTTCTATTTTATCCAAATAACCCTTTTTATAAACCCGGATCTGATAATGGGGGCCGATGCCCTCGCTGTTGATGAGGACCTCTTCAATTTGCGACGGAAATACATTGACGCCGCCCAAAATAAGCATATCATCCGAACGCCCCTGTATCTTTGACATTCTCACCGTAGTTCGACCGCAATCACATTTTTCGTAATGGAGAGAAGTGATATCCTTGGTTCGATAGCGAAGCACAGGAAGAGCCTCTTTGGATATAGGAGTGATGACAAGTTCTCCTACTGCGCCTGGAGGAAGAGTCTTCCCCGTCGCCGGATCAATGATTTCCGGAATAAAATGGTCTTCTGCGATGTGCATCCCGCTAAGGGCACTGCACTCTCCGGAGATTCCCGGGCCCATGAGCTCGCTCATTCCATAATTCTCTGTAGCAAACAAGCCCCAGTTTTCATTCAGTTCACGACGCATGGCCTCTGTAGAGCCCTCGCCTCCGAAAAGGCCCCATTTAAGGGACAATTCCGTTTTCGGATCGATGCCCATCTCCCGGGCCACTTCCGCCATATGCAAAGCATAGGAAGGGGTACTGATCAGGGCCGTAGTTCCGAAGTCCTTCATGATCATGATCTGCTTTTGGGTGTTTCCGGAAGACATGGGGATGACTCCGGCTCCCACTCTTTCCAGGCCCTGATGCAGACCAAAGGCTCCTGTAAACAGTCCATACCCAAAAGAAATCTGGGCTGTATCTTCGTTGGTTACTCCGGCCATGGTGACGATCCTGGCAATGAGTTCCCGCCAGGTTTCCATATCTTTTTGTGTATATCCCACGACGGTTGGCTTTCCTGTAGTCCCGGAAGAAGCATGATATCTGACGATCTTATTTTTGGGTACAGCAAACAATCCAAAAGGATAGTTGGCTCGAAAATCATCTTTCACGGTAAAAGGAATCTTTTGAATGTCCTCCAGTTCCCGAATATCTCCCGGTTCCAATCCTGCCCCCCGCAGTTTTTCTCTGTAATAGGGAACATTGTTATAGGCATGAGAAACCGTTTCCTGCAAACGCACAAGCTGGGTCTCCCGATACTGTTCTCTGTTTAAAACTTCGTTTTCGCTCCAAATTTTACAATTGCTCATAGTCTACGTCCTTTAATTCTTTTTCCCCTGCGTTGCTCCAAAGCCCCCTGGGTCGCCGCTATACCCGTCTGGCAATAAAATAGATCCCTGCCACTACCAGACATCCCGCAAAGATCACATCCCCGGGAACCCAGGGAATCAGGTAACGAAGCATCACCAATCCCCCAAGGAGAATAAGAATTATCCCCAGGGTCACAGCTGCCGCTTTTGTATTTTGCTTATTCCCCGGCTCTGCCGCCGCCTCTTCTCCGTAGGAAAATTCGGAACCCGATGGTCTTGCGGGAATAATAAATATGGCAATAATATACGCCAGGATCCCGGCACCTCCCATGAGACAAAACACCACCGCCAAAAGACGGATAATCACGGGATCGACGCTGAAGTACTCTCCGATCCCTCCGCACACTCCTGCAAGAACTTTATTACGATCGGATCTGTAAAGTTTTTTTTCCATGGTAATTCCCCCCTTTAACTTTGCATTATATCATCCTTTGCCTTTTTTGTACAGAAAAGGCCTTTGGATGTTGTGAAGGCAAGGGATTTTATGTTAGGATAAACTAAAATAAGAAAGGACGCTGTTATGGAATATTATGTGATCACTTTTTCCAATACACACGGAGCCATCTCCACCGAAAAATACCTGAAAGGCTTTTTTGAAATCGTCGTCATGCCTGCCCCCCGGGATATTTCCAGAGGCTGCGGCCTGGCAGTGAAATTCCGTCCGGAAGATCTTTCTGCAGTCCTGGAAAAAATGGCCCATTTCTCCCTGAATAAAAAAATGTACAGCATCTTCCACTTTGAGGAAGGATGCTATACACTTTTGGAATACTGATTCTTCGACGATCTATGATTCCGGAAAACTTTCTGACACAAAGGTTCTGAATTTTTCTGCTGTGGGGGAAAGAGAGCTGTTGCGGTTCCAGACCAGGTAAAATTCACGGGCCAGATCCAATTCCCGGACGGGGAAGGCATAATACCCCCGGTCTTCCGACTCCTCCTCCAAGGTGAGTTTTGACATCAGCGAAACCCCCAACCCCTTGCCGACGGCTTGTTTGATGGCCTGGGCACTGTTTACGGTAGCCACCACATTGATCTCCCTGGGATCATAATCCAGGGTCAGCAGTTTTTCTTCAAATTCTTTTTTGATGTGCGTGCTTTGTGCTCTCCACACAAAAGGCTCTTCGATGAAATCCTCTATTCCGATTTCACTTCCTCTTATTTCTTCAAATTTACCAGTCTTTGGAGTAATCAATACCAAGGGATCTGCGAAAAGTTTTTGGTAGTGCAGGTTTGCGTTACCTTTATGCCCCACAAAGCCGATCTCTGCCTTCTGCCCCAGCAGATTTTCCTCCACCTTTGCGCTCTCCGCCTGTTCCAGAGAAAAACGCACTGCAGGATACCTGGTTTTAAATTCCGTCAACAAAGATGGCACCAGGAATTCTCCGGCGATGGCAGATGCATGGATCTCCAGAGTACCGTCAATTTCAGCAGTGCTTCCTTCCAGTGAGAACAGGGCTTTATCACGGGTGTTCAGGAGTTGGATGGCATATTGGAACAAAATAGTCCCCTGCTGTGTAGCCAAGGCTTCTTTTCCCCTTCGATCGATCAGTTTGATCTTAAGCTCCTTTTCCAGCGTGCTGACATGGGTGCTTATAGTAGGCTGTGTTACCCCTAAGGCATCTGCTGCCTTCGAAAAACTTTTATATCGAACCACATTCGCAAATGCCTCGATTTGTTTGAAGTCCATGTGAGTCCTCCCAAAGTTTTTTCTATAATCCTCTCCGTTGCTATACATCATGTCTATTAACCAGATTATACCATATAAAAACCGAGAAACAAGGCTTTTCACATATTTTTCACATTCTGCTAGAAAAAAATGAAAGAGCATCTCTGAATATACCATTTCATACTCAAAAATGCTCTCTTTCAACATGTTGTTCTTTTTGAAGGGGTCATGCAAGCAGCGTGCGGATCGCCTCTATGGCATAACGGATCTCTTCTTCCGTGTTTTTATGACCTATGGCAAAACGTACCGTCCCCCGGGGAAATGTTCCCAGGGTTTGATGCGCCAAAGGTGCACAATGCAGACCGCATCGGGTCATGATCCCATACTCTTCGTCCAGCCGAAAAGCGATCTCCGCATTGTCCTTTTCCGTAAAGTCCAAAGAAAGAATGGCCATTCTGCCTTCCATCCCCGGGATCCCTGCCACGGCGACCCCCTTTGTGTCCAACATCTCCTCCAAAAAAGGCTTCAGCAGTTCCATCTCTCTGTTCCGTATGGTATCCAACCCCAAACCATTCACATAATCCAAGGCTGCAGAAAGTCCCAGTATCCCGGGAATATTCAGTGTGCCCACTTCAAATTTGTCAGGAAGGAAATCCGGCATCACCAGACTGTCCGAGAGACTGCCTGTGCCGCCCTGAAAAACAGTATCCATTGCCTCAGAGATTTCGTCTCTGAGAAGAAAGCCGCCTATCCCCTGGGGCCCCAGAAGTCCCTTGTGCCCGGTGAACGCCAGGGCGCTGATCTTCATCTTGTTCATGTCAACGGGAAGGACCCCTGCAGTCTGAGCAGAATCCAGAATAAAAAAGAGTCCCCTTTGTTCACATAGTTCCCCGATTTCCTGCACCGGAAGCACCGTTCCGCAAACATTGGATGCGTGCAACATCATGACGGCCTTCGTTTTAGGGCCGATGCAATCTTCTACCTTTTGAGGGTCCAGTCTTCCCTGGGCATCACAGGGGGCCACACTGACGGCGACTCCACGCTTTTTTGCATATTCCACGGGCCTGGCCACAGCATTGTGTTCCATGGAACTGATGATGACATGATCCCCTTCATGGAGAAGTCCGTTTGCCAGGATGTTAAGACTGTATGTGATATTGGGGGTAAAGACCACATTGCTGTCATTGCCCTCAAACCCAAAAAATTGACAAAGTTTTTCCCGGGTCCCCAGTATCCTCTCAGCAAGAGAATAGGCACTTTCATAACCGCCCCTTCCTACATTGCAGCCCACCTCGTCGATGAAATCCTTCATCACGCTGCCCACTTCCGGGGCCTTGGGAAAAGAAGTGCTTCCATTATCAAGGTATACTTTTTTCATGATGTCCTCCTTTGCCGATAAAACGAAGGCTTATTTCTGGCGGTTTCTCTCTCTGGCAGCCTTGTTCTTCCTGTAAAGTATCTGCAGCCCATAAAAGATAAGATCCTTGTCCATAATGATTTTTCGTTTGCAATAGGGGACGATCTCGCTGATCAGCCCGCCTGTGGCAACTACCGTGGCTTCCTCTCCCAGTTCCTCTTCCATCCGCTCGATCAAACCGTCCATCATAGCCGCATTCCCATAGATGGCACCGGCCTTCATACAATCGGTGGTATTCTTCCCGATGAGATGTGCCGGTTTGTCCAGACTGATCCTGGGAAGCAGCGAGGTTTTAGTATAAAGAGCTTCTACGGACAGCTTCAATCCCGGGATGATCATTCCTCCACGATAAACCCCATCCTTGCTGATTACCGAAAGGGTGGTTGCTGTCCCCATATCGAAAATGAGGAGGGGTGTGGGATATTTGGCCAAAGCGGCCACCGCATCGGCGATCTGGTCGCTCCCCAGCTGCCCCGGTATCTCCATGTCCACTTCAAGGTCTGTTTCGATTTCCGGTCCCAGTATCATAAGGCACTTGCCGGTGGTTTTTCTTACCGCCAGCATCAGAACTTTTCTCAATTCCGGAACAACGGAAGAGATGATCCCTCCCTCGATTTCATCCGGATGGATATTTTCCAGTCGGAACATGTCCATGAACATCAGGGCGTATTCGTCTTCCGTCTTGGCACGATCCGTGCTGTAACGGGCCTGAAAGAGGATCCTGTCGTCTTCCATGCCCCCGATAACGATGTTTGTATTACCAACATCAATAACAAGAATCATTGTATTCTCCGTTCCATACGAGCCGTCTCCAGCTTCTGTTTTAATCATAACACTCACATTATAGACAATCCTTTCATGAAATGCAAACACATCCTTTTCTATCCCTTTACGGCGGGACCGGTCTTTGCTATACTGTTGATGAACTCATATAAGGCAATGGAAAAAGGAGATCGAAGGTTATGTTAAAAGGAAAAACCGTACTTCTTGGGGTGACCGGCAGCATCGCTGCCTACAAAGCTGCTGAGCTTGCCTCGCTTTTGGTCAAACAACGTGCCTCTGTCCATGTTCTCATGACAGAAAGCGCTGCGCAATTCATCACTCCCATGACCTTTGAAACCCTTACCTATAACAAAGTGGCCATAGATACCTTTGACCGCAACTTCACTTATAATGTGGAACATGTGGCTTTGGCCAAACAGGCAGATCTGGTCCTCGTTGCCCCCTGTACGGCCAATGTAATGGCAAAGCTGGCTTACGGACTCGCCGACGACATGCTGACTTCCACCATACTGGCCTGCGGTTGCAAAAAGATCCTGGCCCCGGCCATGAACACCGGCATGTTTTTGAATCCCGTCACCCAGGCAAATCTTCAGCGTCTGCAGGACTTCTCCTGGCAGATCATTTCTCCTGCCACCGGACTTTTGGCCTGCGGCGATGTAGGGATCGGAAAAATGGAAGACCCTGCAGTGATTCTGGAAACCGTTTTGCAGGAGCTGGCTTTTGAAAAAGACATGTCCGACCTGTCAGTATTGGTTACAGCAGGCCCCACCCAAGAATCCATGGACCCCGTTCGTTTTATTTCCAACCATTCTTCCGGGAAGATGGGCTATGCTATTGCCCGGGCCGCGGCAAGACGAGGGGCAAAGGTGACACTGGTTTCCGGCAAAGTGGCCTTGGCGCCGCCTCCTTTTATGGAGGTGATTTCCGTGCAAAGTGCGGAAGATATGTTTGAAGCCGTAACAAAGCGGGCTCCCGAAAACGATATCATCATCAAGGCCGCAGCGGTGGCCGATTACAGGCCGGCCACACTTGCCGATGATAAAATCAAAAAAACAGAGGGTGACCTTTCGATCCCCCTCCTTCGCACTCAGGATATCTTGAAATATTTGGGCGAACACCGCACCGAAAATCAATTTCTCTGCGGTTTTTCCATGGAAACCAAGGATCTCATCGAAAACTCCAGAAAAAAGCTTGTCAGCAAGCATCTGGACATGATTGCTGCCAACAATCTGAAGACAGAAGGCTCCGGTTTCATACAGGACACCAATGTCCTCACCCTGATCACCAAGGAAGATGAGACGGCTTTGCCCCTTCTTTCCAAAGATGAGGCTGCCCATCGCCTTTTGGATGCCATTCTGGAAAAACGAAATGCGCCTCGTTAAGAAGGCGCACTTTTTTCTGTTAAAAACTCCGGGTCAGTTCTCCCCTGAGATCGGTCACCATCAATTCTTTGATCCTTTCCATATCGTAACCTCGACTAAGGAGATAATACAACTTTGTCACCACCGCCTCAGTGGTCATGTCAAAACCACTGACAGCTCCCGCTTTTACCAGCCCCTTGGTGGCTTCATATTCTCCCATAACCACGGATCCCTTAAGGCATTGGGTGCACACCACCACGATCATGCCTTTTTCTTTTGCCACCTCCAAAAGTTTGTGAATGGTCCCGGAGTTCTCCGGCATCACTCCTGTTCCAAAGGCCTCAATAACCACAGCCTTGATGCTTGACTTCATCATGCATTCAAAGATCTGGTTCTGTATCCCCGGAAAAATCTTTACCACCACAATCTGGTGCTCTTCCAAGCCGAAAAGCGACAAGCTCTTTCCCGCCTCCCTGATATACTTTTCATGAAGGTTTATCTCCACATCGATATCCGCCAGTTGTGGATAGTTCGGAGAAGCGAAGGCCTCAAAATCCAAAGCATTTACTTTCACCGCCCGGTTTCCCCTCATCAGCTTCTTCCCAAAGTAAATACAAACTTCCGGAATGTCATAATTTCCTGCCAAAAGCAGACCCGTTACCAGATTGTCCCTGGCATCGTTTCGAATCTCGGAGAGGGGAATCAGCGCCCCCGTAAGGATCACGGGTTTGGAAAGGCCCGACAACATAAAAGACAGAGCCGAAGCAGTATAGGCCATGGTATCCGCTCCATGGATGATCAAAAATCCATCATATTCTTCATACTTATCCCGAATGTCCTCCGCCAGCTTTACCCATTCCTTAATGGAAATCTCTGCCGAGTTCAGAAGAGGCTGGTATTCATAGAGGTCGTAAAGGGGCATCTTTTCTGACCGCAGTTCTTCTATCTCATTGAGGACTGTTCGGATATGGCCCAAACGAGATTCATAGCCATCTTCCGTAATGGCCATGCCCAACATGCCTCCAGTGTGTATAATGCAAACCTTTTTTCTCATATCGGTTCCCTCCCGATCCGTTTTCTTTTATTCCTCGATACGCATTACTCCCTTCTTCCAGTATTCCCCTATATTGCAGTTTTCAATCAACAGCCCTTTCATTCCCTTGGTCGTTCAAATTTAAAGGGAAACACGTCCCGGTCTTTCGGTGCGGCCTGCAACTCTCTCATAGGCACGTTCGAAAATTTCGGCCCTGCACGGATAAATTTTGCCGAAGACATCGCAAATGATATAGTCTCCCTTTTCTCCTCTCAAAGTTCCGTCTTCCGTTTTGATTTCAAAGCTGTTGTCTTCTTTCACCATTATGATATTTTTCTTTACCCCCTCGGTAAACCAGGACGGCATCATGTCCCCAGGCTGCAGTCTTACTGCGTCAATGGTGATGGGCCTCTCTCTGTACTTCATTTTTTATCCTCCTTTATAACATGTTCAAAATGTTTTCTCATATACTTTAAAAAGTGCCCTCTTCATACGCAATCTCACCATGAAGAGAAACATCAAGTCCTTCTATTTCCTCCTTCTCGCTGGTTTTCACCCTGGCAAAATGATCTATCACTTTTAAGGCCAAAAGGCTGAACAAAAAAGCATACGCACCAACGGCAAGCATTACCAGAGTTTGTTTAAGGAAAAACATTCCATTCCCGAGCAGAAGGCCATTCGTTCCAGCATCATTGACAGCTTTCGTTGCGAAAACACCCAGCAGGACCGTACCCAGCATGCCTCCCACTCCATGGACTCCCCATACATCCAGGGCATCGTCCCAACGGAGACGATTTTTCAATTCAACGGCAAGATAACAAATCCCTCCTGCCAGGCATCCTATGATCACCGCTGAATTTGTAGTGATATACCCCGCAGCAGGAGTTATTGTGGCCAGGCCGGCCACGGCACCCGTGAGCAGCCCAAGAAGTTTTGGTTTTTTATAACGGATCCAGTCAATGACCACCCATACAAAAGCGGCAAAGGAAGCACCAACATCGGTATTCAAAAAAGCAAGAGCAGTCACGGAGTTCACCTGCAGCTCGCTCCCTGCGTTAAATCCATACCATCCAAACCATAAAAGCCCTGCGCCAATAGCCACCAAGGGAAGATTGTGGGGCTCGTTTATCACCTTTCGCTTACCGACGAAGACTACGGAAGCTAAGGCCGCCATCCCTGCAGTGGTATGAACTACGATTCCTCCTGCAAAATCAATGACTCCAAGTTTGGCCAGAAAACCGCCGCCCCATATCATATGCACGAGAGGGAAATAGACGAAAAGCAGCCACGCTACCAGAAACGCAAGATAAGGGCCAAAGTGGACACGATTTGCGAAGGCTCCGGTGATCAAAGCCGGTGTAATGATGGCAAACATCATCTGATATGCCACAAAAACAAGCAGTGGGACATGATTGCCGCTCATGAGAAGATCCGGCGTGACTCCTGAAAGGAAAGCCATGTCAAGGTTTCCGATGATCTTGCCTTCTCCGCCGCTAAAGCAGAGTGAGTACCCGACGAGATACCATATCACCGTAGTGACCGACATCGAAATAAAGCTTTGAGCCATAATGGTCAATACATTTTTCCTGCCCACAAGTCCCCCATAAAAGAAGGCCAGACCAGGCGTCATAAGCATGACAAGGCTTGTGGCAATGAGCATGAAGCCGGTATTTGCCTGATTGATCATAAAAAAAATCATCTCCTTAATAATTGCTGTGTTCTATGATTGCGGATTACTTCGCACATTTCAAACACAGCATAGCAAAGAGATGAGTTTCTAACTATACCAATGTGACAAAACAGGGTTTTGCCGTTATAAAATATCCGTAAAATAAGTTTTGGGCATAAATGGCACCGTTTTCAACACAATCAATTCCTGGGAAAACCAATGCTGCTCAACATCAGTATTAAGCAAAACATTGTCATACTTTGAGAGGATCTCCTTTGCCAGCCACAGGCCGTAGCCGTGACTTTCACTTTTGGTGGTCCAGCCTTTTTCCCAGATTTTTGACTGGTCCGGCGCATCATCGGTAGTGTTACTGATTTCAAAAGTAAAAGCCTCTTCGGATTCTTCCATTTTGAGGGACACCTTTTTCCCTTCGCTGTTTGCCGCCGCCTCTATAGCGTTGTCAAGAAGAATGCCTAAAATTTCGCAGAGGTGGCTTAACTTGATGGCAATGCCATCGGCACTGGTTCGTACCTTCAGGACAAATTGTATGTCCAGCTTTTCTGCATAGATCATTTTGGAAATGATCAGCCCGGTGATGGCCGGATTGTCAATAAAATTGAGTTTAAAATAATTGACCGCTTCATTCTTGCTTTTTTCAGCAATGATCTCTTCCATATACAGTTTCAGGCCCGGCATGTCATTGCGGAGGTTAAAACCTTCGATGGATGCCAAGGTATTATCATAGTTGTGTTTGAATTTTTTCAAGCCCTCTACAATCGACTCCAGCCGTTCGTTGGCTATTTCCGTCTCATGTTGAGAGGATACGATATCCTTCTCAATGGCGATGACTTTTCTCAATATGATAATGGAAATCACCACGATGATCACAACAGACGAGATATAAACAACCAGCAGAAGAATCGTTGCTTTGTCGGCAAAAGCTCTGGCGTCTCTCTCCGTCGAAGCTTTGGAGTCTTCGATAATGACCGCCATCTGGTCGATGACTTGCCTATGTTTCTCAAAAACGGGTGCCATCCTGACATCAGAAATTTCCCGCATTGCCTGACCATCGCCGTGTGCAAAAGCCGGGAGGAATTCATCGTCATATATTTTATAAAACTCCGTCACATATACATTGGAAGAATCCAGGAGTTCCGACAGGGTCTGATCATGAATATTCTTTTTCCAGTAGTCGTAATATTCGGTATATTGGAGCCGGGTCTGCTCCATTTTTTCCAGCAGCACTGCTCTTTTTCCGGCATCCCCCTCACTGATGATCTGCTGCACAAAGAGATCCGCTTCCACAATGTAAAGAGTAGGGGGGAAAATATCAGCCTTCAGGGTGCTGCTGTTTTTGATCTTTTGGTAAAGATCGCTCTCTATGCTGATGCTGTTGATCGCACTGAAAAAGAAAATCTCTGTGAGCACCGAGCAGGCGATGAAAACGACGATAAGAACCACCATATATTTTCGAATGCTTTCTGACCGAAATTTTGTGGAAAATTTTTCTTTTAACATGTTCCACCCTTTACCGATCCATTTCCTTTTCCAATTCGAAAAGCAAATTTTTCTTATACTTTCCCCCAATGAAGCATTTCTGACCGTTGGCAAGAAGAATCTCCATTTCGGACAGATTCAGCTGAGAAATGAATTTTCGGTTTACAATATAACTTTTATGGCATCGGATAAAACCAGGATCCTCCAGCTTTTCAAAAATGCTTTCCAGGGACTGGTAGCAGTGCACTGTCTTTCGGGTCGAATGCACAATGCATTTATTCCCATACTTTTCCAAAAACAAGATCTCGCTTTTGGGTATCTGATAAAGCTGCGTCCCGATCTTGATCTGCAAAAAATCCGGGCGTTCATGGTCATTCTTTTTGAGATAATCGCAGTTGATTTCGAGCAAAACATTTTCGAGATCCGCTCTGGTGACAGGCTTTGGAAGAAAATCAAAGGGTCTCACCTTAAAGGATTTAAAGACGAGATTGGCATACTGCGAAATGAAAACAATGTACGCATCCGGTAGTTTTTCATGAATCATGGCCGCCAGATCGATTCCGTTAAGCTCTGCGTTGAGGTCGATATCAAGGAGATATACATTTGGCGTGTTTTCCACAAGAAATCCTTCGACGGCTTCGGGCGAAAGGCATTTCAAAACCACAGAACCGCTGATTTTATGTTCACAAAGCAACGTATCTACCGTTTCGGATATCATTTCCAAATATTTTTTATTGTCTTCACAAACAACGATCTCCAGCAATTTCCTTCCCTCCCGCATTCATCTTTAGAGTATAATCCAGAACATTTGGACTTTCAAGATTCTTTGCAGCCAGCGGTACCTTCACAGCCGGTACCATATCAAATTTTAATCAAACTTGTTCCAATAGTTTATGGGCCGCATATACGATGAGGACCACTGCAAGGGCGATAAAAATATTTACGGTAAAAAGCGTCCCTTTCCCAAACCATGCACTCAGTAGAAATATGGCCATCATACCGCCTCCGGCAAGAGCACCCATTATACCTCTGTTTTTTGTATTTGTCTTTTTGAAGGAATTTTTTATGATTGCTTCTACAATAATCACTGCGGCAGCGAAGGTAATTCCCATTCTTAAAACCATTCCAAAAGAAACAGCAATATGGAAATGCAATTCCTTACCAAGGAAGAAGTCTCTGATCAGGAAAATCGTCTCCTTTGCGGTAACAATCCCGATAAATCCAAGTATAGATAAACCCCAGCAAGCAATGTTAAACGACTCTGCAAGTTTTTGCTTTCTGGTTTTTTCAGGCAGGCTGGCGATGACATCATCACAAAAGGCCTTAAAGTCTTCCCCAAAGACGGAATGGATGCTCTCCCCGCGGTTTTGGGCTGAAAGAAGCATTTCCGTCAAATCCTGTCTCACCAATTCCTGATCATATTCAGAAATATTGGCACCCCGAAGGTAGCAGATCATATTTGTGAAATCTTCCTGATTCTCCTTAGCAATTTGCTTATCCAATTCATTATTCAACTTGTTCAACTTTTTTGTTTTCTTATTCACCCTGACATCCTCCGTTTTGAAACAATGAATTTATGGCTTGAGACAGTTCAATCCAACTGGAGTGAAATGCTATCAGTTCCGCTTTCCCCTCTGGCGAAATGGAAAAATACTTGCGTTTGGGTCCGACGGGAGATTCCCTATACTGGGCAATAATCAAACCGTTTCTTTCCAACCTCAGCAAGAGAGGATAAATCGTTCCCTCCGAAATTTCCGAAAAGCCGTATTGCCTCAGATTTTCGGAAATTTCATAACCATATGTTTCCTTACTGCTAATCGTCTTAAGGATACAGCCTTCCAGTGTTCCTTTTAACATTTGCGTTGAAATCATTGTACCCCTCCTACCTTGCAATGCAATATAGCTTCTACATTGTAATGCAAGGTAGCTTTTTTGTCAATAGACACCGCTGTATTTCCTACAAGGCCCTCTTCTCCGGCATAAAAAAACATCCTTTTCAGGATGCTTTTTCGTTTCTTATGCTATTTCCTTTTTACAGGAATCCATATTTCGCTGTAGTAATTCTCGTCCTGCACTCCATTGGGATATTCGGATGGATCATTGTACATCTCAATATTGTACCCTGCCGCAAATTCATAATCCTTGCAATTAGGAAGCCATTCTGAAAAAATTTCCTGACTGACCTTCTGCATGGCGTTGGGCATAGGTCCGGCACAAGGGAATACCGCCCAGGTAAATGCAGGAATTGTTTTCGTAACGAAGCCCGTCGGCACTTTCGCCTTCCCATCGTAATCATCCGCTATCAGATACTCAAACTCTTTACCGCCCATGCTTTCATCAATATTAATACCATACATTCCGCACACAATATTGGCTTTTCCCGCTTGATAATGCTCCGCCCAAAACTTGGGGATTTCTGATTTTGCCTCATCATATGAGAATTTTTTCAGCGCACCAATTACTGTAAACCCGGGTTTCTCAACAATTTTGTAGTCCATAGTAAAACCACCTTTCAAAGTAAATGAAATTTTTAGAGGAGCAAAGGATTTGATCATGGCACCGTCTTTTCGTGCAGCAGAGGGTGTGATCCCGTGAAAACGTGTAAACGCTTTGGTAAAGCTGTCCGGCGAATCGTATCCGTATTTCATGGCAATATCGATTATCCTGCTATCGGTAGAAACCAACTCGCCCCCGGCCAATGCAAGCCTTCGCTGTCTGATATAATCAGCAATGGTAAACCCGCAGAGCATAGAAAATCCCTTTTGAAAATAAAACGGCGAAACATGGACAGTTTTTGCAATTTTTTCAACGCTTAGCTCGTCTGTAAGATTCTCCTCAATGTAACTGATGGCTTCGCTGATACTCTCTATCCATTCCATATCCTTTACTCCCCTGCTTCTTCACATAGAATAACACCTCAAAGGCATCCATTCCCGATTCTTTGTGCTTTTCTCTGTCCGTAATACCCTGTATCCCTCAAAAAATGATTTAGAAAAAGTTGTGTTACCGCTCTACATCTCTTTTTCATACCTGCAACGGTAATACACTCCACAGAATTCAACAAACAAATAGGAAAAAACCAAAAGCAAAACTGCCATCATATCTATGCCCATCAGAGCAAAAGATAACATCAACGCCCCAAACAAAAAAGTCATCATATCATAAGCCTTTGCCTTCGCACGGTTTGCTATCAATATATTTCGTTCATCCGTTCTTTCAATTTCCATTTTCTTTTGAAAATCAGGGTCCGTCCCGATTGCCTTGCGCGAAAGAAAATTTCCCATGGCATGACCAAAAAGACCACAGCCGATTCCCACACAAACATAAGGCAGCGCTCTCAGGATTCCCTGGGGTTCAGCAAGTGTTTTTACAAGGTATAAACCCGCCGCGAGCAAAATTATACCTGCTGCCATAAAAATACAATCCAATTTGCTGCTTTTCATTGAGATTCCTCCTCGTAGATAAATACATCCTCAATTGCCATACTGAAATACCGTGCAATTTTAAATGCTAAAGTAATAGACGGATTATAGCGTCCGTTCTCCAGTGAACCTATTGTCTGCCGCGAAACCGCAAGAGCCGCTGCCAGATCTTCCTGCTTTATCCCTCGTTGCTTTCGGATTTCCTCTAAACGATTTTTCACCATGTCCTCCTCAGGCTAACGGAAAGTTAACTTTCCATGCGTCCAGTATATCATTACATTTCAATATGTCAAGTTAACTTTCCATGAAAAAAGCACCCTTTTCAGGGTGCTTTCTGGTGCGCACGGAGGGACTCCGCATCCACTCCGTGTCTGCCGTCCTGCGCCTGAAACAGGCTTGGACCCCCTGCCTAAAAATAGTCACCGACTATTTTCCTTACGGCAGACGCCCTTTCGGGTTCAAGTCCCTCTTCCTTCATAAAAAAGCACCCTTTTCAGGGTGCTTTCTGTGGACACCATGGAAAAAAGATTTCTTATCTTTCCCCAAAGAGAGCGCCAAGTCCTCAAAATAAATCAGATTCTCCGCAACCACTTACCAATTTTATGATACCATAAATCCTCAAGCTTTTCATGGTCGTGTTCAAATATTTATGCGACTGTTTGCGCTTGGTGTACTTGCCATTGATAATTCCTGTCCTGCTTTCTGCTGAAAGGCGGCGGGAACTTCTTCGGTTGAACCATATCGGGCGGTGGCTTCAAATAGATGATTTGTTTCTGCGCCAATGTTTTCGACGAAACAGAACGTTCAAGAAACGGATAATCCCGCCAGCATAAAAAAGAATGTTTTCGCATATTTTTCATTCTTCTGCCGGTCGGAATCGTTGCGATGATTTCACTGTAGCCGCTGTCATTGCTTTGGAGCAGAGCATTCCCTTGGCGGGGAGGCTCACACGCTGTCGCAAACGGCCCACACGCCGTTTCAGCGATTGCGGTGGTGTCTACTGCTTCATCGGGACAGCTATCGTTTACAGGGGCGAAGCTGGGTTCCATTCCTTCAGAGCAGTTTTCTGTATAGAGGGCATCGGCAAAGGCACCCTCCTGAATGGCTTTCATGAGCGCCAGCTTGGAAAGGTTCCGTTCCGCCGCAAGGTCAATATAAAATGAACGCTGCTCATCGGTTTCACAACACTCCAGTATCACGGCATTTTGTGTCCAGCCAAGGGACTGTGCCCTTTCCATAAGAACCGGGTTGTTTTCATAAGTGCGGTAAAAATCACGCATCCTGCGGAGATTACGAAGAGAGAAGCCTTTCAGCGATGGAAACCGGTTGGCGAGCATTTCAGCCAAATGTGGGATAAATGCTTTTTCTCCCTGACGGCAGATACATTGACCGATCCGTGTATAAAGCTCCAGCAGTGCCCGATTGCAGGGCTTCTCGTCTTTTTCATAGCATTCAGCTACCGCAGAGGCAACCTGTTCCAGATACAGGGCGCTGTTCTTTTTCAATGCTTTCATAGACTTCTCCTTTCCGGCTCCGTGGGAGCCTGTTTTTTTATGTACCCGGCAGAGCAAGCTCCACCGGTGAAATGCTTGGAATTGTTAGTAGCTTTGTTTCATTTCAAGGCCGCCGTCTTGTTGTGCAGTTGCTTCATCCATATGAACGCCCAGCCGGTTGGGAAGATAATCACTCAGCCAAGTGCCGCCGAAGGCACTGTGTGACTGCAAACGCCATATGGCGAGCTTTCCCATATGCAAATCCACATTTTCCATGGAAAACAGCAGATTGGTGCAGCCGTCATGCTCAAAAGCGAAAACCTCCTTGAAGGTATCGCCGTTTTGCAGGATACCTTCCTGTGTCAGCAGCTCGTTAATACCATTTACCCATTCTGAAAGCTCCCCGCCGCAGCCTTGAAGAATCAATCCTTCACGGTCTGTCATGGTGCGAAGCTCATCTGTCGTAATCCGTTTCACGGTATGGCCTCCTTTCATTCCATCCTCATGCCGAACTGCTGAGTGGGGCTTTCCTCCGGCTCAGACGGTGCCGGACGTGAAAGCACTGAGAAGCCGTCCTCGCCGGGAACGACACCGAGGGTGCGTCCATTGTCAAAGGTGCAGTGAAGCGTGCCGATGTCATCCACAAAATTTACCGTCCCTTCCGTACCCGGCGCAATGGGGGCGTATGGGTCCTCCATGCTGTTCAGGCGGATACGGGTTCCGCTGGGATACCGCTCCTTCATCCGCTGTGCTTTTTGGTAATCAAAAAACATTTTCATTCCTCCTGATTCAAATTTTCTGCCAGTTCCATGCAATATAGAAAATCAGGCGCGGGATATTTCCCCGCACCTGATTGCCGTTGCCCTTATATAATCTGCTCAATCTCCGTTCCGTCCTTGAAACGGATGAGCAGTTTTTCTTCGCTGAGTACCGTGATGGCACTGATCAACTGCCGCACCGTGACCTCGTCAAAGGTGGCGATGCCGGTGTCCACTGCTTCCAACTCGGCGGCCAGCTGCTCCGCCCGTTCATCCGCCTGTTCGGTATCCTGCCGATTTTTCTCCAGCTCGCTCCGTTTGGCCACCAGTGCGGAGAATTCCATACTGACCTTTTTCAGTTCCTCATCGTATTGGGTGGAATCCGCTCCCACGGCGGCAGCAAGCTGGAGAAGCCTGTACTGCTGTTCCCGCAGTTGGGACAGCCTGCTGTCGATGGCTGCGAGGCTGGTTTCGCCGTTCTCCGGCAAAAGGGCTGTTCGGATGCTGTCCTGCAGAATCGCTTTCAAGGTCTTTTGGCTGAACATTTCGTTCATGGCACTGACCACCGCAGTGTGAATCCGGCTTTCCTCCAGCGTAGGGGCATCCTTGCAGAACTTTTTGCCGTTCTCCAGACGGTTGATACACCGCCAGACAATTTTTTTACCCTCCGGTCTGGTCCATGTCACCCTGCGGTAAGGGCTGCCGCAGTTCCCGCAGGATAACAGCTCGGTCAGCACATATTTGCCGCTGTATTTGGCAAGCTCGGTTTTGGCGGCTGTACTGACTTTTTTCAGGCTGGATCGCCGTGCCATTTCCTCCTGCACCCGCTGAAAGGTCAGCCGGTCGATGATGGCGGGATGACTGTTCTCCACGTAGTATTGGGGGAGCTCACCGGTGTTTTTCTTGGTCTGGCGGGTGAAAAGGTCTGCGATGTAGGTTTTCTGGAGCAGAGCGTCCCCCATGTATTTTTCGTTTCGAAGCATCCCCCGTATCACGCCGTCATTCCACTTTTTATGCCCCCGCGCCGTTTTGATGCCGTCCGCCTCAAGGTCTGCGATGATTTTGGCTACGCTGTGCCCAATCAGATACCGTGAAAAAATCCTGCGGACGATTTCCGCTTCCTCCGGGTCGATTTCAGGCAGATCGTTCTCGCCTCTGCGATAGCCTAAAAATCCGGCATAGTGGAAGTAAACCTTGCCATCCTTGAAATTCTTGCGGTGTCCCCAGCGGATGTTGCCGCTCATGGATTCGCTCTCGGCCTGTGCCTGGCTCATCATAAAGGTTAGGATCATCTCATTGTCCATGTAGAGGGTGTTGACATTTTCCTTTTCAAAGAAAACACCCACGCCCATCCGCTTAAGCCTGCGGACATAATCCAGACCGTCCAGTGTATTCCGGCAGAACCGGGACACCGATTTGGTGATAATCAGATCCACCTTGCCCTTTTCGCAGGCTTTGATCATCCGCAGGAAATCCTTGCGCTTTTTGGTAGAGGTTGCGGTTTTGCCCTCGTCCGCGAACATATCCACCATGGTCCACTCTTGCTGGGCGGCGATTTTTTCGGTGTAATATTCAATCTGTGCCTGATAGCTGTCAAGCTGTTCCTCGGAGTTGGTGGAAACGCGGCAGTAGGGCGCTACCCGCAGGCGCTGTTTGCGGATATCTTTCTGGTTGTGCTTGGGATCTGCGGGAATCACCGTGACTTTTCTCACTGCGCTTTCGGGCACTTTGCATCCTCCTTTCCATCTGCTTCAAGGGATTTTCCGTTGATGAGCCGCAAGCGGAGACCGCCGTGGGCGGTAAATTGGATTTCCTGCACTGCGGTTGTGAAAAGCTCTCTGAGAAGTTCCTCATTGATAGATTGTGTGAGGATTTTTTCCTTCAGTCTCTGCATCTGATCATAAGGCATAGAATCAGGCAGTCCGCTGTATTGCTCGGCGGCACAGGCCAGTATCAGCATTTTGGTATATTCCGCACCCGGCTCGGCTTTGTTCAGTTCCCGGATGACCTCGTTTCGGATGCGTACCGCCTCCAGCGTCGATTCATTTGTATTCTGCGGCAGGAGCCAGTCTAAGAGGTTCGGGTTCTGCGCCAGCACATTCAGCCTTTCGGATAGGGCTGTGCGGATGTCCTCGTCCTCTATGTAACGGCGGTTGGTACAGCCCTCCTTTTCGCAGTACCAGCGGGGCTTTCCCCCAGCTCTGGTATCGCGGAGCATCCTGCCGCCGCACACGCCGCAGACCGCCTTTTCACGGATGGGTCTGATGTAATCCGGGCAGGGTGTATAGGTATTCTTTTCTCCCCGGACAAGCTGGGCACGCAAAAAGTCTTCCGGCTCAAGGATGGGGGGATATTCCTTTTCCCCAAGATAGCGTTCGTTTTCGAGGATGCGCTTAACCATGTGCTTGTTCCATTCAGCCGTGTGGCTGTGGTAACGAAGCCCCCGGCGCATCATTTCAGCGGCAATTTTGCTGTAGGCCATGCCGTCCACATAAAGTCTGAAAATTTCTTTGACCGCCGCCGATTCTGTGGGGCTGCATTGTATCTCTCCCTTTTTCATGGTGTACCCGAAGGGGATTTTTCTCTGCCATGCCATATTACCGCACCGTCCTTTCCATGGTTTCTTTCAGCATCAGACCGTTGTAGAGATTGAGATTCATCTCGGTTTCCGAAGAGATGAAGACGCTCTCCACCAGCGTTTCAAACACTTCCTCCGTGAGTGCCTCTAAATATTCGGGACTGTCCTCCAGATAATCCAGCATGGCTTGGGTCGCTTTGATCTGACTGTCCTCGCCGTTGGCCTCCATAATACGGCGGCGTTGACGGCGCAGCTCCCGAAGCTTAAAGTCAATTTCGCCGGTTTGGGATAAATAAAGAGCAGAATCTACGTATCCTTTCGACTTGAGTCGAACAAGAACGAGATTCTGCTCGGTGAGCTGGGCGATTTCTTTGTCGATATCATTGATTCTGCGGTTGGAGCGAAGCTCCTTTTCCCGAAGCTCGGTCAGCTGGGTTAAGACCGGGGACAGGATTTGCGCACGATGCCGTTTCAGCTTGTGGTACATGCGGAGGATTGCCGTGACAATCTGTTCCTCCGGTATCTGTGAGGTGGGGCAAAGGTCTTTATCACGGTCATGCCTCCGGCAAGTCCAGTAGATCTTTTCATTGACGATTTTTCTGCGGAACAGAGTACCGCAGCCTTCACAGCGGATTTTCTTTGCCAGCAGTGCGGAGGAAACCGTTCCGTTTGTCTGCCTCCGTCGGCTATCCATCAGTGCCTGCACCCGCTGAAAGTCCTCCTTGGAAATAATCGCCTCATGGCAGTTCTCTACAAAGTATTTCGGTTTCTCACCCTTGTTGCGCACCTGCCGGAACGGGATTTCGTTGGTGGCAAAGCTCTTTTGCCAGATCATATCTCCGGTGTAGGCGATGTTGGTGAGGATGTACGCCACCGTACTTGGGTGCCAGACGGTTCGCCCTTTGGTGCGGGGGACGCCTGCTTTGTTCAGCTCGTCTGCGATGTCATCCTTTCCCTGACCGCTGAGATAAGCGGCATAAATGCGGCGCACCACCTCGGCCTGTTCGGGAATAATCATTAGGGTGCGCCCCTCCAGCCTGTAGCCGTAAGGCTCGGACGGCGATAGGTAATCGCCCTTTTCCATACGGATGCGGACGCTGATGCGCATATTGTTTGAGTGGTTCTGTGACTCCATCTGTGAAAAAGCGCCGTAGATGGTGGCAATCTGCTCAGACGTCATTTTTCCGGTGTCGATGTTCTCCTTTTCAAAGTGGATGGAGATGCCCAGCCGTAAAAGCTCCCGCACATACTGGATATATTCCTTGGTGTTTCTCGCGAAACGGGATATGGATTTGACGAGGACGCGGTCGATCTTTCCGTCCCGGCAATCCTGAATCATCCGGTTGAATTCATCCCGCTTGCTTGCCACAAGGCCGGAGATGCCCTCGTCGGCATAAATGTCCGCCAGTTCCCAGCTCTCCTGTGCGGCGATATGCCGGGTGTAATAATCCACCTGTGCGATGTAGGAGTTCTGCTGATCCTCCGAATCACTGCTCACACGGGCATATGCCGCCACACGGAGCTTTGCCGTTTCCGGCTTTCGCGCCTGTATCAATGTGATTTTAGGCGCTTCCGCCGATGTTGAATTGGGTTGATACATCTTTTTTCCCTCCTTTCAACGACATACACTACCACACCTCCCGGCATATAGCTACCGAATCGTTGATAATATTCAGAAAACAATTCCGCGACTCAGCATAGTGCGATGATGGTGGGTCGCAGCCTGCGTTCCAAGTCTTTTTTAATCCTTTCAATTTCCTGATCTGTCATGTTCTTGGCGGCCGCAAGACGTGTGAGCTGCTGCAGGGCGGCAGCGTACATCAGATTACCGGATACCTGTGCGTTTGTCATGGTGTTTCCCTCCCTGATAAAATAGGCGTCGGAGCCAGTCCGACGCTGATTGCCAGCGCCTCGTCAATTTTTTTCATTTCCTGTTCATCCAGCCTTCCGACATATTCCCGAAGCCTGCTGCGGTCTATGGTGCGTATCTGCTCCAAAAGCACAAAGGATTCCTTCAGGCGGCCGCAGGCATGACCGATGCTTGCATGGGTGGGGAGCGGCTTTTTCGGCTTCGCTGTAATGGCGGCGGCAATCACGGTGGGACTGTAACGGTTTCCAACGTTATTTTGCAGAATGATAAGGGGCCTTACACCGCCTTGTTCCGAGCCGACCGTTGGATTTAAATCTGCATAGTAGATGTCGCCTCGTAAAATGGTATTATGGAACTGTTTCAAATACACACCTCTTTTCCTATGCCGGTATTCTTAATGGCACAAAAATAAGAACCTCACGCCGTTTACAAAATCAAAGATTTTGACGGCTGAGAGAACCTTGTTGCTTCGCAATATGGGACCGCCGATCCCTAATGGCGTGAGGTTCTCATGGCTTCTGACATTAAGATTTTTCTTCTGTGCTTAATTTGACACTACTCCCCAAGCACACAGAGCTCTGGTTTATAAGAGCTCAAAAGGCGACGGCCTGAACTGCGGCTGGCTTCACCGCATCATAGGAATCTCACCTCCACCGGGATCTCCGCTGGCTGCCCTCATTGCGTGGTCCCCAGGTCTTGTGGGGGCTGTGACTGGACAGAAGTATCAATATGGGCTGACGGGGTCATTGCAAAACAGGCTGCCACAGCCTGCTTTTCGGACGGATGGGTACCGCTTTGCACCTTATTTGGCCGTCTTTGATAGGGTGGAAAATGAGAAACCATGAACAGAATAAAAATAATATGGTTGCTTTCATGTTCTCATCGCCGTCCTACAGGTGGTCTTGGCGCATCCTCCGGGGTCGCTTTCCCTTTTGGGGTCCGTCAGCTAACGTATTCAGGTCGTCGGATATGAAATTTTCAAAGAGCAATGAGGGTGAATAGAAAAACCCCCTCACTACTAAGCCGATTTCGTGAGGGGGTCTACAAAAAATATTTTTACTTTTCTATCATTTTTTTGAGCTTCAGCCGAATCTGTCGTTCACGGTAGCTGATAGTTTGTTGCTTGATACCGGTTTCCCGCTCCAATTCCGACTGAGATTTTCCTTGAAAGTACAGGGCAAAGATTAAAGCCTGTTCCTCCTTAGAAAGCTGTGCGAGGCATCGGTGGAGCTTTTCCGCTATGAGCTTGTCCACGACCACATCCTCCACACGGGGAGAAGCAAGGTCTGGAATCCCATCCTCACCTGTTGTTTCCACCGTATCCATGGCACTGTAATAAAAGACGCCGTGTGCCATATCCCTTTCCTCCAGATAGGTTTCACGGCGCTTCATGCGGTGATAGGTAACATAGACTTCTTCGCTGACCGGCACAAGCTGACCCTGCACCTTGATTTGGTATTTTTTCTTGCTCTCCCTCTGATGCTGAGTGTCTCTTTTGATGCTTTTCATAAAATCTGCTCCTTTGAATTTCAAATTTTTGAAATCCGCCGGAGCCATCGAATCCGCATAAACGAAACAAGACGGCAGGAGAACCTCCTTTGCAGGAAGTTCCGCACTGCCGTCTTGCGTTCTGGCGGATTTCATTTTTATTACTGAGGTACGGTTATGCTACAGGTTTTACACGATCATGCGTTATGTTCAACGTGCCATCGGTATTTACGGTGATGCGAGTAACGCAATCTTTTATCTGAATTTCAAACAGACGTTGATCGCTGCTCATATCGCCGATGCGTTTTTTATTCAGGTTTCTTACTTCGGTCATAGAAATACTTCCCTCCCCTCGACTGATTTGTGAGTGTTCAGGCATATAAAGCAAAAGCTGTTATCGCCTTACGCAATAACAGCATACTAATTTATGGGACAAGCTTGGAGGTGTGGGAATAGCTTTCCGATAGAGTGCGAGTAGCGAATTTTTAATATTGTACCAAGTTCATGCATGAAGTCTAAACATGTAAAGCCAATATCAGCGTTAATCAAGTTAACCTTGATATCAGTCTCAAAACGTGATAAAATATTCCAAATAGGCTATTTGAGGGCAAAGCTCTTTGGAGGAGATATTATGGCGTTCAGCTACAATAAGCTATGGAAAATACTGATAGATAGAAAAATGATGAAAAAAGATTTGATGGCTATGACGGGCTTAACTACAACTACTATGGCAAAGTTAGGCAAAGAACTGCCGGTCAGCATGGACGTTTTGGCGCGCATATGTAAGGCTCTCAGATGTAATATTGGGGATATCGTCGATTACATTGATGAAGAAAATAAATAGGATACAGTTCAGTTTGAATGGAGGGTTTCGGCATGAGGTTATGTTTTGGCTCATATTTAGCGATTCTTGTTCCGTGCAAGGCAGTTAATATTGATAATAAGCAGTTGTGCGAAGCACTTCTTCATTCTGTTGCCCCCAATTATGAGTTTACCTTTTCAGGGCAGGAAAATGCAGATCGTGTCAGAGAAGATGCCACATCAAAATTACTGCGGTGTGAACAAAACCTCTCAAAAGATATTACTGGGCCAGCCCGCAACGCCGTTCCACAAGAAGTAGCCAGCTACTTTAAGAACAATGTCATCAATCTGTTGGACAGTAATTTATCCAAGCAGATAATCCTGGCGCTTAAAGACATGATTGGTAATGATTTTCCTGAAAAAGATGGGAAGAAAATACATGGTATTTACGATGATACGAAAGTCGAACTGGTCAATGGCATAACAAAAAAAGAATTGGCATCCCAAACCGAATTCTGTTTTCATTCGTTTTTGGCCGGAGTCTTTTTATATGTTGTCACAAACACTACGAACCGAAGCGGCAAAAAGACGATTCGGTCTGTTACACAAGAGTATGTTCTTTCCTTCACATCTCGGATTGAAGAAATAACGCTCCTTGAGGATAATGTGTCAGATCGGATCTGCACTTATGATTATAGAAACGGAAAGACCGATACAGAATTCGCCGAAGGTGTCGCAGAGTATGTGATAGACAAAATCAAGCAATTACCTCAGCCATCAAAACAGGACGATTCCCTGCTTGTTACTCTGCTGTCAGAAGCTAATGGTAAGTGTTTATATTGCGGTGGTTATCTTGGAATTCCCAAGCGAGGGAAGATTCCGGTTAAAAACTGTGAAATTGTCTATTTGAAGCAGTTACCAGATGAAGCGGACAGCTATGAAAATGCGGTAGCATTATGTACAAACGAATGTGCTCCTCTTGTTCCGGCGATGTCATCTGATGAAATAGCAGAGTTGCTTGAAAAAAAACACCGTTGCGCGGATATTCAGGCATTTCTTGACAGAATATCCGGCATTAAGTTTCAGGATGAAATAGAGACCGTTCTGCGAGAAGTTCATAAGACAAAGAACGCGCAAGGACTGGAGCCAACAGATATCAAAGATTTGGTTGAGATTGATCGTAAGATTCACGAACCTTTCCTGAAGGACAAGATTAATGCGAGTATGGCTCGCTTATATAAAACTGTAAAAAACACTTGCTCCCGTCTTGAACAGGAAATTGGATTTGACACGAATATGTTTGGGGAGTTAATGAAATCCGCTTATAAGCTGCTCGAAAGTGGAATACAGCAAAAATCAGATATCATCGATCCACAGGAATACATAGCAGATCTCTTAGTTGAAAAACTATTTTCACAAGTTGGACAGAGACATAGAGACGCCTGTGAGATCATTGTTGGATATTTAGTGAAAAGGTGTGATTTGTTCAATGAAAATACCAAGCAAAGTTAATTCTTTCTCCGATAGCGTCATTGCTCTCTTTGCGCCTATCTTGGAGAAATTAGAGGAGCGGGATATGACCCCGCATGAACTGCTCGAAGCGACACGGACAAAGGTATCGGAAATAAGCATATTTCTTGATGCTCTTGATTGTTTGTATAAACTTGGGCAAATAGAAATACCTGATGGGACGGAGGTACTCCACTATGTTAAAGCGGATAACATGCGAGAAGTTTAAAACTCAGCCGGAGGATTTCCGGCCTGGGCTTAACGTCATCCTTGGCAGTTCGGATGGCAGCAACGCTATTGGCAAGTCCACTTTTCTGCTGATACTGGATTTTGTATTTGGAGGGGATAACTACCCAAAATCCGCAAAGGATGTGATCACTCATCTTGATCACCACACGATAAACTTCATCTTTGAATTTGATGGCTTTTCCTACTTTTTTTCTCGAAGCACAAGCCGCCCGTCCGTGGTGAATCGCTGCGACAGCCAGTTCCATGTCATTGAGGAAATGAGTGTGCCGAACTATCGCAAATGGCTGTTCCACGAGTATAGAATACTTCTGAGGGGTATTACTTTTGATGAAATTGTAGAAAGATTCTTCCGTATTTACGGCCATGGAAGCCATAATGAACACAAGCCTCTGCAAAGCGAGCGCGAATCAATGGCAACGGCTGTCGAGTACCTTATGAAATTATTGGATAAGTTTGAAGCCATCCAGGATCTGAAGACCGCCGAAGAAAGCTATGGCATCAAGCCAAGCAAACAAGCGGAACGTTCCATATCGGATATCACGGCTGATATTGGCGAGAATAAAGATAAAATAGAAAGTCTGGAAAAGCGCCGGGAGAGGCTGTGCAGGCAAAATGAAGAGGCCAACCTGCGCGCTTTGGGTATTGATCCGCAGCAAGCGGAGCGGCTTGCTGAAATTAAGAGTGAGTTGGGTAAACTGAGCCGCCGGAAGAGTCGTTTGATATCCCAGCTTAATGCAGTCCGCAACAACATGCCTGGTAATGACGGAGTGCTAAAAAAAGACTTTTCGGCGCTGCTCCATTTTTTCCCTGATGCTAAAATTGATGCTTTTACTGATGTCGAAGCTTTCCATGCTAAGATCAACGGTTTTCTTCGTGCTGACATTGAGGAAGAAATTGCACGGCTGACGCCGCAAATTGAATACATAGATGCTGATATTGCAAACTATGAGAAGCAAATCGAGGGTTCAGGAGTCGCCAAATCTCTCTCGCAATCCATTCTTACTCAGTACGCCCGTGTGTCACGGGAAATAGAAAAACTGGTGGAAGAAAACGAAGCACTGCAAGGCGAAATGGAGCAAATGGAAAAGCGCAAGGAGATCGAACATCTGCTGGCGAATCTCCGTAAGCGGCAGGAAGAAGCTCTCGCCGCTGCTCAGGATGAAGTGAACGCTGAAATGAAGCGAATTAATGATATTATTACCGGCGGTGACAGAACCGCACCAGAATTGACGCTAAAACCGGACAAGACCTTTGAGTTTGAAACCCCCGATGATAAGAGTGAAGGAACAGCGTTTAAGAGTCTTGTGGTATACGATCTGAGTATGCTCGCTTTAACTCCGCTCCCTGTTCTGATTCATGATTCAAGCATCGTTAAGCGTATAGAGGATGCCGATTTTGAACAGATACTTGGTTTGTATCAGAAAAGCGGTGAAAGCGGCAAGCAAGTGTTCATCGCATTTGATAAGGCAGATACTTATACACCAAATACATACAAAATCGTTGATAAGGCGTCAGTTCTCCGCCTGTCCGTGGGTAATGAATTGTTTGGCAAGTCTTGGAGTCGGCAAAATGCTGTACCAGAGACGGAGCCCATTTCCAGAGCAGATGCCGAAGATAAAGCAAAAACAGAACAGCGAAACGATGAAGAATAAGGAGATAAAAGCACATGGCGGCTATTAAAGACCTATTACAGCAAATTACTGACCCAATGCTGCGTGAACGGTTGACGGAGGAAGTAACCCGCATCAGTAAAAATAAAAAGTTCGGTCTGGTATTTGAGGAACATGTCCCTGAATGCACTCCCCTCTATGGCGTGCCCATAAGGTGCGATTCGACCGTTGCACGCAAGACAGGAAAACTAAACCAAATTTACATAGTAAAAAAAATTGACGGCAAAACTGCCGTCTGTGAGGATAAAGTATCGTCAGAAATAACAACCATATCTTTATGCGATCTGGTTGCTGTGGCACAGTTTGGCGATCCTATTTTTCCTTCGCTCGAACCCATTGCTAAAGTGGAAAATTCGCCGAATGACAGCCTCTGGCACACGATTATTGAAGCGGATAACTACCATGCTCTTCAGCTTTTGGAGTACCTTTACGAAGGACAAGTGGATTGCATATACATAGACCCGCCCTATAACACAGGGGCAAGGGACTGGAAATATAACAACGACTATGTGGATTCCAATGATGCTTACAGGCATAGCAAATGGCTTTCGATGATGAAGAAACGTCTATTGATTGCGAAACGTCTTTTAAAAGAAACAGGTATACTGATTATTACAATAGATGATAACGAATTATCTCACTTAGACTGTATATTGATGAGTATGTTTCCAGAATATGATCGGTTTATTGTTACTATTGAACACAGTAAACGCGGAAGACGCGGCAAAAACATGGCTAAATCAAATGAGTATGGACTTTTTTTGGTTAGACATGGTCTGGATATTATTTGTCAAGAAACTGCAATAGGTCTTGGCGGGGAAGTTCGAAATCTAAGACGCACAGGCTCAGGCTCCCTCAGAACACAACGGCATAAGAAATTTTATCCAATATATATTGATACTAATAAGCAATGTGTAGTTGAGATAGGCGAGTATCTTCCACTTGATCAGGAGCCATCTTACGATGTTCCTAATGATGTCAAGAAAAGGTTCCCTGACAGTTCATTAAGTGTAATTTGGCCTTTCGATGAAGATGGGGTACAGAAAAATTGGCATTATGCAGCACCAAGGGCAAAAGACGAACTTAAGCTGGGGAAACTCTCTGTACGGGAACAGAAATACGGCTGGCAAGTGTACTACCAACTTAGGGAAAGGAATTCAAAAAAATATAAAACTGTGTGGACTGGTTCCCATCTTGATGCAAGTACCCATGGGACAGAACTTCTCACTAAAATATTAAATCGGGGACAAGCATTTGATTTTCCGAAATCTCTATATGCTGTTTTGCAATGCCTATATGCTTCTGTTAAGGATAATCCCAGCGCTCTTATTGTTGACTTTTTCGCCGGTAGTGGAACGACTCTTCATGCTGTTAATCTGCTGAACGCTGAGGACAATGGAAAACGGCGATGCATCCTTGTAACAAACAACGAAGTCTCTGAAGCCGAAGCCCAACTATTGACTGAACGTGGATACCAGCCGGGTGATCCAGAATGGGAAAAGCACGGCATTTGCCGTTCGGTGACTTGGCCGCGCACGGAGTACAGCATCCTCGGCAAACGGGCTGATGGTACGGTGCTTTCAGGCGAATATTTTACAAACCAAACAACGACAAAAGAAGTCAATCGCTCGTTCTATCAGCTTGGCTTTGTTGAAAATCCTGCATCACTTACCCCTGCTGCGAAAAAGCAGATTGTTGCTCTCATCGGTAAGGATAAGCTGCCGCAGTCTCTCGTGAAAGCAGACAGCTGTTTCATTGTATCAGAAAAGCATACAGCGTCCGTGTTGTTTGACCCTGATGCTGCTGATGAATGGCTCAATGTCCTTGAAGATCAGGAGCATATAACCGATTTCTATATCGTGGCAAAAGACAGCCGAACATATAATAACATCAGACAAAAGGTCGTGGACCTTCTCGGTACGGTCACGGTAACCGAACCTCTGAAGCGCCCGATGAGCGAAGGTTTCGCCGCTAATGTAGAATACTTCAAGCTTGGCTTTCTTGACAAAAACAGCGTGTCGCTCGGTCAGCAATTCGCCGAGATTCTTCCCTTGCTATGGCTGAAAGCTGGAGCGATTGGCAAGCGCCCCGAGCTGGACAGTGCGGAACTGCCGAATATGTTGATTTTGCCGCAGAACTCTTTTGCAGTTCTCCTTGATGAAGACTGCTACGGTAAATTTGCCGAGGCTTTGCTGGAAACGAAAAATATTGGTACGGTATATTTTGTTACAAACTCTGAGGAAGCGTTCAGAGAGATGTCGGATGGTATTGGGATCGAGCAAACTTATCAGCTATACCGCGACTATATTGATAATTTCGTAATCGGGAGCAGGAGGAATAATCTATGAGAGCAACGTTATTTCCGTTTCAAGAATCGGCACTTGCCGACTTGCACGAGAAGATAAAAAAAGCACATGCCTATTGGAGTGAAAAAGATCCTCAGGTCATTTCGTTTACTGCTCCCACAGGTGCCGGTAAGACAATTATTATGACCGCTTTATTTGAAGATATTATCTTCGGCCATGCCTATGGAGTAGCGGAGCCGGATTCTGTTTTCGTTTGGCTTTCGGATATGCCGGAACTCAATGAGCAGACACGTTTGAAAATTGAAAGCAAATCGGAAAAATTTCGCACAAGGGACATTCGGGTAATTGACTCGACTTTTGATGCAGAGTATTTTACCCCCGGCGGCATCTATTTTCTGAATACACAAAAGCTCGGTTCGGACAAGCTGCTCACGCAGAAATCCAATTTGCGCGAATATACGATTTGGGAAACAATTGCAAATACTGCGGAGCGTCAGCCCAAGTCCTTTTTTGTTGTAATCGATGAAGCGCATAGAGGAACATTTACATCCCCACAGGCCGAAAATAAAGCACAGTCTATCATGCAGAAATTTATTAAAGGAAGTAAAGAAGATGGTCTCCCTGTTATGCCTCTTATTATCGGAGTGACCGCTACGCCTCAACGGTTTCAAAAGCTTGTGGCCGATACGACATCTACTATACAAAAAGTTGTCGTTCCTCCTGAAGATGTGCGAGAATCCGGTCTTTTGAAAGACAGAGTTATTATTCACTTCCCCGACATTGCAATCGGTGCCGATATGACGATGTTTAAGGAAGCCGTTGCCAATTGGAAAAAGAAATGTGAACGATGGCAGTCTTATTGTGACCACGAGGAAATTAAGAAACCCGTCCGCCCTGTTCTTGTCATTCAGGTTGAGGATGGAAATGAACGGGAAATCACTCAAACAGATTTGGATTCCTGCATCTCCATACTTGAAGATGCGATCGGGCGCAGACTTCAAGCTGGAGAAGTTGTTCATACGTTTGATAAACACGAGACCATTAAAAGGCATGGGCTGGATATACGCAGGGTGGATGCTTCCCGCATTGAAGAAGATGAAAAGGCTATCGTTGTGTTCTTTAAAATGAATCTTTCCACTGGCTGGGACTGCCCTCGTGCCGAAACAATGATGTCGTTCCGACACGCAAATGATTATACTTATATCGCTCAATTGCTCGGACGTATGATACGTACCCCGCTTGCCCGTCGTGTGGAGTCTGATGCCGAACTGAACAATGTAGGTCTATTTCTTCCTTTTTTTGATGAAAAAACAGTCAAAATGGTGGAGCAGGCATTGCGCGACAGTGAGGCAATTGTTCCTGCTGAAACCGGATCGCATAAGGAGCTCATCACCCTGAAACGTGATCCTGCATTTGCCGATGTATTTAGCGATATGAATTTAATAACCTATCGCATAGATTCCGCGAGGAAACAACCCGCACTCCGCAGACTGATTGCGCTTGCCCGTGCGCTAACGCAGGACATGATTGCCCCTGAAGCTCGAAAAAGCACACTGAAAAGGGTGCTTGATGAGTTTGAATCGGAAATAGCCGAATTGAAGAAAAGCGGCAAATTTGAAGAGATCTCTAAAGCTGTTACCGGCTTGGCGCTGCGAACGCTTACCATAGATTACGGCAGCGGCGCAGAAGGGACGACAGACAACATATCAGAAATTGTGGAGCTCTCAGAATTTGATATCAACAATCTCTTTGAACGGGCGGGAAAAGTGCTCGGCGAGGGTTTGCACAAGGAATATTGGGTCCGTCACGCTGTCCGTGATTTTAAGGATGTAAAAACAGAAATTATTGTGTTGACAAACGACAATGCAGCCATGGAGCGTCTTGAATCGTTTGCAGACAAGCTGTTCAACGAATTATATGACATGCATAAAACAGCATTCCGAAAATTGAAAGAGGATCGTAGAGATGCTTACAAAAAGCTGGCTCTATCATCAACAACCCCAATTGCTCTTGACTGGGAACTGCCTCCAACCATTGATTTTTTAATTGGCGAAGATGCTGTAATTCTGGAAAAGCACCTCTACATCCCTTCTGATGGTGGTGAATTCAAGGTAAGCCTGAATGACTGGGAACTTGGTGTTATCAGGGAAGAAATGAAGGATGAAAAGGGTGCTGTAGCATGGCTCCGCAACCTTGACCGTAAAAGGTGGTCATTGGAAATTCCATACGAAGTGGACGGTGTGGTAACTTCGATGTTCCCTGACCTGATTGTTGTTCGAGCTGATGCACATGGATATGTTTTTGATGTACTGGAACCGCATGACTCAAGCCGTAAGGATAATTATCCGAAAGCCGTCGGATTGGCCAAGTTTGCAGAGAAGCACGGAGAGCATTTCGGACGTATTCAATTAATCCGCAAGGCAAAAGGAGCGGATAAGCGAGATCACTTCTATCGCTTGGATATGGGAAAACTGAGCGTCAGAAATAGGGTCCGCGGTGTGACATCTAATGCCGAACTCGATAGAATCTTTAATGAGGATGCACAAACAGAGGAATAAGCTTCAAGAAGGGGGAAACATCGTGGCTAATTGTGAATATCAATATCCGGCACTGACCGTGGAAAAAAAGCATGGTGACGAGTGTTTCCTTAACGGCTGCTGCTCCGCTCATCTTGTAGACTTTTGGAGATGGGCATACTCCGACCTGATGGGAAATACGGAGCGTGGCAAACTCGCCGAGTACATTGTTTCTCTGGCAATGCACTGTGCCAATGGTGTTAGCGAAGGCTGGAGAGCTTTTGACGTGTTGACACCCGAAGGAATAAAAATCGAAGTGAAAACCTCAGCCTATTTGCAGAGTTGGGCGCAAAAAAGGATATCCAATATTCGTTTTGACATCCGTGAAACTCTGGCTTGGGATTCGGTTACGAATACTTATGCGGAAATTGCTATGCGCCAAGCGGACGTTTATGTGTTTTGCGTTCAAAACTGCAAAGAACAGAAGTTGGTAAACCCGCTTGACTTAGCACAGTGGGATTTTTACCCCATTACTACAGAAGCTCTGAACGCTGCCGTTAGCAATCAAAAATCAATAGGATTAAATACGTTACTGGCCCTTGGTGTCAAAAAGTGTTCTTTTACCGAATTGCGCGACACAGTAATTTCATTGGCTAAGACGCCGATTTACAGATAATAACAGACCAATAAAAAGATTTGGAGGTACTTTATGGCTTTTCAAACTGCTCTAACAATTAAGGAAACAATCGCCAATATACATAGCAAAAAATATTTGCTGCCGTCTATTCAACGTGAATTTGTCTGGGATGTAGACCAAATAACCCAGCTGTTTGACAGCCTGATGCTTGGCTATCCTATTGGTTCCTTTCTGTTTTGGGAGGTTAGCCCTGCTAACGTGAAGGAGTTTGTTTTTTATGAATTTCTTCGGAATTATCACGAACAGAAAAAGGATGGCCGGCACAATCCGAAAGCAAGTATTATCGGCAACGAGACCGTCACTGCTATTCTTGATGGCCAGCAACGCTTGACATCGCTGTATTTAGGATTAATGGGGACATACGCCTATAAAAAACCATATATGCGGTATGACAATCCGAAAGCCTACCCGATAAGAAAGCTTTATCTGAACTTATTGAAAAAATCGGATGACGATGACTGGTTTTATGATTTTGCATTTCTTACTTCTGATGAGTGCAAAAATGACGATAGCCACTACTGGTTTTTCGTTGGGGATATACTGGGGTTTGATAAACTGTCCGATGCGATGAAGTACCTCCAAAAAGTCAACAGCTATCTTGTTAAAATCGGACAAGGCTCATATGATGAGGAGAAAGCAGAATTTGCCACCGAAACACTTAGTAAACTGTGGCAAGCAATTCACGCCGATGGAACGATCAGCTATTATCTTGAAAAGAGCGATAAACTGGACAAAGTCCTCAACATATTTATTCGTGTAAACAGCGGAGGAACACCACTCAGTTACTCCGACCTTCTCCTTTCCATTGCTTCTGCACAATGGGATGATCTGGATGCCCGTGAGGAAATTCATAGTGCAGTTGACGAAATAAACGCAATTGGCAGAGGATTCAATGTCAATAAAGATTTTATACTCAAAGCCTGTTTAGTCCTGTGTGATTTCCCTGACATAGCATTCAAAATTGATAACTTCAATCACACTAATATGATGAAGATACAGTCGGAATGGTCAAATATTATGGCTGCCCTGCGAGAAGCGGTAACCCTTGCCGCCAGACTGGGTTTTAACAGAGATAACCTGACATCAAATAACCTGTTCATACCTATCGCCTATTATATTAAACACATAGGCTTGCCTTCAAATTTTGCGGCATCACCCAAAAATGCTGAGAACGTTAGGGCAATCAAAAAATGGCTTGTAAGCGCCATGCTGAAGCGTGTGTTCAGTTCCCAGCCTGATGGTGTCCTGCGCCCTATTCGGGAGATAATCGCTAAAAGCGATGGTTCGATCTTTCCGCTTGAACAAATTATTGAGCGGTTTAAGGGAACAAACAGAACACATGAATTTACGGATGCTGACATTGAAAATCTGCTGTATCTCAAATATGGACAAGGTGATACGCTGACAGTGATGTCGGTTCTCTACCCTTGGGCAGACTTGCACAATTTGTTTCATATGGATCACATTTTCCCAAAAGCAGAGTTCACAGAGCGCAAGCTTCGCAAGATGGGAGTTCCTTCAGATAGAATTTCAGATTTCTTGGAGAACTTCAATTACATAGGCAACCTTCAATTACTTGAGGGGCTGGACAATACATCAAAAACCAATAAAGATTTTAAGAAGTGGTTTGAGGATAACCTGCCTACAGAAGAGGCAAAGACTGCCTATCGGCAGAAACATCTGATACCCGCTGGCGTTGATCTTGCGTTTACAAACTTCCCGGAATTTTTAGAAGCCCGTGAAGCTTTAATAATTGATAGATTAAAAAAGGAACTGCAAGGATAGCGTGTGAGAAAAGAACTTGAGGGATGGATGATGGAACTGAAAATTGAAGAGCTGTGGTATTCTACCCGCCAAGACGACTGGCTGATTGCCGAGAATTGTTATTGGAATCAGGTTTCTGATGCGAATAGAAATCTGGAAAAATCGCTTGAGATGTTAAATCCAGATGACATAAAACATATGAATGTTGAGACATTTTATCTTTTTCTCCACGACACTTACTTTGTCTGGAAATATACTGCCAAAAATCGGCTTGCCACCACCCGCGCACAGTTAAAAAGGCATTTGACTGACATCACCACACTGGCTGAGATTCAGAACGAGTTGTTTTCTTTTGATAAGGCACAAATTCGTACTGGACTTGAGATCGCAAGCAGGATTCGAGGTTTGGGCATCGCCGGAGCGTCAGGATTACTTTCAGTTTTATTCCCTGATTATTTTGGGACTGTTGATCAATTTGTAGTGAAGTCCTTGCTGCGCATTAATGAGTTAAATGAACTTGAAAATCTTGTTCGGATGCGCCCAGAGGCACTGACGCTTGCAGATGGCGTAGTGCTTGAACAACTATTGCGTGCAAAGGCAGACGAATTGAATCGGATATTCCAGACTTGTACATGGACACCAAGGAAAATTGATAAAATCCTCTGGGCCTATCGTGAAAAGGGTGAAAATCTGCCCCATATCGATGAAAAGCCGAATCTGAAACGGCATAGCGAAAATCGGATTTAAGCTCGCTTTTGCTGGAAAGAGGAATATTAGAAAAAATTATTGCAGGATAAAGTAAAAGGAGTGCTAATCATGAAAATCGTATCAAATTTTAATGAGTTAATCACAAACAGCCAAACTTTAGATGGATACCTCCGTTCTCAAGTTGACCCGGAATATGATTTTGCTCTTAACTTAATCAAAAAAGGAACTTCCTAGATTCCACGCGTAATGAAACCAAATAGTCCTATAAGCAAGTATTTATAATGATTAAGCTAAACCCGGTCTTTCACCCAATGGGTGAAAGAAATTAACAACAGAAACACACTATTTATATGTTTTTTGCCTTGTTCATTGGGTAAGAATATAACAATAGAAACACTGCGAAGGAGCTGGCTAATGATTAATAAAATTGATTTCAGTGCTAAGAATCTAACCTCAAATGCAGGACTTTTCCTTCTGCTAGAGAATGCAAAAAACAATGCCATTTTTGAGACGATTGAAAAAGATCTCGTTTTTGAGAGTGACTCTGTGAACAAAATCAAAATGAATCATATTAAGACCATGCTTTGCGGTCATTTCATAGGAATAGATAAGCTCGAACGGTTGAAGCTCCTAAAAAGCGATCCCCTGGTTCGTGAATTTGATATCTCTGTAAAAGAACCTGAAACAATATCAAGGTTTTTGGGGAAATTCAACTTTAAGACAACACAAATGTTCAGAGAAATCAACTTCAAAGTGTTCAAAAAACTACTTTTGAAAAGCAAAATGACATCCATCACGATTGATATTGATAGCAGTGTTGTAAATGTCGAAGGGCATCAAGAAGGCGCTAGCAAAGGATACAATCCTAAAAAGCTCGGCAATAGATGTTACAATATCCAGTTCGCATTTTGCGATGAACTTAAAGCATATATCACTGGGTTTGTTAGAAGTGGAAATACTTACACTGCAAATGGTGCTGCTGAACTGATTAAAGAAATTGTAGCCACCCTAAAGACAGATGAATTGGAGATCTTTTTTCGAATGGATAGTGGTTACTTCGATGAAGAAATCATTGAAACAATCGAGTCTCTTGGTTGCAAATACTTAATCAAAGCTAAAGCCTATACGACGCTTGTATCTCAACTATCAAATTCATCTGCAAAGTTTGTTAAAGGTACAGAAGGCAGAGAAACTTCAGAACTGTTTATAAAGCCAAATAAGTGGGAGAAAAGCAGGCGGTTTGTCGTATCTCGCGTACTAAAACCAGAAAAAGAGAGAGCGCAATTATCACTTTTAGAAGGCTCTGAGTACGACTATTTTTTCTTTGTGACAAATACAAAACTACTGTCAGAAGCCGTGGTTATCACCTATGAAAAGCGTGGCAATGCTGAAAATTATATCAAAGAAGCTAAATACGACATGGCGGTGGGCCACCTTTTGCTAAAATCATTCTGGGCTAACGAAGCGGTATTTCAAATGATGATGCTCTCATACAACTTGTTTTTGTTATTCAAATTTGATTACCTTGACGTCTCTGAGTACAGACAGCAGATAAAAACATTTCGCTTGAAATATGTGTTTCTTGCTGCCAAGATTATCAAAACGGCTAGATCTGTGATTATGAAGATGTCTGAAAAATATCCTTATCGGGAAGTGTATGAAAAATGCTTATGCTACCTTGCGTATTCCGGCACATCCGGACGGCGATTCCGGAAACATCCGGACACGAAACCGGAAGTATCCGGACACTTTGCCGGCTAAATTGATTGTAAAATAATTGCTGCTTTTCGGCAACAAATATTGTCAGTATTTAGAATTCATCAGTGCCCCGCATTTTCTTGGCAGCCATAACTTCTCTCATCGAAACCTTCGAATCAAGTTCCAGGGTGTAAGAGTTATGGATGATCCGGTCCATGATGGCATCGGCAATTGTGGGATCGGGGAAAAGCTCATACCATTGCCCATGTGATATCTGCCCAGCCAGGATCATAGAGCCCCTGTTGTAGCGGGATTCTGCGATTTCCAGAATGTCACGGCTTTCCTCAAGGCTGTAGGATTTCAGCCCAATATCATCAAGGATCAGGAGGCGTGTGCTTTGAAGCCCTTTCATGAATTTTGAGTATTGGTTATGAGCCTTGGCATCCTCGATTTCCAGAAGCAATTCCGGAATCCTGTAATACTTGACGGTGTAGCCTTTTCTACAGGCATTGCTGCCAAAGGCACAGGCCAGATAGGTTTTACCGCTGCCGGTCTTTCCAGTAGTGATGATATTCAGAGACTTTTCGATGAAGCTGCAGCTTGCCAGTTCAAGGATAGATTGTTTCTCGAGTGCTCTGTTTGCTGAGTATTCGATGCCCTCAATGCTGGCGTTTATGCCGAGGGCGGCATTCCGCAGCAGGCGCTTGATCTTGGAGTTTTTCTTGGCCATCCATTCTTTTTCGACCATAAGGCCAAGTCGTTCTTCAAAGGATAGTCCCAAATCGGATGGATCGGGCTCACTCAACATCTGAGCCATGGCCTTCAGCTTCATATCCCGGAGTTTTTCGATGGTTTGATTGTTAAGCATTCATCCCACCTCCGGCATAAGCCTTGGCTCCGCGCAGGTTGGCGTTCGATACGACTTTTTCACATTCAGAAGATTTTTTCAGCGCCTTTTGCCTTAGGATGATGCTGAAATATTTGTAGGTACAGGTTCCCTTGTCGATTGCCTCATTGCTTGCGGCTTCGACGATTTCGGAAGGATAATCCGACGCAAGGCGCATGATGCCCATGCAGGCACGGTATGTCTGTACCGGATACTCCCTGCTATCGAGGATATTTGAAATCAGTTGCCTGGTCGTTGGCCCGATTTTTTCGGCCCATGACAGATAGCGTTCGGAGCTCCATCCGGTAACGGCCTTGTGGGATTCCGGCATATGCTCCGGCAAAGTCGTATACCGTTTGTAAGTATGGAAGTTCCTCTTGTGAGCTGCGATCCTCACTCCGTCTACGAATATTTCTATGACGGAAGCGGTAGCTCGAACCCTTGAGGTTTTGCCGATATTGGCGTAATGGACGCTGTAGAAAAAGCCTTGATATTCAACATGGTAGTTGAAGGCAACTTTAGCATCAGTCCAGTCGGCATACTCATATCGGGCAGCGGGCAGCGGCTTTAGGGCTGGCTTATCAATAGTTTCGAAAGCTGTCTTCCTGTTTCCTTCCAGCTTTTGAAATGGCCGGTTGATCAGTTTGTCCAGTTCGATTTTAATGGCCTGATTGATCTCAAGGACGCTGAAGAATCGGCGGTTTCGAAGTGCGGCGATGATGCGTCTTGATACATTGCCAACCATATTTTCATCAGCGGCTTTGTCCTTGGGTTTCCTTGGCCTTGCCGGCACCAGCGCAACTCCGTAATGCCGAGCCATCTCGGTATAGCTGGCATTGAGCAGAGGATCGACCAGATCCGGTGATTTGACCGCAGTCTTGGTATTATCGGGAATGACGACTCTCGGTACGCCGCCATAATGCTCAAATGCTCTGACGTGAGCATCAATCCAGTTTGGCTGCTTCATATCCCCAAAAGCATAAGCAAAGGGATATGCTGAAGCGGGGA